>JGI24740J21852_10000591_pt1 | contig 15662 bp, 13 predicted proteins | sample KBSCornC6_FD_21852 | JGI IMG/M metagenome (IMG submission 21852) | reverse complement strand
GAACCGTTATAGCCCCCGCTCAGCTGCAGCAGGTACCTGTAGTTGTAATGGTAGGTGAGGCGGCTGATAAGGCCCTGCCGCCGCTCGGGAAGGTTCTCAACAGAGTTGTCGGCATTGACGTTGGTGAATTCCCTTCTTTCCGCTGTGAGCATACCAGTCACATGATGATCACCGAAAGCGCGTTCATAATCCATACCCACCTGCGCATACATGGTTCTATACGTTTCATTCCGGTTGTAGAAACCCAGAGGTGATTCGGTAGACCATTGCTTGTATGTTTCAGCGCCCGTTACAGGGTCTTTTGCATAAGAATAGGTAGCCGGGGTCTTTTGCCGGATGTTCTGAGTAATGTCCACCACATCAAAGGCCGCCAGGCCGCGGGCTGACAAGCCCCGTGTTACATAGGAAAGGTCCCATTTGGCAGAGAGGTTGCTTACCAGCGTATTGTAGAATTGTTTGGTATAGCCTGTTTGAGTGACCAGCGCGTATGGATTTAATTGTAGATCGCCAAAAGCGCCGGGCTGGCTGCCATTGGGATTTTTAACGGGATAGGTATTCGGCGCTGTAAGCTTCAGGCCCGTGAGGATCCTTCCGGCATCTGTACCCGGAAAGTTGGTATTGGAAATAATCCCTGAAAGACCCAGTGCCAATGAAAATCTTTTACTCAGCTTAACATCTATGTTCGACCTGAAATTGTAGCGTTTCAAGGCGGCATTAGTCTTATAGGTGTTGGCCGGGTCTTCGTTATAAATACCTTCCTGTATGGTATAGCCCAGGTTCAGATAATACTGCACGGTTTCCGTGCCACCGGATACACCCAGGTTATTCATCATTTGCCGGGTCCTTTTTTTCAACACCACATCATACCAGTTCACATTGGGGTACAGGTAGGGATCGGAACCATCTTTATACTTCTGTATCTCTGCAGGAGAGAATTTTGGCGGTTCACCAACATTGGCAAGGGCTTCATTATGCAGTAACGCATATTCATACCCGTCGATATTATCTTCGATGCGCATGGGCACCACAATGGCTGCCTCTGACCTGAAGGTGACGTTAGGTTTGCCCACGGCGCCCCTGCGGGTGGTGATCATGATCACGCCATTGGCGCCCCGGTTGCCGTATACCGCGGTGGAAGCGGCGTCTTTTAATACGGAAAAGCTTTCAATTTCCTGGATGTTCATGGTGGTCCAGTAATCCTGCAATTCGCGCTCCACACCATCTACAATGATGAGTGGTTTATTATTGCCGCTTTGTGATACCAGGCCGCGGATAAATACCTTTGCGGCATCATAGCCCGGCTCCCCGGAGGTTTGCCGCGTAATGATGCCCGCCAGCTTTCCGCCGATGGCATTGGTAAGGGAAGGCGTGGAGTACTTCTGGATCTCCCTGGGAGACACAGAAGAAATGGCGCCTACCATGGTGATCTTTTTTTGCGTACCGTAACCTACTACCTGCACTTCGTTCAGCTTCCGGCTTTCTTCATCGGGTATAAGCTTTACGGTAATGGTTCTTCGGGCGCCTGCCCTGATAGTGGTGTTGTAGTAGCCCGTAAAGCTGATTATCAGCGAGTCCTGCTCATGCTCCACTTCGATCATGAACTTGCCGTTTACATCAGTGGTGGTGCCTTTGGAGGTACCTTTAATACGTACGGATGCACCGGGCAAAGCCGCATCGTTTTCATCGGTGACCGTGCCGGATAGCACAAAAGATCGTACCTGTGCAATGCCCGGTTGCCCCGCATTTGTGGCCGTGGCTTTAAGAGCGGCCGGCGCCATACTGCAGATGAGTAGTAATGCTGCATAAGGAGTGATAAACCTGGCAGAAGAAAAGTACCTGCCAGCGATTTTTCCGAACAAAAGATCAGTGAACCTGAATCCCATGGAGAATTGCATAAATAATAGGTTTAAAGGGTTCGGCGTTTGTTCAATTTTTGTAACGTGAAACTTGAAAGCCCTTGGGCTGGCTATAGGTCTTATCCTTCCTGCAGTAACGTACATTGCTTCATAGCATCCTATGACTATGAAGATCCTGGCTGATAAGGCGCTGTGCTGTGAGCGGATCACCGGCACAACGCCGCTTACGGTCAATAAACGAATATCTCAACTGAAATGACTACGTATTCAAAAAATGAAAGGGCAAAAAAAATGCTACTTCCTGGATTTAACGGTGCTTCGCACCACCAGGTGTCCTTTCATCATCACGATTTGTGGCTGGGCGTTAGTATCGCCGATCTCACTCACCAGCAGCTCAACGGTAGTGTCTACCATTTCTTCCAGCGGCTGCTCCCAGGTTGTAAGGGAATAGGAAGGCCATTCTGCCATACGGATATTATCAAAACCTACTACAGACACATCTTCGGGGATCCTGAGGCCAATGGTTCTGATAGCGTCCATTACGCCCAGGGCAATAATATCGTTGCCGCAAAAGATGCAATCAATGTTCTTATTCCTGGTCAGCAGCTCCTGGGCAGCTTTAAACCCGCTTTCGAAGGTATAGTTACCCGGCTCTATCATAAGATTGGTGATGCCCCTCTCCTCCAGCACTTCTTTAAAGCCCTTTAACCGGTCGATAGTGGTGGAGGTATCAGAAGGGCCGGAAACAAAAGCGAATGACTGGTGGCCCAGCTCCACCAGGTATGTGGCGATCTGTTTTGCAGCCAGGTAGTTATCGCAGAATACGGCGCTGCTTTCCAGCTGTTCGGTATACCGGTTAAAAAGTACGACCACAATGCCGTGCCGTTTGAATTTTTCAGAAGCGGAGGAGGATAATAAGGCATCTGTGATGATCACCCCTTCTATATTATATTCCAGCAGCTGCGTAACCTCGCTTTCCTGTATTTCTTCGTTTTCTGAATTGATAAAGATAAGATGGTACCCCAGGGCTGAAAAACGGTTATGAAAGATCTCCAGCACCGCGGAGTAAAAGGGATTCCGGATATTGCGCATCACGATGCCGATCATCATGGTTTTGCGTGTGATCAGGCTTCTGGCGTGCGCATTAGGCTTGTAGCCCAGCTTTTCTGCCGCAGCCAGTATCTTTTTCCGCTTTTTCTCCGACACATTTGTATTACCTGCAAAAACCCTGGACACCGTAGACTGCGAAACGCCGGCTACTTCTGCTACATCCTGTGAAGTGTAATTCTTTTTTTCCAAGGGCTGCTTTTTAACTGGATCAGATGACAAATGAATACGTATTCACTTATGCAAATATAATTGCCTTTTTGAAAAAACCTATAAAAATTTTTAAAAGTGCCGGGGTAACAGCGCATCGGAAGATGTTCCCCATCCCCATAAAAAGAACTTGTATGGCCGGTAAGCCGCTAACATAGCCTTGTGGGTCTTTAATCCATCGCTGCGGTCTTAAGTATTGATACTTTGATCTGTGTTCTTTTTGCATTATTTTTCTTGTAAATGCCTCCCAATGCGCCTGTTCTTCCTTCTGTTGCTTGTTCATGGTCCCTTATCAGCTGCTGTGCTGCATACAGGTTATGGACAGCGTTACGCGGATATTACGGCGGCAGCGGGCAAGGCAGCCCCGGGGGATACGATACTTCTCTACAACGGCTCCTACCCTGGCAATCAATCTTTACAAAACCTGAAAGGTACCCCTGGTAAATGGATCTACATTATTGCAAAAGAACGCGGTACAGTGGTGTATGAAGGAGGTGATTTTGCATGGCGGGGCAGCGATGTTGCGTATGTCCACATTGAAGGAATTGTGTTTACAAAGCAAACAGGCAATGGCCTCAATTTCGATGATGGCAGCTCCTACTCCACTCCTGCACATCACATTGTACTGCAGCATTGCATCTTCCGCGATATGGCAGCTAATGGCAATAATGACCTGTTGAAACTGTCCGGTGTGGATGATCTCCTCGTTCAACAATGTACCTTTCTGAATGGCGCCACCGGCGGTAGTGGCATCGACCTGGTGGGTTGCCACAGAAGCATTATCCGGCAATGCCATTTTGAGAACCTGGGTGCAAATGGCATCCAAATGAAGGGCGGCAGCAGCGATATCCTTATTGAAGCATGCAGGTTTCATAATGCCGGTAGCAGGGCGATTAATCTTGGTGGCAGCACTGGTACAGCGTTCTTCAGGCCGGCCGATGCGAATTATGAGGCAACAGATCTGAAAGTGCAAAGTTGTGTGTTTACAGGATCCGAAGTACCGGTGGCCTTTGTTGGCTGCACACGATCATCCGTGGTAAATAACACCATTTACAAACCTACACGCTGGGTCATTCGCATATTGCAGGAAAATAAAGACACGATGCGTTTTGCAAAATGCAGTGATAATATTTTTCGTAATAACATTATTTATGTTGATGAACATATGCGGGTTGCATGCAGCACCGGCCTTGGTACTGTACCTGAAAGCTTTACATTTTCCAACAACCTGTGGTTCCATAGCGGAAATCCTGCGTGGAAGCCGCAGCTGCCTGTGGCGGAGCACAATGGGATAACAGGTAAAGATCCATTGTTGCGGGAAGATTATTCTATCACGAATGATAGTCCTGCGGCGGGTGCGGGTTCCCGATCGAGGCGTCCCGAAAGGGATTACGGCCGGAACAGGTTTCTCTCACGGAGGGCCATCGGGGCTTTTGAAGTGATGCAATAATTAACCCGGGAAGCCGCTTAAGAAACTAAACGGACTTGAAATTTTAATGTATATGATCATTGCAAAAGAAGCAGATAGAGATCCGAACCTGGCTGCTGGTCGTGAGCAGAAATTCAAAGACCTTGTTAGTGGTAACTTTCTTCCAGCGCCAGGTTATGTTAGCTCGCTGCGTTGATGGTTCTATGTTTTATAAACTCATAAAATAAACCCAATTAATTACTTTACCGTATAATCTTTTACGTCCACTTCCGATAATCTGAAATATCCATAAGCGAAGTTTGCGAAATGGGTCTGATTGATGATATTTCCTCTCACCGAACCTGGTGGTGTTTGAAACGGGCCGGATTCAGCCCCGGATGCTGCTAACAATTTCCTGAAATAATCATAATATCTCTTTGAAATTCCATACAGCCTGATGTTTATCATATCTCCGGCCTTCAGATCTTTGTCAGAAAAATATTCCTGCATTAAGTTGCCCTGACTTTTCCCGTCATCTTTGGCTTTATAATCCGGAAACTTTGATACAGGTGACAGAATACGGTGCAGATAGTAATTCTCCTCATTGCCATTATCCTGGTAGTAGTATGTGATTTCCACTTCATCACCTCCAAATCCGCCATTATCATTCTGTTCGATATTATTTTCAATATCCGGCACACTTATACAAGTTTCGGTAGCGGTATAAATCTCCTCATTTAAAACTACTTTTAATGTATAAGTTTCTCCGATAACCGGATGGAAACCGGAGCAGATATATTCCCCCGTACCGGGATTTTCTATAAAGCTAAAAACAGTATTTGCTGAATTTGTTATAACTATATCCGCTCCTGAAACTGCCGGAAATGTAGTACTGTAATACCCCGTTGTGGTGGAGAGTTTGATTTTCTGCTCATGGCCTGTTGTGCCCTTTACCCAATCAATCGATGCGTCAATTACCAGTTTTGGCGCAGCCGTTTCTAAATCCACTTTCACTACTTTTGTGCAGGACAGCAGAAAAAAGCAGCATGAAACAACCAGGCATTTAAGTATATTTTTCATTTTTGTATTATTAGAATTAAAATCTGAAATTGTAAGTCACACCCGGCACGATACCGAAAATCGATATCCTCTTTGCTTCGCTCAACCCTGTTTCCCTGTTTTGTTCGAACATAATAGATGCAGCGTTGCTCTTATTGTAAACATTGTAAATACTGAACACCCATTCGCCTTTCCATCTTTTTTTGCTGTCAGGCTTTGGTATGTAGGTTGCCGATAGATCCAAATGATGATAAGCCGCAAGCGAATTAATATTTCGCTCTCCGTAATTCCCGATCGTAATTCCCTGATACTGATATTTTCCGATGGGATAGGTTGCAGCTTTCCCTGTTTGGTAGGTAAAAATGCCGCCAAAACTCCATTTTCTCGTCAGTTGATAAGCGGCTGTAAGTGAAAGATTATGCCTTTTATCGTAATTGGCACGATACCATTCTCCGTTGTTAATACCAGGTTCTTCTGCGTTCCTTCCCGGTGTGCGCTGCTCTGCTTTAGAAAGTGTGTAAGAAAGCCAGCCGGTCAGCTTTTCAGTATTTTTCTTCAGCATCACCTCAAGTCCGTAAGCCCTTGCCTCCCCGTTTAGCAATACCTGTTCTATGTTTTTCTGGGCAATCAATTCGGCTCCGTCAATGTAATCCGCCTTGTTTTTGGTTTTCTTGTAAAAAGCTTCTGTTTCCAAAGAATATTTTCCATTGTTGAAATTTCTGAAATAGCCCAATGCAACCTGGTCAAGGATTTCGGGTTTCAAATATTGGTCGCCCGGCGCCCAGATATCGAGTGGGGAGACGGAAGCTGTATTGGAAATTAAATGGATATACTGGCTCATCCGGTTATAGCTCGCCTTAATGGATTGGTCGTTATTTATGAGATAGGAGACAGCCAAACGAGGCTCAAAATTTCCAAAACCAATAATCTTTTTGTTTTTATTGTAATGTGTTATACTCACCGGCGTTCCTTCCTCATAAATTTGTAACCCGGGATTGAAAACCACTGCCTGATCATTGGCATAATTATTTACATGCTGTTCCCCCAACCGCTGGAAATTGCTGTATCGCAGTCCATAATTCAATGATATTTTATCCGTGAGTTTTTGCTCTGCGCTGATATACAATGCATTTTCCCAGGCATATTTTCTCTCAATCTGGTCCGCATTGATAGGCGATTTAGCATCCATAGGTTTTATTGTGCCGGGATTGAATTGGTAGTAGATGGAATTGACGCCGTAATTCAAAACCAGCTTATCGGACAGATGATGGCTAAAATTGTACTTCAGATTATAATTACGGATGTCCGATGCCCAATCAATGCCAACATATTTTATCTTCAGGCCATAATCGTATTTACTGTAAATGATCGATGCATTGGAAAAAAACTTCTCGGAAAAGATATGATTCCAACGAAGATTAAAGAATGAGTTCCCGTAATTGTTGCTGAAAAAATTACTGAAATCCATTTTATCCTTGCCGAAATATCCTGAAAGGAAGATCCTGTTATTGTCATTGATGTTATAATTAAGCTTAGCATTCAAATCATAAAAAGAAACAGAATTGGGGTTGTTAGCCAGCTTCATAAACAATTGAGCATAAGAAGTACGCCCAGCAACCACGAACGAGCTTTTATCTTTTACAATAGGGCCTTCTGCCAATAATCTGCTCGAAACCGCCCCAATTCCACCCGTTATGTGATATTCTTTGTTGTTCCCTTCTTTTTGATAAATATCCAGAACTGAGGAAGTGCGCCCACCGAAATTAGCAGGTATTCCACCTTTATACAATTTCAAATCCTTAATCACATCCGCATTAAAAACGGAGAAAAAACCGAACAGGTGTGAAGTATTGTAAACAACGGCTTCATCTAACAATATCAAATTACCGTCAACCGAGCCTCCCCTGACGTTAAAGCCGGTTGCTCCTTCCTGGGAAGTGGAAACTCCCGGAAGCTGCAGAATAGCTTTCAAAATATCAACCTCTCCCATAACTGCCGGCATCTTTTTGATGGTGGCGACAGAGAGCTTATTCACACTCATTTCCGGGTTCCGGATGTTGTTTGCTGAACTATTGTATCTTATCACTACTTCATCCAAAGTTTTGGTTTTCTCGAGCATCGAAAAATTTTTCTTGCTGTTTTCTGTCAGAGAGATGTGTTCCTCAATATTCTCAAACCCTATACAGCTGATAACGATTGTATATTCTCCTTTGGGCAGGGTGATAGAATAAAAGCCATACGCATTGGTAACTGCTGAAACTTTTGCTTCAGGAATAAAAACGCTTGCACCGGTTATTGTTTCGGTGTTTACTTTTATGGTAATTGTTCCACTCAATGTGACTTTCTGTTGTGAATAGGCCCTGAATGAAATGGTTATAAACAGCAGTGTATAAATGATCTTGTATCTCATCTTTTAAAAATCGATTGAACAATTGTAATTTTGACACAAAACTATTCCTTTGCATAACCGCCTTTTTTTAATTATACCAAACGCGGTATCTTTTATAGCAAATTATGCCGGGGCTCTACGAAATTCATTTTTTGTCTTATGTGTTTTTATAATACGTCCTGCTTTCGTATAAGCAGCACATACTTTCGTATAAAAGCAGATCAGGCCATAGTTTTAAATATTAAGTTTGTTCTATACAATTTTATAAATGAATGATTTTAACCATCAACAGCTTATTAGCGAAAACGTGCTTTTCCGTTTCCTGATTTCCCCTGACCGCAGGATATTCCGGCATCTGCTGCTCATTGTTTCTATAGGTGCTGTGCTGTACAACAGCACTTCCGTAATTGCCAACCCGATAGCGCTATTTTTATATTTCATTATATTATTCTATGTAAATATGTACCTGCTGGTGCCAAAGCTTTTGTTCAGGAATAAAAATATTGGATACTGCTTATCTGTGATCAGCATCATTATTGCAGTGGCTATTTGTGGTTATTTTTTCAATCCTTTAAAAAAAGAAAATGGGCTGAATATCCCGCTTTTTTCCTTCCTTACCGTGCTGCTGTTAGCGGCTTCATCTTCCATAAAGCTGTTTCAGAAGGGAATGCTGGACAAGCAATTGATCTACGAGCTGGAGCAGTCGAAAACTTATGCAGAATTGGAGCAATTGAAAAACCAGATCAACCCGCATTTTTTGTTTAATATGCTAAACAATGCCAATGTTCTAACGAAGAAAGACCCCGAAAAAGCCTCGCAGGTTTTAATGAAGCTGAGCGATTTACTTCGCTACCAGCTTTATGACTGTGTAAGAGATAAGGTGTTGTTGACTTCCGATATTCATTTCCTGGAAGATTTTTTAAATTTGGAAAAAGTAAGGCGGGATAGTTTTGATTTCCTGATTTCAAAAGAGGGAGATCTGAGCGGCGTGCAAATTCCTCCTTTGCTGTTCATTTCGTTTGTGGAAAATGCTGTGAAGCACAACAATGACGCAGCAAGATCGTCTTATGTAAACCTGTATTTCGATGTCAGGAACGATGAACTTTTCTTTAAATGCATCAACTCCAAACCTATGCATAAATCCGTTAATAATACGGGCGGGTTGGGGTTGATAAATGTTAAACGAAGACTGGAACTTTTGTTCCCGGCAGCACATAGTTTAAATATCGAAGATGACTCAGAAAGGTATTGCGTAACCTTAACCATAAAACTATGACCTGCATAGTAATAAATGACGAGCCAACGGCGATAAGAAAATTCAAATATTGCAGACGATTATTTCGTTATATAGTAAAGAGTATAAAATTATGAACTGTATTATTATAGATGATGAACCATTGGCAAGAGAAGCCATAGAGATGTTGATTAACCAAACGGATGGTTTAGATTTAACCGGTTCGTTCAACAGCCCCGAAACCGCCACAAACTTTATAGAAAGCAATACAGTTGAATTAATCTTTCTTGACATACAAATGCCGGGAATTAACGGAATTGAATTTGCCCGAACCATTCCGAAAGAAACATTTGTGATTTTTACAACCGCCTATTCTGAATTTGCTACCGACAGCTACGAAGTAGATGCGATTGACTACCTGATAAAACCCGTAAAATTAGAGCGTTTTCAAAAGGCTGTTGAAAAAGCCCGCACTTACTCCAAATTATTCAAGGCGGATTACGCTCATAACAATATAGAACAGGTAGCAGACGATTTTTTCTTTGTGAAAGCAGACCGGAGAATGTTTAAAGTCTATTTCAATAACATACTTTTTATTCAGGCTTTAAAAGATTATGTTGTGATGCACAGCGAAAATCAGAAAGTAATTACGGCGATGAATATCAAAAACATCTACGATCAATTACCAAAAGATATGTTTGTGAGAGTAAGCAAATCCTATGTCATCAATGTTAAGCATATCGGTTCTGTAGATAATAACACGGTGTACATAGGTACAAACGAAATCCCTATCGGAAATATTTACAGGGATTTCTTTTTCAATGAATTTGTAACAAAAAAGATTGTGAACAGGTAATGTTTGGGCGACAGAATATTTTGAAGAAAGTTATATTATGACAAGACTTGACCCAATAATTGCAGTTAAAGACGTTGAAGCCAGCTCAAATTGGTATCAAAAAATATTCGGATTTAAGAATACCCACGGAGGTGAACATTTTGCTGTTTTAGCATCAGACGACAACGAAATAGTTCTCTGCCTTCACAAATGGGGAGAACACAATCATCCAACTATGACCAATTCAAACATAACGGCGGGCAATGGACTTTTACTTTATTTTAGAACAGAAAACATAAAAATGATTCTCCAAAATGTGGTCAACGCAGGTTGGGTAATTGAAGAAGATGTTCATTTAAATCAAAATTCCTTACGACAAGAGTTCTCCTTTCGTGACCCGGACGGATATTTCCTGACCGTAACGGAATTTCATAAGTATGAAGGTTGACCAGAAAAACGGAAGAGTGAAATAAAATAACACCATCCATCCTATACCAGCCTGCAAAGCACCACCAGGTCTTCAGTCAGATAGTAGCTTGAGCACAGGCGGTGATAGCCATCTGCTATGATGAGACCAGCCTCATTCCGTACCAGCAGGATAGGCGATAGCTTCTTTTCTTTCTTGAATTTTCTCAGGTTCTCCTGCACATGTATGTTCTCTTTCGGCAGCAGAGGTAATTTACTTGCCCTGAGAATATCCTTTGATTTCTTACTGGTGGTCTTCGCACGTTTTAGCTTGGTAACGATCTTCCTGGCTTCTTCAGGTTCAAACAGAAGCTCCAGGTAATCCTGTGCTGCGGGATAATCATGTTCTTCAGGATCATCCAGCCATATACTCTTTTTCATGATCTATCTATTTACAAATTTAAAACTGATATGAAATGATCTTGGGATTGTTTGCCAGACCGGCCACCAGCTGGTCGTGATTTTTGATATTACCTTTAACCTGCCAGGTCCGGGAAAAGCTATCCCGGTTCTTTTGTTCACCTAACAACTGATACCTGAGCTGATATTGCCGGAACAGGGAGGCGCAGGTTTCTGCGTCTTCAACCGATACCGTAACTATTTTATACTGGCGCATTTTATAATGACTATCGATATAATTCTGGATAGGCAACAGCAACCTTAAAATAACCAATACCACCACTGTTCCAAATATAGCCAGATAGATATGACCTGCTCCGGCGCTCATACCTAAAGAGGCCATCGCCCAGATTGTGGTAGCGGTGGTAATGCCTCCTATTTTGTTATCATCCTTAAAAATAACGCCTGCTCCCAGGAAGCCGATACCAGTAATGATGTTGGCCGCCAGCCTGTCTGGGTTTCCGATCCCGATCTTGATAGACAAAATGGTAAATACACAGGATCCGAACGAGACAAGGATAAATGTCCGGAGTCCGGCGGATTTGTTGCTATATTCCCTTTCAGCGCCCACTGCAAGGCCCATTAAGATGGCTATAACCATCATGATCAGCTCAGAGGATATGACTTGCAGGTCAAACTTGCTTGTAAACGTGTTTATCATACATGATGAATTTAAGTTGTTTTAGCATATTGCCCAATTAATATTGCCTTAAATCCTGCAGCTATGGGTATAATTGCAAAGGGCGTTCCCGCTTTACAAATGCGGGAAACGCCCTTCTTAATATTATTTCCTTTATGTCTTATTGCAGGTCAGCGCCGGTAGGGTATGCATTCAACATCGCAGCAGTAGCTGTTACCACGGCAGATGCATTGAAATGATATTTGATAAATGCATCCCCGGAGATATACCGCTTTAGTGTATTTGTCCCCACTGCAAAGTAACGTTTCCCTGTTGCAGGATCTAACAACAACTGAGTACCCGCAGTTATCGGATCGCCAAAGGTGTAAGAGAGAAATGTAAAAGTACGCGGAAAGAATTCCCTTACTACATTGTAAGGTCTTCCAAAAACGCTTGAATAGGTCGTATAATCCTGAACATGACGCAGTTTACCTTCCATGTAGATGTAGATCGCTCCGGATGCAGTATCGCGCACAAAACTACCTTCCGCCATGCCGTATAAATAATTTAACGCGTAGATATCCTGGGCGGTAAATGATCTGTCTGTTCCAAAAGCCAAACATGAAGACATCCAGCTGGAAGCATCTGAGGAAGACGTATTCGGAATACTGAATCCGCCAAAGGTCATCACATCAATTGACGTAGATGTTCCGCAATTGGAGCCATCATATAAATCTGTGTGACGAAATCCAATACAGTGACCAAGTTCATGTTGTATCACAGATGCCAGATAATTCACATCAGGATTGGCTCCCAGGGCCGCCGCGTTTGTGTTCAACTTTATCGATGTATACTGATATCCTCCGGATGGAAATCCCGAAATTGCCCGGATCGAATTAGCATTGTTAACGGTCGTAAGCTTTATGACCCCGCCCGGAATACTTTCCCAATGATTGTTGGGGTATACAGAGAATCCCATATGCCTGCGCAGTAGTACTGAATTAAATCGATAAACGGCAGTATTCAAAGCATCAGAATATAGTGCCGGAAGTGAAGGATCTACCGCAATCTCTATGGATGACTGATTAGCCGGTCCCCATAAATCTACCGGTAATGGCACCATACTCGCACCAACAATATACTGTTCCGTATGTACTTTGCCGGGGGCACTGACGTTGTTATTAAGGTCCGACTCCTTTAATAATATATCTCCTTCAACTAAATACCCATTTTCCCATTTTTGAACACCCTTAGTACTAAAGCCATTGGCTTTAATCTTACTGATGATGTCTGCGGATACTTCGTTTTGTTCACTGGAGGGGCTTTCTTCTTTTTGGCAAGAGGCAAATAAGATCATGCTGGAAAGCAGTATGCTTCCCTTAAATAGAGATTTCATTTTGGAAATTTTAAGTTTGAAAAAGAATTATGCTAATGCGGGTATGGGTATTACAATTTTAATCGAAAAGGGATAAATAATTTTTAGTTTACACTCAATGAGTGTCAAATATACAATTTTATTATATAAAGAAGACCTAATCTATTTTGTAACTACTGCATAAATTATGAGCGAGCGACATTTCTCCAGGAGTATTGTCCAGGGATTAAGATGCAGTCTGAATGCTTTTCGGGATCATAAAGTGAAGTAACTTCTTCTTTTCCTATTCCCTTAAAATCCCCTCTGCTTTCTCTTTATCGGCTGAAAATATTTTCAGCTCAGTTCCGCCCAAAGGATTCAAACCGATTGGATTCTCATTTTCCAGAAAAGAGTCAATCCCGTTTGCCTTTAATTTATCCTGTGCCAAAGCAGCTTCCGTTGGATCATTAAATATATGAAGCACAATGGTTTTGTCTTGTATCATAAAAATTGATTTAATATTAGTCTACAGATTATCGTTCTATCCCAATTATCATGCTATTTCGATCGCATCTCTACTCAGCGCTTAGAAAAATATTCTCTCACAAAGGCATGCTCCTGGTTTTCGGTCATTTTATCCGACTGCTTCGTTTCAATTTTAATTTTATCGAATTGCTTATCGGCTTTTAAAATATTCAGCAGCTCAACTTTGGCATCCGTAGGACCAAACAACAGAACCTCGTCATAATTCCTGATGGATTCACCCAACTTTTTATAATAGTGCAATTGTTGTTGCTGCTCTTTATTGTGCATCAACTTTTCACCTTTCTGTAAAGTCTCCTCTTTCTCTTCATGCGTTGAGTCAGAAACTACAGTATGGGTTATGATAGGATCAGCTAACGCTATTACATGCGCACTTGCATGATCCATCCAGATACCCAATTTTCTTATTATTGTCATTGTTGTTTGATTTTTGTGTATGATTAATTCTATCAGGAATTTTACTTTAAAACATCTGCTCCCCCTGCCCATTTCCAATTAAGTATCTCAGGCATGTCTTTCCCATGTTCATGCACGTAATGCTTGTGCGCTATGAGTTTGTCTTTCAATTGCTGTTTCAGGTAAGCGCCCTTGCTGCCTAATTGCGGCAGGCGGTCTATCACATCTATTACCAGGTGAAAACGATCAATATCATTCTGTACTCTCAGGTCAAACGGGGTTGTGATCGTACCTTCCTCTTTGTAACCGCGTACATGTAAATTACGATTTGCACGCCGGTACGTAAGGCGGTGTACAAGCCAGGGATAACCATGAAAATTAAAAATAATGTGCTTGTCTTTAGTGAATATAGAATCATAATCCTGATCGCTCAATCCATGCGGGTGTTCCGATTCAGATTGTAATTTCATCAGGTCCACAACATTCACGACCCTTATTTTAAGGTCAGGTAAATGTTCCCGCAATATTGAAACAGCAGCAAGCAATTCCAGCGTAGGTGTATCCCCACAACAGGCCATCACCACATCGGGCTCTGCGCCCTGATCATTACTTGCCCATTGCCAGATACCAATTCCCTCAGTGCAATGGATCACTGCAGCTTCCATGCTAAGCCATTGCGGCAGCGGATGTTTTCCTGCCACAACAACATTCACATAATGCCTGCTTCGCAAACAATGATCAAAAACGGACAGGAGACAGTTGGCATCCGGTGGCAAATAAACTCTTACTACGTCCGCTTTTTTACTGATAACATGATCAAGGAAACCCGGATCCTGGTGCGTAAAGCCATTGTGGTCCTGTTGCCATACATGCGAAGCCAACAAATAATTTAATGATGCGATCTTCCTGCGCCATGGCAATTCCGATGTAACCTTCAGCCATTTTGCATGTTGGCTGAACATCGAATCAACAATGCGGATGAAAGCCTCGTAACTGTTGAACATACCATGACGGCCTGTAAGCAAATAACCTTCCAGCCACCCCTGGCACTGGTGTTCGCTGAGCATTGAATCCAGCACTTGCCCGGCCGGCGCCAGGAATTCATCATTACTTTCTTCCCTTGCTTCCCACTGGCGATTGGTGACTTCAAAAACTGCTCCCAATAAATTTGAAATGGTTTCATCGGGGCCAAATACACGGAAATTGTGATGTTCATGATTTAGCTCTTCTACATCACGAAAAAATTTACCCAACACCATTGTATCCTGACCCATCACTGCACCCGGGGAAGTTACTTTCACTGCATGCCTGCGAAAGTCCGGCATAATCAGGTCACGTAATAGTATGCCGCCGTTGGTATGCAGGTTAGCGCCCATCCTCCGGTTTCCCGTTGGCGCCAGTTCAGCCAGTTCCGGAATCAATCTCCCGTTTTCGTCAAACAATTCTTCCGCTCTATAGCTTTTCATCCAGCTTTCCAATTGTTCAACATGGCCGGGATGATCACCATCAACCAATATAGGTACCTGGTGCGAATGAAAAGTTCCTTCATTGGGCACACCATCTACTTCTTTTGGTCCGGTCCAGCCCTTAGGCGACCGCAATATGATCATCGGCCATCTGGGCCGTGTATTGTCGTTAGCATCTCTTGCCATTCCCTGTATCCGGTGAATTTCCCCAATGGCGCTCTCCATAGCCGCAGCCATGAGCTGATGCATTATGGCGGGATCATCTCCTTCAACAAAATAAGGTATCCATCCGCAACCTCTATAGAATTGTTCTAACTCTTCA
>JGI24740J21852_10000585_pt1 | contig 15700 bp, 12 predicted proteins | sample KBSCornC6_FD_21852 | JGI IMG/M metagenome (IMG submission 21852) | reverse complement strand
GCGTTTGACACGCCGCCCAGCGCGCCGGAATCCGGCCCTGGCGTGTTCGGCTTCCAAGAAGCGGAAGGCGCCGTCGAACGCGCCACGCCCAACGCCGACTTGGTCAAGGCCGCACGCGCGCATGGCTATGCCGGCCTGTTCCGCGCAAGCGATGCACGCCGCCCATGGCGCACCGCCGTGGTGGAACCCGACACCGGCCGCCTGTACTCAGCCCCCACCGCGCAGGGCGTGCACAGCGCCATCGTTGTCGGCCCCGATGGGCAGACGCAAGCCGGTGGCGACGGCGAACACCACGCCAGCCCCGCAGGCGAAATCCGCGTGCGCTTCCCCTGGCAGCAGGGCGAGCGCGCAGACGATCGCAGCACCCGCTGGGTGCGCGTGGCGCAACGGCAGGCGGGCTCCGGCATGGGCTGGCAATGGCTGCCACGTATCGGGCAAGAGGTGCTCGTCAAGTTCAGCGAAGACGACATCGACCAGCCCGTCGTGATCGGCGCGCTCTACAACGGCCAAGGCGAAGCCGGCATCGCGCCCACCCCAGGCGGGCAGGGCGCCTCCGGCCAGAGCGATGGCACCGCACTCTACAAGCAGGGCAGCGACAGCGCCGCCAGCGCGCAAGGCAATCTGGCCGGCGGCCACAGCCCCGCCTGGCACGGCATGGGCACAGAGTTGGAAGGCCACCGCAATGCCGCTGCGCACACCGGCTTCAAGAGCGCAGAACACGGCGGCAGCGGCTACAACCAACTCGTCTTTGACGACAGCGACGGCCAGTTGCGCACGCAACTCGCCACCACGCAGCAGCATAGCCAGCTCAACCTCGGCCACCTCGTCCATCAGCAAGACAACCGGCGCGGCAGCTTCCGCGGCCAAGGCTTCGAGCTGCGCACCGACGGTCACGCCGCCGTGCGCGGCCAGGCGGGTCTGCTGCTGACCACGTACCGTGATGCAGCCATCGGCAAAGCCGTGCCCACCGGCGACAACGCCGCCGGCATCGCGCTGATCAAGCAAGCCAAGTCGCTCACGGAATCCCTCGGCCAAGGCGCCGTCACGCACCAGACCGCCGCGCTGGCCACCGCCAAGAACGACGATGCCCCACTGGCCAAGCAAGCCAAAGCCGCAGCCGGCATGGTCGACGGCAAGGCGCTCGACGCCGCCAAACAAGACGCCAGCGCCGACAACACCGCCACGCAAGGCAAAGTGCCGCACCAAGGCGAAGCCATCGCGCACCTGGCCGGCCGCGCAGGCCTCGTGATGGTGGCCGGCCAAGACCTGCAACTCGCCAACGGCGAAAGCATCGCCCTGGGCAGCGGCCAGGACACCAACCTCGCCATCGGCAAGCAAGCGCGCATGCACGCCGGTCAAGCCATCGGCGTCGCAGCCGGGCTGTCCAAGGCAGGCGACAACAACATCGGCCTGCAGGTCACCGCCGGGCAAGACAACATCGACTTGCAAGCCCAGCACGACGTGCTCAAGCTGATGGCCAAACAGGACTTGAAGCTGGTGTCGGCCAATATGAACGTGGACTTTGCGGCGGCCAAGCGCATCCGCATCGCCACCGCAGGTGGGGCGTCGATCACGCTTGAGGGGGGGAATATCACCGTCGAGTGTGCCGGGCCGATTACGTATAAGGCGGCGCAGCGGAAGTTTGAGGGGCCACAGGGTACGAGCTATGACCTGCCGAACTTCCCGCAGTCACCGTTCAACCTCAAGGGCGCGTTCCCATTCTCCTGATTCTCTGGTTCTGCTTTCATGCTGATTAGCTATCCCATTCTGGAAACACCGCAGGCGAACGATACTGAGGAAACGTTGCTGGAGCGGATGCTGGCGCGCGCCACTAGCCCCGCTGGACAGTACCCAGCAAACACCATCGGACAGTACAAGGTTTGGCACGGTGGCCTGCATTTGGACGCAACAAACGCTACGCCAATTCGTGCGATCGCCGACGGGATGATCGTCGCCTATCGGCAGGCACAGACAAGCGAGCAGTACCAGAACCAACCGTATGACACTAGTTTCGTGCTCATCAAGCACGAGACAGAGAGCGGGGAGAACACACCGGTCGTGTTCTACTCGTTGTATATGCACCTTGCGAGCCGCGATGCGCTGACCCCTGACCAGATCGGCAGTCTTCCAGCGCTGTTCCAACAAGCAGCGGCGATGGGGCCAGACGCCAAGTCACCACCAATTTCCACGGCGGCACAACGCAAACAAGCTAGGGTCTATCGCAAGGACATCCTCGGCTATCCGGGCTTGCAGTACGGACAGACCGATCGACGAGTGCACTTCGAGGTCTTTACCACGGAGGAGCATCTAAACCGATTCTGGAAAGACAGCAGCACTGCGACAAACCAGACAGCCAGCGCCGATTTCTATGGCGACGCACATTTCATTATCCCCGCAGGTAAGAGCTTTACTGACCGGCATCCACGCGCGAGTCAGCCGCATCGCATAATCTTCGATGCACAGCATGATTTCCCGTTGGAGGTTGGCCAGGCGGGTACCGTCTTGGAACAGCTTTTTGTGACCGTGCGGCTGGATAGAGGGCGCCGCATTGCGACAACATACGCAATGCAAAATGGCGCCTGCCAGCAAGTTGGTAACCCTGTTGAGCAAACTGACTATGAATACGAGCTCTTTAGGTTAGCTTCTGTGCTGTATCGGGATTGTCCGAGTGCTGGTTTCGAGTGGCTGCGTTTTGGTCGGATTCTTTCCGACGAAACAACAACCACCAACGAAAATTGGCAGTTGGTGCGTTATAGCGATGCTGAGGTCGGCTACATAGACCTCGCAGCAACCGATGTCATTAAACTTTCCGATGCGGATTTCCCATACTGGAAAGGGTGGGAGAAGTTCCAGGAAGGGCAACTTGCAAGTCCTGCCGATGCGTTTGTGGACGATCCGCACGCGTTGGCCATGCTCAACGACACGATCGGTGCTGGCCAGCAAAAGCTACGACATCTGATTGTCAAGCATCCCAGTGAATGGGATGCTTCGGACCTAGCTACTCGATACTCAAAACTCCGACAGCAAGGAGAACCCCTTGAATCGGACGATAGCTGGCAGTCGTTTGAGGCACACGTTCAAAAGCTGGCATTCTGGAATCGAACCGGTGGGCTGGATCGATCAGTGTGGCATTTTCACCCCCTGCAGTTTGTCTATCATTTCAGGCGATGTGGCTGGCTTCACAAAAATGAGCTTATACAACTTCTTCCAACATATTCCTTGCGAAAGCATGGTGCATGGTTGTGGGAGGAGGTTAAATTGCCTGATGCATCTGCGGTTCTCGGCAACGCCTCCGCAGCCGCATCAAGAAGGCTGGCATTAAACAAATCACTAAACAAGTATTGCATCACAACACCCATTCGCAAGGCTTGTTTTTTCGGAAATGCCACCCAAGAGACGCAGTGGTATCAGAAGTTTCACGAGGGAAGCCCTTACTGGTACAAGCCATGGGATGGTCGAGGTTTCTTGCAGTTGACCCATGTTACAAACTACTGCAAATATTGGAAATTTAAAGGGCAGCCAATTTCGTCGCAAATTGAGGCTGCACTGGAGGTCGCAACGCAAACGGCCAACAATAACCGGCCGGTCGTAAATGGAAAAAAACTAATGACCGATCCGACAAACTCATTGAGCGACGCAAACACCCACATCCCTCAAGAGGTGATCAACAAGAGAAATTCTGTTGCGGAGGCGTCAGATGCGGCTAACAGCGCGGGCGCATACTGGATGTGGTCTTCCGCATCAAGATCCGCTGATGCGTTCCTGCTGCACCCGCAAAGCACAAGGCGGCAGCGCAATACAGACCATGGTGTAAAGTATTACTACGAAAATCAAGCTTTTGGCAGCGTGGCGGGGACTGTTAACACCGGGTCGCCGTCAAGTTCATATTCTTCCATTTGGGGAGTCGAGGCGCGCTTTCTGGCCTTCGCCAATGCCCAAGTAGTGCTATTGGATACAACAGCTTTTGAACACTCGGATGGCGTGACGCGCGAAGTTCCGCAAAGCTTCGAGCGCAGGGAGGTTGAATGAGAGAAAAGAAAATTTATGTGGCGATGATCGCCGGGATACTTTTCCATGGCTTCTGTTTCGCCCAACCCATCCCCACGGTTGGCGATGCGCCGGGGGAGATGCAGAATTTTACGGGCCCTGGCTCACCAATCGTGAGCGTTGGACAGTGCAAATTTTCCATCGACATTCAAGCTGGCCAGCGCGCCGTTTTTAATGGCCCCGATCTTGTTTTGTATTACTCCAAGACGCGCCAAGATCAAATGGCTTATTTATCGCAAGCCGAGACAAATTTTGGCTACGCGTGGTCATTTAAGAAAAAAGGCTCTCGACGTGACAAATGGGTCGGCGTGATGTGCGAAAACATGGAGGATTTCTCAAAAATCACTGTGACGAACGAGATATCAAAGGAAGATCGTTCGCCCGCCTTGGATGACATCCGCCAAAGCAATGATATGAAATGTCCAGCGACATTAGAAGCTGGGAAATGGACTCCTCGCCCTATATTAAAAAAAGGCGAAGATTATATTTTCAGCGCTATTTCCGGAGATGGGTGGACAGGGTTCCTGATAGGTTACAGGGCTTCGAAGGAGCGAAGAGAATTGACGTCCGTTAGGTTTTGCATGATCAATGAAAATCATGTTTTGGTAGGTGCGACAGAGGACGATGATCGCCCATTAGCTTTGCCGATCCACTTTTTCGATGAGTTGGGCAGATCACTATCCACAATCAAGTTTTCCAAGTGAAATATCGAACTCCGGCACACTGAGTCAGCAGTCACAGAGAAATGATTAATCCAGGATAGGGATAGAATGATGCTAGGGATTACACCCATCGTCACCGGTGCGCTCTTGCCAAACCGTGAACGGCACGTTCCTTAATTCCAAGCTTTGTGAAGAAATATCTTTTAATCGTATTCCTTGCCTTACCCATAGCTGCACATGCAGATGTGTCGAGTGAGGCCTTCTGTTTTACTTCCGGTGGAGCCAAGCCGACAAATTTCGAGATGCACACGTATTACAATGCGTCTGTTAATTTCTCGTCTGGATTTATTAAATACCAGAACTCTAAGGACATGATACCGCTGGTGTTTGCTGACTCGACAACCGAAACGCTCAGCAAAGATACACCGGACGAGGCGACAACAACATGGCTGGAAGTATTTGGCGGGCAGGTGACCGGAGAATATGAAATGACTTCCCAAGGTACCAGCGTAGTCTCTATGACCTACACAAGTAGAAAAGAAGGGGGAAAAAAAGGATTCCTGCTCAATGCCGATATGATCGAAGACGGCAGCTGCAAATGGCAGTACGCGAAGCAATGAACCAATTGAAGAGCCAATCTTCGAGAGTTGTGACACGGGAGGTTGCCATTTCAGGCTTTACCGCGACCTAAGGATATCTAGTGATTCGCTCCGCCATATTATTGCTTCTACTTCCCATTGTTTTTTGAGCAAATGCACAGTCTTCCATTGATTCGGAGAAAATAAAAATCATTGCAAGCAACTCCATGAGGCCGGATATCGAGCAACAATGCGGAATGTCAATACGCGTCCCCGATCTCAAGTACGTATACGACCAACCGATTGGCTTTGGATGCACGGGCTCGTATAAGGACGGCGGCCAAGCGATCTTGGATATGAACATCCAATATGACCCAAACCAAAATAGCGGTGGGGCGCACATTAGTTTTGTCATTGAGGGCATTGGTATCGAGAAGAAGATGAGCTCTGTTGGCGACGCGATATTTTCCGTAGACAGTGAATCTGGCACACCAAAGTTGCGGAGTGCTGCGGCGTTTGGTGAGTCAAATTGTGGGCCAGCAACTCACGTGCAAATCAAGCAAATTAGTGGGAATAACTGGCACGGCTGGATTGCGGAAGAGAAATTTGGGAAAGTGCAAAAGGGCTGCCGGTCTGAAAAAGAGTTCACCAAGAAGTATCGATGCGTCCATGCTATGGTAGGCAATAATGCGATGACGGCCCAGCTCGCAGGCGTCTGCCTGCTAAGAAAGCGAGAATTTAGTTTGGAAAATGGATTTAGCTACGACATTTTTATGGACATGATTAAATCGCTGCGCCTTTCTGAGAAATAAATGCAGAATATTCGAACATAAGAAAAGCAAGAAAGAGCTTGTCATCGTGAAACGCAACAACAGCCCGCACCGACTCCGCCTCGCGCTGCTAGCCCTGCAGACTGTAGCGGTACAGCAAGCCTTTGCGGCTGGGCTAGATTGCAGCCGTGTAGAGGGCAATACGCAAACGGCGATCTGCAATAGCGATGAACTACGCCGGCTGGATGGCCAGCTGTCATCGGTCTACGGCAAATTGGTCCACATGCAGCCCGGACAGCGTAGTGCCCTACGTCAGGATCAGTTGGATTGGCTCAAAACCCGGGATCAGTGCAATGCCGACGAGAATTGCCTCACCACTCAGTATCAGGATCGCATAAACGGGCTGCAAACCCGTCTGCATGATGCCGCCGCGTACCAGCCAGACAGCACCGATCGGCAGGCACTTGACGATCTGCGCCAAGCAGTGGAAGCGATGCGCAAGATCGACCCGGAATTTCCGTTGGAAAAGGCACTCGATCAGTTCAGGGTCAAGACGGGAATCACGAAATTCTCAAATATGCGTGTCGAGGGCGACAGCCTCCTGCGCTTTCCTCGAAAGCGGCCGGCAGGCGTGACGAAGGATGAGTGGCGTGCGCTGCAGGCGTCCCACATCGACGGCGGTGGGGAGAACGGCTCGGCTTCCTATACCTTGCTTCATATCGACGGCAAGGAGCAGCGTGACCTCGCGATTCATTCCTACGTTGGTGGGACTGGCTTGTTCACGTATACAAGTGTACTGCGTCGGCGTGGCGAAAGATTTGAAGGCGCATACACGTCTCCATTAGCAGAGGAAAGCCCCGTCGTCGTCGGTGACGAAGCGAGTTCGACATACGCTCAGGAATATCTCTATTTTGAAAATTTGCGCGGCAGAAACCAGTCAGCGGAGTGGATCAGCTTGCGCGGACGTGTGTATGCAGCGTATCGAAACAGCCGCTACGGAGAGGACAACATTTATCTGCTGCGGCCGCTATCAGTTGTCGGGAGCGGCCCAAAACTGACGATTCACTACCGCTACCGGATGACGATGCCACAGGTGCAAAAAACAGTGGGCGAGAAGCAGGCAACAACGCTGGATAAGTCACTGGTTGCAGCGTTGACAAAGGCGCTTGGTAATGTGGACAAGGAAAAGGCCAGGGATAGCGGCCCGGCGCAAGAGCCGTTATGCCCCGCTCCGGATGGTGTGACGGATGTTCAGAGTTACTATGGTTTCGGTCCTGGCCACTACAGTTATGAGATCGTCGGAAATATACCGATTTGGGTTAAATCGCAATGCCACGTGGGGCAATTGATTAACTGGTTTGGCCAATACAGCGCCAAAGACGGGCTTTTTGCACAACTCTGGATGCGCAAGCCTGGTGATGTTGATCAGCAGAAAACATACTTGGTGTATGGACGTCGAACGGCGATCCGGGTGGACGCCTCTATCGCCTCAGTCGCAGGCGATGTTGGGATGTAGCAATGAATGCGAGCTCCAGATCATGACCAAGGTCCTTTGCTTCGCGTCAACCTTCAAGACGGGCTGATGTTTGCCCACCACGCAACCCAACATAGAAAGAATGATCCCCGCTTTTTTTATCCTGCATCCGATCATCCTAGGCATAGCTGGCACCGCGCTATTGCTTGCAGCCGCAGCGTTCAAGGATGCAGGCTGGCTAGTTGGACCTACGGGAAAGCGTTTCGCAGCGCCACTGAAGCTCGGCATGTATGTGCTCGGTGGACTGCTGTTCACCTGCAGTTCACTGGCGCTGGCGGCCTACTCTTTGCCTGCGGTCATCGCATCCGGCATCGCTCTAACGCTGACTCCATGGGCGACCAGGCGCGTGCATTGGCTGAACGGCCCATACCTGGCGCGCTATGTAGACCTCATCAATGCAGTCCGCTTGATGGGTGTGTTAGCACTGTGCAGCTGCATCCCGGTCGGGTTACTTTTTCTCCTTGTGGTCTTCGTGACCGGCATCCCCAATGGAGCCTGATCAACGCACTCACCCCGGGCAGCAGCCCGCTTTACCCCTGAAGCACTACCCGCTCGGTATCACTCTCAGCGCAGCGCTGTCGACCCTGCTGGTCGCGCTGAGCCTGACCGCGCTGCTCACTCCGAATCTCGAATACGGCGTGGTAATGCTCATCTTGTTGGCGATCGTGGTGGGAATTCCGCTGTGCTTTGCATTGCTGGCCACGTGGTTCACGTATCGGCGTCGCGCACCCGCGCCATTGCCTGCGAAGCTGAACGCCGCCATGTTCGTGCCCACGCTCATCGCGTTGAGCGTTCTTCCGATTGGGTCCGCCATGCAAGACACCGCGCAAAGATGGTTCAACGATGCGCATCCGGATATCCGCGAGTTGCATGTCAACTTCAGCGGTCGGCCCTTGTGGCTGGCACTCGGTAGCGCACAGACGGAGGCGGGTGGTTGGCCTCAGATGCCGGTGCAGGCAGGAAATGAAGCCAAATTTGTTGCCTTCACCCGTCTTCCGCAGGAAGCCGAGATCAACGAGAACCGGTTTCCCTACGTCGGCAGCCGCCTGCGCGAGAAGGCGCATTCCTACGCTTACGCAGAGAAAGACGACAGTGGGCGACCTGTTGAGGTACGCCCGCGGCCGCTGATGGCAAGGCCATACCCGGATCTGGGGTGGCTGCCCTCGGATATCCGCGAAAGCAAGTTGCTGGTGCATCAGTACTTTCATTACTACGATCATGTAGAAGTCGCGCCGGGACTAGCACGGCTCGATTCATCGGAATTGGCAGCGCTGCAAGCGCGTCTGGGCAATGTGGTGTCGTTCCATCTGTCGAGCCAGTACCCGCGCGGCTTGGCAAGGCTGGAAATCAACGGCCAAACCCTGGCGATTGGTACGGACAGCGAACGCATCTCAGAGGCGCCGTGCGATCGGAGTACGAGCTTTGCGGGCAGCGCGTTGCTGAGCATCGACAAGCCGCTCGAGGTCCGCTGGCAGACGTTGGACGATCCGGCTCGCTGGCATGAAGCGCGTGTGAGCGTGCCAGCGTTTCAAGGGGCGACGTCGCGAGCCATGCAGGCATCGGTACGCAACGTCCGCCTGTACTTTCTGGATAACGACGTGCTGGCAGCCGAACAATTGCAGACACTGACCTCGCTTGGGGGCGAACAAAGAACCGTGACCACCGGTGTACCGGCAGGCGCCCGGCAGAACGAGACTTGTGACGCCCATGAACGAACCAGCATTGACCCGTTTTCCAGTTAAACGATTCATGTTGTTGTGTACTGATCCCTCCTTAAAAACGACCAACTCTCTCAAATGAAAACGCAATACAAACTCGCCGCAGCTCTCCTGACTACCGCATGGATGAGCGCCGGTATCTGCGCGCAGCACGCGTCCACGGCATCGAGCAATGCCTCGCAGGGCGGAGCAAAGAAAGCCGTACACGCTAAGAAGCAAGGCAAGAAATCCAAGGTGGCGCGCTCGGGCAAGAACAACGCAGGCGCACGCGACGGCGATGCGGAAGTCCTGGCGCAGGTGTTGGGCTCGGATACCAAGAACCCGTTGTGGAGCGGCAAGCCGCAGCAGTAGGCGTACCGTGATGCAGGGCAAACGCTGTGAGGGGAGGCCGCGCGCCCTCATGTCGCGCCTTCCAAACACAATGAAAATCCGGAGATGCTTGAGCACGATTGCCGTTGCGGTGTCGTGTTTATGCGCAGCCACGGCATATGCTGCGGCGGAAGACACTACGGCAAGCGGAGTGCGCTCATCGGCGGCGCCTGAAGTCCAATCAGTAGGCAGCATGTCACCATGGGCCGACACTCCCGTCGGAACCTGCATCCGTCACTTCGCCAGGGCCACGCGTGCGAGGCAGGCAGAGAACCCCGATCTTCGGCTTGCAAAGGAAATATCCTGGTCCAGCGTTGGCAAGTCCTATGTCTGGATTTGGGATGACGCACCTTCCCGCAATCCGACTCGCACGCTCTACAAAGTCGTGCGAGACACGGCATGCGCGATTCTCTTCATGCCATTTGATGATGGACACGACTTCAAGCTCGGCCCTCGCGGGCAGTTGCCACAGTTTGTGCGGTCCACCACGTCGCCAATGGCGTTGTCAGCCGGTGGTTCGATCTCTTCTGCTGTGGTCTACCGTTTCGACAAGAAGACCGGAACCTACGGTCAGTATCCCTATGCGTGCGAACGCTTATCGGGAGAGAAGGCAACCCAGGTGGATTGCGAAACGGTTTTCGATTAAGCATCAGTAAAGTCTTCATGCGCCGCACGCTGGCTGCGCTGGTCCTGCCATCTGCCGTACTGCACCCGGCATGGGCAGCAGACACCATTACATTCCCCGTTGACCACGCCACCCAAGCCACCATCGAAGTGCAGGGCGACTACGTTCATTACGAGCTACGCGGCCGGGCAGGCACGCGCACCGAGCGCATCGCCACGCAAACCGAGAAACCCGTCCACCTGGAAGTTCGCGATTACGACTTCAGCGGACGACAAGGCTTCGCCTTTTGGTCGATCGACGAAGGGCAGGGCACCTACAAGCTCTACCGCATCTTCATCTTTTCCCAAAAACGGAATGACTTCGTGGAGCGCTATCCCCGCTGCGGCGATGTTTTTCTCAATCTCAGACTGGATGTACGACGCAAACAGCTGATCAGCACATTCTTCGAAAACAACATTCCCAAGTCATGCACAACACGGCTGCTCTCCGATTGAAGCTGCTTCGATACGCTTTGATCGCGTATGCGTTGACCGCCGCGACTTCCGCGCTGGCAGAAGGGCCTCGAACGCTCCCTACGAGCGCGCAACTGTCCGCCAGCTATCTCAGTACGACACTGCTGCTCAAGCCCTGCATGGATATCCATGAGTGGTCAGACGATCCGAGCGACGACGTCGTGAAACAGTTCGAAGATGCACGACGTGGGCTGCCGCCCGACGCTTGCAGCCAGCCCGCATTGGTGGAAAAGCTCACCACGGCGCGGTTTCTACAATACGCATCGATTACCGCCGTGCATGACCCATGGAATCTGGATGCGAAGATCACGGCACAGAATGCGGCCATCGCGCAATGCAAGGATGCACAATGCCTGGAGCGCGAGTTGAATGCCGTCATTACCGAGCTATCACCGGTGTACCTGCATGCGCGCCCGGAGTGGCCCAGGGGCGTAGGCCTATGCACCTCAAAAACCGTCGAGGTAACGCCAAGTAAAGCGCGGGCATTGATCGGTACGAAGGCGCAGAAGGTACTGACCGATACGTGCGCCTCGGAGTCGCTGTCTATGCAGACCTGCTCGGTGCCAGGCGGTCAATTTGTCTTCGCGTCATGCACGATGAGCGGCAACCAGGTGAACGGTCCGGAATGGCTGTATCGCATCAAGAAGGCTAAACCGGAGCCCTTGCTCGCCGTCGATGATGGGCCCGTGGGCGCTTTAAAGACCTCATGCAATGGCATGCCGGATCTCATGACTGCCGCGCGCGTCAGTATGGCCGAGCATTACCTGACCTACTACCGCTATGACGGCAAGCGGTACCAACCTGTGTATGCCTATACCGCGATGGACGTTGGTGCCGACGATAACGGCAATGGCCTAGCCATCGCCCAAGATCGGCAACTCAGCCGCGTGATCTGCCGATAGCTCACAACCACGGCGTTGCGCAGTTACTCTCCCGTCCGCTGCTTCTGCAAGATCGCCAACTGCGTCGTCAGGTAACTGCTGGTGTTCGTCATGCTCGACACCACTTTCGACAGCGCGTTGAACTGCGCGTAATACAGCGCCTGCTTAGCATCCAGCTGCTGCTGCATCCGGTTGATCTGGCTGGCGAGTGATGTGATGGAGTTGTTGAGCGCATCCGTTGCGTTCTGCACCATGCCGTTGCTCGATAGCAGATTGCCCGACACGGTATGGAGTTGCGCCGCGTAACCGCGTTGCACGGTAACGGTGCCTCGGTTTCCTACCGCTCCGCCCGTAATCTGCACCGTCAGCCCATCAACAGCCGAGCCGGTGGCGCCGTACAGGTTCTGGCCCGAACCGTTGCCCGCAACGCCATTGATGGTGCCTTGCACATCGCGGCCGGCAATGGCGGTCGGGCTGCCGCCCAGCAAGGACGCGGCCCCGTTGCCCGACACAGAGACGGCGGAGATCGAGCCGTACTGCTTGTCGGTGATGCTCAACACGCCATTGGCATCGGCCGCTACCGAGACCTCCACCTTGGCCCGCTGCAGCGCGGGGGTCGCGTTGATCTGGCTCTGGATCTGCGCAGCCAAGCCTTGCGGCGTGTAGCTGCCTGCAGGCACGGTGATGTTGGCCGCCATGCCGCTTACGGTGAACGCCAGGCTATCGTTCACGCCGCTCTGGATGGTGGTGTTAGCCGCCGCCGAGCCCTGGAGCAAACCCTGCGTCGCCAGCTGCGTGATGTTGACGGCGTAGCTGCCGGACTGCGTGGCCGAGGAGAACGTCGGCACCTTGATCAAGGCATCCGTCGCCGTGCCGGTACCGGCAAACAGCCCTGCCACCTGGCCGGGTGAGTGACTAAGGGCGGCGTTGAGCTTGCTGTCGTCAATCGACAGCGTACCGTCCGGGTCCATCGTCACGCCAACACTGCGTAGTGACTGGTATGCGCCGTTGCCGATCCCGTGGCCCAGCACGTCGGTCACTTGGTTGATCAGCGCCCGGGTGCTGACATCGCCAGCCAGTGCACCGCTGTTGGCGGGGTTGGCCGTGTCGATCTTGGTCAACGCGTTGAGCTGAATGCGCAGCGCGTTGTAGGCCTTCACGAAATTGAGCACCGCAGTGCTGCCTTGGCCTGCGTCGCTGCTGACGTTGACCGTCGTGCTGCCGGTTTTTGCGAGCGTGAACGACGTGCCATCCACCACCTCCGACAACGTGTTGGTGGGGCTTTGCACCGCAATGCCGTTGACCGTGGCGAGGGCATTCTGGCCCGTGGTGACCTCGGTCATGTTCTGCGTGCCGGCCGGATCATGTGCCAGCAGCGATTGCAGTGCGCTATCGCCCGACACGGCAATCTTCATCTCCGAGCTGGCGCCGCCAGCCGAGGACGTCAACACAAGCCGATACGGATTGCCACTGCCGTCGTTGACGATGCTGGCCGACACGCCCACGTTGGCCGCGTTGATGGCATCCCGGATGCCGGAGAGCGTGTTGTTGGAGGCGTCAATGGCGACCGAGCCGCCCGCCAGATTGCCGTTCTGCGTGAACGACGCTCCGGTGTATCTGCCGTCGGCAAAGCTACCGCCAGACACAGTGCCAAACGAAAAGGTGAGGGTGGTGGCTGCCCCGCTGCCAATGGGCGACTTGGCGGACGCCTGCCCCGACGCGGTCAGCACCTGCGATTGCGCGAGCTGCGTGACATTCACGCGATACGTACCTGCCGATGCGGAACTGGACACCGCCGCATTGAGCACCGATGTGTCATGCCCGGTCGCCTTCATGCCGCTGAACGTGCCGACATTGTTGAGGCTCGCCATTGCCGTCTGGAAGGTCGACAGCGCGCTTTTGATGGAGCCCACGGCAGACAGCTGCGTCTGAAAGGTCTTCTGCTGCGTCTGGCGCAGCGTCATGCCCTTGCTTTCCGCCTGGATCAGCTTGGTGACCAAGCCATTGACGTCGATGCTCGTGCCGATGCCGGGCAGGGAAATCGGCGGAACGTAAGTGTTGCTCGTGGACGAGGTGGCCATGGTCGGACGCGCGCAAACGATTTTTCTTCACAATGTGACGGCGGCGCTGCGCAGTTCTTTAGGGGCAACCCGGCTTCTCAGGGCGAATTCTCGGTGCTTCCTCAGGAAAGCGAAAGAAAACGGGCACGCCGGACCATGTCGTCTGGCGTGCCCGTTTGCGTGGGAGCGAGCCTAGCTTGCGCGGCGTTGCTCCAAGACGTTGCCACGCGACAGCACCGGCACCAGGGCCGCGCCGGTATGGCTGGTTTTAACGCGCGTCAACGCATCCGGACCGCAAGCCGCCACAATCGTGCCGCCCTCATCACCGCCTTCGGGGCCCAGATCAAGAATCCAGTCCGCCTCGGCAATCACGTCCAGGTCGTGCTCGATCACGATCACGCTATGGCCGCCGTCCGCCAGCCGGTGCAGCACGCGGATCAGCTTGGCCACGTCGGCCATGTGCAGGCCCACGGTCGGCTCATCCAGCACGTACAGCGTGTGCGGCGCCTTCTGGCCGCGGCGTGTCACGTCATCACGCACCTTCGACAATTCGGTGACGAGCTTGATGCGCTGCGCCTCGCCACCGGACAGCGTGGGCGAGGGCTGGCCCAACGTCAGGTAACCCAGGCCCACGTCCTTCATCAACTGCAGCGGGTGGGCGATGCTGTTCATAGCACCGAAAAACTCCACCGCTTCGTCGATCTCCATGGTCAGCACGTCACCGATATTCTTGCCGCGCCAGGTGACGGCCAGCGTCTCGGGGTTGAAGCGCTGCCCGTGGCACACGTCGCAGCCGACCTTCACGTCGGGCAGGAAGCTCATGGCGATGGTGCGCACGCCCTGGCCTTCGCAGGCGGGGCAGCGGCCGTCGCCCGTATTGAACGAGAACCGCGAGGCGGTGTAGCCGCGTGCGCGGGCTTCCAGGGTGTCTGCAAAGAGCTTCCGAATGGTGTCCCACACGCCGATGTACGTGGCCGGGCACGAGCGCGGCGTCTTGCCGATCGGGGTTTGGTCAACTTCCAGCACGCGGTCGATGGCTTCCCAGCCGGTGACGCCGTCACAGCCGTGCCAGTCGTGTTTGACGTCGAGCTTGCTCGGCATCTTGGCATCGGGCACCTCAGCCTGCGCGGCTTTGCGGGCGCGGCGCGTGGCCGGCGAAGACAGTACCGAACGGCCGACCGCATCGAGCAGGTTCGTCATCAACACATCGCGCGCCAGCGTCGACTTGCCGGAACCGGACACGCCCGTAATCGCCACCAGCCGCGACAGCGGCATCGTCGCCGTGACGTTGCGCAGGTTGTGCAGCTTGGCGCCATGCACCGTCAGCCATTGCTCGGGCACCGCCTGTGTGCCTGCGCGTGGCGCCACCACCTCGCGGCGCGGCTGCAGCGGGTGCTCGATCGGCTGCGAGAGGAAGCGACCAGTCAGCGAATCCGGTTGTGCTGCCAAGTCGGCCACACCGCCTTGCGCGACCAGCGTGCCGCCGCGCTTGCCCGCGCCGGGGCCGATGTCGATGATGTGGTCCGCGCGCCGAATGGTGTCTTCATCGTGTTCGACCACCACCAGCGTGTTGCCCTTGTCGCCCAGCTTGCGCAGCGCGTCGAGCAGGATCTGGTTGTCACGCGGATGCAGGCCGATGGTCGGCTCGTCCAGCACGTAGCACACGCCCTGCAGGTTGCTGCCGAGCTGCGCGGCCAGGCGGATGCGCTGCGCCTCACCGCCGGATAGGCTGGGCGCAGCACGGTCCAGGCTCAGGTAGCCCAGGCCGACTTCTTCCAGGAACGACAGGCGGCTGTGGATTTCAGCCACCACGTCACGTGCGATGTCGGCATCGCGGCCAACCAAGTTCAAGCCTTCGACCCAGCGGCGGGTTTGGCTGACCGTCCACTGTGCAATGTCGACGATGGGTTTGGCGGCGAACGTCACCGCGCGCGCGGTCGGGTT
>JGI24740J21852_10000583_pt1 | contig 15702 bp, 12 predicted proteins | sample KBSCornC6_FD_21852 | JGI IMG/M metagenome (IMG submission 21852) | reverse complement strand
TGCAACCACAGCCCGACGATGTACGCCGACTACCGCTACGCCACGATCGACGGCAAGAGCGTCAAGGACATGATCAACGACCCGGTGTGGAACAACGACGTGTTCCTGCCGACGGTTGGCAAGCGCGGCGCCGCCATCATCGAAGCGCGCGGCCTGTCGTCGGCCGCCTCGGCTGCCAACGCCGCCATCGACCACGTCCGTGACTGGGTGCTGGGCTCGAACGGCAAGATCGTCACGATGGGCATCCCGTCGAACGGCGAATATGGCATCCCGAAGGACGTGATGTTCGGCTTCCCGGTCACCACGGAAAACGGCAAGTACAAGATCGTCGAAGGCCTGGAGATCGACGAGTACAGCCAAGGCAAGATCGAGATCACGCTCGGCGAGTTGCTGGGCGAGCAAGATGGCGTGAAGGACCTGCTGTAAGCGCATAATCTGAGAAAGAAACCGGAGCGGCTCGGCAGCGAACCCTCCGGTTTTTTTGCATTCAAATTCCCCCACCGAGACAGCGCAGTGCACCCCACCGAGGTTTTGTTCCAGGACGATGCCATGCCGGCCCAGTTGCCGGTCTGCGACCACTATGCGGGCGCCGAAAAGCTGATGCGCAAGTCGCTCGCCCTGCAACAAGCCCTTGGCCCCGTCTTCGACATCACGTTTGACTGCGAAGACGGCGCCGCCGTCGGCCAGGAACGCGCGCATGCCGAGCTGGCCGCCGCGCTCATCAACAGCGACGACAACCACTTCAACCGCGTCGGCGTACGCATCCACGACCCGAGCCACGACGCGTGGACGCAGGATGTCGACATCCTCGTCGGCCTTGCCGGCAGCCGGCTCGCCTACGTGACCGTGCCCAAGGTGCGCGATGTAGTGGAAGTCGCCCGCGTGACCGATCGCGTCAACCAGGCCGCACGCGCCGCCGGCATTGCGCGGCACCTGCCGATCCACGTGCTGATCGAAACGCATGGCGCGCTGGCGCAGGTGTTCGAAATCGCCTCGCTGGTGCAGGTGGAATGCCTGAGCTTCGGGCTGATGGATTTTGTCTCCGCGCACAACGGCGCGATTCCCGGTGCGGCGATGGGCTCACCCGAGCAATTCGAGCACCCGCTGGTCCGCCGCGCACTCACCGAGATTTCCGCCGCGTGCCACGCGCACGGCAAGGTGCCGTCGCACAACGTCAGCACCGACATCAAGCACCCCGACCGGGCCGGCACAGATGCCACGCGCGCCCGGAACGAATTCGGCTATCTGCGCAAATGGAGCATCCATCCAGACCAGATTGCGCCCATTGTTTCGGCGTTCCGCCCGTCGCACGAAGAAGTGACACAAGCCGCGTCCATTCTTGCTGCGGCACAGGACGCGTCATGGGGCCCGATCCAGCACGAAGGCCGGCTGCATGACCGCGCGAGCTATCGCTACTGGTGGGCCGTGCTGCAACGTGCGCACACCACTGGTGTCGAACTCCCGCCCGATGCGGTTGCGCGCTTCTTCGGATAAGAGGCGCTTCCTCGCAACGACAGACCTTGGCGAACACCCCCACGAACAAGGAGCTCGGACGACTCGACCACGAGGCACATTGCTCAGGAATCCGCACTGGACATGGCACAACACCCCCGTTTGGCGGATCGGTTGCATCGCCATGTAACAGAACGTTGGGCACGGCGTACAAATCGGTCAAAATACCGGCCGGTGTGCGCCGAACCCTGGCATTCCAGCCCCGGGCGGCCGCCTCCCCTGATTCAGTCTTACGGAAGGAAACTATGAACAAGTTCATCGCGGGCGCCTGTGCCGGCGTTCTCTCGCTGGCAACCGCGCAATACGCAACCGCCCAGACCACGACCAGCGCCAAGCCGGCCGCCAAGAAAAAGGCCCCGGCCAAGCGGACCTCCAAGAAGGCCGCCCCCGTTGCCGCCGCCAAGCCGGAAGGCGTGCAGTGGAAATGCGAACTCGGCAATGAGCTGTACATTGCCGGCGACATGACGCGCGACCAGATCATCAAGCTGCACTGGAAGGGCAAGAACTACGACCTGCCCCGCCAACTGACCCGTACCGGCGCAGACCGCTACTTTGATCAGAAGACCGGCTTCGACTTCGTTGTCATCCCCTCCAAGGCCATGCTGTTCGACCGCAACGAAGGCCACCGTCTGGCCGACGAGTGCCAGACCGCCGAAATGGCAGCCGGCGCCCCGGCCCCGACGCAAGCCGGCGCCCTGCGCGCTCCGGCAGGTCTGCCGCTGATGCTGCAGGACAACGCTGCCCCGGCTCCGGCTCCGGCTCCGGCTCCGGCGCCCGCTCCTACGCCGGACGCAGCGCAGCCCGCCAAGCAATAACGCAACATCGCGCGCGAGGCCCCGAGGAAACGCCCATGTCAGCGCTGGCTGCAAATACCCACCTGGAACCACGGCATGGCGATCCATGCGTGGCCGGTGCGGGCGCGCTGGCGAAGGGGCGCCTCGGGCGATCCGCAACTCGGAGGATGCCCGTCAGCAATTTGGCGGCCTCCGATGACTCAGATACCGTCATGCACGCATCAACGTGGGTGCATGACCGGCAGTGCATCAGGAATCATCACGACGCCCCTGAACACCCGATCGCCCAGGCGCTCACCGTCCAGCCGAAGGACGGCAAGGTGTTCAAGGAAATCGTGCAGCAGTTGGTTTGTAGTGATTGGATTGGTTGATTTGACGTCTCTGCAACGGGCGCCCAGGCGCCCCGCGCATCCTTAAGCCTTGGAGTCATGCCATGCCCCACAACCTGAAAAAAACACTCAAGGAATTCAAGATCAACGGCGGCCAGACCGGCAACTTCTATTCCCTGCCGCAACTGGGCAAGGAACTGGGCGTGGCAATCGAGCGCCTGCCGGTGTCGATCCGCATCGTGCTGGAATCCGTGCTGCGCAACTGCGACGGCAAGAAGGTGACCGAAGAGCACGTGGAGCAACTGGCCAACTGGAAGCCGAACGCTGACCGCGTTGACGAGATCCCGTTCGTGGTCGCCCGCGTGGTGCTGCAGGACTTCACCGGCGTGCCGCTGCTGGCCGACCTGGCCGCCATGCGCAACGTGGCCGAGCGCATGGGCAAGAACCCCAAGAAGATCGAGCCGCTGGTGCCGGTCGACCTCGTGGTGGACCACTCGGTGCAGGTCGACCACTTCCGCGAGAAGAAGGCGCTGGACCTGAACATGCAACTGGAGTTCTCGCGCAACAACGAGCGCTACCAGTTCATGAAATGGGGCATGCAAGCGTTTGACACGTTTGGCGTGGTGCAGCCGGGCTTCGGCATCGTCCACCAGGTCAACCTGGAATACCTGGCACGCGGCGTCCATAAGAAGGACGGCGTGTACTACCCGGATACGCTGGTCGGCACCGACAGCCACACCACCATGATCAACGGGATTGGCGTGGTGGGCTGGGGCGTGGGCGGCATCGAGGCGGAAGCCGGCATGCTGGGCCAACCGGTGTACTTCCTGACGCCGGACGTGGTGGGCGTGGAGTTGAAGGGTCGCCTGCGCGAAGGCTGCACGGCCACCGACCTGGTGCTCACCATCACCGAGCTGCTGCGCAAGGAGAAGGTCGTCGGCAAGTTCGTCGAGTTCTTCGGCGAAGGCACGGCCAGCCTGTCGCTGCCAGACCGCGCCACCATCGGCAACATGGCCCCGGAATACGGCGCCACGATGGGCTTCTTCCCGGTGGATGGGAAGACCATCGACTACTTCAAGGGCACGGGCCGCACCAAGGAAGAAATCAACGCGTTCGAAGCCTACTTCAAGGCACAGAAGCTGTTTGGCGTGCCGAAGGCAGGTGAGATCGACTACACCAAGACGCTGACGCTAGACCTGGGCACAGTGGCGCCGTCGCTGGCTGGCCCGAAGCGCCCGCAAGACCGTATCGAAATCGGCAATGTGAAGTCGACGTTCTCGTCGCTGTTCTCCAAGCCGGTGGCCGAAAATGGCTTCAACAAGAACGCCGACGACCTCGACAAGACCTTCACGACGACCAACGGCGTGAACGTGAAGAGCGGCGACGTGCTGATCGCGGCCATCACCTCGTGCACGAACACCTCGAACCCGAGCGTGCTCCTGGCGGCCGGCCTGCTGGCCAAGAAGGCCGTGGAAGCCGGCCTGGAAGTCGCACCGCACATCAAGACCTCGCTCGCGCCGGGAAGCCGTGTGGTGACGAAGTATCTGGAAGCTGCGGGCCTGCTGCCGTACCTGGAAAAGCTGGGCTTTGGCGTGACGGCCTATGGCTGCACGACCTGCATCGGCAACGCGGGCGACCTGACGCCGGAGCTGAACGAAGCCATCGTAAAGAACGACATCGTGGCCGCCGCCGTGCTGTCGGGCAACCGCAACTTTGAAGCGCGTATCCACCCGAACATCCGCGCCAACTTCCTGGCCTCGCCCCCGCTGGTCGTGGCCTACGCCATCGCCGGCAACGTGACGCGCGACCTGATGACGCAGCCGGTTGGCCAGGGCAACGATGGCCGCGACGTCTATCTGGGCGACATCTGGCCGACCTCGGAAGAGATCGCCAAGTTGATGAAGTTCGCGATGAACGCCGACACGTTCCGCACGAACTACGAGCAGGTCAAGAAGCCGTCCAAGCTGTGGGCCAACGTCAAGGGTACGAAGGGTCAGGTCTATGACTGGCCGAAGTCGACGTACATTGCCGAGCCGCCGTTCTTCGAAGGCTTTGGCATGACGCCGGCGGCTGCTTCGGCATCGGTGTCGGGCGCGCGCGCCCTGGGCGTGTTTGGCGATTCCGTGACGACCGACCACATCTCCCCGGCCGGTTCGATCAAGGAAACGTCGCCCGCCGGCAAGTACCTGCTGGCCAACGGCGTGCTCAAGGCCGACTTCAACAGCTACGGCTCGCGCCGCGGCAACCATGAGGTGATGATGCGCGGCACGTTCGCCAACGTGCGCATCAAGAACCTGATGATCCCGCCGAAGGCCGACGGATCGCGCGTAGAAGGCGGCGAAACGCTGTTCCAGCCGAGCGGCGAACAAATGTCGATCTACGACGCCGCCATGAAGTACATCGCCGACGGCACGCCGACGGTCGTGTTCGGTGGCGAAGAGTACGGCACGGGCAGCTCGCGTGACTGGGCCGCCAAGGGCACGCAACTACTGGGCGTGAAGGCCGTGATCGCACGCAGCTTCGAGCGTATCCACCGCTCGAACCTGGTCGGCATGGGCGTGCTGCCGCTGCAGTTCAAGGGCAACGACTCGGTGCAGTCGCTGGGCATCGTGGGCGACGAAACCTTCGACATCGAAGGCCTGGAAGGCGAAATCAAGCCGCAACAGGACGTCACCCTGGTAATCAAGCGCGCCAACGGCGAGACCACGCGTGCGCAAGTGCTGCTGCGTATCGATACGCCGATCGAAGTCGACTACTACAAGCACGGCGGTATCCTGCCGTTTGTGCTGCGTCAGTTGCTGGCTGCCTAAGCCACCACTGCGCTGTCGACCGGAAGCCGGCTCTTCGGAGCCGGCTTTTTCATGGCTGCCGAATCAAACAACGTGACGAGACCCCAACCGACGCGCAGCCTTTGGTAGAGTGTGCCGATTAGGCCGCGTGGCGGAGCGCTCGCCCATCGCCCGGTCTATCTTCAATCGCCCCATCCGCAGGAGCCTCGCACCCATGGCCAAAGTGGTTCTCGCCCTACTCGTCGTGGCGGCTGCCGTGTTCTACATCCTGTTCAAGGCGCCGCAGATCGATGCTCAGGCCCCGGCAGCGCCCTTGCCAGCCAACGCCACGACCGCCGCCGCTGCGCCCGTGCCACCGCCTCCGCCAATGGAGACTGCCGCTTCCGCCGTCACGCCGGCTGCTCACGCAAGCGCACCGGCAACATCGGAGCCCGCCGCAGTACTGGCACCAGCGGCACCTGCTGCGAGTAGCGTTGCAGCCGAAGCCTCGGCGCCTGCCGCGAAACCCTAGCGCTTTCGCCAACAAAGCGGCACACGAAAGCGTCCAAGGGTAAAATAACGCCCCTTCTTTCCAATCGACCGGTACGGCACAGCATGGCAGGATTCCGCTCCAAGGCCCCCCAACGTCTTTCCCCCGATGCAGAACGGCTTGTTGCCGATGCGCTGGCGCTTGATGCGTCAGGCAGCCGCATCGAAGACGTCTATTGGGAACAAAGGCTGTCCGAACGTCTTTCGCGGCTGCTGAAGAACGGCAGCCAGACCGCGCTCGACGCCGCGCTCGACCACCTCTTCAAGCACAACGAAGAGGCCTCCGACGTGCTGGCCGAACAGGCCGAAACGCTGGCCGAGTCGGCAGTGCTTAGCTCGGGCGACGTTGAGTACGATGCACTGCTGATCGCAGCGCCCATCCTGGCGCATACCCGCTACATGATCCCCTCGGGCACCATCAAGCCTGAGCTCGCGCAAACGCTGCAGGTGCATCTGCAAGCGCATGTGATGGCGTCCAACGCACGCGTGGCACTGGCGCCGTATCTGTACAGCATCGACCAACTGCCGCGCACGCACTCCGACACCTTCGCGCTCACGCACAAGCTGGCGGCGTACGCGCTGTCCGGCCAGCCACCCAAGATGGATTTGCGCGATATGCCCGAGACCGCGCCCATCCTCGCCGACCCGCGTTACCTCGTGGCCATTGTCGTGGCCCAGCATGGCCAGGCGCTGTTCCGCTGGCAGGAAGACGCCAAGGAGCACCACGCCGAACGCTCCGCCTGCCTGGAGCAATGGCGCGAGCAGGTCACGCCGACCATCTCCACGCTGATGCCTGGCTGCGAGTTCGACCTGCTGCTGCCGGACGCCTTCTTCCTGTCGTGCCGTGAGTCCGACAAGCAGATCCGCCCGCTCACGGTGCGCGCTGCCGTCAACTATCTGCAGGGCGCGCTGGACATGCCGGCCAACCGCTTCGGCGCCATCATCGGCGCCTTCGGCGAAGAGCAGATCGAGGAATATCGCGTGGCCTTCACGGTGCGTGGCGAGAAAGACCTCATCTACGGCATCGTCTGGCCCGTCTATGGCCGCGATGGCGGCGCCACGGATGTCACCGCAGAAGGCGAACCTGGCAGCCCGCTGGAGCAGATCTGCGACGAACTGCGCGCCTGCGGCATTGAAGACATCTTCCGCCACGGCCAACTCTTCGAACCGGAGTACTGCGAAGACTGCGGCGCCCCCCTTTATGCGGACCGCGCGGCAGAAATCGTCCACGCAGAGATGCCGGAAGACGCGCCGACACAACAGCCGCTGTTCCACTGACGCACCGCGACAGCACAAGCCACCTTCGGGTGGCTTTTTTATTGCTCTGTCGTCGCTTATATGGATTGTTGCTTTGCGTCGTACGCGCCCAGGCAGGCTGCGGCACAATGGCGGTCTTCCGCCACATGGCATCACCGCCCGAACTCCAGGAGCCCCCCGATGACAACGCGTCCCCTCTTTGGTGGTCCGATTCGCGCCTTGATTCGCAGCATGGCTGCATGTGCGCTGGCTGCGGCAGCCTCCGTGCCGATGGCTGCGCGCGCCGACGACCTCCGCATCGGCCTGTCCGCCGACGTCACGTCGATGGACCCGCAATGGAACAACGCCGGCCCCAACAACGCCATGGCGCTGCATATCTTCGAGTCGCTGGTCTTCCTCGACAAGAACGGCCGCTACACGCCGGGCCTGGCCACCTCGTGGAAGGCCATCGACCCCAACACGTGGGAGATCAAGCTGCGCCCCAACGTCAAATGGAGCGACGGCACGCCCTTCACCGGCGAAGACGTGAAGGCATCGATCGAACGCCCGGCGCGGCTGACCAACAGCCCCGGCCCGTTCACGAGCTACACCAAGTCGATCACCGAGGTACAGATCGTCGATCCGCTCACAGTGCGGCTGAAGGTGTCGATCCCGAACTACGCGAGCATTCCGAACGACCTGAACAGCCTGCCGATCATCCCCAAAAAGGTGGCGGACGCATCGCAAGCGGACTTTGATGCCGGCAAGGCAATGATCGGCACAGGCCCGTTCGTGTTCGACCACTTCACGCGTGGGCAGGAGATCGTGCTGAAGAAGAACCCGGGCTATTGGGGCCGTGCCCCGCAGTGGGACAAGGTCACCTTCAAGATCATCACTGACAACGCTGCGCGCACGGCTGCCCTGCTGTCGGGTGATGTAGACGTCGTGGAGGCCGTGCCTGCCGCCGATGTGCCGCGCATCAAGCAGAATCCGAAGTTCCACCTGGAGCAGCAGGTGTCCTGGCGCACGATCTTTTGGCAGATGGACCAGAGCCGCGATGCGTCGCCGTTCATTACGGACAAGGCCGGCAAGCCGCTTGCCAAGAATCCGTTCAAGGACCGCCGCGTGCGTGAAGCCGTGGCGCTGGCCATCAACCGCGACGCGATTGTCAGCCGCGTGCTGGAAGGCCAAGGCGTGGTGGCATCGAGCATCGTGTCGCCGCAGATCTTCGGGCATCCAGGTGGCAAGATTGGCTATGACCCGGATCGCGCGAAGAAACTGCTTGCCGAGGCGGGCTATCCGAACGGCTTCGGGCTCACGCTGCACGCTACCAACAACCGCTACCTGAACGACGCACAAGTGGCGCAGACCACGGTGCAACTGCTCACGCGCATCGGCATCCAGACCAAGGTGGAAACACTACCGGTAGCTGCGTACTTCTCACGCGCGCGCCAGGGCGAGTTCTCATTCATGATGCTAGGCTGGGGCTCGGTGGCAGCCGACGTGGCGCTGCGCAGCATCCTCGGCACACCCAACGCAGAAACCGGCTACGGCACCTGGAACTGGGGCCGCTACAGCAACCCGCAGTTGGACAAGCTGGTGCAGACGTCGCTCTCCACGGTATCGAGCGACCAAGCGCACGAGCAAGCCGCCAAGACCGCCGCACGCTTTGCGCAGACCGACTACGCGATCATTCCCTCGCATCATCAACTCGCCACGTGGGCCATGCGCAAGGGCATTCGCTATGAGGCGCGCACGGACGAATGGTCGCTCGCGTGGTTGTTCACCAAGCAATGATGATCGGTTCGTCATGTCGCAACCCAAGGTCGTAACGCCCTGTTACAGCAAAATCGCCGGATGTTCCGCATTGGGGTAACCAGCAGGAACTTTCGGCGCAGGCTTTCCTCTATCATGGCGTTTTTCCACGCCGACACCCTGTAACACTCGTGATGTTGCGACCCAAACTACTTTGTCTCGGCGTCGTTGCGCTGCTGGCCGCCTGCTCCAATTTGCAGACCCAACCGACCGATGCGTCGGCCCCGGCCACCACCACAACGCCGAGCACGCCGGCCGCGCAAGCCAAGCCGGCCATCCAGCCTGTACCGTCCACACCGCCCATCGTCTTCGGCTCGGCCGATGCCAGTGGCACCACCACGGTCAACCTGCCGGCCAAGGACAAGATGAGTTTGTCCGAGTACCGCGCACAGACTCGTGACCGCCTGATCCAATCGGAAGGTGCCCGCCCCGACGTGGCCGACTGCGCCGCGCATGCGAGCTGGATCATTCCACGCTCCACCAATTTCGATCAGTTCCGCCTGCCGACCGGCGCGCTGTCCAACGACCAGGCCAAGGTCGAGCCGTGGGACTCGCGCTTCTCGTCCAGCAAGCAAGGCGCTGTCAAGGTGTCGAGCGTGGTCAGCTTCAATGCCGCCGTGCACAAGCGCGGCACGGGCAACGACCAGTGGGAGCCGGTGCGCGTGCGCTGCGGCTATGACGAAGGGATGATGCTGGCGTACGAACTGCTTGATGCCAACGGCCAGCCGTTTGCGGCACCGGCGGCAGCGGCCTCCTCGTCGACCGTGCGCACCCACTGCCGCCGCGGCCACCGTTGCACGACCACGGCCGTGCACGGCAAGGGCACTGCCAAGGGCAAGGCCACGGCTAAATCGGCCAAGGCAAGCAAGGGCAGCAGCACAGCCAAGACCAAGTCGGCTACGACCGGCAAATCCACCACCAAGTCAACGGCCAAGAAAAAGAAGTCGACGAGCCAATAAGACAAACGCGCCGCCAGGGAACCCTGAGCGGCGCGTTGTCGTTATGGCTTCTGCATGATTGCTTAGCCGAGGTACTCCAGGATCGCCTGCAGCATGGCCGCACCCAATGCGGCGCTGCGGGCGCCGTCCCAGCCCACGCGTGCGTCGGGCAAGTTGGCGTTGTCTTTGAACGGCATTTCCAGCGTCAACGACAGGCAACCGTACGTGTGGCCGATGTACTTCGAGGCGAGCTTGAGCGCGTCTTCGTTGTACTTGCTGGCTTCGTAGCCGTATTGCGTCTGGAAGTCCGGTGAGGCACGCAGGAACGCTGCAACAAAGCGATCCTGATCGGCGCGCTGCGCATCGGTAAAGCCCGGCAGCATTTCGCTACCCGCCACGAACACGTAAGGCAGTGCCTCGTCGCCATGGATATCGAAGAACAGGTCGACGCCGGTCTGCTCGATAGCTTGGCGCACGCACAACACCTCGGGGCTGCGCTGGGCGTCGGGCTCCATCCATTCGCGGTTCAGGTTGGCGCCGGCCGCGTTGGTGCGCAGGTTGCCCAGCGAAGAGCCGTCCGGGTTCATGTTCGGCACGATGTGGAAGACAGCGCGCTCGGAGAGCACACGTCCGATCGGATCACCGCTCCACACGCCCTGCTGCGTCAAACGCGCCAGCAAGCCCTCAACGAACCACTCGGCCATCGTCTCGCCGGGATGCTGGCGCGCGATGATCCACACATTCTTCTTGCCGGGGCCGGGCTCGCCGACGGTGATGCACGTCATGTCGCGGCCCTGCACCGTTTGTCCCAGACGCTGCGTCCGCACGCCAGGCCGTGTCTGCGCGGCGGCCACCAACGACAGGTGACGCTCATCCGAATACGGCTCGAAATACGCAAACCAGATGCTGTCGTGCTCGGGCGTGATCTCGATGGTCATCGTCTTGCCGTCATAGCGCGTCGGCACGCGGAACCAGTGTTCGCGGTCGTATGAGGCGACGGCCTGGTAGTCCTTCCAACCGGCGGGGTACGTACATTCGCCGGCGTTTTCCAGCGCCAGCTTGCACGCCTGCCCCTGCACGCCCTGCAGGCGGAAGTGGAACCACTGCATGAAGTCGGCATGCGAATCGCGGCGGATGCGCAGGCGGATGGCATCCGCGCGTGCAGCATCGACGATCTCGATAGCGCCGCTGTCGAACGTGCTGGAGATGTACGGTTGGTTGGCAGTCATGTCGACTCCTGTGATCAGGTGAGCTTGCGGCGGAAGACCCAGCGCTCGTCGTCGGAATCGGCTGCTGCAAAAGCATAGCCGTCAACGTCGAAGGCCTTGAGCTTGCGCGGATCGGTGATGCGATGCTCGATCGCATAGCGCGCCATCAAGCCGCGCGCGCGTTTGGCGTAGAACGAGATGATCTTGTACTGACCGCTCTTCCAGTCTTCAAAGACCGGCGTGACGATGCGCGCCTTGAGCACCTTGGGCCGCACGACCTTGAAATACTCTTCCGACGCAAGATTGACGAGCACGGGGTCATCGTCCTGCTTGAAGAGCTTGTTGAGCGCGAGCGTCACTTCGTCGCCCCAGAAGGCGTAGAGGTCCTTGCCGTGCGGGTTGGCCAGGCGCGTGCCCATTTCCAGGCGGTACGGCTGCATCCAGTCGAGCGGGCGCAGCACGCCGTACAGGCCCGACAGAATCCGCAGATGCTTCTGCGCGAACTGCAGATCGTCCGCCGACAGCGAATTCGCATCGAGCCCGCCGTAGACATCGCCGTCAAAAGCCAGCACGGCTTGCTTGCTGTTCTCGGCAGTAAATTCGGTGGACCAGTCCCCGTAGCGCGTGGCATTGAGCACGGCCAGCGGGTCGGAAATCTTCATCAGCGTGCCGATCTGGGCCGGCGATAGCTTGCGAAGCACTGCAATGAGTTCTGCGGAGCGCGCGATGAAATCGGGCAGCGTGTGGGTCTTGGTGCGCGGCGGGGTGTCGTAGTCGAGCGACTTGGCCGGCGAGAGGACGATGATCATGTCAGAATCGCGGTTCACAAGTCTCGGATTGTATCGAATGGCAGACGCTGCCGCCCCGACCCATACCCCAGCGCCACGCGTGGTACTGGACTCCAACATCTGGGTCGATATCCTCATCTTTGACGACGCCGTTGCGCGCCCGATTCGCGCCGCACTGGAAGCCGGCCGGCTGGAGGCCATCATCAGCCCCGCCTGTCGCGAAGAACTGCGCCGCGTGCTGGACTATCCGCAGTTCGCGCGCTACGCCATCGACGCCGAAGCGGCGCTGGCCTGGGTCGATCGTGTAACCCGCTCGGTGGCCGATCCGGAAGACGCTGCCCGCGCGCAAGGCGAAACGTTCGTCCCGCGCTGCAAAGATCGCGACGACCAGAAATTCCTCGCGCTGTCCGATGCCGCCGGCGTTGCCTATCTCGTCTCCAAGGACCGCGCCGTGCTCAAGCTCAAGCGCCGCATGGCCAAGTATTGCGACGTGGCGGTGCTGCCGCCCAAGCAGTTCGTCGCGCTGGTCCAGTTGGAAAGCACTTCCACCATTCAAGCCTGAAGCCGTTTCATCATGACCACTGCTGCCCTGTCCGCTGATTCGCTCGCGCCCATCGCTCCGCCGCCCTCGCGGCTGCCCAACGTTGGCACCACCATCTTCACCGTGATGTCGGCGCTGGCGGCGGAAAAGCAGGCCGTCAACCTGGGCCAGGGCTTTCCGGATTTCGACTGCGACCCGCGCATTGTCGATGCGGTGTCCGACGCCATGCGCGCGGGCCTGAACCAATATCCGCCGATGACGGGCGTGCCTGCGTTGCGCCAGGCCATCGCCGTGAAAGTCGCCAACCTGTACGGCCATACGTACGACGCCGACCGCGAGATCACCATCACCGCCGGTGCCACGCAGGCGCTGCTGACCACCGTGCTGTGCTGCGTGCATCCGGGCGACGAAGTGATCGTCTTCGAGCCCACGTACGACAGCTACATCCCGTCGATCGAGCTGGCCGGCGGCAAGGTCGTGCCGATCACGCTGAACGCGCCGGACTTCCGCATCCCGTTTGACACGCTGGCTGCTGCCATCACACCGCGCACGCGCCTGATCATGCTGAACACGCCGCACAACCCGACGGGCACCGTCTGGCACGCGGACGACATGCAGAAGCTGGCCGAGATCCTGGCGCCTACCAACGTGCTGCTGCTCTCCGACGAGGTGTATGAGCACATGGTGTACGACGGCGTGCCGCATGCGTCGGTTGCGCGCATTCCCGAGCTGGCGCGACGCGCTTTCGTGGTGTCGAGCTTCGGCAAGACGTATCACGTGACGGGCTGGAAGGTCGGCTACGTGGCCGCGCCCGCCGCGCTCATGGCGGAGTTCCGCAAGGTGCATCAGTTCAACGTGTTCACCGTCAACACGCCGGTGCAGCATGGACTGGCGCACTACATGGCCGATCCGCGTCCATATCTGGATTTGCCGGCGTTCTATCAGCACAAGCGCGATCTGTTCCGCGCGGGGCTGGAGAAGACCCGCTTCAAGCTGCTGCCTTGCCAGGGCACCTACTTCCAGTGCGTGGACTACAGCGCCATCTCCGACCTGCCCGAGGCCGAGTTCGCCAAGTGGCTGACCAGCGAAATTGGCGTGGCGGCGATCCCCGTCTCGGCGTTCTACTCGCAGCCGCACGAATCGGGCGTGGTGCGGTTTTGCTTTGCCAAGAAAGACGAAACGCTCCAACTTGCGCTGGAGCGTTTGGCGAAGGTGTAAGAGAGGAATCGGCGATCAGCGCTTGCTGGCGTAATGCGCCAGCATCTGCTCCAGATTCGCCTTGCTGTCTGCGCGCATCTTCTGCACGTTGGGGTTCTCGGCCATCGCGGCCAGGTAAGGCTTGACGCCCTCGACCTGCGCCAGCAGGTCTTCACCGTAGATGATCTTGGTGGCCGAGCTCACCAGCGGAAAGTGCACGATGGCTGCGCAGTCCGCAATGGTGAACGTGTCGCCCGCCACGTACGGCGCAAACTTGAACAGCTTGGCCGCCGCCGGGATGTTCTTCTGCAGTTGCTCGCGCACCTTCACCTTCAGGTTGTCGCTGATCTTGCCGCCGAAGAACGCCTCGGGAAACAGCTGGCGCGCCACCAACTCCAGGTGCAGCTCCAGGAAGGTCACGACCTCGCGCACCTTGGCCGCCTGGAACGGGTCGGCCGGAATCAGCGGATGTTCCGGATAGCGCGCCTCCAGATAGTCGACGATGACCTGCGACTCGCACATGCCGCGATCGCCATCCTTCAGATACGGTACCTTGTGCAGCGGCGAGATTTCGCCGTCGGTCTGGTCCGGCCAGCGCAGCGACTCTTCAAACGGAAGGCCCTTCTCCAGCAGTGCGAGCTTGACCTTGTTGTAGTAGTTGCTCGCGGCAAAACCGTATAGCGTCAGCATGAAGCACTCTCTCCTTGGGTGGCGCTGTGTGATGGAAGCGCCCATTATGGTTGGCGCGGATGCCTAAAATCGCACGCTCGTGCTATTTTAGCCAAACTTCTTTCGATCGAAGCGGATTTCATATGCAGACTGTCGGGATTGTAGGGACCGGCGCCATGGGCCGCGGCATTGCGCAGATCGCGGCCCAGGCCGGCTTGCGCGTCAAGCTGTTCGACGCCAACCCGCAAGCCGTGAAAGCGGCGCGCACCGCACTGGCCGATACGCTCGGCAAGCTGGCCGCTAAGGGCAAGCTGACGCAGGAGGATGCCGACGCGACTGTCGCGCGACTGATCCCAGCAGGCGCCCTTTCCGATTTGGCCGACTGCGATCTCGTGGTCGAGGCCATCGTCGAGAAGCTGGAGGTGAAGCGCGACCTCTTCCGCCAGCTCGAAGACATCGTCCGCGCCGACGCGATCCTGGCGTCGAATACGTCGTCGCTGTCGATCACGGCGATTGCAGCCACCTGCAAGCACCCCGAACGCGTCGCGGGCTTCCACTTCTTCAACCCGGTGCCGCTGATGAAGGTGGTCGAAGTGATCGACGGCCTGCGCAGCGCGCCTGCCACCGGCGATGCGCTGGCCGTGCTGGCTAAGCGCATGGGCCACACCGCCGTGCGCTGCATCGACATGCCGGGCTTCATCGTCAACCATGCCGGGCGTGGCATGAACACCGAAGGCTTGCGCGTGGCGCAGGAAAGCGTAGCCACCTATGCCGATATCGACGCCATCATGCGCGAGCAGGCCGGCTTCCGCATGGGCCCGTTCGAGCTGATGGACCTAACGGGGCTGGACGTGTCGCACCCGGTGATGGAGTCGGTCTATCGCCAGTTCTATGACGAGCCGCGCTATCGCCCCTCACAAATCACCGCCGTGCGTTTTGCCGGCGGCATTCTGGGCCGCAAGACGGGCGAAGGGTTCTATCGCTACCCCGAAGGCCAGAAGCAGGTGCCCGCCGAAGCACCAGTGCCTAGCGCTCGCCCATCGTCCGTATGGATCAGCCGCGCGCACGAGGCCGGTCACGCTGCCGCGCAGCGGCTGATGCTCGACCTGGGCATCACGCCCGAGGCAGGTTCCAAGCCTTCCGCTGATGCGCTCATCATCGTCACGCCGCGCGGTCTGGATGCCACCGCCTGTGTGGCCGCCGAAGGGCTCGACGCACGCCGCAGCGTGGCGCTCGACACGCTCTATCCATTTGCCGCCACCAAGCGCCGCACGCTGATGACCACGCCCGCCACTGACGCCGCCTATCGCGATGCCGCGCATGGCCTGCTCATCTCCGACGGCGTCCCAGTCACGGTG
>JGI24740J21852_10000579_pt1 | contig 15753 bp, 13 predicted proteins | sample KBSCornC6_FD_21852 | JGI IMG/M metagenome (IMG submission 21852) | reverse complement strand
CACGCATCGGACCCCGATTCACGCCCGCCACCGGTCTCTTTCTCGCCGCCGAAGGCGCCGCCGATCTCCGCGCCGGAGGTCCCGATATTGACGTTCGCAATGCCGCAATCGCTGCCCGCTGCACTCAGGAAGGTTTCCGCCTCCTGCAGATCCCGCGTGAAGATGGCGGACGACAAGCCTTGCGGCACGCCGTTCTGCAACGCAACCGCCTCGTCAAAATTCCGATAGGTCAGCACGTAGAGGATGGGGGCGAACGTCTCGTGCTGCATGACGGCGCTCTGCGCAGGCATGCGCACCAGCGCCGGGGTGACGTAGAAGGCCCGGTCGCCCAGTTCTTCTCGCACGCGTGTACCCCCGAAGACCTCGCCACCTTCGGCACGTGCCTGGGACAGCGCCGATTGCATCGCTTCAAAAGCCGCGCCGTCGATGAGCGGCCCGACCAGCGTATCGGCTTGCAGCGGGTTCCCGACCGCGACCGATGCGTAGATGCGTTGCAGGCGGTCCACCAGTGTGTCCGCCACGCTCTCGTGCACGATCAGGCGACGCAGCGTCGTGCAGCGCTGGCCTGCGGTCCCCACGGCGGCAAAGGTGATGGCGCGCACCGCGAGTTCCAGATCAGCGCTGGGCGCGACGATCATGGCGTTGTTACCACCTAGTTCCAGAACGGCGCGGCCAAAGCGGCCGGCCACCAGTTGGCCGACTGCGCGGCCCATGCGCGTGCTACCCGTGGCGCTGACCACCGGCACCTTCTCAGAACGTGCCAAGACCTCGCCAACCTCGCGGTCGCCAATCAGCAGCTCATGCAAACCCGCCGGCGCCACACCGGGGTGCGTGCGCTCGAACGCCGCAATCGCCTGCTGCAGTAGCGCGTGGCAGGCCATGGCCGTCAACGGCGTCTTTTCCGACGGCTTCCAGATCACGCTGTCGCCGCACACCAGCGCCAGTGCGCTGTTCCACGCCCACACCGCCACCGGAAAGTTGAATGCAGAGATCACCCCCACCGGGCCCGCCGGATGCCACGTCTCCATCATGCGGTGGCCGGCGCGTTCCGAAGCGATGGTCAAGCCGTAAAGCTGGCGCGACAGCCCGACCGCAAAGTCGCAGATGTCGATCATCTCTTGCACCTCACCCAGCCCTTCCGAGAGGATCTTGCCCGCCTCCAACGTAACGAGTCGCCCGAGCGTCTCTTTGTGCTCGCGCAACTGCACGCCCAGCAGGCGCACCAGCTCACCGCGTACGGGTGCAGGCACCATGCGCCATTTGAGGAACGCTGCATGGGCCCGGTCGATGGCGGCAGTGGCGTCATGCGCGCTGACAAACGCCACGGTTCCGATCACAGAACCGTCAATCGGCGAGGTGACCGCATGGCCTTGCGCCACGTTGGCCTGTGCATGGATGGAAAGCGAAGTGAGCAGGTCGGAAGTGTTCATGATGCCGATGAGGTGGTTGCGGCTCGCCCACGTCACCGCGGCGAGCCGGAGTTTCCAGCGTAGTGGATTCAGCGTTCGACCGTCTTATTCCAGCGCGTACTCCAGGCCGGGCGCTGCGCGTTAATGACGTCCCAGTCCATGACCACCGCCGTGCGCGCGTACTCCACCGCGTGCTTGATCAGCGCATCGGTGTCAGCGGGCAGCGGCGTCTTGGGGTTGGCGGGGATGCTGGCGCCGCCTTGCAACGCCTTGGCCTGCGCACCGGGCGACAGCAGGAACGCCGCCAGCTTCTGCGCGAGTGCGGGCTCGTCATTCTTGGCGATCACGCATTCCATGGTGTTCAACGCCACCGCGCCCTCCTTGGGCTGGGCGTATTCCACCGGCAGGCCCTTGCCCTTGAGCACCATCACCTGCGTGGGGGTGGACGGGAACAACCCCGCCTCGCCGGTCTGCACCATCTCCGAAAGCTTGGCTGAATTGGCCACGTACTCACCAACGTTCGCCCCCACGCCGGTCTTCCACGCCTTGAAGCCCGGTTCCACATTACTTTCGGTACCGCCGTTGAGCCGGTTCACCATCAGGAATGCATGCAGCCCGAACGTGGATGACGGCAGCGACTGGAAGATGACCTTGCCCTTGAACTTCGGGTCGGCCAGGTCCTGCCACGACGTGGGCGCGGTCCAGCCCTTCTCCTTGAACATCTTCGTGTTGTAAGCCAGGCCCGTCATGCCGATGCTGACGGCCGCAGCCATGTTTCCCTTGATGCGCGCGTTGGCAGGAATGTCTTTCAGCTCGGGGCTGTCGGCCAGTTTGTCGCACAGGCCCATGCCGATGGCGCGGTACATCACGCCGTCATCCAGGAAGATGAGGTGCATCTGCGGCTTGTCCTTGGTGGCCTGCACCTTGGCCAGGATGTCGGAAGAGGTGCCGGGCACCACCACCACCTTCACGTTGTTTTCTTTCTCGAATGCCGGAAAGACGTGGTCAACGTAGGTGCGCTCCATCACGCCGCCGTTCATGCCGACGTACAAGGTCTTGCTCTGTGCCGACACGCTGGGCAGATACGACAGCGCGCCCAGTGCAATGCCGCAGCCCACTGCCACCTTCATCATGCCGATGCGGTTTCCCTGTTTCATGCGCCATTCTCCTAAGAGTCGTGAAAAGAGGGCTCGGCGTGCGTAGCACCAAGCCTGGTTTGTTGAAAACGTGCAATGGAAAACGCATCGATTGGCGTGGAGGTTGCGCCGTCGCGCACCAGTTCTGCCAGCACCTCGCCGACAGCCGGGCCAATCTGAAAGCCCGCCCCGGCAAAGCCGAATGCATGGATCAAGCCGGGCGTGGTCTGGCTTGGCCCGAGCACGGGCTCGCGGTCGGGCAGGTAGCCTTCGGTGCCGCTCCAGGTGCGGATGATGTGGGCATTGCGCAGCGCCGGAAACAACGCCACCGCCTGCTCCAGCACCGAGAAGATCGCGCTGCGGCCCGAGCGTGCGCGCGTGTCATCCAACGCATAGCCGCGCGCACCGCCGATCACGCAATTGCCCCGCCGGACCTGTCGGCCATACAAACCGCCGCCCTCCACGCCGACGTTGACGTTCATGAACAGCGGTAGCGGTTCGGTGACGGTCATGGCGGGGTGCGCGCTGATCATCGGGACCTCCTCGCCGAACATGCGGGCGATGTCGTTGGCCCAGGCACCCGCGCAGTTCAGCAGCACGCGCGAGCGCACCTCATGACCACTGCGCGTGCGTAGCCAGAAGCCGCGGTCGTCGTGGGCGAGTTCGTCCACCTGTTCGCCCTCGATGATCTGCGCGCCTTCCTCGCGGGCCGCCCGTGCAAACGCTGGCGACACCAATCGCGGATTGGCATGACCATCATCCGGGCACAGCGACGCCCCCACCGCGATGTCGCCCAGCCACGGATACGCGCTGCGCAGTTGTGCGCGACTCAGCAGTTGCAGACCCAGATCGAAGTCGCGCGTGCGATCTCGATACGCTTCGAGCGAGGCCATGTCCTGTTCGCTGCGCGCGACCTTGAGGTGCCCCGAGCGCTCGTATTCGCCATCGATGCCGATGGTCTGTTGCAACTGTCCCCAGATGCGATGCGCGCGCTGCGACAGCGGCAGTTGCACCAATGACCGCCCCTGCCGGCGCACGCCCCCATAGTTCACGCCGCTGGAGCGCGAGCCACACGTATCGCGCTCCACCAGCGTCACGGCAATCCCCATGCGCGCGAGTGCCAGCGCCGCCGATGCCCCCACGATGCCGCCGCCCACAATCGCAACGGTGGTGTCCAGCTTGACCCCGCTCATGATTGCGTCGCCTCCTCCGGTTGCAGGAAAGCGATCGGCTTGATGGGCGCCTGCGCACGCAACCGGCCCACATCGGCGATGTCCCTCGACACGGCATGCGCAAGAATCTCGCACGCGGCGGCGCCGCACATGCGCCCCTGGCACCGGCCCATACCCACGCGGGTGAAGGCCTTGGCTCGGTTGATCTCAGTCAGGCCGTTGCGCTGGATCTCCGCACGGAACTCGCCGACGGTGATCTCCTCGCAGCGGCACAGCAGCAACGTGTCGTCGCAGGTGCTGGTCCAGTCTTCGGGAAACGGAAACGCCTGCTCCAGCGCCACCCGAAAGCGGGCGATGCGGGCGAGTGCGTTTTCCAAGATCGCCACACGATCCGCCGCCACCGTCTTGCCGCAGTCTTCGAGAACGGCCAGCGCAGCCCGCTCACCCGATAGCTCCGCCGCATCCGCGCCCATGATGCCGGCCCCGTCTCCAGCCAGGTAGACGCCGGTCACGCTGCTGCGACGTGCTGCGTCGACCTGGGGGACGTAGGCACGGTTGAGCGGATCAAACACGAATGCGCAGCCAAGCAAATCGGCGAGTTGGCTTTCCGGCCGCAAGGCATAACCAAAGCCCACGGCATCGCAAGCGAGGCTGTGTTGCGCGTCGCCCTCTTTCCAGTGGATACGTTCGACACGGTCAACGCCTTCCACCGAGCCGATGCGAATACCGGTACGGATGGGCACTCCGGCCAAACGCAGGCGCGTGCGGTAGTAGACGCCCTTGGCCAGCAGCGCTGGCAAGCGCAGCATCTGCGGAGCCGCCTTCGCTTGCTGGCGCAGCGGCGTGGTATCGAGCACGGCTGCCACATGCGCGCCGGCTTTCATGTACTGATACGCCACGAGGTAGAGCAGCGGCCCGGTGCCGGCAAACACCACGCGCTCGCCAATCGCGCAGGCTTGATACTTCAGCGCGATCTGCGCGGCGCCCAGCGTGAAGACGCCCGGCGTGGTCCAGCCGGGAAACGGCAGCACCCGATCCGTCGCACCCGTGGCGACAATCAGGTGCGTGTACGGCACCCGCTCCGGCTGCCCATCGCGGATGGCATCAACCACGCCATCCTCAGCGTTCCAGACCAGCCGGCCTGGGCGATAGTCGACTTGGTCGAGGATGTCGCGCATGGCCGCATGCACACCCGTCGCGCGCTTCGCTTCAAAACCATAGAGTGTGCTGGGCGAACGTGTGAACCCCAGCGGTTGCTGGCGGTAGATCTGCCCGCCCCACGCCGGCGCTTCATCGAGCACGGTCGGCCGCTGGCCGCGAGCCACCAGCGTCTGCGCCGCACGGATACCGGCCGGGCCCGCGCCGATGATGACCACTTGCGGTGTCGCCATCATGCGCACTCGCTCCCGTCGGTGACGATGCGCATGCCCTCGCTCGCCAGGGTGGAACACGCGCGCAGTCGCTCGCCGGATTCCGTGCTGACCCAGCAGTCCTGGCAGGCGCCCATCAGGCAAAAGCCAGCGCGCGGGGCGGATGAAAAATCCGCATGCCGCAGCACACTGCGCTGGGTGAGCACGGCGGTCAGCACGGTGTCGCCTTCCAATGCGCGGGCCGGTACGCCATCGATCGTGAATGTGATAGCGCGGCGGCCGGTTTCCGCGACTCGGCAGAACAGCGCGCCGGGCGTTTTTTTGGCGGGGGTATCTGTCGTCATTTGCTGCCCACCAACACTTTGTCCAGGCCGTAGATGCGATCGATCAACAGCATGCCGACGCTGGTGATCAGGATCATCAACGCGGAGACCGCGGCCATCATCGGGTCGATCGATTCGGTGGCGTACATGTAGATGCGCACGGGCAGCGTGACCGTGGAAGGGGCGGTCACGAACACCGACATGGTCACTTCATCAAAGCTGTTGATGAAGGCGAGCAGCCAGCCGCCCGCCACCCCGGGCAGGATGAGTGGCAAGGTCACGCGCAGGAACACCACCGTGTTGGAGGCCCCGAGCGACTGCGCCGCATGTTCTGCGCTGAAGTCCATGCCCTCCACCGAGGCAATCACCAGCCGCAGGATGTACGGCGTGATCACCACCACATGCGCCAGCACCAGCCACGTAAAACTGCCCGTGGCGCCCATCAGCGCAAATAGGCGCAGCAGGGCGATCCCCAACACCAGGTGCGGAATGATGACGGGCGAGAGCAGCATGCCATTGATGAAGTCGCGCCCGCTAAATCGGTAGCGCGTGAGCGCGATGCCAGCCGGCAAGGCCAGCGCCGTTGCAATGGAGGCCGAGAGCAACGCAAGCTGCACGCTGTTGTAGAAGGCCTGCATGAAATCCGGATGCGCAAACACCGCCTTGAACCAGCGCAGCGAAAACGCCGTGGTGGGAATCTGCATGGTGTTCTCCGGCGTGAACGCCACCAGGCAGACAATCACCAGCGGCGCGAGCATGAACGCCACCACCAGGGTGTGAAACGCGAGGGCAATCGGTCCGTTCTTCTGCATGGCTTCGCCCCTAACCCAGCGTCTTCTTGTACCGGCGCTCCACCAGCCGGTTGTACGACATCATGATGATGAGGTTGGCCGCCAGCAGCGTGAGCGCAATGGCCGCACCCAGCGGCCAGTTCAGCTCGCTCAGAAATTCGTCGTAGACCAGCGTGGCCACCATCTTCAAGCGCCGCCCACCCAGCAGGCCCGGAATGGCAAACGAACTCGCGCTCAGGCCAAACACGATCAGGCTGCCCGACAGCACCCCCGGCAGGATCTGCGGCAGCACGATGCGGCGCATGACGGTGGCCTGCGAGGCACCGAGCGACATGGCCGCCTGCTGCGTGGAAGGGTCCAGCTTCTGCAGCGATGTCCACGCCGGGATCACCATGAAGGGCAGCATCACGTGCACCAGCCCGACCACGATGGCCGTCTGCGTGTAGAGCAACTTCACCGGTTCAAAACCCAATCGGATGATCGCCTGATTGACCAGCCCTTCAGGCCCCAACAGCAAGCTCCAGCCGAATGCGCGCACCACCACCGACACCAGCAACGGCGCCAGAATCACCAGCAGGAAAATCGAACGCCACGGCGCGCGCATGCGGCTGAGCACATAGGCTTCCGGCACGCCGATCAACGCACACAGCACCGTCGTCACCAGCGCCAGCCAGAAGGTGCGCAGGAAGATGCCGGCGTAGTAATCGTCGGTAAAGATGGAGGCGTAGTGCAGCAGGGTGGCGGTGGGCTGAATGCCCGTTGCCGGGTCAAAGCCCTGGAACGACAGCACCGTCACCAGCAGCAGTGGCAACAACAGCAGCAGTGCGAACAACGCGCTGACCGGCGTGGCTAGGAGAATGGGCGTGCCGGCCCATCGGCGCACGGGGCGCGGGTTCATGCCACAGCCTCCGCGGGTTGCGCGGTGGCGGCACAAGCGTCGTCGCCCACCAGCCGCAATTGCTCGTCGGCCCACAGCAGCCCGACCACGTCGCCTTCTGCAGGCATGGCCGCACCGTTGTTGGGCTGAACGACATTCAGCACGCCGATGCTCGTGTCGATGGTGAACAGCCACTGGCTGCCGAGAAAGAAGCGCGCATTCACCGTACCGCTGAGTCGGCCGGCCTCGTGTGGCGCCAAGGCGATCTTTTCGGGCCGCAGGCACACGCGCACCTCGGCGCCCACCTTATGACTGGCCGTAGCAAAGTGGAATTTCAGCGCGCCCACAGACACGAACGCCCCGGCGCCGTTCAGCGCCTCCACACGGCCATCCAGCACATTGGCCTTGCCGACAAACTTGGAGATAAATTCCGAGCGCGGATATTCGTACAGACGATAGGGCGCCCCCACCTGCGTGATGCGCCCGTTTTCCATCACCACCACACGATCGCTGATCGACATCGCTTCCGCCTGGTCGTGCGTGACCATGATGGTGGTGATACCGAGATGCCGCTGGATGGAGCGGATTTCAAACTGCATGTCCTCGCGCAGCTTGGCGTCGAGGTTGGAGAGCGGTTCGTCCAGTAGCAGCACGGATGGGCGAATCACCAGCGCGCGCGCCAGCGCCACACGTTGACGCTGCCCGCCCGACAACTCGCGCGGATAGCGCTGCGCATGCTCATGGAGTTTCACGAGGGCCAGCGCTTCGTCCACGCGCTGTGCAGTCTCGCCCTTTGGCACCTTGCGCATCTCCAGGCCAAAGGCCACGTTCTGCGCCACGGTCATGTGCGGAAACAGCGCGTACGTCTGGAACACGATGCCAAGGCCACGGCGGCTGGGCGCCATGTGCGTGATGTCCTTGCCGGCCAGCAGGATGGTGCCCTTCGTCACCTCGGCAAAGCCGGCAATCATCTGCAAGGTCGTCGTCTTGCCGCAGCCGGAGGGGCCGAGCAGCGAGACAAATTCGCCCTGCTCGATGCTGAGGTCAATGTCGGAGACCACGGTGAGCTTGCCGTAGGTTTTGGTAATGCCTCTTAGCTGCAGGAACGACATGCGCTCTCCTTACAACAACCGACCATCAGAAACCCTGGCGCTGGCAGGCAATTCGCACCGGCTCGCCGTTGACGATTCAGTCTACTACACTGAATTCCGCCAGCCAAACTGAATGGCTGAATAAATTCCTTTCAATGGTATTCAGTCAACATATAATTCCATTGGACGGAATATCACCCATCAACACGGTGAGCCGATTCCGGGTGTCGGAATGAATCTGATGGCCGGGCGGGTATCTCCTGATACGGCCGCCGGCAGCCTCCAGCGCACGGAATACCCGCCACATCCATTCAACGTCTCTTTCGCCATGCAGAACCCCATGACGCCCACCGACGACAGCAAGGCCAGCGTGCTCGACAAGGTGTTTGCGCTGATGCGCGCACTGGCCCGCGCGCCGGCCGAGGGCACCAAGATCACGCAGCTCGCGCAGGACACGGGCCTGAGCCAAGGTACGGCGCACCGCCTGATGCGCGCGCTGGTGGAGCAAGGCGTGGTGGAGCAGGACAGCGCATCAAAGCGATACCGGTTAGGGCTCGAACTCTTCCGGATGGCCAGCACCGCCGGCAGCGCCGCTACGCTGCGCGACATCTTCCGGCCCGCGCTGCTGCGGCTCTCGGGTGCGCTCAAAGACACCATCTTCTTGCTCGTGCGCAGCAACTACGACGCCGTGTGCATCGACCGCAGCGACGGGCCGTATCCCATCCGCTCATTCACGGGCGACATTGGCGGCAGCATTGCCCTGGGCGTGGGCCAAGGCAGCCTGGCGATCCTTGCATCGCTGCCGCCGGCCGAGCAGGACGAGGTCATCCGCTTCAACCTGCCGAGGTTGAAGGAATATCGCCCCATCGATGAAGTCTTCCTGCGCACCGAAATTGCCCGCGCACGCGAGCTCGGCTATGTGGCCACGCAAACCGGCCTGATCGAAGGCATGGCCGGCCTGGCTGTGCCCGTATTCGATGCCAGCCGGCGGCCCGTAGCCGCCCTGAGCGTCGGCACCATTGCGGACCGGTTGACGCCCGAACGGCTGCCCGTGGTTGCAGCTATGTTGAAGAAGGAAGCCGATGCGCTGGGGCCGCTGATCAACCCGTTTGACCCGACCGTGCGGCGCCCCGCGAATTCATTTATCAGCTAGGCGCAGCGCTGTTAGATCAGCCCGCCAAATCCGCCGGTGTATCGACATCTCGCAGAACGCCGGCATCGTCCACGTTGATGCGGACGAGCGCAGCCGGATCGATCAAACGCCGGGCGCCTTCGTCACCATCGAGCGCCGTCAGGCCAGCAAAGTAGTCGGCACCAAAGCCGATAGGATGACCGCGCTGTCCCGCATGAAACGGCGCAACACAATGGTCGGCATCCATGGCTTGCGCGACCTGCTCGATGGTCTGGGGCGTAATCCACGGCATGTCGGCCAACGCGATGATCCAGCCGCCCGCATCCGGGCGCGCCGCAACACCCGCCGCCAGGCTCGCGCCCATGCCGCGCGCAGCGCTCGGGCAGCGGAGCACTTCGCAGCCCGCCTCCGCCAGCAATGCCGCCAGCTGATCGACCTGTGCGCCATGGGTGGCAGCGGCGGGCACCACGGCCACCACATTGGCCAGTGCTTGCTTCAAATGCCGCGCGGCCTGTACGGCCACAGGTGTTCCATCCGCCAACCGCACCAGCAGCTTGTTGGCCGCGCCCGCCGGATCGAATCGGCTGCCACGGCCTGCGGCCAGCAACACCCCCACCACCGGCCGCTGTGCCATCAAACCACCTCGGTCTTGAGCGTGACTTCCACGTTATTGCGCGTGGCGTTCGAATACGGGCACACCTCATGTGCCTTGGCGACCAGCGTTTCCGCATCGCTCTGCGACAAGCCGCTGATGCGCGCCGTCAGCCCCACCTTCAGGCCGAAGCCGCCTTCCGAGCGCGTACCGATGCCGACGTCGCAGTGGATCTCGATGTTGGTCGGGTTGAGCTTGAGCACGCTCTTGGCAACAAAGTCGCACGCCGAGCCGAAGCACGCGGCATAGCCGGCGGCAAACAGGTCTTCCGGCGTGGTGGTGTTGGGCTTGCCTGGGCCGCCCATGGATTTCGGCACCGACAAGTCGTGCGACACCTGTCCGTCTTCCGTCTGTGTGTGGCCGTTGCGGCCGCCCGTGGCTTTGGCGTGGGCGGTGTAGAGGATGTTCAATGCCATGACGTGCTCCTTCAGTAGGTAAACAACGCATTCCCGGACGCAAGATTCAGTCCGTTGAACTTCGATCCGCTGAACAACAAGGCCGGCACACATTGCTGCATGCCGGCCTTCATCACATCACGCCATCGTGACAACTACACCGTATCGAACGGCAGCTTGCGCAAGCGCTTGCCGGTCAGGGCAAACACCGCGTTGGCCACGGCAGGTGCAATTGGCGGCGTGCCGGGCTCGCCCAAGCCGGTGGGGTTGTCTTCCGACGGCACGAAGAACACGTTCACCGGCGGCGCGTCCGGGATGCGTACGGGCGGGAAGTCGGTGAAGTTGCTGTTCTTTGTGGCGCCGTTCTCGATGTCGATGGCAAAGCCGGGCTGGATCATCGCCAGGCCGAACACGCATGCACCTTGAATCTGCGCTTCGGCGCCCATCGGGTTGATCACGCGATTGGCATGCACGCCCGCTGTCACGCGATGCACGCGTGGCTTGCCCTGATCGACGGACACCTCCACCACATACGCCACCACCGAGTCGAACGATTCATGGACGGCCACGCCCCAAGCCTGGCCCTTGGGCAGCTTGCGCTTGCCGTAGCCCGACTTGTCGACGGCCAACTGCAGCGCCGCGCGATGGCGCGCGTGCTCCTTGCCGGTAAAGCGCGCCAGTCGGAACGCCACGGGGTCCTGCTTGGCGGCGTGCGCCACCTCGTCGACCATCGTTTCCATCACGTACGCCGTATGCGTATGGCCCACGGAGCGCCACCACAGCACGGGCACATTCACGTCCGGATGGTGCACCGTCAGCTGCATCGGGAAACCATAGTGGTTCTCGCTCACGCCCTCGACCATGGTCTCGTCCACCCCGTTCTTGACCAGGAAGCCCTCGAACGGCGTGCCCTTGATGATCGACTGGCCGACGATCACGTGGTCCCAGCCGACGACCTTGCCGCTGGCATCCACGCCCACGTTGACGCGGTGCAGATGCATCGGGCGGTAGTAACCGCCACGGATGTCATCCTCACGACTCCAGATCACCTTGACGGGCCCGTTGTGGCCGGCAGCCGCGTACGCCTTCGCCACGTTGGCGGCTTCCGTCAGATAGTCCGACGTGGGCACCGCGCGGCGGCCAAAACCGCCACCGGCCATCATGGTGTTGAGCTCGATCTTCTCGGGCGAGACGCCCAGTACCTTGGCAATGGCGCCTTTGTCAATCGTCTGGAACTGCGAGCCCACCCATACCTTCGCACCGCTCACCTTGCCGCCGTCCTTTTGCACATCGATCGTGCAGTTCAGCGGTTCCATCGGCGCATGCGCAAGATACGGGAACTCATAGTCGGCCTGGATACGCGTGGCGGCAGATTGGATCGCGCTCACATCAGCCGCCTTGGCCACCTTGCCGGGCTGACCGGCGAGCTTCTTGTATTCCGCCATCAGCGCGGGGGTGGACACGGTCGAGCCCGCGTCTTCCCACGTGACCTGCAGCGCGTCGCGACCCATCTTGGCAGGCCAGTAGCCATCGGCAATGACAGCCACACCCGTGCCGCCACGATCGGTCGGGATCTGCAGTACATCGACCACGCCCTTCACGGCCTTGGCGGCAGCCGCGTCGTACTTGGCCACCTTGCCGCCAAAGCGGGGCGGGCGCGCCAGCACGGCCACCTTCATGTTGGGCAGGCGCGTGTCGAGACCAAACTTGAGCGAGCTGTCGAGCTTCGCGCGTGCATCTAGACGCGGCGTGGGTTTGCCGACAATGCGGAACTGCGATGGATTCTTCAGCGTGACCTGCGCCGGCACGGGCAATGCCATCGCGGCCTGCGCAAGTTCACCGTACGTGGCGCGATGGCTGCCCGACGTGATCACGCCGTTGGCCGTGTGGCAAGTCGACGGATCGACCTTCCAGCGCTCGGCCGCCGCCGAGACCAACATCGCACGCGCCCGTGCACCCAGTTCACGATATTGCTGGAACGAATGATTCAGCGCGGTCGAACCGCCCGTCATCTGAATGCCGAAGCCTGGGTCCTTGTACGGATCGGCCGCTGGCGCGAGCATGCCGCGCACGTTGCGCCAATCGACGTCGAGTTCTTCGGCCAATGCCATCGGCAACGCCGTGTGCACGCCTTGCCCGAACTCGAGACGGTTCACTGCAACCGTCACGGTGTTGTCCGGCGCAATGATGATGAAGGCCTGCGGCGCCGAAGGCGGCTTTGCCTTGGCGTCCTGGGCGCTAGCCAGCGCCGGTGCAATGCCCAGGGCCAGTCCGCCGCCTGCCAGCGTCGAGAGTTTCAGAAAGCTGCGGCGATCAAGCGTCGCTGCACCGGCATCCGCAGACGCGGGTTGATGTTGCGCGCCGCCACCGGCCAGCGCTTCCAGGTTTCGAATACGCATCGTGAGTTCTCCGGTGGGGCTCAGGCCAACGTTTTCGCGGCGTCGTGAATCGCCGCGCGAATCCGTTGATAGGTCGCGCAACGGCACAGGTTGCCAGCCATCGCGCTATCGATGTCAGCGTCGGTCGGCTTCTTCTTGGTGCGCAGCAGACCCACAGCGCTCATCATCTGGCCGCTCTGGCAGTAGCCGCATTGGGCAACGTCGTGCTTGACCCAGGCGTCGAGCACCGCCTTGCCGACCTTGTCGTCAGCGATGTGTTCAGACGTGGTGATTTGTTGGCCGACCACCGCAGAGATCGGCAGCACGCAGCTGCGCGTGGGCTGGCCGTTCAGGTGCACCGTGCAGGCACCGCATGATGCAACGCCGCAGCCGAATTTGGTGCCGGTCAGACCGAGGTTGTCGCGCAGCGCCCAGAGCAGCGGCGTCGACGGATCGGCATCAACTTCCACCGGTTTGCCGTTGATGTTCAACGTGACCATTGTGGGGTTCTCCTTGTGGGGCGTGAGAGGGGTCTTACCGTTATGAAGCCTCTAGGGCCGGCGGTATGGACGGGGTGTATTAAAGCAGGTTCGTGCAGGTTTTGCTGGCGGCGGCTTCACATTGCAGGCCGCTGCGGAATTGTCCGAATTGAGCCAAGGCTGCTTGACAACTTCCGCCATCTCCCAGCATCATCGACAAATGCACTCCCAGCAGACCACCCTCCTCACCGCTCAAGCCCGCACCCTCTCGTGCGTGCGCGGTCTGCTATCCGCATCCCTATCTCTACTACGCGTGTAAGCGCGTAGACCTCTCTTTCCCCCTCGTTCCGGTATTTGACCGGTCCGTGCCGTAAGCGGCGACGGGCCTTGTGTGTGGCGCAGTCTGTGCGCCAAATCGTTGGAGCTCCTCATGCCCGCCACGACCCTGTTTTCGCTACGACTACTGACCGGCCGCCAGACCACGCGCCCGTGGCTGTCTGGCCGCCACACACTGCCCGTAATTCCGGCCACGCCGGACGCCGCCCGCGCGGTCGTCCCCGATGTACGAAACCGATCTCGATCTCACAGGACGCACACACCATGTTGAAGAATCCCGCCACCAAGTACCGCCCCTTCCCCACGATCGCCCTCTCTGATCGCACCTGGCCCAACAAGACCATCACCCGTGCCCCGATCTGGATGAGCACGGACCTGCGCGATGGCAACCAGGCCCTGTTCGAGCCCATGAACGCCGAGCGCAAGATGCGCATGTTCAAGATGCTCGTGCAGATCGGCTTCAAGGAAATCGAAGCCGCTTTCCCCGCCGCCTCGCAAACCGATTTTGATTTCGTGCGCGAGCTGATCGAAGGTGGGCACATCCCCGACGGCGTGGCCATCGAGGTACTCACGCAGGCGCGTGAAGACCTGATCCGCCGCACGATGGAATCGCTGCGCGGTGCCAAGAAAGCCATCATCCACGTCTACAACGCTACGGCGCCGGTGTTCCGCCGCACGGTGTTCAACACCGACCGCGAAGGCGTCAAACGCATTGCCGTGCAAAGCGCCAAGCTGATCCGCGAAATTGCGGAAACGATGCCCGAGACGCAGTGGACGTACGAATACACCCCCGAAGTCTTCAGCGGCACCGAGCTGGACTTTGCGCTCGAGGTCTGCAACGCGGTGACCGAGGTCTGGGAGCCCACACCCGAGCACAAGATCATCGTCAACCTGCCAGCCACGGTGGAAATGGCCACGCCCAACATCTACGCCGACCAGATCGAGTGGATGCACCGCAATCTGGCGCGCCGCGATTCGATCATCCTCTCCGTGCATCCGCACAATGACCGCGGCACTGCCGTGGCAGCGGCCGAATTGGCCGTGATGGCCGGTGCCGATCGCGTGGAAGGCTGCCTGTTCGGCAATGGCGAGCGCACCGGCAACGTGGACCTCGTCACGCTGGCGCTGAACCTGTACTCGCAGGGTGTCGATCCGGAACTGGATTTCTCGCACATCAACGATGTGGCACGCACGTGCGAAGACTGCACGCAACTGCCCGTGCATCCGCGCCATCCGTATGTGGGCGACTTGGTGTTCACCGCGTTCTCGGGCTCGCACCAGGATGCGATCAAGAAGGGCTTTGCGGTGCAGAAGCCCGATGCACTGTGGGAGATGCCCTACCTGCCGATCGACCCGGCTGACGTGGGCCGCACGTACGACTCGATCATTCGTGTGAACAGCCAATCGGGCAAGGGCGGCGTCGCGTATCTGCTGGAGTCTGGCTATGGCGTTGCCATGCCGCGCCGCCTGCAGGTGGAGTTCAGCAGCACCGTGCAGCAACTGACCGATGAAAGCGGCCGCGAAGCCACCGGCGCCGACATCTGGGCGCTGTTCCAGCAAACGTACCTCCGCGGTGATGGCGCCATCGGCTACGTGTCGCACCGCCTGACCGAACGTGATGACGGCAGCCAGCACATCCGCCTGGTCGTCAACATCGACGACCACGAGCACATCTGCGAAGGCACCGGCAACGGGCCGCTGGATGCGCTGGTGCATGCGCTGTCGCAGGTGTTGACGGCCCCTGTGTCGATCCATCACTACGAAGAGCGCGCCCTCGGCCAGGGTGCAAACGCCGATGCCATTGCCTTTGCAGAAATGGCGGCGCCTGGCGTGGCAGGCAGCGTGTTTGGCGTGGGCGTGGATGCCAACCTGACGACGGCGTCGATCCGCGCGGTGGTGGGCGGTGTGAACCGCCTGATTGTGCGCGCCGGCAAGGGCATGCTGCATCGCGGGAATGCCGAGGCAGCGGTCGCTTGAGGTCAGAATCCGCACAGGTTCACCTCACGCTGCGGAGCGCCAGTTGCTAAATTGAATGGATGCGGCCCGGGAAGCGCTCGGGCCCATTCCTTCCGAAACGCAACCGCGTGCCATCCACTGCCACAGGAGAACCGACATGACCACTCGTCCGACCGCGAAAGACAATGCCAAGCGTTTTGCCAGTGTGATCCAGGCGTTGCAGGCTTGCGAAACCGCTTGCAATCATTGCGCGACG
>JGI24740J21852_10000578_pt1 | contig 15758 bp, 10 predicted proteins | sample KBSCornC6_FD_21852 | JGI IMG/M metagenome (IMG submission 21852) | reverse complement strand
ACATGAAAGTGGTGGAAGCATCCCAGAACCTGCCGGTAATGAAGAATTATATTTATGTAATTCCCAACAACAAGCAGATCCGCATACAGCGTAATAAGCTGCTGCTTACAGAAAAAACGCATGATAAAGTTCCCAACAATGCCATAGATGTGTTCCTGCATTCCCTGGCGCAGGACAAAAAATATAAGGCCGTAGCCGTTATACTCTCCGGTACCGGAACAGATGGCACCAAAGGGATTAGCTCTATTAAAGAAAACGGCGGCCTGGTATTGGTGCAGGAGCCCTCTACAGCAAAGTTTGATGGTATGCCCAACAGCGCCATCAGCTCCGGTAATGCAGATGTGGTGGCCCCGCCCGCCGGCATTGCAGAAGCCATTGTAAAAGAGATCCACCATATTGATGCAGATACGCTGGTTAAAGACCCGGACGACCACACGCTGACCCATATTTTTGAGCTGATATACACTGCTGCAGGGCAGGCCTTCCACTATTATAAAACGCCTACCATTCTGCGCCGCATCAACAAACGTATGACGCAGCTGGGTATTAATGATCACCTGCAATATGTGCAGTACCTGGAATTAAATCCGGATGAATGTAAGGAGCTGGCGCATGATTTCCTGATAGGGGTAACCCGCTTTTTCCGCGACCCGGACGCCTTCCAGATATTACGGCAAAAGGTGGTGCCGGAGCTGATAGCCAATGCAGAAGGAGAGCAGCTGAAGATATGGGTAACCGCCTGCAGCACCGGGGAAGAAGCCTATTCCATAGCCATAGCGGTGGATGAAGTGCTGGAAAGCCAGGGGAGCCGGCTGCAGGTGAAAATATTTGCATCGGATATAGATGCCGCCAACCTGGATATTGCTTCCGCAGGCATGTATCCTTTATCTATTGACAAAGATGTGCCGGCCCCGCTGCTGGAAAAATATTTTATACGCAAGCACAAGGGATACCTGATAGTTCCGCGTATCCGCAAACAGATCGTATTTGCACGGCATGATATTACCAAGGACCCGCCCTTTATAAAGAACGACCTGGTAAGCTGCCGCAACATGCTGATCTATATGAACAACGTGCTGCAGGAGCGCATTTTTTCTATCCTACATTTTGCGGTGAGCAAGAACGGCTTCCTGTTCCTGGGGCCCAGTGAAAACCCGCCCTACGCCAAAGGGCCCACCATGCAGCAGGTTAGCGCCAAATGGAGGATCTATAAAAAGCTGTCGGATATTAAGCCCCGCATGCACTTTGGCGAGCCGTTAACCACCCTGTTAAAAATACCGCGTGAAGAAACCAGCTCTCTTAACGGCGATAAGAGCTTTGATACCAAAGGACAGAAAGCGCTGTGGACGGACCTGCGCAATGCGCTTACAGAAGATCTGGGCCTGATAGCGCTGTATATAGACCGCAACTTTGAGATCCGCGAAACCATGGGTAACTATGAGGAGCTGCTCACTTTACCCAAACGCATCCTGAACCTGAACCTGATGCGTATGCTGCCGCAGGACCTGGCCATTATGCTGAACAAGGAAGTGCGCAAAGCCTGGAAGCGGGAAGAAAAGGTGCACCTGCATAATGTAACATTTGGCAGGAATGGTAATACCCGGGCCGTAAATGTGCTCATTAACCCGGTGGCAAAAGCGGCTGACAGTGATTATACCCTGGTGGTGCTCAGCCGCTCGCCTGTAGCGCAGGAGCATAGCAACGGACATGCCCCAGCGGAGCCGGTTATGGATACCGACTATGTACACAGTCTGGAACAGGAGCTGGCAGAGGCACGCAAAAGCCTGCAGCTGGCGGTGGAGGACCTGGAAACCGCCAACGAGGAACTGCAAAGCTCTAATGAAGAACTACTTTCTTCCAACGAAGAGCTGCAAAGCTCCAATGAAGAGCTGCAATCCCTGAACGAAGAATTATATACACTTAATACAGAACACCAGGTTAAGATCAAAGAGCTGATAGAGCTGAATGATGACCTGAACAACTATTTCCGGAGCACAGACATTGCGCAGATCTTCCTGGATCCGCAGCTGAACATCCGCAAGTTTAACCCGGCCTCTGCCCGGATGATCAATTTTATTGATACGGACCTGGGCCGCCCCATTGCGCACATTTCCAGCAATATTAAATATGATCAGCTGCTGGAAGATATTAGCCTGGTGCAGCACAGCCGTAAGGTGGTGGAAAAGGAAATAAAGCTGCGGGAAGGCCAGAACTTCCTGATGCGTATTATGCCCTACATAACGCGGGATGAAAAGTACGCAGGTATCATTATTACGTTTGTGGATATTACCACCATCACTAATCTGAATAATATTATCCGCAGCGTATTTAATGCCAGCACCAGCGCTATACTGGCGCTGCGCACAGTGTACGATGCAGGGGGCAATGCCAGTGATTTTATAATAGATACTGCCAACAACCGTGCGCACGAACAGTTTGCCGACCCGGAGACCCCGCTCATGGGCAAAAGCCTGAAAACAGTGCTGCCACTGCTTGCATCGCCGGAGCTGCTCAAGGAATATTTAAGCGCATTAAAGAGCGATATTATTGTGCACCGGGATGTGTACCTGGAATCGCAGGAAAAATGGTTTGAGCTTACAGCCGTGAAAATGCCGCATGGGCTGGTAGCTACCTACAGTGATATTACCGACAAAAAGAAAGGCGAGCAAAAAATAAGACGCAGCTACAGTGAGCTGAATGAGATGAAGGAAAACCTGAAAAGGCTGAATACAGAGCTGGAAGATAAGGTGAAGGAAAGGACCCGGGAGCTGGCCTTTAGTGAAGAACGTTTTCGCCTGGTGGCCCGCGCTACCAATGATACCCTGTGGGACTGGGACCTTACGCGCGACAAGATCTGGTGGAGTGATTCCTTTACCAAAATGTTCGGGTATAACATAGAGAACATGAGCCGTGCCCGCTGGCTGAGCTATATACCCGCAGAAGAACGCCGGCAGGTGCAGGACAGCATATACGGCGCTATTAATGAGAACAGCAGCCAGTGGAGCCGGGAATACCGTTTTCGCCGTGAAGACGGTGAGTATGCGCATATCCTGGACCGCGGCTACATACTGCACAATGAGTTTGGCGTGCCTTACCGTATGCTGGGCTCTATGCTGGACCTTACCGCCCTGCGCAAGGCGGAAAAGGAAATAGCCTCCAACATTGCAGAAAAAACTTTCCTGGCAGAATCCATGCCGCTGATAGTATGGACCGCTGATACTGCCGGCAACGTGGATTTTGTGAACCAGCAGTTTGAATATTATACCGGCCTGCATTATGATGAAGCGCTGGGCATGAAATGGCAGAAGGTGATCTATGAAGATGATAGCAAACGCCTGATGGACACCTGGAAAAAGGCTGCCGCCACACAGTCGGACTTTGACTGTGAGCTGCGTATACGCGTGGCCAACGGCGATTTCCGCTGGAACCTGCTGCGCGCCAAAGCCCGCATGGATGAAAAGGGAAACCTCATAAGCTGGGTAATTACCAATATGGATGTGCATGAGCAGAAGGTGATGAATGAAGTGCTGGAAGAAAAAGTAGAGAAACGCACCCGCCAGCTGCAGGAAATGAACCGGGAGCTGGAATCCAGCAACAACGATCTGCAGCTGTTTGCCTCCGTAGCCTCCCATGACCTGCAGGAGCCGCTGCGCAAGATCCACATGTTCTCCAAAATGGTGAAGGACAAGCATGAGGGCAATTTGCCGCAGGAGTCGCTGGTGTACCTGAACAAGATCATGCAGTCTGCCACGCGCATGAAAGCGCTGGTAAATAATATCCTGCATTTCTCCAAGCTCTCTGCCGACAGCTCCGGTTTTGAAATGACGGACATTAACCAGGTGCTGCGGGAAGTGCGGGAAGATTTTGAAGTGATCATCAAGGAAAAGAATGCCACTATTATTGCAACGGACATCTGCAAAATGGAGGTGATACGCTCCCATATCCAGCAGGTGTTCCAGAACCTGATAGGCAATGCGCTGAAGTTTAACCGCCCGGGCGTGCCGCCCGTGATACGGGTAAGCGCCTGCCGCGTGGCTGCCTGCGCCTTTGATGCGCCGGAAAAAGAGGATGGCCGCTGGTGCCATATTGAGATCCGCGATAACGGCATAGGGTTTAATGAGCAGTTTAAGAACCGCATCTTTGACCTTTTCCAGCGCTTAAACCCCAAGGATAAATATGAAGGCACCGGCATAGGCCTGGCCATTGTTAAAAAAGTAATTGAAAAGCATAATGGGCTGATCACCGCTGACAGCCAGGAAGGAGAGGGCTCTGTATTTTCCATCATCCTGCCATTGGAGCAGGAGAAATAAACAGCTATAATGATAAGGTCAAAAAAAATATTATTAGCAGAAGATGATGAAGATGATAAAATGATCTTTAGCGAAATACTGAATGAGCTGAAAGCCACCAACGACTTTCATTTTGATGCCGTGGACAATGGCCTGCAGATCATACAGCTGTTAAAGGATGATACACAGCTTCCGGACCTGGTAGTGCTGGATCAGAACATGCCGCAGATGAATGGTAAGGAAACCCTGCAGATCATCCGGGAAGATGCGCGTTTGCACCACATCCCCGTGGTTATTTACTCCACTTATAATGATAGCCGCCTTTCCAAAGAATGTTTCAGCATAGGGGTTACCCAGATCATTACCAAGCCCGATTCTTTTGAAGGGTTCAGGGACATGATAGTAACGCTGGTGGATAAATACCTGCCAAAAGCATAAAAGCGAAATGCAGCGGAACAAGCCCGCTGCATTTCTTTATCACACTTAAACTCCGCTTTTTATTTAAGATCTTCAGCCGGTGCATTCCATACGCCGGCAGCGGCAGTTTCCTTTGCAAAGTCTGCAAAATCTTTGGCAGGGCGGCCCAGCACCTTTTCTATATCCCCCGTTACAGAGGCGTTACGGCCATCCAGCACTTCTGTAAATAAATAACCCAGCAACGCAATCACATCTTCCGGTACCTCATACTGCTTCATTACCGCGGTATAATCAGCTATGGGCATATATTCATACTGTATATTTCTGCCGGTAGCTTTGGCTATAACTGCTATGGCTTCCGGAAAACTATACATCTTAGGGCCGGTTACCTCGTACAGCTGTCCGTAATGCCCGGGCTGTGTAAAGGCTGCTACTGCTACATCTGCAATATCGTCCGTATCTACAAAAGGTTCTCCCATATCACCGGCAGGCAGCGCTACCTGGCCGGCCTGTATAGGCTCCAGCAAATAACCTTCGCTGAAGTTCTGGCTGAACCAGCTGGCACGTATAATGGTCCAGTTAATGCCGCACTGCATTACGATCTGCTCACAATCCTGCGCTTCTTTTTCACCGCGGCCGGATAGTAATACTACGTGCTGTATGCCTTGCTGTGCCGCCTGCTGCGTAAAAGCGCGGATAATGTTTGTAGTGCCGGGCACTGCCAGGTCGGGCTGAAAACAGATGTACACGGCCTGTATATCCTTTAAGGCAGGAGCCCAGGTATCCGGGTTATTCCAGTCAAAGGGAATAGTGGCTGAGCGGGAGCCTATGCGTACCGGCCAGCCCATTTGGGTTAAATGTTTTACAATACGGCTGCCGGTTTTACCGGTACCACCTGTTACCAGTGTGTGTTGTTTGGGCGGGAGTTGTGTGTTCATGATCTGCTTTTTTTTACAAAGCTAGAACCGGGGTAAGGGAAGAAATAGAACAAAACCGACAGGAGAGGATAAATACTTTATATTCCGCTGCCACAGCGGATTACAGGCCATTGTCGGTTTTGTTCTATTTTAAAAAAGCGGTCTGTTACAAATTTGCAGTATCACTTTAAACAACCGCTTTATGAACATTCACAATCTTATACTCTGGGCTACGGCCACTCTTACCGCGTTGATCGCCGGTCTTTTTTATGCATGGTCCTGTTCTGTGGTGCCAGGTATTGGCCGCCTTTCAGACACACATTACCTTACCTCTTTCCAGATGATGAACCGGGCTATCCTGAACCCCGTGTTCTTTATGAGCTTTATGGGCACGGTCATTTTATTACCGGTATGCACCTATATGCAATACAGCCAGCCGGTAAGCCTGCGCTTCTGGTTACTGCTGACCGCTACCATCCTGTATGTAGTTGGCGTGTTTGGCGTAACCATGTTCGGGAATGTGCCTTTAAATAATGCGCTGGATGCATTTAATATACCGGCCGCTTCCCCGGCAGAACTGGCTGCCATGCGCCTGCGGCTTGAAGGGCCCTGGAATAGCTTAAACACTATCCGTACCCTGGCAAACATCCTTTCACTGATGCTGGTAATTGCAGCCTGCATGATACATGCTGAAAAAGCTTCCTGAACCTGTTAACCGCCTGTGATATGAAAAAGAGCCTTCTTCCGCTATTGGTGATCATGCTGCTGCTGCAATCCTGGAAATGGGAGCCGGCTGCTGATAAGAGCGTACTGCTGCCCACTTTATCTGCCTATCATATTTTTGAAGGCAATCCGGCTGATCTTGTACCTGCAAAGGAATACACACCGTACGAGCTGGCCACCACCTTATTCTCCGACTACGCGGAAAAACAGCGCCTGGTAAAAGTACCTGCCGGTTTCCGTCTTACACCTAATGGGGATCAGCTGCCGGATTTCCCGGAAGGCGCCATACTGGTAAAAACCTTCTTTTATTATACTGATAAAAGGGATCCTGTCAAAGGCAAGCGTATTATGGAAACCAGGGTGCTGGTAAAAACAGCGGATGCCTGGCAGGCCGGCGCCTACCAGTGGAATGCCGCGCAAACAGATGCAGTGCTTATTACAGGCGGCGCAACGGAAAAGGTAGAATGGACCAATGCCAACGGGGAACAACAGTCTGTAAGGTATGAAATACCAAACCAGCGCAGCTGCAGATCCTGCCACCAGGGCAGCGCTGAGCTGCTGCCTATAGGACCTAAGCTGCGCAACTTAAACCGCAGCGTGGTGCGTAACGGTAAAAGTGTGAACCAGCTGCAATACTTATCCCACGCTGGTTTACTGCCGGAGCTGGATGCAGCTGCTATTACCGCTTTGCCGGCCTGGGATAATGAGCAGGCGCCCATAGCAGAAAGGGCCCGCGCTTACCTGGAAGTGAACTGCGCCCATTGCCACCGCAGCGGGGGCTGGGCGGCGCGTACAGGCCTGCGGCTTTCTTATGAGCTATCATTTGAGGATACGCATATAGAAAAGAATGGGGATAGAATGGTGCATAAAGTAGCACAGGGGCAAATGCCCAAAATAGGCACTACCATCGTGCATGCAGAGGGGCTGGCGCTCATTCGCAGCTACATTAATGGCTTGCAGTAGCAAGTTTCATAATACCCCCGTTTATTGTCGGGATTCCCCCCCGGGCCGGAAAGCGCAGCGTAATAGATTTGTGTTAAATCCAATAATTATGACAACGCAGATCAATCCTTATTTAACATTCAACGGCCAGTGCCGGGAAGCTATGAATTTTTATAAAGACAGTCTGGGTGGCGAGCTTACCCTGCAAACGGTAGGAGAATCGCCTATGGCAGACCAGTGGCCGGCAGCTATGCAAAAAAATGTGCTGCATTCATCGCTGATGAGGGGCAGCCTGGTATTACTGGCTTCCGATATGGCGGTAGAAGGAGAAGGGGTGCCGGGTACGGCAATCTCCCTTTCCCTTACCTGCAGCACGGAAGAGGAGCTGCAGGCCTGCTTTTCCAAACTAAGCGCCGGCGGGCAGGTGCAGCGCCCCATTCACGATTTTTTTGCCGGTAAAATAGGCGCGGCAAAAGATAAGTATGGTATTCAATGGCTGTTCTATTATACGGCGCAGCAGCAATAGCTTTTTCATAACCGCCATCTTACCTGTATTCAAACAACCCCGTTCTTTTGAACGGGGTTCCCCTTTTCGGAGTACAGCCGCTGCCGTTAGCAAAGGGCTGAAACCCGGTCGTAAAGAGCCCCTCAAATTGTCGGATTTACACCCGGAATAGCTGGCCTTGTTCGGGTATCTTTGCGGGGTAAGATTAAATTTTAGTTATTGCAAACCTAATAATCACTATAACTGTTATGAGAAAAGTAGTTTTATTAATGCACGTGTCCCTGGATGGTTTTGTAGCAGACACTAACGGCGGCATGGACTGGATACAGCATGACACTGAGATCTTTCAATATGTAACGGATAAGATGGAGGACGTAGATGCCGCTATTTACGGCCGCACTACCTATGGCATGATGGAAGGTTACTGGCCCACGGTGTCCAGCGATCCCAATGCCAGTGACCTGGACCGCCACCATGCAGCCTGGGTAGAGGAGGTGCAAAAAATAGTTTTTTCCACCACGCTGGAAAAAGTAACCTGGAATAATACTACCTTAATAAACGGAAACACCGCAGCGGCAGTAGCCAAGCTGAAACAACAGCCCGGCAAGAACCTGATGATCTTTGGCAGTCCGCGTTTAACACATTCTTTTATGGAGCTGGGGCTGATAGATGAATACCTGATCAATGTGAATCCCGTGTTATTAGGTACAGGTATCCCCTTATTCAAAGATGTGCAGCAAAAAACAAACCTGCAGCTGTTAAGCACCGTTACATTCAAGACCGGCGTGGTAGGCCTGCATTATGAGACCAAGCGTGGCTAAGTCATTCACCTGTTTAACCTAAACCACAACATACCATGAAAATTATCAAGCGTATCTTACTTGTTATTGCGATCCTGATCGCTATTCCCCTGATCATAGCCCTGTTCATCCGCAAAGATTATACGGTGGAAAGGGAAGTGAATATTAACAAACCAGCCGCCGAAGTTTTTGATTATGTGAAGTACCTGAAGAACCAGGATACCTATAGCGTATGGGCCAAAATAGACCCTGCTATGAAAAAGGATTACGAGGGTACGGATGCTACGCCGGGTTTTGTTTACCGCTGGGATAGCCAGAATAAGGACGCCGGTAAAGGTGAGCAGGAAATAAAAAAGGTAGCGCCCGGGCAGGTGGATTATGAGATCCGTTTTATAAAACCATTCCCCGGCAAGGCCAGCGCTTTTATGAGCACCACCCCCGTATCCGGCTCACAAACCACGGTGAAATGGGGTTTCAGCAGCCGCATGGCTTACCCCATGAATTTAATGTTGCTGATGAACATGGAAGACATGATAGGCAAGGACCTGCAAACAGGGCTTAACAACCTGAAATCATTACTGGAAAAACAATAAGTTTATTATTCACCCAAAAAATATTTACAATGGCAGCGGTTAATCCTTATCTCACCTTTAGTAACAATTGCGCAGAAGCATTTGACTTTTATAAGTCTGCGTTTGGTACAGAATTCCTGACCCGCATGTTGTTCAGTGACATTCCTGATTCCAAATACGATGAAAAGGAAGGGAAGAAGGTGATGCACGTAGCATTACCCATAGGGCAGGGCACTATTCTTATGGGCAGTGACTCGCCTGCTGAATTTGGTACGCTGAGGGAAGGTGACAACCTTTCTATTGCTATTAGCGCCGCCAGTGAAGAGGAAGCCAAAAAATTATTCGATGCCCTTTCTGCCGGTGGCAAAGTAACCATGCCGCTTGAAAAGGCTTTCTGGGGCGCGCTGTTCGGCATGTTCACCGACAAATACGGCGTGCAGTGGATGGTGAATTATGACTATGAGAAGAAAGACTAAGGGAATGTAAAATCTTAAATGTAAGATCATAAATGTAAAAGTGGAATGCAGTCCCTTATTCGCTGCATTCCACTATTACATTTTACATTTATGATTTTACATTTTACATTCTTCCTCACGGCTGTCCGGTGACCTGTTTTACCGGCTTGCCTACGCAGCCATTGGGCATTTGAATACGCAGCATAGCAGCAATGGTGGGCGCAATATCGGTCATGTGCGTAATATCGTTGCTGGCGCCATGTTTTACATGCCAGCCCATGAACACCAGCGGTATGTGCACATCATACGCATTCCAGTTACCGTGGGTTGTGCCGGTGACAGCGCCCTGGTACCAGCCGGGTTCAGGTACTATCATTACAGACCCGGTGCGTCTGGGATTATACCCATTTATGATCATGCTTTTAATAGGCTCCGGTATGGCACTGCTGCCAATATTATCCACATCCACTGCAAACTGAACGCCTGGCTGTTTCAGCAGCCATTTCACGGTTTCTTTTTTAATAGCGTCATAATCCAGCTTAGCGGAATCAATGCGGCTTACATTAAAGTTCACATGATAGTTCCAGAGGCCGCGTACCAGCCCGCCTGCGCCGAACTTTTCTTTCAGCAGTCCGTCCAGCTCATTTTTGTTCACCAGCAGGTCGCCGGGTATATTATGCTCTTTCATAAAGCCTACGGCGTGCGCAGCGCCATGATCGGCGGTAAGGAACACCAGGTATTTACCTTTGCCCACGCGCTGGTCAAGATAGGTGAAAAAGGCCGCCAGGTCTTTATCCAGGCGCAGGTAAGTATCTTCCACTTCAATAGAGTTAGGGCCAAACTGGTGGCCTACATAATCTGTAGAAGCGCAGTTGATGGTCAGGAAATCCGTAGCAGTACCGGCGCCCAGGCTATAGCCTTCTATGGCTGCCTTTGCAAAATCCAGCGTAAGCGTGTTGCCGGATGGTGTGGCGCGCAGGCTTACGGGGCTCTTTGGATAGATCTCCGGCATGTTATGCGGGAACACAGGAGCGGCTTCACCGGTGTAGGTGCCTTCCCATTTGGAATTATCTGCGCTGCTTTGCAGATAGGTGTTAATGGGATAGAGGGTTTCCCAGGGTTTGGACATAAGCTGTGCGGGCTCTTTTTTTGCATTGAACTTTTGCACCCACTCCGGCAGCTCTTTCATATAATAGGTGCTGGTAATAAAGCTGGCGTTGCTGTCGTCCAGCCAGAAAGCGCCGTTGGGCGTGTGCCCGGCGGGCAGTATGGAGGCGCGGTCTTTCAGCGATACGCCTACTACTTTAGAACGGAAATTGGTGGCCAGGCGTAATTCATCGGTAATAGTAGAGGCCAGCAAATTACGCGGCGACATTTTACCGGCTGCAGAGCTGCTGCCTACAGATTGTACGGTGGTATCTTCCGTGCAGTACCAGTGGCGCCCGGTAAGCTGGTCTGTCCAGTCGTTACCGGTAATACCATGAATGGCGGGCACACTGCCGGTGTACACGGTGCTATGGCCTACTGCTGTAAAAGAGGGCAGGTGGCTGATGTAGGTGTTCTCACAGGAAAACCCTTCTCCCAGCATCCGTTTAAAACCGCCGGCGCCATACCGGTCATAGTAGCGGTATAAATAATCCCAGCGCATCTGGTCTACCACAATACCCACAATCAGTTTGGGCTTCTCATTGGCCTGCGCCATAACGGAGCCGCCCTGCATGAGTGCAAAGGCGCCTGCCAGTAACATGGCGGAAAATGGTTTGCTCATTCCGTACTTGATTTAAAAGTTGCAAAAAGATGTGCAAATGTACAAATGATGTGCTAATATGCTGATATACTGGCATATTAGCACATCTGCACACTAATAAAGGTTATTCTGTGTCAGCTCCGGGTTCAGGTCTCTTTCTGTTTGTGGAATAGGCCACCAGTAATCCCTTTGCGGGTTAAAGGCGCGTTTTTCCAGGTACTTGCCGCTCCAGCTGAATATGCTGGTGTTCAGCTCTGTTTGTGCGGTTTTCCAGCGACGGATATCATTGTAGTATAATCCTTCGCCGGCCAGCTCAATACGGCGCTCATGGTGGATCTCAGCGCGCATCTGCTCTTTGTTTAAACCGGCAGCTATATGCGGCATCTTCACCCGGTCGCGCAGGGCGTTCAGGGCGTCATACACCGTAGCATCCGGCCCGGTTGCTTCATTCTGCGCTTCGGCATACATCAGCAGAATGTCGCCTAAACGCAATACAATAAAGTTGATGTCCGATTGTCCGTCCTTCAGATCAGATTTATCGCTGGGCGGTGTAATACTGTCGTACAGGCTATATTTCTTCATGCCGTAGCCGGTGCTGGCAAAGCGGGTAGAATCTATTTTTTTGCCTTTATACACATCACCGGGATAGGTGAAGGTAGCATATAGGCGCGGATCGCGGTTCAGGTACGGATTAGCGGCGTCATAGCCGGATGCAGGATCAGCGGTAGGCAAACCGTTTTTCATGTAGTAGGCTTTGGCTAAATCCAGCAGCGGTGCATTGGTGTTGTACTGTGTACAGATCAGGTCAAACGAGCTGCCCTGGTTTGGGAATATGTACTGCACATCAAAGATCACTTCTGAATTGTTTTCATTGGGCTGCAGGAACAGGGCCCTGTAATCCGCAAACAGCTTGTAGTTCAGGTTCATCACCGCTTTGGCGGCTGCCGCTGCGGCGCTCCATTTAGCTACATCGTTAGTGGTGTTTAACAGCGGGCTGGCCTCATACAGCAGCGCTCTGGCCTTTAAAGCCATGGCAGCTCCTTTGGTGGCCCTGCCTTTGTTGGTGCCGGTGTAGGATGCCGGCAGCACCAGTGCTGCGCTGTCCAGGTCTGTTATTACCTGTGCTACTACTTCCGCACGGGGCGTGCGGGGCAGCTTGCCCTGTGTTTCTTTATTGGGCGGGTCCAGGATCAGGGGCACATCGCCATAGTACGTTTGCAAAGTAAAGTAATACAGTGCGCGCAGGAACTTAGCCTCTCCCTTCATGCGGGTTTTATCGTCTTCGTTCATCTCCGGCACTTCATCTACCTTAGCCAGGAAGGTGTTGCAACGGCCTATACCGGTATAGCAATCGCCAAAACGCGCGGTAACAATACCGCCGGTGCTTGCATTCTGCTGCCCGGCTGCAATAAAGTTAAAGCTCATGGTATTGCTGTAGTTGTAGGCGTTGGGCGAAAGGGTTTCATCCCACAGGGCCGTAGCAGATCCGCCGCCTGTGTTCTTACCGCCATAAATACCATCATTGCGCAATACGGAGTAACAGCCGGTAAGGCCCGCTGCTGCGGCTTCCGGGGTGGTCCAGAAGGTAGCTTCCGTATAACGGTCATGCGGGGAGGTATCCAGCAGGCTTTTATTACAGCCCATTGCCAGGAAACCTGCACCAGCCATTAAGAGAAATATCTTTTTCATCAGTTTGTTTTTTCGTGGTTTAAAAAGTAACATTCAGGCCGCCGTTATAGGTTTTCAGCATCGGGTAGCTATACAGGTCTGATTGATCCAGCACGCTTTCCGGGTCAAAATCCTTGTACTTGGAAAAGGTGAGCAGGTTTTGCGCATTAATGAAAACAGACAGCTTGCTGATCTTTACTTTGGATAACCAGCGGTCAGGCAGGGCATAGCCCAGCTGTATATTTTTCATACGTACGTAAGAGTTATCCCGTAACCAGAAGCTGGAGCGCTGAAAGTTATCTGCATACCCGGTGCTGGTAGTTACAATAGGCAGGCGGGCGTTGGGGTTCTCAGGCGTCCATGCATCTGTTTCCCATTCTTTGGTGGCATTGGCGCCATTGTAGAAGGGGAAGGCCAGGTTGGCCACCGGTAGTACTTTTACGCCGGAAATGCCCTGGAAAGCGGCGCTGAGTGAAATGCCCTTATACCCCAGGTTAAACCCAAAACCAAAAGTGAACTTAGGCACGGAGGAGGATGTATTGATCAGCACACGGTCATCGCCGTTAATAATGCCATCATTATTTACATCCTTAAACTTAATGTAACCGGGTTTGGTGTTTACGCTTTGTTTGGCGCTGTGGTCCACTTCTTCCTGCGACTGGAACAGGCCCTCTGCCTGCAGCACATAGAATGCATCAATAGGGGAGCCTTCTTTTAAAATAGTGCCGTTTGAATTATACACTACTTCGCCGTTCAGGTCCACAATCTTATTCTTGTTGTAGGATACGTTGCCATACACGCCGTAATCCAGGTTGCCGATATTGTTCTTGTATTGCAGCACCAGCTCTAAGCCGGTATTATCTACCGCGCCAATGTTCTGCTGCGGGCCGGTAAGGTTGCCTATTTGTGCGGCAATGTTCACCGCGCGCAGGATACCGGTGGTGTGTTTTTTATAGGCATCCAGGGTTACAGATATACGGTTGCCCCAAAGGTTCACGTCAGCGCCTGCATTATAGGTAGTGGTGGTTTCCCAGTGAATGGTAGGGTCCACATACTTTTTGGTAGCGCCGCCGGAGTTCAGGGTGCCGCCAAAGCTGTAATCTTCTCCCAGCTCCACAGTAGGCAGGTAGCTGTACAGCGGTACGGCCTGGTTACCCATGGAGCCTACGGATACGCGCAGCTTTAACTGGTCAATGAAACCGGACTGGAAGAAAGATTCCTTATCAATACGCCAGCCGGCAGATGCGGAGGGGAAAAAGCCCCAGCGGTATGAGCCTGTTGGACTGAAACGGGAAGAGCCATCGCTACGGAAAGTAGCTTCCAGTAAATATTTGCCATCAAAATCATAATTCAAACGGCCAAAGTAGGATTGCAGCACATCGCGGGTATAGTTACCGTCAGTGGCGTTCCATACGGTGCCGGCATTAAAGGCATCCAGCGTACCATCCAGGTAACCATACATGCTGGTACCCCAGGAATCGGAATCAAAATTATCGTAGCTGGAGCCCAGCATTAACGCTACGTTGTGTTTGGCTGCAAATTGGTGGTTCCAGTTCAGGGTGTTGTAAAAGTGAATATTGATGTCGTTATAATCTGTTCTTTGCGAGCGGGGCGCTGTGGCCGGACTGTTCCAGTTAATGGCGGCGCCGGTTTTAGGATTGAAGGTTTGCATACGGGGCGTGAAGCCGGTGAGCAATCCATCATATTTATCAACCCCGAATTTGATATTGTACATAATGCCAAAGGGCAGCTTGTATTCGGCAAAAACAGTGCTCAGAAAACGCTGCACTGTTTTGGTCATTAAACCATTGTAGGCCAGCATACGCGGGTTTTCCCAGTTGTTGCGGCCCAGGGTTCTGAGCCAGGAGTTGCCATAGCGGCCATCCGGCAGGGTATCTGTTAAAATGGGCAGCGCCCTTGCCAGGTACGACCAGGTGGAGGTATAAAATGGCGTGGTGTAGTTGCGGTAATAACCATCCATGGTAACGCCTACCTTCAACCGCTCATTTACATTCATGGATGCATTGATGCCCAGTGAATATTTATTTTCATTGTTGCCGGGACCAAAGAGAATACCATCCCTGTTCAGGTAACCAATGGAAAGGCGGTACTGGTATTTATCCGTACTACCGGCTACGCTGAGGTCATGCTTTTGTATTACGCCGTTCTTCAAAGCAATATCGTACCAGTTGTTGGCAGGGTAGGTGAAGTGGTCGGTGGCCATGCCTGCCTGGTATTCCGCAATGTCGGCATCAGCATACTCCGGTGCTTTGCCTTCGTTCTTATTAGCCTGGTTCTTCAGCTTCATGTAGGCAATTGGATCATCAATAATATCCGGCAGGTAAGTGGCCTTTTGCTGACCGTAGTAATAGCTGTAGTTTACGCGGGAAGTGCCTTTACCTTTTTTAGTGGTTACCAGCACTACGCCGTTGGCTGCGCGTGAGCCGTAAATGGCTGCTGCTGCATCTTTCAGCACGGTTACACTTTCAATATCGGCCGGGTTCAGCTCGTCCATGGAATATTCAATTCCATCTACCAGCACCAGCGGGTCGCTGCTATTGAGGGTGCCCACACCGCGTATGCGAATGGTGCTGCGGTCTACACCGGGCTGGCTGTTGCTGAGGTTTGCAAATACACCGGGTACGCCCTGTAAGGCGTTGCTCACGTTGGTGAGGGGCTGGCCTGCTTTGTCTACCATTTCAACAGTGGTAATAGCGCCGGTT
>JGI24740J21852_10000574_pt1 | contig 15811 bp, 13 predicted proteins | sample KBSCornC6_FD_21852 | JGI IMG/M metagenome (IMG submission 21852) | reverse complement strand
AAAATTGCCGAAGCGCAGGGGATGGGCGGGAATGGAGGGACTTCGCATGCGCTCTCCTTAGCGCTTGCACAATGATCCCCGCAACCACAGCGACAACGGAAAGGGCGCAGCAATATTTGGGGCGGTGAAGGCTTGGCTTTAGGCGGCGTGGAGGGCGTTGGGACGGGAGGTTTGGATCATTTGTGGACGTCCACCGGCGGAAGCCTCTGCCCCAAAAGCGCGTTCAAGGTTGCTGATTGGAAGGAGGTTCGGTGCTAAATTCCTCACCTCCAATGATGGATGAAAGGGGATTTGACCCTGCAGGCACTAATACCCCACCGTCCAACCGCTTTTTAAATAAGCGATGAAGCCAAGGGATGTCGGAGAATATTCTGCGTGTCACGTCAGCTTCTGATGTGGAAATAAAATAACGTATTTTGAAGGTTTTGTTCAAATAATCTATCGATTCCGGATGATCCAAATTGGTGAACTTGACTGTAGTAGGGGTGGTTTCTCCATAAAATTCAAGGGCTATTTTGCTATTCTTGAAATGTTCAATATGTTCGGCCGCATTTGAACAACCTGCATTACGCTTCATACGCGCAATGATATAGTTGGTTACAGCATCTCCGGTACATCCGTCACCATATGTCAGCCCCTCATCAGGCTCAGCCCGGTAGAGCAACGTAAATGCTTTACCTAATCGTCCCATGTCTATGACAACAGCTTCGCCATGCATCCTTGCACGATAAGGAGCGGTTGCCATCGGACCCGACATCTCTCGCAAGGAAACCTGTCTAACTGCTGATCCAGAAAACTTATGGCCATTAACGTATATTTCTGTTGTTATTCTATAGCTGAATCGAGTTTCTCCGATTGAGCATCCCGACAGGGGCAACAAAAAAGCAAAGGCGAGCATGGAATAGTGAAATGTAGATCGTATTCCCATGCCGGCTTTCGTCCACAATATTTCTAACGAAATTCTATCTTATAACCAAAAAAAGGAGAGGTTAACGAATGTTACCTTGCGGCATTATCGCAATGAAAGCTGCCGGCTCGCTCTCCACCCAAATCAGCCAGCCCGGTAAGGGTTCTTCAGCGATCCGGCTGCAGCAGGATGCCGCTCACCGAACCATTGCGGACCGAGCACACGAAGGGCACGGCGCCGCTGTCGCCAGATGGGCGGACCTCGCCTTCGACTTCCCATCCGGTCGACATGGTGCTGGCGGCGATCCGCCCCAGGATCCTGGCGCCTGGCCCGGCTTCCTCCCGCGCCTTGGCGGCGCAGGCATTGCGTGCTGCCGTCGCTGTCCGGATCGGTCCGTAGCCGGGCGAAACATAGGGCTGGCGCCTGGCGTCGCGCTCGGCCTGGCGGTCGCGGGCGATATCGCTGGCGATCGCGGCGTCCGCGGCGCGGTGGAGGTCGCGATAATCCTGCGCGCGCACGGGCAAGGCCAGTGCCAGGCACTCGCGCGCATGGTGAAGATGATCGTCTCTCGCATGATGTTTCTCCCCCGCTTATTTGAACAGGCTGCCCAGGATGCCGCGCACCAGTTGCCCCGCAATTCCGCCCGACCTGCGGCTCGACCCGCCAAAGACCGCGCGGCCCAGTTCATTGGCGACCTGACGCCCGACCGATGAGGCGGCCGAGCGGGTGGCGGACTGGATCGCCTTGTCGAAGGATGATGGCCTGGCGGCTTCGCGCGCGGCGGCGGCGTCCTGCCGGGCCTGTTCCTTGAGTTCAGCCTCGCGCTGTTTGGCCTCGACCTTGGCCTGCGCGGCGGCGGCCCTGTCGGCTTCGGCCTGGGCCTTGGCGGCCTGTGCCGCGGCGACCGCGGCCTGACCTTTCGCGGCAAGGATCTCCTCTGCGGATTCGCGGTTGACCGACACGTCATATTTACCGGCGCAGGGGGATATGGATTGGATGATCGCCCGTTCCTTCGCATCGAGCGGGCCAAGGCGCGAGCGGGGCGGCGCAATCAATGTGCGCTGGACGATGCCGGGCGATCCGTCCTCCTGCAGCAGCGACACCAGCGCCTCCCCCACCTTGAGTTCGGTGATCGCGGTTTCGACGTTCAGGTCCGGATTGACGCGGAAGGTATCCGCCGCTGCCTTGATCGCCTTCTGGTCGCGGGGGGTGAAGGCGCGCAGGGCGTGCTGCACCCGGTTGCCGAGCTGGCCCGCGACATCCTCCGGAATGTCGATCGGGTTCTGCGTCACGAAATAGACGCCCACGCCCTTGGAGCGGATCAGGCGCACGACCTGCTCGATCTTGTCGGTCAGCGCCTTGGGCGCATCGTCGAAGAGGAGATGGGCCTCGTCGAAGAAGAAGACGAGCACCGGCTTGTCCGGATCGCCCACTTCGGGCAGCGTCTCGAACAGTTCGGAAAGCAGCCAGAGCAGGAAGGTGGCGTAGAGCTTGGGGCTCTGCATCAGCTTGTCGGCGGCCAGGATGTTCACATAGCCGCGCCCTTTCTCGTCGACCTTCAGCATGTCGTGAATGTCGAGCGCCGGCTCGCCGAAGAAATGATCGCCGCCCTGCGCATCAAGCTGAAGCAATTGCCGCTGGATCGCGCCGACGCTGGCCTTGGTCACATTGCCGTAGCGGGCGGAGAGGCTGTCGGCATTTTCGGCGCAATAGGTCAGCATCGCCTGCAGGTCGCCCAGGTCGAGCAGCAGCAGCCCTTCCTCATCGGCATATTTGAAGGCGATGGAAAGCACGCCCTCCTGTGTCTCGTTGAGGTCCATCAGGCGGGAAAGCAGCAGCGGTCCCATTTCGCTGACGGTGGTGCGGATGGGATGTCCCTGTTCGCCATACAGATCCCAGAAGATGGCGGGGTTGTCGGCATAGCTGTAATTGTCGATGCCGATTTCCCGGGCGCGGGCGACCAGCCTGTCGGCATTTTTCGCGGTGGGGGAACCGGCCATGGAAATGCCCGCCAGGTCGCCCTTCACATCGGCAAGGAAAACGGGGACGCCCTGCGCGGAGAAGCCCTCGGCAATGCCCTGGAGCGTCACGGTCTTGCCCGTGCCGGTCGCGCCGGCGATCAGCCCGTGGCGGTTGGCCCGGCGCAGGTTCAGCGTCTGGGGGATGCCGCCGTCCTTGTCCGGCGCGCCAAGGCCGATGAAGATGCCGTCGCTCATTTCGCGTCATTCTCCCAAAAGGTGACGGGTCGCGCCCACCGGAGTCTGCCGTCCCTTTGTAGAGGCGAGGCAGCCCTTCCGGCAAGCGCGACCCGTAACGATCGGTTGGTTTTCAGTTCTTTGCCCGACGGGCGGTGCGCGCCTTATTTGTCGCGCAGCCGCACCGGCAGGAACACGGCCGGCTGGCCACGCCGCAGCACCTGAAGCAGGATCGCGCTGCGGCCTTGCGCCGACACCGCCTTCACCTGCGCGTCGAGTTCCGCCTGGGTGGCGACGGGGCGGTTGTTCGCGGTGATGATGACATCGCCGCGCCGCAGCCCCTTGGCGCCCGCATCGGTCGAACCGTCGACGGCGGTGATCACGATTCCCCGCGTATCGGCCGCGATGCCGAGCTGGCGGATGATGGTCGAGGTCAGCGGAATGGCCGAAATGCCGAGCGACTGCTGGCTGGCCTGCCCGTTGCTGGACGGGTTGTCCGGCTGCTGGCTGAAATCATCGTCCTGGCTCTGGGCGAAGGCGTTGAGTTCGTCTTCCGACGGGCGTTCGCCCACGACCGCCGTCACCGACTGGCGCTGGCCGTTGCGCAGCAGCACGATGGGGACGCGCGCGCCGATCGGCTGGGAAGCCACGATGGAGGACAGGTTCTGGTCCGGCGTCACTTCCTGGCCCGCGACGCTGACGATCACGTCGCCCGCCTTGATCCCGGCCTTGTCGGCGCCCTTGCCCGGCTCCACGCCCTGGACGAACTCACCGCGATTCTTGGCGAGACCCAGGGAATCGGCCAGATCCTCGCCCAGAGGGCTGATCTGGATGCCCAGATAGCCGCGCTTGACGGCCTGGCCCTTGCGCAGGGTGTCGACAATGGGCGCCGCCTGTTCCGAAGGAATGGCGAAGCCGATGCCGACATTGCCGCCGGAGGGCGAGAGGATCTGGCTGTTGATGCCGATCACATTGCCGCGCATGTCGAACATCGGGCCGCCGCTATTGCCCTGGTTGATCGACGCGTCGGTCTGGATGAACTTGTCGTAGGTGCCCCCGGTGCCGCGATGCACGGCGGAGATGATGCCGGCCGTCACCGTGCCCGACAGGGCGAAGGGATTGCCGATGGCGATCACCCAGTCACCGACGCGCGCCTTGGTGCTGTCGCCGAACTTGACGAAGGGCAGGGCCTTCTTCGGCTCGATCTTGAGCACGGCGATGTCGGTCGCGGGGTCGCGGCCCACCAGCTTGGCGGGATATTCCTCGCTGTTGGTCAGCGTGACGGTGATGGAATCGACGCTCGCGCCTTCCGCTCCGGCCGACACCACATGGTTGTTGGTGACGATATAGCCGTCAGCCGAAATGATGAAGCCCGACCCCAGCGATTGCGCCTGTCGGGTCTGGGGCTTTCCGCCCGGAGCGCCGAACAGGTCGCCAAAGGGCGTGCCGGCAAAGGGGTTCTGCACCTGGACGCGCTGCTTGGTGGAAATGTTGACCACCGCCGGTTGCAGCTTTTCGACCATGTCGGCCAGGCTCGCCGGGGCGCCGGCCGGCGCAGCGGCTTGCATGCCCTCATTCTGGGCGATCTGCGCGCCGACATTCGGGCTGGAGGTAACGGCTATGGCGGTGCCGCCGAGCAGCAGGGCGCCGGTAATGGCATAAGCGTAACGCACTCGTGACGGTCCTCTCATGAACTTGGCGAAGGAAAGGCGGGACTCTGCGATGAGCGGGATGCGCCGCCTAGCCTTAACCCTCATTGAATGACGCTGGTTCCGTAATGAAATCAGTGTCCCTGGAACTGCTTCAGGAAATCATTGTCCCGGGAAAGGACCATCGTGGTCGACCCCTGCCGGTCCGGAGCGAAAGTATAGCGATAAGCCTGCATGGCGCGATAGAAATCATAGAATTGGGCGTCCTTGCCGAAGCTTTCCGAATAGATGCGGGCGGCGTTGGCATCCGCTTCGGCGCGGATGATCTGCGCCTGCTTCGCGCCCTGGGCGCGGATGGTGAGCGCTTCCTGCTCCCGCGCCGTGCGCATGCGGGTGAACGCGCTTTCCAGCGGCGCGCCGTCGGGCAGGTCGGCGCGCTTGATCCGCACATCGACGATCTGCGCGCCATATTGCCGGGCGACGCGATTAAGGCCCGCCTCGATATTGTCCATCACCTGGCCCCGTTCAGGGGAGAGCAGCGCCGCGAAAGGGCCGCTTGCCCAGTTCGTTGCGCAGCGCGGAGCCCAGAATCGGGCGCAGCGCGTCCGACACCCGGTCTTCGCTGCCCGCCGCGATGTACATGCGCAGCGGATCGACGATGCGGTACCGGGCGAAGGCGTCGACCTGGAGGCGCAACTGGTCGGTGGAAAGCACCTGCTGCCGCTCCATCTCCACCGACAGGACGCGCTTGTCGATCCAGACGACCTGGTCGATGAACGGCCAGCGCAGGATGATGCCCGCGCCGGTCTTGCCGAAATCCTCGTTCGGGCGATAACGGTTGATGATCTTCTTGGGATCGCCAAAACGCACGATCACGCCCTGCTTGGTTTCGGGCACGATGGCGATGGTGCTGCCGATCAGCAGCAGCGCGGCGATGGCGAGCAGCGCCAGCGCGACGGGATGGCGGACAAGGTTCTGCATCACTGGCCCTCCACGGTCGCGCTGCCCTGCGCGGCAGTGCCCTGCGCCCGGCGCTTGAGTTCGGGAAGGGGCAGATAGGGCGTGACATTGCCGCTTTCGACGATGGTCTTGTCGACGTTCGACAGAACACCCTCCATGGTTTCATAATACATGCGGCGGCGGGTGACGTCGGGCGCCAGCCTGTACTGCTCATAGACCTTGTCGAAGGCGGCGGCTTCACCCTGCGCCTTGGCGGTCACCTGCTGCGCGGCGGCGCGGGCTTCGTTGAGATAGGTCTGCGCCGTCTGCTGCGCCGCGGACACCGCCTTGAACGCGTCATTGACGGCGGTCGGCGGATCGGCCTGCTTGATCGCGACGCCCTGCACCCGGATGCCGGATCGGTAGCCGTCCAATATTTCCTGCATCCGCTGCTCGACCTGCTGCTCGATCTCGGTACGACCGGCGCCCAGCGCGTCCTCCAGGCTGACGCTGGCGACGACGGAGCGCATGGCGCTTTCGGCCACTTCGCGCACGGATGAGTCCGGGTCGGAAAGCTGGAACAGGTAAAGTTCCGGGCTGCGGATGTTCCAGCGCACCGAATAGGCGAGGTCGATGATGTTCTGGTCGCCGGTCAGGACCAGATTCTCGCTCTCCGCCCGGGTCGAACCGATGTCTATGGTGCGGATTTCCTCGACATCCACGGTCGTCACATTCTCCAGCGGCGCGGGCAGCGTCAGGCTGATGCCGGGGGAGAGGGTACGGCTGTATTTGCCCAGCAGGGTGACGACGCCGCGCTCCTGCGGACCCACGCGGTGGAAACAGGTCAGGACCAGCCACAGCACCACCAATATGCCGATGGCGGCGGGCCACAGTGCCTTGCCGGACGGGCGTGGCGGCAGATTGCCGAAGCCGCCGCCGCCCTGGCCGAAGCTTTCCTTGCTGCGGCGGAGCAGTTCCTCGATCGCGGAAGGGCCCTTGGCGCCGGGGCGTCCCGGCTGGGTCCAGGGGTTGCGCGGTCCATCGCGCCCCTTGCCTTCGTCGCCCTTGCCCTGGCCGTCACTGCCGTCCGGGCCGTCGCCCTTGCCGCCCCACGGACCCTGGACCATGGCGTTCGCTATGCCCGGTATCCACCCGAAAAATCTCTTCATGCCCTCTCTATAGGTAGGCTCTCCGGCGAAAAACAGTGCCCATCGCAACGATTATTGTTTCGAATGATGTCGGTGGCGAAGAAAAACGGCCGCCTGCCGGTTTCGTCCGATGAGGAAAGTCCCTAGATGGCCTGCCATGACTCAGCTTGAAGATTTCGCCGCCCGCCTGAAAACGCTGACCGACGGCCGCGCCAGCGCGCCGCGCCTCAAGGACGGGGTGATGTCGCTGGCGCTGGACGTGGCGGGCCTGTCGCCCGAGCAGCGTGATGCGGTGGCCGCCGCGATCCGCGAGGGCGGGCTGGCCGTGCCCGGCGTCGATGATGTGCGCATCGCCATGACGGCCGAGCGCAAGCCGCTGAGGATCGTTGCCGTCGCATCCGGCAAGGGCGGGGTCGGCAAATCGACCCTCTCGGCCAATCTTGCGGTCGCGCTGCGGCGGCTGGGGGTGAAGGTCGGACTGGTCGACGCCGACATTTACGGCCCCTCGCAGGCGCGCCTGATGGCGAGCGAGGACAGGAAACCGCAGGCGCGGGACAAGCAGCTTATCCCGGTGCAAAGCCCCCTCGGCATTCCGATGCTGTCCATGGGACATCTGGTCGAACCCGGAAAGGCGCTGGCCTGGCGCGGGCCGATGGCGGGCAATGCCCTGGCCCAGCTGATCGAGGCGGATTGGGGCGATGTGGAACTGTTGATCGTCGACATGCCGCCGGGCACGGGCGACGTCCAGCTTTCGATGGTGCAGAAGCACAAGCCGGTCGGCGCCGTCATCGTCTCCACGCCCCAGGATCTCGCGCTGATCGACGCGGTCCGGGCGGTGAGCCTGTTCGAACAGACGCAGGTGCCGATCATCGGTCTGGTCGAGAATATGGCCGGCTATGCCTGTCCCCATTGCGGGGAAATGTCCGATCCCTTCGGACAGGGCGGTGCGGAAGCCGCCGCCGGGGAGATGGGCATGCCCTTCCTGGGGCGCATTCCGCTGGCCATCGACATTCGTCGCCGCTCCGATGCGGGCGATCCTCCTGCGGCCGACGCGGATGGGTACGGCGCCACCTTCCGAGCCATTGCGGAGAAGGTTGCGGCCTGGCTGGAGGGCAGGGCGGGCTCTTAAGCCTCGCCCGTGGTTGGGGGAACGGCTTGCGTCCCTCCCGCGTCCTTCCCATGTCATGGTAAATATGGAGGACCGCTGCATGCCGCTTACCGACGCGCAGGACATAGCTGATCTGTTGAACGAAACCCGCACCATAGCGCTGGTCGGGATTTCCGACCGGCCCGACCGGCCGAGCTATGGCGTGATGAAGACGCTGCAGGATCATGGTTATCGCGTGCTGCCGGTCAATCCGCAGATCGCCGGCGAGCATGTCCATGGCGAATTCGTCTGGGCCAGCCTGTCGGACATCGGCGTGCCGATCGACATGGTCGACATTTTCCGCCGCAGCGAGGCGGCGGGGGATGCGGTGGACGATGCCATAGCCGCCGGGGCCAAGGCCGTCTGGATGCAACTGGCCGTGATCAATGAGGCGGCCGCCGCCAGGGCGGAGGCGGCGGGACTCAAGGTGGTCATGGATCGCTGTCCCGCGATCGAGATACGCCGCCTCCGGCTCGACCCGGTCACGAACCGTTCGGCAGGCGCGCAATAGGGCTTTGCAGAGCTTCCAAGCCTCTTTATCAGCGGTTTCATGGGGCGCGCACCGCGGAAGCAGGGTCAGCAGACGAAAAGGGGCTTGAACCGGCGCAGCCTGCTTGTCGGCGGGGGCGCGACGGCGGGGCTTTTGCTGGCATGGGCGGTATGGCCCCGATCCTATCGCCCCAATCTCAACACCGCGCCGGGTGAGACGGCCTTCAACGCATTCCTGAAGATCGACCGGACCGGCCAGGTGGTCGTGATCGTGCCGCAGACGGAGATGGGGCAGGGTGTCACCACCCTGCTGCCGCAGATACTGGCGGACGAACTGGGGGCGGACTGGCGAACCGTCGGGGTGCAGAGCGCGCCGATCGGCCCGCTCTATGCCAATGTCCTGCTGGCGCGCGAATGGCTGGCCAGTGACTGGAGCCGGCTGGCGGGCGGAGCGGGCGAATGGACCATCGACCAATATGCGATCCGCCGCGCCCTGATGCTGACCGGAGCGGGCACGTCGATCCCGATGTTCCACCAGGCCTATCGGGAGGCGGGGGCGGCGGCGCGGGTTCTGCTGTGCAAGGCGGCGGCGGCGCGCTGGGACGTCGCCTGGGAAAGCTGCGATATCCAGAACGGCATCATTTCCGACGGCGGACAGCGCAGATTGAAGCTGGGCGAGGTGGTGGAGGATGCGGCCACCTACGACCTGCCTGAGATCCTGCCCTTCCGCCAGTCGGAGGTGGACCGGCTGGCGGGGCAGGAACTGCCACGGCTCGACACCCCGTCCAAGATCGACGGCAGCCATAATTTCGCGGCCGACATCCGCCTGCCCGACATGGTCTTCGCCTCCATCCGTCAGGGTCCCATCGGCGACGCCGTCCTGAAAAGCGTCAATGAGCGGGCGGCGAAATCCGTCACCGGATTCCTGAAGCTGGTGCGGCAGGAACGCTGGGTCGCGGTGGTGGCCAGCAACTGGTGGGCGGCAAACAGGGCGCTGGACCTGGCCGATCCCCTCTTCGCGCTGTCCGGCAAGCCGGTGGACAGTGCCGGGATCCAGGCAACGCTGGAGCAGGCCTTTTCCGGTTCCGGCGAACGGCTCTACGCGCAGGGTGATCTGGGGCCGCTGTTCGAGGATGCGACCATCCTCGCCAGTGAATATAGGGTGGCTCCAGGGCTGCACCTGGCGCCGGAGCCGATGTGCGCCACCGCCCGGATCAGCGAGGACAGCGCGGAGGTGTGGATGGCGACGCAGGCGCCCGGCCTGGCGCGCGCCGCCATCGCCCGCGCGCTGGGGCTGCCGGCGCAGGCGGTAACGCTATACCCGCTGCATGCCGGCGGGGGCTATGGACGCCGTATGGACTTCGACGCGGGCGTGCAAGCCGCGCTGCTTTCCCGCGAAATGGGGCGTCCCGTGCAACTGCTCTGGTCCCGGCTCGAGGATGTGATCCAGGACCGGCCCAGCGCCCCCGCCCATGCGCGCATGGCGGGCAAGCTGGGTCGCAACGGAGCGGTCGAAGGCTGGTCGGCGAAGGTTGCCGCCCCCTGCGCCATGACCCAGACATGGGCGCGCATCGCCCATGGCAAACCCGCATATGAAGCCAGCGCCGATGCCGCCGGCACGTCCACCCGGCTGGCGGTGGCGGGCATGGAACTGCCCTATGCCGTGCCCAATTGGGCGGTGGATCACTTTCCGGCCGATGTCGGCCTGCCCCTGGGGTTCGCGCGCGGCAACGCGCATCTGCACGGCGCTTTCTTCACCGAAAGCTTCATGGACGAACTTGCCCATCAGGCGCAGATGGAGGCGATGTCCTTTCGCATCCAGATGCTGGGCGGCAATCCCCGGCTCGCACATTGCCTGACCACGGTGGGCGCGATGGGCGGCTGGCAGGGCGGCATAGAGGGAAGCGGGCAGGGGCTGGCGGCGCATGTGATGAACGGCGCCTTCATCGCCGTCATGGTGGAGGCGGGCATAGCCGAGGGCAAGCTCCAGGTGTCGCGGATCATCGCTGCCGTTGATGGGGGGGAGCAGATCAATCCCGACGTCGCCAGACAGCAGGTCGAAAGCGGCCTGATCCACGGCCTGGCCTTCGCCATGGGTGCGTCCGTCCCCTATGCGAAGGGCATGCCGACGCGGGCGATTCTGGGCCGCATGGGTCTGCCCCGCCTCGGCGATGTGGGGGAGGTTACCGTTGAACTGGTGCGCAGCACCGCGCCCCCCGCCGGGCTGACCGATCTCGGCGCCCCGCTGGTGGCGCCTGCTGTCGCCAATGCACTGTTCACCACCGCCGGGCGGCGTTTCCGCACCGTGCCCCTGCTGATGGAAGGGTGAAGCCTGTGGGCAAGATCGGCCTGCTCCTTATCAATCTCGGCACGCCCGATGGCCCCGACCCTGCGTCGGTGCGGCGCTATCTTGCCGAATTCCTGTCCGACCGCCGCGTCGTGGAAATCCCGCCATTGCTGTGGCAGCCGATATTGCGCGGCCCGATCCTGCTGACGCGTCCCAGGAAATCCGCCCATGCCTATCGCCAGGTCTGGATGAAGGAGGGGGGACCGCTCGCGGTTTACACGCGCGATACCGCCCACGCCATGCAGGAACGGATGGGTCCGGACGTGATGGTGGATTGGGCGATGCGCTATGGTAATCCGGCGGTCGGCGCGCGGCTGGAAGCCATGGTCGCCGCCGGGTGCAATCGCATCCTTCTGGCGCCGCTTTATCCCCAATATTGCGCGGCGACGACGGCCAGTGCGCTCGACGCCGCCTATGCCGCGCTCGCAAAGATGCGGGCGCAACCGGCGATCCGCACGCTGCCGCCCTATCATGTCGATCCGGCTTATATCGAGGCGCTGCGCGCATCGACGCAGGCGCAACTCGCCTCGCTGGATTTCGCGCCGGACCTGCTGATCGCCAGCTTCCACGGCATGCCGGAGCGCACAAGGCAATTGGGCGATCCCTATCGCGACCAATGCGTCGATAGCGCAAGGCTGCTGGGCGAGGCATTGGGGCGGGAGGTGCGCGTCACCTTTCAATCGCGTTTTGGCCCTGCGAAATGGCTGGGTCCGGCGACGGATGAGGTGCTGCGCCAGCTCCCTTCCGAAAATGTCCGGAATGTTGCTGTCCTGACCCCCGGATTTTCGGCGGACTGCCTAGAAACCCTAGAGGAAATCGCCATTCGCGGTAAAGAGGACTTTATCGCTTCCGGCGGTAATAATTTTGTCCATTTGAGTTGTTTGAACGCGTCTTCGGACGCTATTAATCTGTATGAAGATCTGGCCCGTCGCGAACTGGCTGGCTGGTTGGAGAGATAAGTTTCGTCCCGTTTTTTGAAGGAGAGCCACCATGAGCAAAGTTGCAGTCGTCACGGGCGGAACACGTGGAATTGGCGAGGCAATCAGCCTGGCCCTCAAGGAGATGGGGTTCACGGTCGCGGCCAACTATGCCGGCAATGACGCCAAGGCGCAGGCCTTTTCGGAAAAGACCGGCATAGCCTCCTTCAAATGGGACGTGGGCGACCACCAGGCCTGCCTGGACGGCTGCGCGCAGGTGACAGAGGCGCTGGGACCGATCGATGTCGTGGTCAACAATGCCGGCATCACGCGCGACGGCGTGCTGGCGAAGATGAGCTTTGACGACTGGAACGAGGTGATGCGCATCAATCTGGGCGGTTGCTTCAACATGGCGAAGGCGACCTTCGGGGGAATGCGGGAACGCGGCTGGGGCCGTTTCGTCAATATTGGTTCGATCAACGGCCAGGCGGGCCAATATGGTCAGGTCAACTATGCCGCCGCCAAGTCGGGCATCCATGGCTTCACCAAGGCGCTGGCGCAGGAAGGCGCAAAATATGGCGTCACCGTCAACGCGATCGCGCCGGGCTATATCGATACGGACATGGTAGCCGCGGTGCCGCCGCCGGTGCTGGAGAAGATCGTGGCCAAGATTCCCGTCGGCCGCCTGGGCCGCGCCGAGGAAATAGCCCGTGGGGTCGCCTTTTTCTGCAGCGAGGACGGCGGTTTCGTGACCGGCAGCACGCTGTCGATCAATGGCGGCCAGCACATGTACTGATGGAAGAGGAGGGGCGTTCCCAAGGCGCTTCGGCGTCGGCGACATCGCCCTTCGCTCCGCCGGTCAAGCGCAGCGTGACCATTGCGGGCCATCAGACCGCGATCAGCCTTGAGCCGATATTCTGGCAAGCCCTTCGCGCGGCCGCTGCGCGAGAGGGTTTGCCGGTAAACGCGTTGATCGCGCGCATAGATGTGGCCCGCATGGCGGCGGCCGACCCACCCAACCTTGGCAGCGCCATAAGGTGCTGGCTCTTCGACGACACTATACGATCATAAAATAATAATTATTCGCAATAGCGTTGACTCTGCGAACAAGTCGCAATAGCAGCCCCTCAAGTTTCAAGAAAGGGGTTCTGTTTTCATGTCCAAAGCACTGTCACGGCCTTCCTTCCTGGCGCTGAGCTGCGTCGGCGCCATGGCGTTCGCATCGTCCGCCCAAGCCCAGGATAATGCGCAGGGGCCCAGGCTCGGCGGGATGACGGTCACCGATACGGCGATCGACGAATCCCCCGTCAAGGTAGAGAAGGCCGAATCGCCCAAATATACTCGCCCGCTGCTCGATACGCCTCAGACCATCACCGTGATCGGCAAGGAAACCATCCAGCAGCAGAACCTGCTGACGCTGCGCGAAGTGCTGTCCACGGTTCCAGGCATCACCTTTGGCGCGGGCGAGGGCGGCTTCGGCTATGGCGATCGCATCATCCTGCGCGGGCAGGACGCGAAGAACGACGTGACGGTCGATGGCGTGCGATCCGGGGCATTCCTGAACCGCAACGAAGTCTATAATATCGAGCAGGTCGAAGTCACCAACGGCGCCAATTCGGTCATGAACGGTGGCGGTTCGGTTGCCGGCACGATCAACCTGGTTACGAAGCGCCCGCTGGCCGACGACCAGATCATCCTCAATGCAGGGATCGGCACCGACAACTATTATCGCGCGACCATCGATGCGAACAAGCGTGTCAACGACCTGATCGCGGTGCGCCTCAATGCCGTCTATCACGCCAATGACGTGCCCGGTCGCGATGTCGAGGATTACAAGCGCTGGGGCGTCGCGCCCGCCATCACGATCGGTATCGACAGCCCGACCAGCCTGACGCTGCAGGGGGAATATCTGGATGACAAGGCGATGCCGCAATATGGCATCCGCTATTTCCCGGCGCTGGGCGGCATCCTCAAGCAGTTCGACCGTTCCGGCTATTACGGCTTCGCCAATCTGGACCGGCAGGACAGCAAGACCAAGTCGTTGCAGGCGATCTTCAGCCATGCCTTCAGCGATACCGTCAAGGTCCGCAACCTGACGCGCTACGAACATATCCGCCAGGATACGGTGACCAGCCAGCCGAACGGCGTCTTCTGCCTCGACAACGGCACGGCGGCCGGCTTCAATCCGGACACCGGCGGCGCCTGCACCCAGCGCATCGGGACAACAGCGGCGGGCGAGACGTTGACCATTCCGGTGGGCTATTATGTACCGACGGGCGGTCGCGGGAACCAGCGTTTCATCACCAATGAGACCGCCTATAACCAGATCGACCTCAGCGCCGATTTCGACACTGGCGGCATCGGCCATACGCTGGTCGTCGGCGGCTCTGCCTTGTGGGAGCGTTACGACCAGTTGCAGGGCAGCCTGGGCCGCACCGCCAACGGCTTCGATCCCTATGCCGCGCCCTTTACGGCCCCGGCAACCGGCGCGGGTGCGGCCAACCCGGCCTATAATGCCGCCGCCAGCCTGGGCTTCTACCTGCCGCTGGTGAACATAGCCGATCCGTCGTCGGGCATCGTCGGCCCGGCCGCGACCTCCGGCCTGGCGCGCGTCTATGGCAGCAACAATTATGTCGGCCCCGTCAACTTCACCCTCGGCACGCATAATGTGGGCGAGCAGACCAGCTATGCCGCCTATCTGTTCGACACGATGAAGTTCACCGACTGGTTCGAGATCAACGGCGGTATCCGTTATGAGAAGGTCCGGGGCTTCAACCGCACCTTCACCTACAACACGACCGGCGGGTCGGCGCAGCTCGGCCAGATCAGCACGGTCGGCAACCGGCTGGAGATCGATGACAATCTCTTCTCCTTCCGCGTGGGCGCTGTCGTGAAGCCGACGCCAGATACCAGCCTGTATGTCGCTTTCGGCAACTCCAAGCTGCCATCGAAATCGTCGGTCGACGGCAGCTGTACGGCGGACAATGTGGCCGGCGGCAGCGGCTCCTGCAATGTCAGGCCCGAGACCACGAAGAATTACGAGATCGGCGCGAAGGCGGACCTCTTCGACAAGCAGTTGCTGCTGACGCTGGCGCTGTTCCGCAANGATCGCAACCAGATCAAGGTCGTGTCNGGCGATCCGCTTCTGCCTGATCAGGCGACGGACGGTTTCCAGCGGGTGCAGGGCNTGTCCTTCGGCGCGTCGGGCAACATCACCAGCAACTGGACCATTTCGGCCAACTACATGTATCTCAAGAGCAAGATCAAGCAGGGCGTCTCCGACTATTGCCTTGCCCATCCCGGCGCGACCGATCCGGCAGCCGGCACCTGCGCGAACAGCACTGCCTTCCCCGATCCGACTGCGGGCTATTCGCTGACCAACACGCCGAAGCATTCGGGCAGCNTGTTCACCACCTACCGCTTCGGCTTCGGGCTGGAGNTGGGCTATGGCCTGACCTATCAGGGCAGCTTCCTGATGAACCAGCCNANTCTCGCCCAGCTNGTCGCCAACAGCTATGTCGGCTACCGGGTGCCCAGCTACACCATTCACCGNTTCATGGCNTCCTATCCGATCACGGAAAAACTGAAGGCGCAGGTGAACGTGCAGAACTTCACCAACGAGAAATATGTGACCACCGTTCGCACCAACATCANCAACAGCTGGGCGCAGCCGGCCCCGACCCGATCGGCCGTGTTCAGCCTCAACTACATGTTCTGACGATCCTNTCCCCCGGCAATCGTCCCTTGCCGGGGGACACGGGCGGGTGGCGATGCACTCCTATCCTCCTCGGGTCGCCACCCGCCCGATCCCATATTAAAGATGCGATTGAGTAGCATTAGGATTCGCGTTATGGACGGCCTTCGCCTGCACGGCGGCAAAGGGGATCTGGCATGCTTCGCGTAGCAGATAGATTTGTGGAAGAGGGTGGGGATGATGGGGTCGTCCCCCTGTCTGCCGCGCGGCCATCCCTTTCCAGCGTGCCGGTTCAACTCGACGCTGCTCCGGCCCGCTATGGTGCCCGGAGCGGGGTGAACGTCCCCGCCATCCTTGTCATCCTCCTGCTTCATGCCGT
>JGI24740J21852_10000569_pt1 | contig 15894 bp, 12 predicted proteins | sample KBSCornC6_FD_21852 | JGI IMG/M metagenome (IMG submission 21852) | reverse complement strand
TCCAAGGTCCGGCAGCTTGTCAACGTTGCGGCAGACTTATGTCTGCCTTCTATGTAGTCGGCCAAAAGGGACTTTTCACCCCGCTTGGCAAGCGGAAATTTCGGTTTCCGCAAAATTGTGGCCGTCAGGCCGCCGCACCCGCCAGCTTGCGTCTTCCCGCAATGCGGGCAAAAGCAGCGATTGCACGATCGATATCCGTTTCGGCTGTGGTCGGCCCCAGCGAAATGCGGAGAGCTCCGAGTTTCGGGTCGCAGCCCATCGCCACGAGCACATGACTCTCGCCGACCTTGCCCGACGAGCAGGCTGAGCCGGCAGAAATCGCCACGCCCTCCAGATCGAAGGCAATCTGTCCGGTTTCGGATTTCAATCCCGGCAGCGTGAAGAAGCTGGTGTTCGGAACGCGCGGGCCACCCTTCCCATGAATGATGACATCCGGCGCTGCAAGCTCCATGCCCGCTTCCAGCCGGTCGCGCAACGAACCGATCGCGGCATTGCGAACCTCGAAGTCTGCGGCAGCAGCCTCGGCAGCCGCACCGAATCCGATGATGGCAAGCGTGTTTTCCGTGCCGGAGCGATGGCCTTTTTCCTGGCCGCCGCCATGGATCAACGGTTTCGGCATCAGCACCTCGCCGCGCGAGACGAGCGCGCCGGCACCCTTGGGACCACCGATCTTGTGTGAGGAGACGATCAGGAAATCCGCGCCGATCGCATTGATATCGAGCGGAATGCGGCCTGCCGCCTGAACGGCATCCACCACAAGCAGGCCGCCCGCGGCCTGAACGAGCTTGGCCGCTTCGCCGACAGGCTGGAGAATTCCGGTCTCGTTATTGGCGAGCATGATGGCGACCATCGGCAAGCCGCTCGCCCTGTCGTGCGCAGCGAGCATGGCCTCCAGCGCGACAAGATCGACCATGCCGTCCGATGTCACCGGTATTTCGCTGACATTATCCCTGGCAAATCGCCCGCCCTCGCGCACGGCTGGATGCTCGACNGCCGATATATAAAGGCGGCTGACGAGAAGCGGTGTCCGCCCCATGCGGAATTCCGGCGTTAACACCATATTGGCCGCCTCGGTGGCGCCGCTCGTAAAAACGACATGGGCGGGTGAGGCGCCGGTCAATCTTGCAACCTGCCGGCGTGCAGCCTCGACAGCTGCGCGGGCTGCCCTACCTTCGCCATGAACAGAATTGGGGTTGCCTTGAATATCCATTGCGCGCAGCATGGCTTCGCGCGCCGCCGGATGAAGCGGTGCGGTAGCATTCCAGTCGAGATAGAGGCGTGCTGCCGCCATAATCTTCTTCCTGCGCGACTTTGCTTTCCTGCGACCGGCTCATTTTCCTTGAAATTTCAGCCGGGCATGCCTTATGACACGTTCCACAAACCGTTGCGCAAACAACGCGCGGACCACCGCATCAAGTTTCGAATTGTTCTAAACTGCGTTCTAGAAAAGATGAGCGCATTCGTCAAGTCAACTTGCTGCGTGCCGTAGGGTTTGAACGCAGAAAAAGAAGAGCCGGAGTATCGATGCCCGAAGTAATTTTCAACGGCCCCGCGGGTCGCCTTGAAGGCCGCTATCAGCCCTCCAAGGAAAAGAGCGCCCCGATCGCGATTATCCTTCATCCCCATCCGCAGTTCGGCGGTACGATGAACAATCAGGTGGTCTACCAGCTCTTCTATATGTTCCAGAAGCGCGGCTTCACCACGCTCCGCTTCAATTTCCGCGGCATCGGCCGCAGCCAGGGCGAATTCGACCACGGCGCCGGCGAGCTTTCCGATGCGGCCTCGGCCCTCGACTGGGTCCAGAGCCTTCATCCTGATTCGAAGAGCTGTTGGGTTGCCGGCTACTCCTTCGGCGCCTGGATCGGCATGCAGCTTCTGATGCGCCGTCCGGAAATCGAAGGCTTCATGTCGATCGCGCCGCAGCCGAATATCTACGACTTCTCCTTCCTCGCACCCTGCCCCTCGTCCGGCCTGATCATCAACGGCGATGCCGACAAGGTTGCTCCGGAAAAGGACGTCAACGGCCTCGTCGAGAAGCTGAAGACACAGAAGGGCATCCTGATCACGCACAAGGTGGTTCCGGGTGCCAACCACTTCTTCAACGGTCAGGTCGAAACGCTGCTCGGCGAATGCGAGGATTATCTCGATCGTCGCCTGAATGGCGAATTAGTGCCGGAACCGGCTGCCAAGCGCATTCGCTAAAGAGACGGCCGTTATCGAGCCATTCTGAAAGTCGGGCAAGTGATCCCGTCGATCGTCATCGACGGGTAATCCCGCATGCCGATCTTCCGTAAAACACGCTGCGATGCGACGTTTTGCGGATGCGTGAAGGCGATGAATTGCCGGGCAAAGCCACGCTTGAAGAACCATTGCGCCAATGCGCCGGCAATCTCCGTCGCATAGCCGTTGCCCCAAGCGTCCCTCTGAATGGAATAGCCGAGCTCGAACTCGCCCCTGCCGCTTTCCTGATCAAAACGCGAGAACCCGGCACGGCCGATAAAGCGTCCATCCTCGCGCCGCAGCATCTTATATTTGGTCGCACCGTCGCGCGCATGTTCATCGAACCAGCTTTTCAGCCGCTCCTCGGCCTTCTCCAGCGTCCAGGGAGCCGCGCCTGAGAGATACCGCGTGGTCTCGATCGTCGAATGCAATTGCCGAATCATTTCGGCATCACCCTTGTCCCACATCGTCAGAACGAGGCGTGGGGTTTCGAGTATGATGGTGTCACTCATCTGCCTGCCTGTTTTCGTGATGGACCTGCAGCCTGCCGTAATACTTATGTCAGGGCCGATTGACGACCGGTCGGTCAGTGCTAACCGCTTGGCCTGATTTCAACAAGCCGATCAAGCGACAATACCGCATGCGAAGGCCCGCCGAAGCGGGCTTCCACATCATCGTTTGATATCATCCGTCAATGACATGCCGGCAGGCCGGGAGCGCCGCACTTCTTCTTTTCAGGAGGCTTCTGCGGCGGAGGCGGAGGAGGTCTCTTCACCTGCTGCTGCACGACCTTCGGCTGCGGTTGCGGCCTGGGCTGGGCCTGCGGCTTCGGCGCTGGCGCCCTCGCCTGTGCCACCACATGCGGCGCGGGTTTGGGCTGCGCCGGAGCCGGATTGGCTTGCCGCGACGGCGTGGCAGCGACATGAGGCTGACTGCTGACACGAGGTGGATTGTTGGGGATGGCCTTGGGCTTCGCCGGAGTTCTAGCGGCAACAGCCGGCGCTGCCGGAGCATGCCCATTGGGTTTCGGTGCAGCGGCGACCGGATTCGGTTTGCCGCCCGGCATTGCTTGCGGTGCCGGGGTCTTGGCAATCTGGTTTTGCCCCTTCATGGCAGGCGCATTGCCAACGGCCGGCAGCGGTTGTCCCTTGGCACCGGGAAGCGCATGTGTATCGGCGTTCGGCGTAGCCTGAGGCTGTTGAGCCTGTTTGGTCTGCGCTGCGCCAGGATTGACCGGCAGCTTGCCCGTGGCTGGCAGAGGTTGACCGTTCGCGCCCGGAAGCGCGTGCGCATTGGCATTTGTGCCTTGCTGGGCGGGTTGAGTGGCGACAGACGGATTATGCACCGCATTCGGCGCAGCTTGCGGCGATTGCCCCGGCTTCGTCTGAGCCGTTCCCTGATTGACGGGCGGCTTGCCACCAGCCGGCAGCGGCTGACCATTGGCGCCAGGAAGCACGTGGGCAGCGGCGTTTCCGCCTTGCGGCTGCGGCGACGGCGCCGCCGCTGGAGCAACTCCAGGCACCGTCTTAGCGGCCGCGGCGGGATTCTGCCTTTGTATAACTGCCGCCTTCTTCTGTACCGATGGTGGCAGGGCAACATGCAGTGCTGCAGCCCCTGCTCCGGCGATAACGGCCGCGCCGGCGAGTTTCTGACCTGTCGTCAGCCCAGGTGCTGCGGGTGCCGCCCCGTTCTCGTTGACCACAGTGTTGTTGTTGATGACCGTCGTGTTGTTCACGACCGTATTGTGGATGTTGTTGAAGATGACATTGTTCTCGGGCGGCGCGATATCGCGTGGCGGTTCGACCCATGCAGGGACCGGAACGAAGACCGGTGCCGGCAACACATAGAGATCGACCGCGGGCTGCGGCGGCGCCAGCTCGACGAAATCCGGCGGCGGTGGCGCAAGGAAGACGACGGGCGGCGGTGGGGCATACCCGAAATCGGCATCATCAAAATAAAGCACAGGCCGCTCGACATAGACCACTTCCGGCGGCGGCGGTGGCGGCACGTCATATTCTATAACGGTGAAGGAAGGCGGTGGTTCAAGGGCTGCCTCGAAATGATCGAGACGACGGCGGGCATCCCAGACGTGGGGACCGCGCGGATAACGCCTCAGATAAGACCAATAGGCCTCTGGGGTGTCGGCTCGCCATGTCTCGCGCCAGGTTATCGCCTCTCGGCGGGCAGCGATGATGGCGCGCACACGCCTTGCCATAGAATCGTTCGGATAGGCGGCGAGGAAGTCCTCATAGCCCTGCAGCGTGTCGCGATCGAGCGCCGCGAAATAGGCATCACGCTCGTCGAAATCGCGAATGGGCCTCGTCCGGTTTGCCACATCCTCGGTGCTCGACACCGCAGCAGCCGGCGCATTCGGTCCGCGATCGAAGAAAGTAAAGGCGTTCTTGAACTTGGTGGCATCCCAGGAAATTTCGGCGCCCTTGGTCAAGTCACCGACACGCAACCGTGTGCGATCGAAGACCTCATCAAGCGAAAGGCCGCCAACACGGATCATCTCCGCCAGCGCATGCGCATAGGAACCATAGGGACCGGCCTCCTGCGGTGCGACCGTGCCGGGCGCCGCATTGAAGGCAATTAGCTGATTGGCATCGGGATCGACCAGCGCCAGACCGCCGGCCAGCGGCTGACTTGATTGCACGAACGGATTGGCTCTAGCCGCGTCGAGCACGACGATGCTGCCACGATTGTTGATGGCCGACAGCGACTTTGTGAAGTCGCTCACGCGGACTGCCTGGAGGGGGACATCCGTGGCATTGGCGATCTGCGCATCCACAGGCACGAAATAATTGTCGCCCTGATATTGAACCCCGTAGCCCGCCAGATAGACAAAGACGACGGTGTTAGGGCCTGCCGCGTTGGCTTTCGTCAGAAAGTCGCGCATGGCATCGCGCAAGCCATTCTGATCGAGATCGCGCGCGCCTATCACATCGAAGCCCGCGGCCTGCAGCGTTTGCGCGATCAAGCCGGCATCATTGGCCGGCGTCGGAAGCGCCCCCACCGTGTAGGCGGCGTTACCAACGACAAGCGCTATTCTCTTTTCAGGGGAACCCTGAGCTTCGGCCGGATTCGCAGCAGCAATACCGACCAAAACAAACATCATGGCAAAAAATGCCCAGATCGTCTTTTTGGATGACAATCCCATCTTCGAAAGCAGAGGCGACATACCGGTTTCTTTCACGAAACATGAGGTGCGTACGGGATCAATAAGAAAATGCCTAGGATTCGATTCGGGCGAATGCGGGACTTATTCCAGGCAGATTCGCGGCCATGTTACGGTCTATTGACGTTGAGAGGCGTCCGTTTACAAACGCGCCGCCCTACGACATGTGCCGAAACTTGTCGTCTGTTCCCAGCAAAATGATGACGCGTCCCCAAATCGGTGCTAAACGCGCGCCCAACGTCAAACAATAGCGACTTCGCCGCATCCTTCAGGGTTGCGGCCTCGAGAGACCAAGATCATGGCTGAGTTCAAATCCGATTTCCTGCGTACCCTGCAAGAGCGCGGCTTCATTCATCAGATTTCCGATGAAGCCGGCCTCGACGACCTCTTCGCCAAGGAAACCGTGACGGCCTATATTGGCTATGATCCCACGGCATCGAGCCTCCATGTCGGCCATCTCACCCAGATCATGATGCTGCACTGGCTCCAGGCGACCGGCCATCGGCCGATCTCCTTGATGGGCGGCGGCACCGGCATGGTCGGTGATCCCTCCTTCAAGGAGGAAGCCCGCAAATTGATGACCATCGACATGATCGAGGACAATATCGCCTCGATCAAACGCTGCTTCTCGAACTACCTCGACTACAACAAGCCCGGCAACGCGGCCTTGATGATCAACAATGCCGAATGGCTGCGCTCGCTGAATTATCTCGAATTCCTGCGCGATGTCGGCCGGCATTTTTCCGTCAACCGCATGTTGTCTTTCGACAGCGTGAAGACGAGGCTTGACCGGGAACAGTCGCTGTCGTTCCTCGAATTCAACTACATGATCCTGCAGGCCTACGATTTCGTCGAACTGGCAAAGCGTTACGATTGCCGCCTGCAGATGGGCGGTTCGGATCAGTGGGGCAATATCGTCAATGGCATCGATCTCGGTCACCGCATGGGGACCAAGCAACTCTTTGCTTTGACCTCGCCGCTGCTGACGACCTCCTCCGGCGCCAAAATGGGCAAGTCGGCTTCCGGTGCCGTCTGGCTCAATGCCGACCTGCTGCCTGTTTATGATTTTTGGCAATATTGGCGTAACACCGAGGATGCGGACGTTCCGCGCTTCCTCAAGCTGTTCACCACGCTGCCAATGGACGAAATCGCGCGGCTTTCCGCCGTTGCGGGTTCGGAACTGAACGAAGTCAAGAAGATCCTTGCGACCGAAGTCACCGCGATCCTTCACGGCCGCCCTGCAGCCGAGCAGGCGGCCGAGACCGCCCGCAAGACCTTCGAGGAAGGCGGTCTGTCGGAAAATCTGCCGTCGATCGATGTTCCCTCCTCCGAACTCGACGCTGGCATCGGCCTTCTGGCTCTGATCGTGCGCGCCGGTCTTGCCGGTTCGAACGGCGAGGCTCGCAGGCACGTTCAGGGTGGCGCCGTGCGCATCAACGATCAGGCCATCAGCGACGAGCGCAAGGTGATTGGTACCGGTGAAGTCACAGCTGATGGTGTCATCAAGCTCTCCCTCGGCAAGAAGAAGCACATCCTGATCCGTCCGGCCNCTTGAACGACCGAACGGCCTGAGACCGTATAAGGCCGGCGACTTCTCGCCGGCTTTATTATTTTTGGTCAATCCGAAGCAAGGCACTGTCAATGCTCGCGACTGGTTGGATAATTCATTGCATCCTCATGTCGGATCGCGACCTGCCCATTCGTCCTCTGTTAACGTTCCAACCCTGGAGGTGGATTATGGATGAATTGCCGGTAATCAAGACAAGGCGCAAGGGCCGAAGCTCTACGCAAAGCATGTTGATTCCCAATGAAGAGATGGTCGCTCACGCGCTCTGGGCAGCACCTCCGGGTCGATTGTCCGATATTGCGGACGTGAGAAAGGCGCTTGCCAGGCAGTATGGCGCAGATGCCTGCTGCCCTGTCACCGTTCAGCGGCACCTGGTGCAGATCAGCCAAAGCGGCGCGGCTCCATTCTGGCGTGTCGTCGCCCCTGATCGACCATTCGCCAGCGCATGAACGGCGGGCCGGAGCGCATACGCGAGCGGCTGGCGGAAGAAAAATGATCCACCCTGCCTCAGCTACCGAAAGATGAAGGCCTTAGCCGTCCGCCTCAATATTCGAATATCTGCCTGAAAACGCCCGGTGCGATGATCGAGAGAGGATTGATCTGCAGGTTCGATTTCTCGATCGTACCGGTCAGCCTGAAGGTGATGCCGATCAGGCCGCGATCACTGCCATTGCCCAGGATGAAGCCGACGATCGGAACTTCCGCGAACAGCCGGTTCAGGCCGTAGGCGGGCATGAAGGTTCCCGTCATGTCCATCTTGCCGCTGGCGTCCTTCAGCACGCCCTGGAACGTCGCTCCGACCTGCACACCACGCACCACGCCGTTCTCGACCGAGAGCACCCCATCGCGCATCACCAGCCGCGCAAAGCCGCGCTCGAAGCTCTGCGAACGCGTATCGATATTCTGCTTCACCGCCGAATTCAGGCTCTTGCCGTTCTTCCCGCTCGGCGTCGACACGATGGTCGAGAGTTTCTTGTCATCGATGATGGAGAAGTTGCGGATATCGAGCGAGCCGTCCCAGTCATCCTGCCCGATCGAGCGCAGCGACAGATTGAGCAGCCCACCCTGCAAATGCTTGTAGAGGTCGGTGAAGCGCGCAACGGCGCCTGCATCGCCGCTCGTGATACGGATGACGCCGTTGGCCCCTTTGCTCATCTGGGTGACGAGCGCTTCGCCGCTACGGGTCAAGCCCGAAAAATCCGCAGCCGTCGTCTTGCCGCCCGAGATCGAATAAACGCCTTTGACATTGCCGATCGTCTCGTCATTGAAGCCTATAACCTTGTCGAGATTAGCGCGAACCGTCGCGCTTGCCGAACCATCCCCGTTTGAACTCTGCTGTCCGCCCGATGTGGATGCCTTCAGGCGCGCGAGGATCGGTCTTATGTCAGCGGAATTTCCCGATACGGCGACGTCATAGCCGCCGCTTTTGCTCCGCTTGAGCGAAAGCGCGAAATCGTCGAGCGCCGAAAGTTTCACGCTGGTGAAACTCGCCGAGGTAAGGCTCCCCTTGCTGATCAGAAGATCGCCGCTGGCGCCGAAGCCATCGCCCTTGAGCGTGAAATTCTTGAGCGCCGTCTGGCTGTCCGGGCCGGACGCTTCGAACTGTGCAGTCGCCGCAATGCCGCTGCCCTTCGACCAGCCGATCCAAGGAACGGTCAGGGCAGCCTTGCCGAGATCGACCTTCACGCCCTGACGATCGTCATCAATGCGCGTCAATTCCACTTTGACCGGCCCGTCGATCATATCGCGAAGTCCAGGCAGAACGGTGTTACGCTGCGCATCGGTCAGCGTTGCCGTGATCACCCGGGCGCGCTTGACGGTCGACTTGCTATCGGTCGGCTCGACCATGTCGATCTGGGCGGGAATGCCATCGATCTGAGCCTGGGCTTGCAGATGCACGGATTGCGGATCAGCCGAAATCACGCCAGTCAGATTGTCGATCTTGCGATTGTTCATCGGCTTCAGCAGATCGACATTGTCGAGATCAAGTGTCGCCTGCCACTCCGGCGGAGGCGGCTGCTGATCCTTGATCAACCCGATCCTGGCATCGACCTTGGCGACGATCTTGCCATTGAAATCCTCCGGCTTGAATTCGGTCCGCTGCAGGACCTCCAGAGGCTTGTAGCTCAGAAGTTCGCCGATGGCGTCGCCGAAGCCTGAAATCGTCAAATCGAGATTGGCCATCAGCGGCTTATCGTAGGTCGCCGGGATCGAGAAGCTGCTGTCGCTCAGCGTGATCGTACGCCCCGTGGAGAAATAGGAGGTCGCCGAGGCGATATCGACCACCATATTCGGACCGGTCAGATCGAAATGGCCCTTGGTGTCGCGCAATGGCGGGATTTCGCCCGGGACATTCATCCGCGCGCCATCGATGTCGAAGGCGATATGCAGCTCATTCTTGCCAAGCTGCAGCTTACCGGTCTGTGACGCTTCACGCAGCCGGCCAGCCGGAATGAAAACGGATATGACGGCGTTGGTCACCGATCCGCCGAAGAGATTGCCCTCGACCCAGGTTCGAGGTTTCGAGGCCATCCAGAACGGCCATAGCTGCTTGACGGCAGCCGTGTCGAGCTTATCCGCGCGGCCGCCGAAACTGATCTCAGGCGAACTGTCGCCGAGCTTCATATGCAGGGAGCCGAAAAGCGCGCCTTGTGGTGTCGATATGCCGAGATTATCGAACTGGAATTCCTTAGTCGTCGAAAAGAACCGGCCGGTAGCACGACCATCGAAGCTGATGGGTTTCTCCCCTGACAGAGACGAGGCGGCGACCCCATCCTTGATCACGAAGTCGATGCCAAAGCCCTTCCCTGCATTGGCGTCGACGCGGTCGAGATCGATCAGCGCGCCGGAGAACGGCACGGTCGTCCCGAGGAACTGTGCATTGGAGGGGGCAATCTCCAGGGTCTGGTGATCGAAATTGTAGGCCAGGTTGATATTGGCCTGCGTCAGCTCCTGCGGATCATGGTCCATATAGAGGGTGCCGGGCTGAACTTTGACGGTGGCACTCAGCTTCGGATCTACACCCGCCTCTCCTTTGACCGCCGAAAGCGTGATGTCCCCGAAGGTCGTAAAGCCCTGTCGGGGCGTACCATTAGGATCATAGGCCATCGTGAGCGGCCTAAGGTCGAGATTGGATATCCTGGCCGCGAGCGAAGAGCTGCGACCGGCCTCCTTTTGATCCGCCCGCACATCCAGAAGCGCCACGGAACCATTGATCGCTACCTCGCCGTAGAGATGCAGAGAATTCGGTGCAGTGCGCTCGAAGGTCAGATTATCGACGACAAGCGAGATCGGCTCGCCTTCCTGCCGCGCCAGCTTCATGGAGAAGCCGGAAATACGCACGGAATTCGTGCCGCCTCGCTGGACGAAATGTTCGAGAAAGTCGAGATTGTCGAAAGCCGCATTCAGTGCCTTGGGTAAGGCATCAACGCGCAGGGCAGTCAAATCCACCGGGTCGCCTTGCGGCAGCAGCGAGGTATCGAGCGCGATCCCCTCTGCCGCGACACTTGCCACTTCCACCCGGCCTTCAATGAGGGCCAAGGGGTCAAGTTCCATGTTGACGGCCGACATCGTCGACAGATGCTTGCCGCTCTCCTGGTCGACGACGTTGACGTCGCGAGCCTCCAACGCCAGGCGGAGATCCGAGGTAAATCGGACCACGGTCGCGCCCACCTCTGCCTTGTAACGTGGGCCGATGGCATGATCGAGCGCAGTCTGCGCCTTCTGCGACAGCGGCGCATCGAAGATGCCGCTTTCGATCGTCGCTATGACAGCACCGAGAATGATGGCGAGAAAAGCAAAGAAAACCAGTGTGATACGGCAAACATGCCAGACATGCGAGCGACGACGGCGGACGCGCTCCGGCACATGCACGATCAACGGATCCTCGGCTTGGGCGGACGGCAGATTGTCGAGCGGCACGAGATCCTTTTTGCGGAATGTTATCTTTTCGCCTCGGATCACTCCTGCGCGTGCCTTTCGCTCTCTACAATTTTGTTGGTGACGCTGCGTCCCATTGGACGGCACACGCGAGCAGTATATATGCCTTCCCTCAAGTGTCATCTAAAAAACCGGCAAAAGAAAGGTTTTCCCGTGGCGGAAGTTTTCCCAGTTCAACTCGGCATTGGCGATAAGGCACCGGATTTCGATCTTCCACGCGACGGCGGCGATCGCGTTCACCTTGCCGATTTTGCCGGAAAGCCGTTGGTGATCTATTTCTACCCCAAGGACGACACCACCGCCTGCACGACGGAATCGATTACCTTCACGGCACTGTCAGCCGATTTCGCAAGGCTTGGCGTCGCCCTTCTCGGCGTCTCGCCTGACACGGTGAAAAGCCATGAAAAATTCGTCAAGAAACATGCGCTTTCCGTGCCGCTTGCCTCAGACGAAGAAAAGACCATGGCAATGGCCTATGGCGTCTGGCGCGAAAAGAGCATGTATGGCCGCACCTATATGGGTGTGGTGCGCTCGACCTTCCTGATCGACGCCGATGGGCGCGTCGCTGCAATATGGGACAAGGTCAAGGTTGCTGGACACGCCGAAACCGTTCTGGCCGCGGCCAAGGAACTCTGAAGGCATGTCCGGCAGTTCCGAAACCATCACGTCGCTACGCGGTGGCGCCATTGCCGCGATCCGTTCGGCCGATCTCGATCGCAAGACCGAGCTTGCCCAGGAATCGGCAAACCGCTGGTTTGCGCGCACCCTGTCGTTGCGTTCGCCGCTCGACCCGCCACTCGCCGATCGGCCTGGCCGGCCGGAAAAGCCGCGGCTGGTGCCGCCGAAAAACATGGAGAAGCGCTCGCTGCACACGCTGAAAGGCCGAATCGCGCTCCTGCATGCCATTGCCCATATCGAGCTGAATGCCGTCGATCTGGCGCTCGATATCGTCGCGCGTTTTGCGACAGGACCGGTCCCCAACTCCTTCTTCGATGGCTGGATGCAGGTCGCCTTCGAGGAAGCCAAGCATTTTCGCATGGTGCGGGCTCGCCTGCGCGAACTCGGCGCGGATTATGGCGATCTGCCCGCCCATGACGGCCTCTGGCAGGCTGCCCATGCGACCCGCACCGATCTCACAGCCCGCTTGGCCGTGGTACCACTGATTCTCGAAGCCAGGGGCCTCGACGTGACGCCGGCGCTGCAGGCCAAAATGCGTGAAACCGGCGACCTGGAAAGCGCCGCCATACTCGACGTCATCTACAATGACGAGAAAGGCCATGTCGCCGTCGGCGCCAAATGGTTCCGCTTCCTGTGCGCGCGGGAAAAGCGCGATCCGGCCCGAACCTTCCAGGAGCTGGTGCGCGCCAATTTCCGTGGTTCGCTGAAAGCTCCCTTCAATGACATCGCGCGGGCGGAAGCAGGGCTGACGCCATCCTTCTACCGTTCCCTGACGTCCACAAGCAATGCCTGATATACTGATAACAAGCAGTTTTTCCAGCATCTAATACTGCAAAAGAAAGCATTCGTTAACCATAATGCCGTGTACTTCCCTTGGGTGCCAATACGCACCGATTGGGAGATTCTCGGTGACAGCCAAGCCTCAAAACCGGGTTTTCGGCAAGCAACAGCGACATCACACCATTATTCTGGCGAGCGGCGATACCGTGCGCCATATGACCGTGCGCCCGTGGATGGCTGCCGTTACCGTTTGCATGGTCGGGGTCTTCTCGATCGGCTATCTGCTTGCAACCTCCTATCTTGTACTTCGCGACGATCTCATCGGCGCGACGATGGCTCGCCAGGCGCGCATGCAATATGACTATGAAGATCGCATCGCCGCGCTGCGGGCGCAGGTCGACCGTGTTACCTCGCGTCAACTCCTGGATCAGCAGGTCGTGGAGGAGAAGGTCGACAAGCTAATCGAACAGCAGCAGCAACTCTCCTCACGCAACGGCAAGCTCAGCACTCTTCTCGACCGGGCAGAGAACTCCGGCCTGACCGATAAGGACGCTCATACGGATGCCAACTCTGCCGCGCCAAAGAATGAACATGCCCAGCTGACGTCACCCAAGGCAATCGAAAAGCTTCTCCTGAGCGGCAAGCCGGCTGACGCCACACCCGACAACTCCACGCTTGCCTACGTCCCTGCCCCCGAAACCGTCGCGGACCGCGCCGATCGGGTTTTCTCCAAGGTGACTCTGTCGCTGAAGCATATCGAACAGGATCAATTGTCCCGCATCCGCAATCTCACCGCCGATGCATCCGAAACCGCGACTTCGATCCAGTCGATCATGCAGAATGTCGGCATCAAGGTGCCGAACGAGATCGCGGGCATTGCGCGTGAAGATACGGATGGCGGTGTGGGCGGCCCTTATGTGCCGCCTGAGAATATCGACCAGTTCGAGCGATCCATGGCGGCGCTCGATACCGCCTTGACACGTCTGGAAACAGTGCGGGGCGCAGCCGAAAGCCTGCCTTTCCGCAACCCAGCGCCGGGCAAGCTTATCACCAGCCCTTTTGGCAACCGCAAGGATCCCTTCTTCGGCACGCTGGCTCTCCACACCGGTACCGACTTCCATTTCAGCCCCGGTGAGAAGGTCAAGGCCACCGCACCCGGCAAGGTGGTTTCGGCGGGCTGGACTGGCGGCTACGGCAACATGGTAGAGATCGACCACGGCGACGGCATCTCCACCCGTTATGGACATATGGAACAGGTGCTCGTCAAAGTCGGCGACAAGGTCGGCGCCGGCGATGCGATCGGTCTCGCCGGCAGCACCGGGCGCTCGACAGGAACGCATCTGCATTATGAAGTGCGCGAGAACGGACATGCCATAGACCCGATGTATTTCATCGGTGCCGGCACGAAACTCGCAAGTTACATCAGCGGATTGGGCGCAATTTAGCTGCTGGAATTGTGACAAACGCGCAACAAAGATGGCACTAATCCAAAAATTGCGTTATGAATGAACTTCAGGCCTGTTGAAGCGCCTGCTTTCCTTGACTTCACGGGTATTTGGTTCTATGTCGCGCTGCATTGCGGCACGCTCCTGTGTGTCGACTCATGGTGTTCGACTGAACCAAGACGGAATTAGATTTCCCTTTGACAACATTTGCTGACCTTGGCCTGAGCCAAAAAGTCCTTTCCGCGGTGACTGACGCGGGCTACACCACACCGACTCCTATCCAGGCCGGTGCAATCCCCTTTGCGCTTCAGCGCCGTGACATCTGCGGCATTGCCCAGACAGGGACCGGCAAGACCGCGTCCTTCGTGCTGCCGATGCTGACGCTGCTCGAAAAGGGACGCGCTCGCGCTCGTATGCCGCGCACGCTCATTCTGGAGCCGACGCGCGAACTCGCCGCGCAGGTCGCCGAAAACTTCGAAAAATACGGCAAGAATCACCGCCTGAACATCGCCCTTCTGATCGGCGGCGTTTCCTTCGAAGAGCAGGACCGCAAGCTCGAGCGTGGCGCCGATGTGCTAATCTGCACGCCCGGCCGCCTGCTGGATCATTTCGAACGCGGCAAGCTGCTGATGAGCGCCGTCGAGATTTCGTCATCGACGAAGCCGACCGCATGCTCGACATGGGTTTCATCCCGGACATCGAGCGCATCGCAAAGCTCATCCCCTTCACGCGCCAGACGCTGTTCTTCTCGGCAACCATGCCGCCGGAAATTCAGAAGCTGGCCGATCGCTTCCTGCAGAACCCGGAGCGCGTCGAAGTCGCCAAGCCGGCATCGACCGCCAAGACTGTGACGCAGCGCTTCGTTGCCTCGCACGGTAAGGATTACGAGAAGCGCGCCACCCTGCGCGATCTTATCCGCGCCCAGACGGATCTGAAGAACGCGATCATCTTCTGCAATCGCAAGAAGGATGTGGCTGATCTCTTCCGCTCGCTCGAACGTCACGGCTTCTCCGTTGGCGCCCTACACGGCGATATGGACCAGCGCTCGCGCACGACGATGTTGCAGAACTTCCGTGATGGACAGATTCAGCTTCTCGTCGCCTCCGACGTCGCAGCTCGAGGTCTCGATCTTCCCGATGTCGGTCACGTCTTCAATTTCGATGTTCCGATCCATTCGGAAGACTATGTCCATCGCATCGGCCGCACCGGTCGCGCCGGTCGTTCCGGCGCTGCATTCACTCTCGTGACGAAGCGCGACACCAAGCATGTCGATGCCATCGAGAAGCTGATCGGCGAAGATGTCCAATGGCTGAACGGCGATCTTTCGGCTCTGCCGCCTGCAGACGAGAGCGCAGACGACAATCGGTCTTCCCGCCGCCGTGATCAAAAGAGCAAGGGCCGCGATCGTGATCGCAGCCGTGGAGGCCGCAGCGCCTCGAGTCATAAATCTGATATCGACGTCGAGGATAATGACGTCGTAGCGATCGAAGCAGCACCAGCAAAGGCCGAAAGCGTGAAGAACGAGCGCAAGTCTGAGAACAACAATAACAGGTCCCATAACGGTTCTCGCAACAGCCACCGGCCCTTCCCCGCTGCCAATGACGATCATCGTGAGCGCCGCAACCGTTATCGCGATCAGGATGATGGCCCGACTCCGGTTGGCTTTGGCGACGATATTCCCGCTTTCATGCTCATCGTGGCAAACGCCAAGGCCTGATAGATCCCGCTCCGACACGCAGCAGATCGGCTTGCCGGATGTTGCGTCCAATCTCGGGATTTGAATATTGGGCAAGCCCGGCATCGATTTCCCAGGACTAGGAACCGGTCTCGCAATCTTGCGGGACGGCAAGCTTTTGCTGTACCGGCGCCTCAAGGCACCGGAAGCCGGCTCATGGAGCATCGTCGGCGGCAAGGTCGATCACATGGAGCCTGCCGCCAGGGCCGCCGTCCGCGAAGCCGAAGAGGAAAGCGGCCTCTCCATCGGCAAAATCGATTATCTCTGCACTGAGGAAGTCATCATTGAGGCCGATCGGCAGCACTGGATCTCGCTCATCTATATCTGCCGGGACTTTTCCGGCGAACCACGG
>JGI24740J21852_10000565_pt1 | contig 15939 bp, 8 predicted proteins | sample KBSCornC6_FD_21852 | JGI IMG/M metagenome (IMG submission 21852) | reverse complement strand
CACCGGCAGGTAAAAGTGTTCTGTTACCTGCAGCATCTTCATAATAAGTTAAACCACCATTTGCCTGATCACGGTACTTAAGAGTGCTCTTAAACATACCGGCACCTGTGTTATAAAAGTTTGTCAGCGACACCATCTGTCCACCCCAGCGGAAATCCACTAAAAAGTCCAGGGTCACGTTTTTGTAACGCAGGCTGTTCGCAATACCACCGGTCATTTTAGGCTGGATGTTACCGGCTTTTTCAAACTTGTTCAGATCTGTTACATAATAACCCTGCGCATCTGTCAGGAAGTTACCTGCATCATCTTTTATGAAAGGGTGTACCATAATGTCACCGGCAGCTTGCCCTACTTTAGCAACAATGTCAAATGAGCCGCCATCCGGATTAGCACCGATCAAACGCAGTTGATCAATACCATCCCGCAGGCTTTTCAGTTTGTTTTTGTTAAAGCCCAGGTTACCACGTACGTTCCAGTCAAAATTTTTACTGGCTATAGGCGTACCATATAAGGCTACTTCCACGCCAGTGTTGCTAAGGGTACCTACATTCGACCAAATAGAAGCCGCACCGGTGCTGGTAGGTACGGTCAGGTTAGATATCTGGTCATTGATGGTGTTGGTATAGTAAGAGATGTCGAAACCAAAGCGGTTTTCGAACATTTTAGTTTCCCAACCCATTTCAAATTCCTTCTTGGTTTCCGGTTTCAGATCCAGGTTACCATACTCACGACCCGGGAACAACATAGCCACACCGTTAACAGAACCACCATTGTAAACAATATTGGATACATAAGGAGGAGCAGGCGTAGCAACCACCCCATAAGAAAAACGCAGCTTGCTGTAATCGATCATGTTAGGCAGCTTCAATGCCTTACTTAACTCAAATGAAAGGCTTACGCTGGGATAGAAGTAGGCGTTATTGCCCGGTGCCAGTGTAGATACTCTTTCATAACGTTCTGTAGCTTCCATGAACAGGAAGTTCCGGTAGCTTAAACCCAGGATACCAAAGATACCATCCTGCAGGTAAGAAGTTCTTGCAGACTGGTTGTTATCATCTGAAGTTCTGATTGCATTTTTGGATGCTGCCAGCGTGTACCAGTTTTCCTGCAGCAGGCCGCCATTTGTAGAAGCATAAACATAACGACCATCTTCCCTGCGGGCCTGGTAACCAGCACTTACGTTTAAGCCGAATTTAGGAGAGAACTCTTTATTATAGGTAGCCAAGATATCTGCATAGGCAATGCTGTATTGCCTGTTACCTACTGCGTAGGCGCCTGATTCACCATAAGCCAGGGGAATTTCTGCAGGGTTCTTCTGCTCTGAAGCATAACCGGTGAAGTCATTACCAAAACGGCCACGTATCTTAAGGTTCTTGGTAAATTCATAGCCCAGGGTAGCGCTGGAAACAACACGGTTAGTTCTTTCGTTATAACTATTCATTTCCTGGTTCCAAAGCCAGCCCAGTAAGTCAGGACGCATATTAAATTTTATAGCCTCTTCCGGATCTGCCGCAGTGTTGTTATAAAATACATACTTGTATCCTTTGGTAGTTTTATACTTGTTGAAGAAAACGTCGATATCATCCGCCATACCAATAAAACCGCCGTAACTACCAGTCATATTGTGGATCTGGTCAGGACGGTTATGTATGAACTCATTTACATAGGTCACTACAAAGTCTGCCGTTAATTTAGGCGTAACTTTATAAGTAGTGTTCAGGTTGAAAGTATTTTTCTCCTGCTTACCATTTATCTGTATGCCTTTGTAATCGTTACGGGTATAACCGAAACGAATGCTGCCACGTTCATTGGCGCTTGAAATAGCTACGTTAGCAATAGAGCTGCCACCGGTACGATAGAACTTCTTCCAGTTATCAGGGTGTGCATCGTATTTGATAAAATTACCATCCCAGTAATACACTTCCCGGCCGTCGAACTTAGGACCAAATTGTGCATAAGCACGGTTAGCCGGTCTTACATCCGCCTTACCATCGCCATTCAGGTCACCTAATTGTATCCAGCCATCTTTATCTGCACCATAGTTAGCAGCGTTGGTGGCACGGTCATAACCAGGACCGTAGACAGTCTGGTAATCAGGCAGGTTAGCTACTTTTTCCATACCGTATGAGTAGTTGAAATCAACGCCAATACCTGGTTTGCGGGTACCCTGCTTAGTAGTGATGATCACTACGCCGTTACTACCATCAGAGCCGTACAGTGCAGTAGCAGCAGCACCTTTCAGGATGCTGATGTCCTGGATGTTATCCGGGGATATATCCAGTAAGCTGTTACCACGGATACGGTCATACACACCGCCGATATTACCACTCTGTAAGTTTACATCTTTGCGGATGGGCACACCATCTACTACCATCAAAGGCTGGTTATCACCGTTCAGTGAGTTTATACCTCTGATCTTCAGGATTACCGCACTGGTAGCACCACCAGGTGCGGATTGCACACTAACGCCGGCTGCCCTGCCATATAAAGCAGAGCCAAAGTTGGTGGGAGATGCCTTCACAATATCATCACCTGATACGTTAGACACTGCATAACCCAGCTTACGGCGTTCTCTTTTGATACCCAAAGCGGTTACAACCACTTCGTTCAATCCCCTGCTATCCGGCGCCAGTCTTATGGCTAAGGAAACACGGCCATTTAAAGGTATTTCCTGTTTTACGTAACCGACGTACGTAAAAACGAGCGTAGCTTCTGTGCTAACACTCAATTTAAAGGCACCGTTAGCGTCCGTAAGCGTACCAGCCGAACCGGCTTTTTCCTGTACACTCACACCCACGAGCGGGCCACCTTTTTCATCCTGCACGATACCGGCTACAGTTTTCTTTTCCTGTGCATAAACAAAGTTGGCACATAGCAGGAAAAGTACCGCGCATACGAGGAGCGATCTTTTCATTTTACTCTTTTTTAGATTAATTACTATAGTGTTAAAGCGTTAATGTGTGAATTGGCATAGTTATAACCATCCCACCGCAGGGGATAACGAGACTGGCAATAGTTATTCATTATTGTTTCATTGGCAGAGTAGCCTGCTATTTACAATCGGTAGTTAAGGTATAAGGAATAAGTATTGCGCACCATCATTACAGTGCTGGTTTTCATGATGTTGTGTCAAATTGTTTCATAGGTTCAATAAGATTTTCATTAGGTTTCGAAAGTACTCCGCTGTTATGCTGTTATTACAACCCAAAAGCGGCAATTGCTGGTATAGTTATTCTAGTAAAAATACATTGTAATATAATGTAATATAGATATTTATTTCAAAACAGTGAAAATTATTATAATATTTTTCATGCTGTACATCTCCGGGCTTTTTGTTTGTCCCCACCCAAAGCATAAATACGTTATCTGTTCTGAAAAAGTTTGTATTACTCTCTTAAAAAATGAAAACACCTGATATGTCATAAGTATATGGGTTCATACTTATAACATAAATATTTTAATCATTAATCACTGGTTATGTTCCAATCACTTATCAACATCAAACATAGATAATTTTTTTATAATCTGCAAGCTTATCTGATCATTTTCAATAAAATAGTTAAAAAAGCCGCAGCATCTGCTAAAATAAAACCGGGATTTTAGCAAAAAAAAGGCAGGATCATTACAATCCTGCCTTAAGCTTTCTTTAACAAAAATTATGGTTTACGGGTAGAATAACTCACATGCATGTACGCTTTTTTATGCAACGGGCTCCACTTCTTTCATAGTGGATTGTCTTACTTCCAGCGTAGGTTGTAATACCAGCTGCTGAGATGTGGTGGAGGCGTGATTTAGCTCCTTCATCAATACATTCACTATCTGCCTGCCTATTTCTTCTATGGGTTGTGATACACAGGTTATAGAAGGGCTGTGCAGGCGGAAAAGATCATGATCATCAAAACATACCATACCCACATCGGCGCCTATACGAAGCCCTAAGGAACGGATGCTTTCTATACCATAAATGCCCAGGTAGTTGGTGGCAAAAAATACGGCGTCTACCTTGCTTGCTTTCAGGTACTTGGTAATTTCCTGGGTATGCCCTACCCTATCCATTTCAAAAGGCAGGCGTTTTACTACGTTCTTGTTATAGGGTAGCCCGTGCTTTTTGAAGGCTGCCATAAAACCATCCATACGCTGTTTCATCTGCACCTGGTCAGAGGTGGTGGTGATGATGGCTATTTTCTGGTACCCCTGCTCTATGAGGTGGGTAGTGGCGGCATATGCGCCCTGGAAGTTATCCACCACTACGTAATGAGAGTCTACATTCGGTAAGTAACGGTCCATCAGCACTACCGGTTTGCGCACCATTTTCAATAGCTCTATCTCCTTTTCCATGTTCTTGGTGGGGGTAATAATGTAACCATCCACCTGGCGGTATTTTAATACCTCCAGCAGACCGTGGGCCTTTTCCGTGTTATCTTCTGTACTGCCGAATAATACCTTATAGCCATGCTTGTCAGCCTCGTCCTCCACTACTTTGGCCACATTGGCAAAGAAGTTGTTGGCAATGTCTTCCACAATCAGCCCCAGGGTTTTGGTCTTACCTGTGCGTAACCCACGGGCTAACTGATTAGGCTTGTATTTGAGCTTATTGGCAATTTTCAGGATTTTCTTGCTAACCTGATCGCTGATCCGTTTTTCCTTGGCTTTTCCGTTCAGTACAAAAGAAACTGTGGTAGGAGACACCCCCGCCTGTTTGGCGATGTCCTTTATAGAAATTCCTTTCATTCGTGATAATAGTTTGTGCTTATGCTTGTAATTCAGGTGTGCTGGAACTTCCTATTGAGCGCAGGTATAAAACGCTCAATCGATTTAGCCCTGTGTAAAATACAAAAATACTTGTCAAAAAAACAATACTCTCTCCAACAGCTAATTTACGGGAAATGATAGTTTTTTAACCAAAAATTAATAAATTGGCATCATTCACAGGAAAACGCCCGCGGGGGGCGGGCAACGCTGTTCCATTGCCATTAAAAAGACAACACACTACGACCAAACACATTAAACACAGTACCGGATGAAACCCATCCTTATTAAAGTTGGGGCTTTTGCAGACAACCAGATCACCATTATAGAGCGTAGTGATCCGCATTTTAACACACCTTTCCATTTCCACCCGGAGTGCGAGCTGGTATATGTGACGGAAAGCCATGGGAAAAGAATTGTAGGCGACAGTATTGAAAGCTTTGATGTAGGCGACATGGTTTTCCTGGGGCCTAACATTCCTCACGTATGGTATAATGAGGAGGATTATTACCAGGGCCTTGAATCGCTCAGAGCCCGCTCTGTTGTGATCTATTTTCCAAAAGATATTTTTGGCGATAAGTTCTATGGCCTGCCGGAAACCAAAGCGCTCTCAGAACTGTTCCACCGCGCGCAACGCGGCATGAAGATCATTGGCAATACCCAGGAGGCGCTGAGAGAGGAAATACTGGCCCTGCCCAAAAAGGAAGGGCTGGACCGTATTATTTCCCTGCTGCACATCCTGAAAACGCTGTCTGAAACACGGGACTATTACTTTCTGGCCAGCACCGGCTACTCCCATGCCTTTAATGTAAAGGACAACCACAAGATCGACGAAGTGTTCAAGTACGTGATGAACAACTTCTCCAAGGAAATATCCCTGCAGGATGTGGCGGGCATCACCAACCTTTCCCCACAGTCGTTCTGCCGCTTTTTTAAGAACCGTACCAAAAAATCATTTGTACAGTTCCTGAACGAGGTACGTATTGGCCATGCCTGTAAACGGCTAACAGAGGAAGACTGGTCCATTGCGGAAATTGCGTACTCCTGCGGGTTTAAGAACCTCTCTAACTTTAACCGGTTTTTTAAGGAGATCGTTGGAAAAACGCCGAAGGAGTATAAGCATGAGCTGAGGCTTAAAGAAGCTTAAAGCAGAAAGGGGAAAGCATAAAGTTGAACGCGTAATGCCGTTGATAAAGGCAGGATGCGGAGAGCTGAAGTATGCGCAGGTAAGAATGCTGAACGCGTAATGCCGTTGATAAAGGCAGAATGCTGAGAACCGAAGTATGCGCAGGCTGGTGCAAGGCAAAAAGCTGAAGGCTTACCGCCCCAAAGCCGCCACTGAAGCAATATGCTAAACATTTAAAGCAACCACCGAAGGCATAAAAAAGCTAAAACAGACTAATAAAGCATTGCATACCCCGGCTTAAAGGCCGTACATTAATTACTACTCATTCAGCATTAAGCATTTAGCTTTTTGCCTTATGCTTTATGCTTTTCCCGCATGGCAGATTTATTTCCACAATTCAAAACATTGTTCTATTTTCAAGCCCAACGGTAGGTAGAAGACACGCTGTTCACTTTTTCAACCAAATATCTTTGTACCTGTAATCCTGATGTACAGCAACTATTCAGATCAACAGCTACTTAACTTGCTCCGGGCCGATAACGTCGCGGCCTTTAACGTTATCTACGAGCGTTACAGCAAGCCATTGTACCTGTACATCCTGAGCAAGCTGGAAACCGGGGAGATCAGCAAGGATGTGCTGCAGGACCTTTTTGTATCCCTGTGGGAAAAACGTAAACAGCTGCATATCAGCGAATCACTGAAATCTTACCTGTACCAGAGCGCCCGGCATAAAGTAATTGACATTTACCGCAAGAACACCTCTTACCGGAAATACCTGCAGCAACTTATAGAACATTTTGATGCGCAGCCGGAAAATATTACGGAAGCCGTTGATTACAAAGCCAAAAACCAGGAAATACTGGAAGCCATCAACCACCTGCCCGACCGCATGAAGGAAATATTCATGCTTAGCCGGCTGGAACACCAATCCATAGAACAAATCGCGCAGCGGCTGGGACTATCACAGCAAACCGTGAAGAACCAGATCACCAAAGCGTTGAAGATCCTGCGCTCACACCAGGACCTGCGATCGTGAAGCGACTTTAGATTGGATGATGCAGGAACTTGAAAATTGGGTAGGAATGGACACCAGGGCTTGAAAGCCAGATAGAAGCAGATGATGGGAACCTGAAAATCAGGGGCAATTGACACCGGTACCTGAAAAGCAAGCGGCGCCGGCCAAAGGGGCAGAGAAGCCCGGTATCAAACAAAACAGGGACAAAACTGACGATTGTAAATACGGAAGCCATTAATTTTAGCTAAATCTAAAATCTGCAATCGTAAATCTAAAATAGTAGTACCTAAGTCTCACTTATACGACTACTGGTAAATCATAAATCCGAAACGGTGGATACAGAACACATAAAACAGATACTGGAGCGCTATACGCAGGGACAATGCACGGCCGAAGAATCAGCGATCATTGAAAAATGGTTTGAGGGCGTAAACCGGCATCATACTACCCCCGTGGCTGATGATGATCTGCCCCTGCAGCTGGAAGCCGTGAAGCAAAGCATCCACGAAAGGATACAGGCGCCCCGCCGGCAACTGCGTCCGCTGTATTATGTAGCCGCCGCTGCCAGCGTATTGCTGCTGGCCGGCGCCTGGCTGTTCACCTACCTGAAGCAATCCCGCACCGCTATACCGGCCGGGTCTTCCATAGCACAAACAACACCTCCCAAAAGCAGCCGTACGGAAAAAGACGGATTTATGGAGCTGCGCACCGCCAAAGGCGCCACTGAACGCGTAGTGCTGGCAGATGGCAGCACCATCGTGGTAAATGCATCCAGCTATATCCGCTACCCTTTACAGTTCACCGGCGACCGCCGCGATGTGTACCTGGAAGAAGGAGAAGCCTTTTTTACCGTGGCATCCAATGAAAAAAGCGCTTTTACCGTACATACCGGCAACCTGCAAACCACTGCGCTGGGCACCTCTTTCAACATCCGTGACTATGCACATGAGAACCGGATCACCGTGGCGCTGCTCACCGGCAAAGTGAAAATAGATCGCGTGCTTGATAAGAATAAAGAGGGAAATAGTGTTATATTGTTGCCCAATGAGCAGGTGCACTACAATTTGCAGTCCCTGCAACTTGTAAAATCGTCCTTTGAAAAACCGGAAGAGATCACTGGCTGGAAACAGGGCTACCTGGTGTTTAAAGACGCCTCTTACAACGAAGTGATCACAGAGATAGAGAACCGTTATGGTGTTACCGTCATCAATCAAAGCAATAAGAAAGAGTGGAAGTATACCGGCTTCTTTAAAGAAGAAAGCCTGCAGGATGTAGTAGAGACCATATGCCTGGCCAAGTCCCTTTCCTATACGATCAGTAATGATACGATAGTGCTGAAGAACTAAGGCCCTCCATTAACCATTTGCTTTTATCCCATGACAACGTTTAGATCATACTGCTATATGGTAAGTATGACTGCCGGCCTGTTGTTAACATGGTTGCCGGCAGCGTGCATGGATATACCTATACTAGTAAGCATCCAGGCCCGTAATAAACCGCTGGAAGCCGTAATGGCAGAGATCTCCGCACAAACCGGCCTTAATTTCCACTACGATAAAACAGACCTAAGCCTGAGCCTCAAAAAAAAGGTAACCCTGCGCTGTAATAAAATGCCGGTTGAGGAAGTGCTGCAAATACTGGCCAGCCAAACCGGGTTAAAATTCGTGCTTAAAGAAGATAAGATCATAGTAGGCCCGGACCCTGAACCGGTCCCCCTGAACAGCGTAACCTTAGTGAACGGCCAGTTGCCGGAAAAGGAGATACGCGGACGGGTATACGATGTTCACGGCGCCCCCCTTTCCGGCGCTACCATCCTGGTAAAGAACAGCACTAAAGGCACACAGGCCGGGGCAGACGGGACCTTCATCCTCAGCGCCGCCCCTTCAGAAGTGCTGGTGTTCCGCTCCATTGGTCATTTACAAAAAGAAGTGATCCTGGATAACAGCGATGAGGTGAATGTGACCCTGCAGGAATCCATTAAAGGACTGAATGAGTTTGTAGTAGCGGCTTTTGGCATTCCCAAAAGAACCAAAGAGCTTACCTATTCCACGCAGCAGCTCAGTAATGAAGACCTTACCCGGGTAAAAGATGCCAATGTGATCAACAGCCTGTCCGGCAAAATAGCCGGGGTAAATATTTTCCGCAGTGCCTCCGGCATTGGCGGCTCTGCAAGGGTGATCCTGAGAGGTAATAAATCTACCCGGGAAAACCAGCCCCTGTATATTATTGACGGCGTGCCCATGGCCAACTACACACCCTCACAGCCGGCCAATATCTGGGGAGAATCCAGCAGCATTGTAGGCAATACCGGCCGTGATGGCGGGGATGGCATCTCTAACCTGAACCCGGATGATATTGAAAGCATCAGCATACTCAAAGGCCCTTCTGCAGCTGCTTTATATGGCAGCCAGGCGGCCAATGGCGTAATTGTGATCACCACTAAAAAAGGCCGGCCGGGTAAGGGGCATATCAATGTATCCTCTGACCTTACCATTGAAACACCCATGCTGCTGCCCAAGCTGCAGTACCGCTACGGACAAACCATGCCGCCTTATATTGACGACAAAGGCCAGCCGCAGCCAGGGTCTGCAGATAGCTGGGGCGCACCGGTTACAGCACCCGACCATGTTAAACCATTCTTCAATACCGGCGTAACTTTTACCAACTCCGTTTCTTTCAGCGGCGGCCTGGAAAAAGCGCCTTCATATTTTTCTTATTCCAACACCAATAACAAAGGCATACTGCCCAATTCCAAACTGGACCGGCATACCTTTAACTACCGTGGCTCCCTGCGCCTGCTGGATAATAAGCTGCTGATAGACGGTAACGTAACCTTTCTGCTGCAAAAAGCGCTGAACCGCGCTGCCAGCGGGTTATACTTTAATCCCCTCACAGGTTTATACAACTTTCCCCGCGGACTGGATTTCAACTCCTATAAAAATTACGAGTACTTTGATGCAGCCCGCAGCCTGCCCTTACAGAACTGGTGGAACATCCGTAATGATAAGGACTGGACCGGACAGGATGATCAGCAGAACCCTTACTGGCTACTGTACAGGAGCCTGCGGGAAGAGAACCGTATGCGCAGCCTGGGCTTTTTATCCCTGAAGTATCTTGTGAACAACTGGCTTTCCATACAGGCCAGGGGCAGCTTTGACCGCTCCTCTGACCAGTACGAGCTGAAAGCCTATGCCGGTACACAAACCGTGCTTTCGCCACCCAACGGGCGTTATACGCTGGAAAAAGAGAACAATACCCAGCTGTATGGCGATCTTTTAGTAAGCGCTGTAAAAAAATGGAACAACCAGCTGCAGCTTGCCGCCACCCTGGGTTCCAGCATTATGGATGTACGCGCGCATGACCGTACGCTCATCAGCACCAACCCGAATGCCAACCCGGGCTTAAGTGTTGCCAATCATTTTTCCGTAGCAGATATTTCCAGCAATGCGCTGGATGCACAGCAATACATAGAAAAGCGGCAGCTGCAGGCCGTGTTTGCCAGCGCCCAGTTAGGTTTTAAGGATTATTTGTTCCTGGACCTTACAGGGCGTAACGATTGGTCCAGCACCTTTGCCTACACGCCCATTAGCAGCAAAGGATATTTTTATTATTCCAGCGGCATTACTGCGCTGCTGAGCGATATGGTGAAGCTGCCTGCAGCCATCAACTTTGCCAAGCTGCGTATCTCCTATGCAAAGGTGGGTAATGATATTGCACCTTATGTATCGCGCCCGGCGCGGTTTACCTTACAAACAGTGGCTGGTGTTACGCGCATTGCATTCAATACCCGCTCCCCCTACCCTGGCGTGTACCTAAAACCGGAGGACAACCGTTCCCTGGAAGCCGGTGCAGAAGCGCGCCTGCTGGATAACCGCGTAAACCTGGATGTAACCTGGTACAAGAACAATAACTACCAGCAATACATGGAAGTGCCTGCCCCCAGCGGCAGCGGCTATTTGTTCTACTATCTTAACCTGGGCAACATACAGAACACCGGGCTGGAAGCCACCCTAACGCTGGTGCCTGTACGCAGTAAACAGTTCCGCTGGCAGTCCGGCTTTAACTATAGCTTTAACAGGAACCGCGTAATAAAGCTAAGCAACAACAGCATACCAGGCGCGGGCCCGGATAACTACTTTATACTAACGGACTTCCTTACCAACATGTACGGTTCTTTTATTAAGGAAGGCGGCGCCTGGGGCGATATTTACAGCAATAAAGAACTTTATAAAAATGAAAAAGGCCAGTATGTAATTGACGGCGACGGACACCTGAAAACCAATAAGGATGTGCTGAAGAACATTGGCAATCCCAACCCGCGTTTTACGCTGGGCTGGAACAATACACTGGAATATAAAGGGCTTACCTTTAGCTTCCTGGTAGATGGTAAGTTTGGCGGCAAGGTAATGAGCATTACCCAGGCCATACAGGATGAATACGGCGTAAGTGAAGCCAGCGCAAAGGCCCGGGATAATGGCGGGGTAGCGTTAAATGCCGTGAATGAAGATGGCACGCCCTTTTCCGGTAAGTACGATGCGCAGAAATATTATACCACTATTGGCGGGCGTGCCGGCATTGGCGATCTGTATATGTACAGCGCCACCAACGTACGCCTGCGCGAAGTATCGCTTACCTGGCAGCTCCCCATCCGCTCCAAATGGATACGGCAGCTGCAGGCCGGCCTGGTAGGCAGGAACCTGTGTTTCTTTAAGCTGGATGCGCCGTTTGACCCGGAAGTATCTATGAGCTCCGGTAATGGCTTACAGGGCATAGATGTATACGGGCAGCCCGCCCTGCGGAGTATGGGCATGAATTTGAGAGTAGGATTTTGAGGAAATAATTTCACATAGAAATGGGGTGTGTTTACAATAAGATAAAACGTGTGATAGCTGCTTCCTGCCTGGGCGGGTTGTTGCTAAGCGCATGCACCAAAAACTTTGAAAGCATAAACGAAAACCCCTACGATTTTAATGAGGATGAGCTAACGCCGGACCTGAAGCTGCTGGGGGAGCCGCTGATACAGACCATGCTGAATATTGTGGTAAGCAATGATCCTGCCACGGCGCAGGTACAGCAAAACCTGATAGGCGATGTGTACTCCGGTTACATGATGACGCCCACTCCTTTTGAATCTAACCGCAACAACACTACCTACGACCTGTTAGATAACTGGAACAACCATGTATGGACCATTGCCTATGGCAACGTAATGCCTAACTGCAAGTTTGTACAGGAAAAATCAAAAGGCCGGTATTCCGACTTTTACGCCTGGGCGCAGCTGCTGCGGGTAGCCGCCATGCACCGGGTGAGCGATGTATATGGCCCCATTATTTATACCCGGTATGGTATTATTAATACGGACCGCAGCGTGGATTATGATACGCAGCAGGATGCTTACAACGCCTTTTTTCAGGACCTTTCAGCCGCCATTGATACACTAACGGTATACACCACCCGCGCCCAAAAGAACTTTGCGCCTTTTGACCTGGCTTACGGTGGCGACTATACCAAATGGGTGAAATTTGCCAACAGCCTGCGCCTGCGGCTGGCCATACGCATCTCCAAAGCCGACCCGGATAAAGCACGCGCGGAAGGAGAAGCGGCGCTGCAACACCCCCTGGGGCTGCTGACCACACCGGCAGATAATTTCAGCATCAACATCAGCCCGGTTACACACCCGCTGTACGTGATCTGTTATAAGTGGAACGATATCCGTATGGGCGCGCCCATGGAATCTATCATGACCGGCTACCATGATCCACGCCTGCCATCTTACTTCGTGTGTTCCGACATGCGCGATTCTTCGTATAACGGTATCCGTAATGGCATTAACATCAGCAGCCGGGACACTTACAACAGCTTTTCCAAACTGGCGCCCCTGCCCTCCCGCATACAGCTGATGACCGCTGCAGAAGCCTGGTTCCTGAAAGCAGAAGCAGCCCTGTATGGCTGGAAAGGCGCCGGTGATGCCGGCAATAATTATGAACAGGGCATTCATACCTCGTTTGCACAATACCAGCTGGACAGTGAATTTCCGGAATACATCACCAATCATACTTACACAGCCAAACCCTATACAGATCCCAAAAATGCTGTTAATAATATACCGGCCGGCAATCCCTGCCTGAGCAACATTACCATTCAGTGGGATAATAACGCTACCCCTGCCCGAAAGCTGGAACGCATCATTACACAAAAATGGATCGCTATGTTCCCGGAAGGTGAAGAAGCCTGGGCCGAGTTCCGCCGTACGGGTTATCCCAAACTGTTCCCGGTAGTAGTGAATTACAGCAACGGCAAAATACCTACCGAAACGTTTATACGCCGCATTGCATTCCCGCAGTTAGAATATGCCACCAATCCGCAGGGCGTGGCCAGGGCTTTACAGACGCTGGGCGGGCCGGACAATGGCGGTACAAGGTTATGGTGGGACAAGCCATAAGTAAAGAATAAATACGACCTTTAAGCATCATCATATATTGATACCATGCAGGTTAATATTTTTTGGTTCCGGCGTGACCTGCGCCTGGATGACAACGCAGGATTATACCATGCTTTAAAACAGGACAAACCTGTAGTACCCGTTTTCATTTTTGATAAGCTTATACTGGACGACCTGGAAGAAAAAACAGACCGCCGGATAGAATTTATCCGTTTGGCCCTGGAAGATCTGCAGAAAGCACTGGTGCAAAAAGGTGCTTCCCTGGAAGTATATTATGGCACGCCAGCAGAAGTATTTAAAAAGCTGCTCACCAAACACAAAATTGAAAAGGTTTTTACCAACCATGACTATGAACCCTATGCCATTAAAAGAGATAAGGAGATCGGGCAATTACTGAAGGAGCATGGCATAAGCTTTCACACCTATAAGGACCAGGTGGTCTTTGAAAAGGATGAAGTAGTGAAAGATAACGGGCACCCATATACGGTATATACGCCTTACAGCAAAAGCTGGAAAGCCAGGCTGAATGATTTTTATGCCGGCAGCTACCCCACTGAAAAATACTTCCACAATTTTCACAAGCAATCTGCACAACGTATCCCTTCTTTAAAGTCCATGGGATTTAAGGAAGCAGGCAAACCATTTCCCTCTGTTACACTGGATGAAGATATTGTACGTAAGTATGATAAACAGCGGGATATACCTGCCCTAACCGGCACCACACACATGGGCGTACACCTGCGCTTTGGTACGGTAAGCATTCGCCGGCTGCTGCAAACAGCGCAGGAGCTGAATGCGGTGTTTATGTCGGAATTGATATGGCGCGACTTTTTTCAGAGCATTCTCTGGCATTTCCCTAAAGTAGGCGAAGGCAAAGCATTTAAAGCCGATTATGATTTTATCAAGTGGCGGTATCCTGAACAGGAATTTGAACGCTGGTGTAAGGGCGCTACCGGCTATCCGCTGGTAGATGCCGGTATGCGGCAGCTCAATGAAACCGGGTTTATGCATAACCGCGTAAGAATGGTAACCGCTTCTTTTTTATCCAAACACTTATTAATAGACTGGCGCCGGGGAGAGGCTTACTTTGCGGAAAAGCTGCTGGACTTTGACCTTGCGGCCAATAACGGCAACTGGCAATGGGCGGCCGGCTGCGGGTGTGATGCGGCGCCTTACTTCAGAATATTTAACCCCACGCTGCAAACAAAAAGATTTGATCCGCAGCTGCACTATATAAAAAAATGGGTGCCTGAGCTAGATACATTGGACTACCCCACTCCTATCATAGCACACGAGGCTGCCCGCAAACGCTGCCTGGATGTGTACTCCAAAGCCCTTAAGCAGCCACGTTAATTTTATTTTAAAATTTCTTTTTGTGCGATGGTACTTCGGTACTTTTCGTACGACCTCTTATCTGCATCCTTTAAAGGTCAACAAAATCGTGCACCAACTTAACGTGTAAAATTTAACGTGTAAACAGCATTTATGATTATGAAAAAACACAGCGCTATAGCTGAGGGGGATCCTATTGCCTAACGTAAACCATGACATTTCAACCAAACTAGCATATGAACAGAAAATTCCGTCTTTCATGGACATGCAGACCGGCAAGCGTGATACTTTGCCTGGTACTGGCCGGAGATGCGCGCATGCAGGCCATTGCAGCCACTCCCACATTTGCTCATACCCCGGTTGAGCAGGACGTAACAGGCACCGTACGCGATGCCCAGGGTACACCGTTACCCGGTGTAACCGTACAGGTAAAAGGTAGTAACAAGGGTACACAAACAGACGCTAACGGCGTATTTAAGATCACCGCCAACCCAGGTGATGTACTGGTATTTAGCTCCATTGGTTTTGTTGGCACAGAAGTACCTGTGGGCAACAGCACCACGGTAAACATTACCCTGCAAGGCAATGTAAAAGGTTTAAATGAATTAGTAGTAACCGCGCTGGGTGTAAAGAAAACACCCAAATCACTTACGTATTCCACACAACGCATCGGCAGTGAAGAGCTCACCACTGCAAAAGATCCCAACCTGATGAACTCTTTGAACGGTAAGGTGGCCGGTGTGAACATTAACCGCAGCAGCTCCGGCGCAGGCGGCTCTGTTAAAGTAGTACTGCGTGGTAACAAATCAGCGCAGGGCAGCAACCAACCGTTGTATGTAATTGATGGTATACCCATGACCAACTATACCGTACAGCAGCCTAACAGCACCTGGGGTGGCGATGGTACTATCAGCTACGCGCCAGGCCGCGATGGCGGTGATGGTATCTCTAACCTGAACCCGGATGATATTGAAAGCATTTCTGTACTGAAAGGCGCTTCAGCATCTGCATTATACGGCAGCCAGGCCGCTAACGGCGTAATCCTGATCACCACCAAAAAAGGAAAATCCGGCGCTACAAAAGTGGACCTCTCCAGTGGTTTTCAGCTGGACCGCGTAGCTATTAAGCCTGAGTTCCAGAACAAATATGGCCAGGATCCCAATGCAGCCACACAAAGCTGGGGCCCTGCCATTAATGGCGCATCAGATAATGTAAAAGACTTTTTCCGTACCGGTTATACCTGGATCAACTCTGTTGGCCTTTCCGGCGGTAATG
>JGI24740J21852_10000563_pt1 | contig 15953 bp, 9 predicted proteins | sample KBSCornC6_FD_21852 | JGI IMG/M metagenome (IMG submission 21852) | reverse complement strand
GGGAAGCTCATCGTCGGTGCGTGGAAGCCGAAGTCCATCAGGCGCTTGGCGATGTCTTCGTTGCTGATGCCCGATTCCTTCTGCAGCGGACGGATGTCGAGAATGCACTCGTGCGCCACCAGGTCGTGTGCCCCCGTGTACAGCACCGGGTAGTACGGGGCGAGCCGCTTGGCCACGTAGTTGGCCGACAGAATGGCCGTCTCGGTGGCAGCGGTCAGGCCGGCCGCGCCCATCATGGCGATGTACATCCACGAGATCGGCAGGATCGACGCCGAGCCAAACGCCGCAGCCGACACGTTGCCAATGTTCTGGCTGGCGTCTTCACCCGAAGCTGCGCGGCCGGGCAGGAACGGCGCCAGATGCGCGCCCACGGCTACCGGACCAACACCCGGGCCGCCACCGCCGTGCGGAATGCAGAACGTCTTGTGCAGGTTCAAGTGCGAGACGTCGCCGCCGAAGTGGCCCGGTGCGGCGGTGCCGACCATCGCGTTCATGTTGGCGCCATCCACGTACACCTGACCGCCGTGGCTGTGCACGATCTCGCAGACGCGCTTCACGCCTTCCTCGAACACGCCGTGCGTGGACGGGTACGTGATCATGATGGCCGCGAGGTTCTTGCTGTGCTCAGCCGCCTTCTTTTCCAGATCAGCCAGATCGACGTTGCCGCGCTCATCGCAAGCAACCACGACAACTTGCATGCCGGCCATCTGCGCCGATGCCGGATTCGTGCCGTGCGCCGACGACGGGATCAGGCACACGTTGCGGTGGCCTTCGCCACGGCTCGCGTGGTACGCGTGGATGATCAGCAGGCCAGCGTATTCACCCTGCGAGCCGGCGTTCGGCTGCAGGCTGACGGCCGCGTAGCCAGTGGCGGCACACAGCATCTGTTCGAGCTGGTCGATCATCTCGCGGTAGCCCACGGTCTGGTCGGCCGGTGCGAACGGGTGGATGTTCGAGAACTCGGGCCACGTCACCGGCAGCATTTCGGCGGTGGCGTTGAGCTTCATCGTGCACGAGCCCAGCGGGATCATCGTGCGATCGAGCGCCAGATCCTTGTCGGCGAGGCTGCGCAGGTAGCGCAGCATTTCGTGCTCGGAGTGGTGCGCGTTGAACACCGGGTGCGTCAGGTATGCGCTCTGGCGCACGAGCGATGCCGGATAGCCATCGGCGACGCTGGTTTCGGTCTTGTCGAAGTCCGGCGCAGCAGCGTGTGCGGCATGCGCGAACACGTCCCACAGGGCGACCACATCGGCGCGCGTGACGGTCTCGTCCAGCGAGATGCCCAGGCGCGCGTCGTCGATCTGGCGCAGGTTGATGCCGTGCGCCTGCGCAGCGATGTGCAGGTTGGCGGTGCGCGGGCCGGTGGCGACCGTCAGCGTGTCGAAGAAGGCATCGGCTTCCAGCGTGTAGCCGATCGCGCGCAGGCCGGCCGCCAACGTGGCGGTCAGGCGGTGCACGCGCTGGGCGATGCGCTTCAGACCTTGCGGGCCATGGTAGACGGCGTACATCGACGCCATCACGCCCAGCAGCACCTGCGCGGTACAGATGTTGGACGTGGCCTTCTCGCGGCGGATGTGCTGCTCGCGCGTTTGCAGTGCGAGGCGATACGCCGAGTTGCCTTGCGCATCGATCGTCACGCCAACGAGGCGACCGGGCATCGAGCGCTTGAACGCATCGCGCACGGCCATGTAGCCGGCGTGCGGGCCGCCGAAGCCGAACGGCACGCCAAAGCGCTGCGTGTTGCCGATCACCACGTCGGCACCCCATTCGCCTGGCGCGGCGAGCAGCGTGAGTGCCAGCAGGTCAGCGGCAGCAACGACCAGACCGCCCGCAGCGTGCACGGCGTCGGTCAGCGCTTGGTACGTTGCCAGATCGCCCAGCAGCGCACCGTTGGCGCCCGGATATTGCAGCAGCACGCCAAAGGCGTCGTGCTTGGCGGCATCGGCAGCGGGGCCCGTCACGACTTGCACGCCGATCGGCTCGGCACGCGTGCGCACGACTTCCAGCGTCTGCGGCAGCACGTCGTCGGCGACGAAGAACACGGTCGACTTCGACTTGCCGATGCGCTGCAGCAGCGTCATCGCTTCAGCGGCGGCGGTGGCCTCGTCGAGCATCGACGCGTTGGCGATGTCCATGGCGGTGAGGTCGATCACCATCTGCTGGAAGTTCAGCATCGCTTCCAGGCGGCCCTGCGAGATTTCCGGCTGATACGGCGTGTAGGCCGTGTACCAGGCGGGGTTCTCGAGGATGTTGCGCAGGATGACGCCCGGCGTGTGCGTGCCGTAATAACCCTGGCCGATCAGGCTCTTGACCACGCGGTTCTGCCCGGCGATGCTGCGCAGCTTGGCCAGCGCCGCTTCTTCCGTCAGCGGCTGCGTGAATTCACCCAGCGGCATCACGTCTTGGCGGCGGATGGCGGCGGGGATCACGGCGTCGATCAGCGCGGCACGGCTGTCGTAGCCAAGCGCGGCCAGCATGGTGGCCTGCTCTTCAGCAGACGGGCCGATGTGGCGGTGCGAGAAGGCGTCGCGCGCCTCCAGGTCAGCCAGGGAAGGGCGTTCGGCAGACAGCGCCGAGGAAGCGGGGTGCGGAGCGTTCATGGCAAGGGCTCGAATCAAACAGAAAAAGCCGATGCGCAGGTGAGGCGCATCGGCTTGAGGTGTGGCTTAGCCTTTCGTGGCAGCGTACTGCGCGGCCGACATCAGGGCGTTCACGTCGTCGGCGTTGGCCGGCTTGATCTTGAACAGCCATGCAGCGTAGGCATCGGTGTTGACGGATTCGGGTGCGCCCGAAGCGGCCTCGTTGTTGGCGATGATCTCGCCCGACACGGGTGCGTAGATGTCGGAAGCGGCCTTCACCGATTCCACCACGGCAATCGCTTCGTCCTTGGACACGGCGCGGCCGGCTTCCGGCAGATCCAGAAAAACGATGTCGCCGAGCGCATCTTGCGCGAAGTCGGTGATGCCGATGGTCAGCGTGCCGTCGGCTTCAACGCGGACCCACTCGTCGTGTTCGGTGTACTTCAGATCAGCAGGAAAGTTGCTCATGAAAGGTTTCTCCGGAAGATTGGAATGATTGGAATTCGGGTTCAGCTGACCAGCGCCTTGCCATTGCGCACGAACGGCAGTTTAACCACAGTCGCGGTCAACTTGCGGTCGCGGATCTCGACCTGTACGTCGGTGCCGATGGCCACATCCTTCGGCAAGCGCGCCAGCGCGATGGAGAGCGACAGGCTCGGGCTGAACGTGCCGCTGGTGATCTCGCCATCACCGGCGGGGGTGATGACCTTCTGATGGGCGCGCAGCACGCCGCCCTTGTCGCGCAGGATCAGGCCGACGAACTGCTCGCGCTGACCCCCGGCTTGCAGTGCAGCCTTGCCGGTGAAGTCGCGCTCGCTTTGCAGATCGACCGTCCAGGCGAGGCCTGCGTCCAGCGGCGAGACGTGCTCATCCATGTCTTGGCCATAGAGGTTCATGCCCGCTTCCAGGCGCAGCGTGTCGCGCGCGCCGAGGCCTGCCGGGCGCACGCCGGCCTGCAGCAGGCGCTCCCACACGCCGGCGATCTGCGCGGCGGGCACCACCAGCTCGAAGCCGTCTTCACCGGTGTAGCCGGTGCGGGCGACCATGATCTCGCCCACGTTTTCCACGGTGACGAAGCCTGCATTGAACGGCTTGAGCGCGTCGCCCACAGCCTGCGTGCCGGGCAGCGCGGCGTAGGTCTTGGCGCGCGCGTTCGGGCCCTGCACGGCGAGGATGCCCAGCGGCTCGGCGCCAGCATTGTTGTCGGAGCGACGCGGGGTGATGGTCACGCCGGTGCCAGCGGCTTCGTTTTGCGCGACGATCCACTCGAGGTCGGTCGGCGCGGTGCCGGCGTTGACCACCAGGCGGAACCAGTCTTCGCGGAAGAAGTAGACGATCAGGTCGTCGATCACGCCGCCCTTGGGGTTCAGCATGCAGCTGTAGAGCGCCTTGCCCGGGGTTTGCAGCTTGTCGACGTTGTTGGCCAGCAGCCCCCGCAGGAAGTCGCGCACGCGCGCACCGGTGAGGTCGACCACGCACATGTGCGAGACGTCGAAGATGCCGGCGTCTTGCCGCACGGCGTGGTGTTCTTCGATCTGGGAGCCGTAGTTGACGGGCATGTCCCAGCCGCCAAAGTCGACCATGCGGGCGCCCAGCGAGCGGTGGATGGCGTTGAGCGGCGTGTGTTGGAGCGTCATGGAATCTCTCGGCTTGGGCGCCGCCGGTGGCCTCGGCGTGGCGCGTTATTCGGGACCAGAAAAGCAAAAAGGCCACCTGCGCAGCCTGATGCCTCATGGTGACGCCATGAAGATGCAAGCTGCGCAGATGGCCCCTCTGTCCTTGGTACCTGAGAGATTGCGAGGCGCGGTGCACATAGCGGTGTGCGCCGGCTCGTGAGCCCCTTCGGTGGGCGCCTGCAGTGGTCGTGCAGCGCCAGCTCTCCAGAGTGCGGTCAGACGCATGTCTGGCCGATCCACCCGGTCCTGGATGCCTGAGAGTTTTCGGGTGCTACCCCTTCGGCGGCGACAGGCCTGATGTGGCTGACGCGCTCTCCCGGATGGATGCGCGGAATGTACGGAAGGGGGCTGTGATTGTCAATCAGGACAAATCGGCGGCGCTTTTTGGCGGTCACGCGGCCCAAAAAACTGGCCGCACCTCGCGCGGCGTGGCGATATCGCCTAGCCCCCAGGGTGCGGCCGATCGCGGGTCGTCGGAAACGCGGCGCAGTTGCCGCTCACTTGCCCGTTACTTGCCGATCTGGCGGCTCACCTTGTTTTCTTGCTGGTTCAGCGTGCGTTGTTCCTGCTTGGTGATGTGGCCACCGTTCTGGGCGGCCATGTCGCGCTCTTCCTGGCGGATCTGGCGGTCTTCCTTGTGCAGCGCCTTGGCCTGGCCCTTGGTGATTTCGCCTTCCTTCACTTCGTTGTGGATGCGCTTGTTCTGATTGGCGAGGCGGTGGTTCACCTCGGCACGGCGCGGGTGATCCTTCTGCCATTGCGTCTGCGCGAAGGCGCCAGTGGTGGCGGACAGGGCAACAGCGGACACAGCGAGGATTTGGGCGATGCGGTTCATGGTTTCTCTCCGGGTGGTGATCGGGCGGCGGGTGGATTGCGCCGCTGTCCTGTCCATAACGAACCGCATGTGCGGCGCGCCTACGGCGTTCATGTAACCGCGCGTAAGCCGTGTAACGGCGACGGGTAAAGCGAGGGGCGCAAACGAGTGCGGTGCCGCTTTGCGCATCCAGAAAGAAAAACGGACGCGCCCGTGAGGTGCGCGTCCGTCGATTTCAAGCAGTCAACGCCGTCGGCTTACCAGCCATAACCGGCGCCCACGCCGACGTTGTACTCGCTACCACCTGCCGTCGAACCACCGATCGTGACCGTGGCGCGCGAACCGACCTTGCGCTGATAGCCGATTGCCAGGGCAGTCTGACCGCGGTACAGGCCGGTGCCGATGGCCATGCGGTTGTCGGTCTGCAGGCCGGCGGCGCTGGCCACCATCGTTGACATGGCGGCGTTCATGGCGCCGACGCGGTTGATGCGGCTGTCGAGTTGGCCGACCTGGTTCTGCAGGCTGCCGATGCTCTGCTGCATGCTGTCGGCCTGCGCGCGCACTTGGTTGAGTTGCTTCACGTTGACGGCGTCGGTCTCCTGCACGCCTTCCTTGACATTGGCGACGATGCGCTCATTGCCAGCCGAGCCGACCGACACGGTGTCGGCGCGATCGGCCACCGAGCCGGCACCCAGAGCGACGCTGTTGTCCGCCGAGGCGACAGCATTGGCGCCTGCTGCAGTCGAGTTGGTGCCGCTGGCAACGGCGGCCTCCTTGCTAGTCGGGGTCGCGCCCGTGCTGGCGAACATGGGGTTGTTCTGGTCGCCGCCGCCGCCGCCAGGGTTGCCGATGCCGCCACCGATGTGGTTCTCCAGTGTCAGCACGCGATTACCCAAGCCTTCGAAGGCGTCGTGCACAGTGCTGTAGACGTTGCCGCCCGCCGTGAACGTGATCGCGTTGATCATGCCGAGCGGGTTCAGCGTGGTGCCCAGCATCGAAGCAACGGCCTGGTTTGTCGCATACAGCTGGCTACCGTTGATGGCATCCGTGCTGGTGCCGCTCAGGGTTCCCGCCGTGACGCTCAGCAGCTTGCGGGTGATGGGATTGCCGGAAGCATCCTCACCCGCGAAGTCGACTTCGGTGCCGTCCGTGCTCTTGGCCACGGTGATGGCTCGCGTGGTCTGGTCTTGTTGTACTAGGCCGATCGTGCCGTCGTTGATCTGCGTGGTCAGGTTGGTGATGTTGTCGGTGTTGTCCTTGATGCGGCTATCCAGATTGCCCAACGCGCCGTCCACGGTGCGGTAAGTTGTGGTGCCCGTCTTGTCAGCACCCAGCGTGTACGTGGGCTGGGTGAACGTGACCGTGCTGCCGGAGAGGTTTGCCGTGGCGCCGCCCCCCAATGCCGAGGCGATTTGCCTTGCCGTGGTTTGAAGTTGGCCAACGTTGGCGGCGTCTGTCAGCGATTGTCCATTCGACACCCCCGTCAAACGGCGATTGTCGCCATCCTGGTTGGCAAAGGCGACCTCTGACCCACCGGTACTACTGCCTACATAGATCGGCCCGGTCGGATCGGGCTGCACAATGGGCTGCGCAACGGCGCCAGTGGCGCCGACAATCGCCGCGATGGCGGTCACTGTCGAGATGGCTGCCCGCGCGGCGACACACTGCTTGCCACGCCCGCGCGCAACTTCCGAGACTGCCGTCCATGCCCCAGTCGCCTTGTTGAAAACGACGCGATATGCCTTGTTCATGTCATCACCCTGCGGAGAAAAATTGGAATTCGGTGCCGATCCAAACGGATGCTCGGCGGTCGCAGAGTCTGGCCAAATTGCGCGATGGGTTTTGTTGGCTTCTGTACAGATCGCAATAAGTGGTGGAAATCGTAGGATCAGAAAGCTCCTACGTAACAGGGGGCGATGAACATTGATCTGCCATCAATAACAAATCACGTTCAGTGTGTTAGGGCGAAAACTTGTGGCTTTCACCGTCACAAGAAATTTCAAGCGTCGGACAATTCTTATTTTCTTGTTTGACGACGGCGAATAAATCGACTTCGAGGTGCATATCGACGCATTTGCTCGCCATGCCCAGACGTACTTTGCCCGTTGCCCGGAGGCGGGCGGTGGCGGCGGTGGTGCGTGCTACCATCGCCTTCCGCTGTACCCTCCCGCCCGCTTTTCTCCGCCTGTCCCCATGTCTTCCAGACTCGCCCACGGGCTCAATGCTGCCCAATCCGAAGGTGTGCACTACCTCGACGGCCCGTGCCTGGTGCTGGCCGGAGCGGGCTCGGGCAAGACGCGCGTGATCACGCAGAAGATTGCGCACCTGATCCTCGACAAGGGCTTCGAGCCCAAACACATCGCAGCCGTCACGTTCACCAACAAGGCGGCCAAGGAGATGCAGGAGCGCGTGGCCAAGCTGATGGAAGGCCAGACGCGCGCAGACGGCAAGCGCATCCCCATCAAGCAGCTGACGGTGTGCACGTTCCACTCGCTGGGCGTGCAGATCCTGCGGGCGGAGGCTGAGCACGTGGGCCTGAAGCCACGCTTCTCGATCATGGATTCGGACGACTGCTTCGGCATGATCCAGGAGCAGCTGGCGACGACCGACAAGCAACTGATCCGCCGCGTGCAGAGCACGATTTCGCTGTGGAAGAACGGCCTCGTCGATCCGGAAACCGCCATTGCCGAGGCGCTTGCCAACAACAACGTCGATGACCACCAGGCCGCGCTGGTCTACCGCAACTACGTCGCCACGCTGCACGCGTATCAGGCGGTGGACTTCGACGATCTGATCCGCCTGCCCGCCGAGCTGTTCGCGCGCAATGAGGAAGTGCGCCTGAAGTGGCAGAACCGCCTGCGCTACTTCCTCGTCGACGAATACCAAGACACCAACGCCTGCCAGTACCAGCTCCTGAAGCTGCTGGCGGGCGGCTCGCACCTGCGTGCGCCAGCCTTCACGGCCGTGGGCGACGACGACCAGGCGATCTACGGCTGGCGCGGTGCCACGCTCGACAACCTCAAGCTGCTGCAGACGGATTTCCCGAACCTCAAGGTGATCAAGCTGGAGCAGAACTACCGCTCCACGGTGCGCATCCTGAATGCCGCCAACGCGGTGATCGCGCAGAACCCGAAGCTGTTCGAGAAGACGCTGTGGAGCGAGCACGGCATGGGCGACGCCATCAACGTCACCAGCGCCAATGACGAAGAGCACGAAGCCGAGAGCGTCGTATTCAAGCTCTCCGCGCACAAGTTCGAGCGCCGCGCGCAGTTTCGGGATTACGCGATCCTGTATCGCGGCAACTTCCAGGCGCGGCTGTTCGAGCAGATCCTGCGGCGCGAGCGCATTCCGTATGTGCTCTCGGGCGGGCAGAGCTTTTTCGACAAGGCCGAGATCAAGGACCTGTGTGCGTACCTGCGCCTGATCGCCAACGCGGACGATGACCCCGCGTTCATCCGCGCCATCACCACGCCCAAGCGCGGTGTGGGCAATGCGACGCTGGAAGTGCTGGGGGCATTCGCGGGGCAGGCGAAGGTGTCGCTGTTCGAGGCGGCGATGATGGGCGGCATTGAAGCGCAGCTCGCACCGCGCCAGTTGGAGCCCTTGCGCGTGTTCTGCGAATTTATCGTGCGCCTGTCAGACCGCGCCGCGAAGGAACCCGCCGCCACGCTGCTCGACGAGATGATGGAAGGCATCCACTACGAGGCCTACCTGTACGACACCTACGACGAGCGCCAGGCCCAGAACAAATGGACCAACGTGCTGGAGTTTCTCGACTGGCTCAAGCGTAAGGGCACCAAGCCCGAGAAAGACGACGCTGAAGACGCCACCGGTTTCGACAACGCCGACGGCTTGATGGACACAGGCAAGAACCTGCTGGAACTCACGCAGACCATCGCGCTCATCAGCATGCTCGAAGGCAAGGAAGAGGACCCGGATGCGGTGCGCTTGTCCACGCTGCATGCGAGCAAGGGGCTGGAGTATCCGCACGTGTTCCTGGTGGGCGTGGAGGAGGGGATCCTGCCGCACTGCCGTGAAGACGACGATCTGACCGACGAGAAGATCGAGGAAGAGCGGCGCTTGATGTATGTGGGCATCACACGCGCGCAACGCAGCCTGCATATCAGCTGGTGCAAGAAGCGCAAGCGCGCGCGGGAGACGGTGGTGTGCGAACCGTCGCGTTATATCGCGGAGATGAAGCTGGGCGACGATGCGGGCCCCACGCCTGAAGACACCATGCCCGCCATGTCGCCCAAGGACCGGCTCGGTGCGCTGAAGGGGCTGCTGGCCGCCAAGAAGCCGGTGGCGACGTAGCCGCGCGGGCGGCGCACCCGCTAGCGCGTTGACCAACGTTGACGCATATCAACGCGACGCTTAAGGGGGCGTTTTACGATGAAACATCGCCCCCATACCGTTCGCACCCATGTTTCCGTTTGCCAAGCCGGCTGACGCTCCGTCTGCCGCAAACGATGCGGCTTTTCGCTGGTCTGCGCCGCAAGTGCGTGACCTCGCCCAGCGCTTTGATACGCACGGCCCGCGCTACACCTCGTACCCCACAGCAGACCGTTTTCACAACGGCTTTGACAACGCCGACTACCTCGACGCGTTGCACCGGCGTGCGGCGATCGCGCCCGCGCTGCATGCGCCGCTGTCGCTGTACATGCATCTGCCGTTTTGCGCGAACCTCTGCTACTACTGCGGGTGCAACAAGGTCATCACGAAAGATCACGCGCGCAGCGCACGGTACGTGCAGACGCTGGCGCGCGAGATGGCTCTGGTGGCCGAGCACATTGGCCCGCTGCGGCGCGTCAAGCAACTGCACTGGGGTGGCGGCACGCCCACGTTCCTCGCCCATGATGAGATGCGCGCCGTCATGGCCGCCACGCGCGCGCACTTCGATTTGACGAGCGACGCGGAAATCTCCGTCGAACTCGACCCGCGCCATGCAGATGACGCCACGCTGGCCGTGCTGGCGGAGATCGGTTTCAACCGCGCGAGCCTTGGCATCCAGGACTTCGACCCCGAGGTGCAACGCGCCGTCCACCGCATGCAAAGCGTGGAAGAAACGCGCCGCGTGGTCGACACCGCGCGCCACCTGGGCTTCGAGTCGATCAGCTTTGATTTGATCTATGGCCTGCCGCATCAGCACACCGAGACCTTCAACGCCACGCTGGACAGCGTGCTGGAGATGGCGCCGGATCGCCTGTCCGTCTACAGCTATGCGCACCTGCCGCACCTGTTCAAGCCGCAGCGCCGCATCGATCTACTCGCGCTGCCCAGCGCCGATGAGAAGCTCGACCTGCTCGCGATGACGGTGGAGCGCCTCGTCGCCGAGGGCTACGTCTACATCGGCATGGACCACTTTGCACGCCCTGACGACGCGCTCGCCATTGCGCAGCGCGAAGGCCGGTTGCAACGCAATTTCCAGGGCTACTCCACGCATGCCGATTGCGACATGCTGGCCTTTGGCGTGTCCGCCATCAGCCGCGTGGGTGATGTGTATGCGCAGAACGAGAAGGACCTCGACGCGTACTACGCGCGCATTGATGCCGGCGAGCTGGCGGTCCTGCGCGGGATGTCACTCACACCGGACGACCACGTGCGCCGCGCACTGATCGGTGAACTGATGTGTGGCTTCGAGCTGGACATGCGCGCGTTTGGCGCGCGGCACGGCTTGGATTTCAAACGCACCTTCGCCAGTGAGCTGAAGGCGCTCGCGCCGCTGGAAGCTGCCGGGCTGGTGAAGGTGGGCGACGAGCGCATCGTTATCTCGCCGCAGGGGCGCTTGCTGGTGCGACGCATCGCCATGGTGTTCGATGCGCATCTGCAAACCGCCGGCACCGAGCGCACGGTTGAGGCCGAAGGCAAGCCCGTGGCCGTCGTCCCGCGCTACTCCAAGGTGGTTTAACTTACACGGTCGCAGGCTCAGGCTGCTGCACGACGGTTTCCGTCTGCGCGGCGGCGAGGGTCTGCGGCCAGATCTCAGCCAAGCGCAGCAGGTTGGTCGAGCCAGCTTGACCAAACGGCATGCCCGCCGTAATGGCGATCTGATCGCCCGAGACGGCAAAGCCTTCACGCGCGGCGGCGCGGCACGCCGCATCCACCATCTCATCCACGCTCGTCACATCCGCGCTGACGGTGCTGTGCACACCCCACGCGATTGCGAGACGGCGTGCCGTGTCCAAACGCGGCGTGATGCTGACGATGGGTGCCAACGGCCGTTCACGCGACGCACGCAGGCTGGTCTTGCCGCTGGACGTGTAGGTGACGGTGGCCACCGCGCCCAGGATGTGTGTCACGTCGCGCAGGGCCGCGCAGATGGCGTCCTGGCGTGTCGGCAGCGGGGCCTGATGCTGTGCGTCGATCAGGTTGCGGTACAGCGGATCGCGCTCGGTCTCGGCGATGATGCGGTTCATGATGCTGACCGCCGCCACCGGGTGCTTGCCGCTGGCCGATTCGGCCGACAGCATCACCGCGTCGGTGCCGTCGTACACAGCCGTTGCCACGTCGGAGGCTTCGGCGCGCGTCGGCACTGGTGCTTCGATCATCGATTCCAGCATCTGCGTGGCCACGACCACCGGCTTGCCGTGCTGACGCGCAATGCGCAGGATGCGCTTCTGCACGCCGGGCACGCGCTCGGGTGGCAGCTCCACGCCCAGGTCACCGCGCGCCACCATCAGCGCGTCGGAGGCCTGCACGATGTCTTCCAGATGCAGCAGCGCGGCGGGCTTCTCGATCTTGGAGAGCAAGCCGGCGCGGTCGCCGATGATCTCGCGCGCGGCGATCACGTCTTCCGCACGTTGCACGAACGACAGCGCGATCCAGTCCACACCCAGTGACAACGCGAAGTCCAGATCGCGCAGATCCTTCTCGGTGAGCGCGGGGATGGGGATCACCGCGTCGGGCACGTTCACGCCCTTGCGGTCCGACAGCGCGCCGCCGTCGACCACGCGGGTGACGATGGCGGTCGGGTCGGCAGCTTCCACGGCCAGGCGGATCTTGCCGTCGTCGAGCAGCAGCGATTGGCCCGGCGCAGCGGCGGCGTACAGCTCGGGGTGCGGCAGGTGTACGCGCGTGACATCGCCCGGCGTGGGGTCGCGGTCGAGCACGAAGCGCTCGCCATTCTTGAGCACGACGCGGCCTTCGGCAAACGTGCCGATGCGCAGCTTCGGGCCTTGCATGTCGGCCAGGATGCCGATGGGGCGGCCGGTCTCGGCTTCTACCGCGCGCACGGTGTCGTAGCGCTTGCGGTGGTCTTCGTGCGAGCCGTGGCTGAAGTTCAGGCGGAAGACGTCTGCGCCGGCGTCGAAGAGGGCGCGGATGGTTTCCTTATCGCTGCTAGCGGGGCCGAGGGTGGCTAGGATTTTGGTGTTGCGGAAGCGGCGCACTTTTTTGCTCCGGTGGGGTTGTTTGGTTGGGCCTTGGTGGTCCACTCCCTTTCACCCCCTTGCCGGGGGCGACTCACTTTCTTTGTCTTGCCAAAGAAAAGTAAGCAAAGAAAGGCGCGCCCGAGATGGCGACACCCTCCTTGAATTTGTGTAACCGGGCGGGGAAGGAGGCAAACTCGCTGCGCTCAAACAGCCTCCTTCCTTTTTCCGCCCGCTTACACAAATTCAAGGCGCCATCTAGGGCAGGGTACGGCCACACCATCTGTGGGCTGCCCTGTGGCGCTGTGTTGCGTGCTCCTATCGAAGCTCAAAGCCTCAGTGTTGAGGCTCGACGCTCCAACGTCGAAGCCCAACGCGTGAACGCTGGGACGCCAAGAGTCGATGCTGACTCTCAAAGAGCCGGTACCGAGTGTTCCGCGACGGTGTGGCCGTTCCTTGCCCTAGATGGCGCCTTGAATTTCTGTTGCAGGGAGGAAAAAGAGGGGAGGCTTGTCTGAGCGAAGCGAGTTTGCCTCCCCTCCCTCTCTGCGACAGAAATTCAAGGAGTGTTTCGCCATCTCGGGCGCGCCTTTCTTTGCTTACTTTCTTTGGGCAAGACCAAAGAAAGTGAGTCAGCCCCGGCAGGGGATGAAACCAGGGATGGACCCACAACATCAATCCACCCCTCATCCAAACTCACCCAGTAATCAAAATCGCCCGAAAGTCATTCACATTGGTCCGAGTCGGCTTGGTGACGATCAAATCGCCGAGCGCATCAAAGAACCCATACCCATCGTTGTTGTCGAGCAACTGCTTCGGCTTCAACCCAAGCGCCTCAGCACGGGCAAGGCTATCCGGCGTGAGCAGCGCCCCAGCGTTGTCTTCAGAACCATCGATGCCATCCGTATCGCAGGCAATCGCATACACGCCCGGCAGGCCATCCAGCGCCACGCCCAGCGCGAGCAGGAACTCGGCATTACGGCCGCCGCGCCCATTGCCACGCACGGTGACGGTGGTTTCACCACCCGACAAAATCACGCACGGCTTCGTGAACGGCTGATTGCGCGCCACGATCTGCCGCACGATGCCGGCATGCACTTCGGCCACATCACGCGCTTCGCCTTCGATGCTGTCCGACAGGATGTGCGCCTCATAACCGAGTGCGCGTGCTTGTGCGGCCGCCGCTTCCAGCGCGTCCTGTGCCGTCGCGATGACATGGCTGCGATGGCCTTCGAAGCGCGCATCGCCGGGCTTGGGCGTTTCACCCGCGCCGGTTTCCAGATGACGACGCACGGCTTCCGGCACGTCGATGCCGTACTTGTTGATCACGGCCAGGGCATCCGCGCAGGTGGTCGCGTCGGGCAGCGTCGGGCCGCTGGCGATGAGCGTCGGATCATCGCCGGGAATGTCGGAGATGAGCAGCGTCTCCACGCGCGCCGGTGCGCAGGCCAGCGCCAGGCGCCCACCCTTGATCGACGACAGGTGCTTGCGCACGCAGTTCATCTCGCCGATGCTCGCGCCGCTCTTGAGCAGCGCGCGGTTGACGGTCTGCTTGTCGGCCAGCGAGAGGCCTTCGGCCGGTGCGGCCAGCAGGGCAGAGCCACCGCCCGAGATCAGGCACAGCACGAGGTCGTCTTCGGTCAGACCCTCAAGCAGTTCGACCATGCGTTGCGCGGCACGTTGGCCCGCAGCATCGGGCACCGGGTGCGAGGCTTCAACGACTTCAATGCGGCCTTGCGTGCCGGGCGCACGGCCATGTTCATAGCGCGTGACGACCAGGCCAGACAGCTCGCCTTGCCAATGTTGTTCAACGGCTTCCGCCATGGCGGCAGCGCCCTTGCCGGCACCGATGACGATGGTGCGCCCCCGCGGGGGCTTGGGCAGAAAAGCGGGCAGACACTGCGCTGCACTGACCGCAGCCACTGCGGTATCAAACAAGCCGTGCAGCAGCGAGCGCGGCGATGGGGTCGGCAGAGCGGCACGCAAGGCGGCCTGGGCGGAGGAGTCGTTGTGCATGGCAGAAAGCATTGAGACGGCAAAAAGAACTGCCGCCACCCGAAGGCCGCGACAGTGCACACAACTTAAGCACGCATTTACGCGATCTCGTGGTTCGACATGATCTCGATCGCGCGGCACAGCGCGGAGTGATCTTGCTTACCCAGACCGTTCGCGGCGCACGTGTTGAACAGCTCTTGCGCAGTCGCCGTGTTGGGCAATGCCACGCCCAGTGCCTTGGCGCCTTGCAGAGCCAGGTTCAGATCCTTCTGGTGCAGTTCGATACGGAAGCCCGGGTCGAACGTGCGCTTGACCATGCGCTCGCCGTGCACTTCCAGAATGCGCGAGTTGGCAAAGCCGCCCATCAGTGCCTGACGCACCTTTGCGGGGTCAGCGCCGGCCTTCGATGCAAACAGCAGCGCTTCCGACACAGCCTGGATGTTCAGCGCCACGATGATCTGGTTGGCCACCTTGGTGGTCTGGCCGTCACCGTTGCCGCCGACCAGCGTGATGTTCTTGCCCATCAGTTGGAACAGCGGCAGCGCACGGTCGAACGCAGCTTGCTCGCCGCCAACCATGATCGTCAGCGAGGCGGCCTTCGCGCCCACTTCACCACCCGACACCGGAGCGTCCAGGTATTGCGCGCCGGTCTTGTTGATGCGCGATGCGAAGTCCTTCGTCGCGATCGGCGAGATCGAGCTCATGTCGACCACGATCTTGTTGGCGGCGGCGTCCTTGCCGGCATCCTTCAGTGCCTTGGCCACGCCCTTTTCGCTGAACAGCACGGCTTCAACGTGTGGGGTGTCCGGCACCATGATGAAGATGATGTCGGCGCGCTTGGCGACTTCTTCCGCGCTCGTGCAGACCGTTACGCCGGCTTCCACCAGCGCGGCCGGGGCCGGGTTCACGTCGTGCACGAACAGCGTGTGACCTGCTGCGCGCAGGTGACCGGCCATGGGGGCGCCCATGATGCCGAGGCCGATGAAACCGAGATTCAGTGCGTTTGCCATGGTGAGGGATCTCCTTGGTGTTGAATGGTTTGTGTGTGTTGGATTGAACCGTGGTGGTCCACTTCCCTTTCACCCCCTGCCGGGGGCGACTCACTTTCTTTGTCTTGCCAAAGAAAGTAAGCAAAGAAAGGCGCGCCCAAGATGGCGACACCCTCCTTGAATTTGTGTAACCGGGCGGAGACGGGGAAAACTCGCTTCGCTCAAACAGTTCCCCGTCTTTTTTCCGCCCGCTTACACAAATTCAAGGCGCCATCTAGGGCAGGAACGTCAACGGCCCAACCGTTGGTCTGCATGCCCTGTCAGGCTCTTGTTTGTTGCTGTGTGCTGCTTTGCTTCGCTCGCACTCCACTACTGGGTTTGCTCGCGGTGCTTCGCGTCTTGTCGCGTACCTACTACTGCGTTTGTGCTTCGATGGTTGGCCGTTGGAGCCCTAGATGGCGCCTTGAATTTCTGTTGCAGGGAGGAAAAAGAGGGGAGGCTTGTCTGAGCGAAGCGAGTTTGCCTCTCCTCCC
>JGI24740J21852_10000562_pt1 | contig 15954 bp, 17 predicted proteins | sample KBSCornC6_FD_21852 | JGI IMG/M metagenome (IMG submission 21852) | reverse complement strand
GAGCGAGATCATCATGCTCGGCAGGCCTGTTGGCGCGGAACGGCTCGCGCACTTCGGCTTGATCAACGAAGTCGTCAAACCCGGCGAGGCGCTCGACCACGCGCTGTTGCTGGCCGAGAAACTCGCCGCGCAATCGCCGCATGCCGTGGGCCGCATCAAAGGCTTGATCGCCAACGCGGAAGAGGCCTCGCTGCACGATCACCTCAAAGCCGAGCAGCACAGCTTTGTCGAAGCGCTGCACCACGCCGATGGCAACGAAGGCATCTCTGCATTTCTGCAGAAGCGCAAACCCCAGTACCGCTGAGCATGGCTCCCTTCCCCACACCCAAGCGCCGACGCGTCTACTTGATGCGCCATGGCGCTGTGACGTATTTCGACGAAACCGGTCGCCCCGTTCCCTCACCCGAGAACGTGCCGCTCAACGAACTCGGCCGCAGCCAGACCACCGCTGCGGGCAAGATCTTCGCCGCCGAGAACATCGTCTTCGATCGCGTGATCGTCAGCGGTCTGCCGCGCACGGTAGAGACGGCACAGCGCGTGCTGGCCGAGATGCCGGCGATGCAGGAACGCGGCATCACGCTCGAACACTGGCACGAGCTGCAGGAGATCCGCGGCGGCAAGTTGGCGGAGATTCCCGAGCATGAACTGGCGCAAGCCTTCATCGGTGCGTTTGAGGGCACGGTGCGCGAAGACCGCCGCTTCCTGAACGGCGAGAGCATCGGCGAGTTCCTCGACCGCGTGATTCCGGCCATTGCACGCCTGCGCGCCCTGCCCGACTGGGACACCGTTCTGCTCGTGCTGCACGGCGGCACCAACCGGGCGGTCCTCTCGCACGCCATTACCGGCGGCGAGCGCGTGTTCTTCGGCAGCCTCGCGCAGACCGCCGGCTGCATCAACGTGCTCGATGTCGGTGAGGCCCCGACCGATTGGGTGCTGCGCATGAGCAATTTCTCGCCGCCCTCGCCCACACATCTCGGCTCACGGCTGACGACGATGGAGGTGCTGCTGCAGGAATACCTCCGCCATCGCAATCCCGCCTGAACTTTCCTCGACACACAACAAGATTCGGAGACACACCCATGGCACAGACGGAGCAGGATTTCTCGGCATTCGAAGGCACGCGCCCGGTGGCGGAACAGCAGAAGTTCGACGTCGATGCGATGGAAGCATGGATGCGCGAACACGTGGAAGGCTTCGCCGGCCCGCTCACCGTGGAGCAATTCAAGGGTGGCCAGTCGAACCCGACGTTCAAGCTGATCACGCCATCGCGTACGTATGTGATGCGCGCCAAGCCGGGGCCGAAGGCGAAGCTGCTGCCGTCCGCCCATGCCATCGAACGCGAGTACCGCGTGATGGACGCACTCGCCAAAACGGACGTGCCCGTCGCCAAGATGTTCGCGCTGTGCGAAGACGAAGCCGTGATCGGCCGCGCCTTCTACATCATGGAGTTCGTGCAGGGCCGCGTGCTGTGGGACCAAGCGCTGCCCGGCATGGCGCCCGCCGAGCGCACCGCCATCTACGACGAGATGAACCGCGTCATCTCCGCGCTGCACACGGTGGACTACGCCGCGATTGGACTTGCCGATTACGGCAAGCCCGGCAACTACTTCGCGCGCCAGATCGAGCGCTGGAGCAAGCAATACAAGCTGTCGGAAACCGAGTCGATTCCGGCGATGGACAACCTGATCGAATGGCTGCCCAAGCACGTGCCGCAAGAGGCCGAGGAAGTCACCAGCATCGTCCACGGCGACTACCGGCTCGACAACCTGATCTTCCACCCGACCGAGCCGCGCGTGCTGGCCATTCTCGACTGGGAACTGTCGACGCTGGGCCATCCGCTGGCCGACTTCAGCTACCACTGCATGAGCTGGCACATCGAGCCGGGGCAGTTCCGCGGCGTGGCTGGGCTGGACTTCAAGGCCCTCGGTATTCCCACCGAAGCCGAGTACATCCGCCAATACGAAGAGCGCACCGGCCGTCGCATCACAGGTGACTGGAACTTCTACCTCGCCTACAACATGTTCCGCATTGCCGGCATCCTGCAGGGGATCATGAAGCGCGTGGTGGACGGCACGGCGTCTTCCGCGCAGGCGCTGGAAGCCGGCAAGCGCGCCCGGCCGATGGCCGAGCTGGGCTGGAAATACGCCCAGCAGGCCGGCGCCTGATTCGGCGATTCATTCGTACTCGCGCGCCGCTTCCAACGGACCGGATAGCGGCGCTTCCAGCTCCAGCACCACCCCGCCCGGCAACTGCACGAAGATCTGTGCAGCAGGCCGCGCGGGGTGTTTTCGTACTTGGTGCTGCATGCCGCTTTCGCGCACCGCCGCCAGCACGTCGGCCGCATCTTTCTTGGTGCGGAACGCGATGTGCGAGAACACCAGTTCGGGGGTGTCCCCCTCCTGATCGACGAGATGCACCAACGCATCGTCGTTCTGGTAGAGCCACGTGCCGGGAAACGGAAACGCCGGGCGCGGCCCCGGTTTCCACCCGAGCACATCTGAGAAAAACTTCAGGATGGGCGCATCGCCTGCCACGTGAAAGTTCACGTGGTCGAATGTCCAATCGCTGTCTGAACTCATAGCAAACCGCCTCCTTCAATGTCGATGATGGCGCCGGTCATGAAACCGTTGGTCATGGCCAGCAGATAGCCCTGGGCGAGGTCGTCCGGCGTGCCCACGCGGCCGACCGGCAGCCCGCTGCCGATGCGCGCGAGCATGGCTTGGCGATCGGCCGGCGCGCCCCACACTTCCGTGTCGACCACACCGGGGCTCACAACGTTGACGCGGCGCGGCGCCAATTCCTTCGCGAGGTTCTTGGCCGCCGCTTCCACTGCTGCGTTGATCGAGCCGCGAAGCAACCCGGTCGCCGTCGCCTTGCGTGACAGCAGCCCAGACGTGAGCGTAATCGACGCCCGGTCCGCCAGATACGGCAACGCGGCCTGCACGGCCATCAGCGCGGCAAACAACTTGGTGCCGAACCCCTGTTCCAGATCACTGCGCTGCAGCAACGCAAACGGCGGCGGACTCGTGCGCGAGCCGATGGTGATGACAAGGTGGTCGATCTTGTTACCGGCCGCAGCCTGCGCCAACGCACTGCCAAGCGACGCCGTGTCATTCGCGTCCACGGCAATCCCGTGGATACCGTCATCCGCCTTGGCCGACCGGCCCAGCACCGTCACGCGTGCGCCTGCCGCCAAGGCTGCTCGTGCCACCGCCTGCCCAATGCCCGCCGTACCGCCCAACACCACCACCGCCTGGCCCTGCAAGGTCTTCGAAGTCATGCCAATGCTCCTTTGAGAAGAGAAAGAAAAAACCGTCCATCGATTGGGGCCATTCTTTCATCAAACAGAAACAAGACAATCTGGCTATGCTTTGATGATTCTCCAAACCCGCTTTGACAATGATTGCCCTCGACGACCTCCGCCTGCTGGTGCGCATTGCCGATGCCGGCAACCTTTCCTCCGCCGCAAGGCAGCTGGGCTGGCTGCCGGCCACCGCCAGCGCGGCACTCAAGCGCGTGGAGACTGAACTCGGCGCCCGCCTGTTCGAGCGCACCACGCGCAGCATGCGCCCCACCGAAGCCGGGCAGCGCTATCTAGGGTATGCGCGGCAGGCGCTGGAAGCGCTGGATGAAGGCGCCGAAAGCCTGGGCCAGGACCGCACCGAGCTGTCCGGTGCCATCCGCATTGCCGCCACATCCGACCTGGGGCGGCACATCCTGCGCCCGTGGCTGGATGCGTTCTGCGACGCGCACCCCGGCGTGCGCATCACGCTGGTGCTGGGCGACCGGCTGGCCGACCTGATGCGCGAAGACCTCGACTTCGCGCTGCGCTACGGGCATCTGCAGGATTCCGCGCTGGTGCGGCGGCCGCTGGCGTCGCATCCGCGCGTGATCGTGGGTGCGCCGTCGTACTTCAAGCAGCACGGCCGCCCCGCTCACCCGAGCGATCTGGCCGACCATCGTTGCCTGATCCTCCTGCGCAATGGCGAGCCCGTCACGCGCTGGCAGCTCACGCACGCCAGCGGCCCCGCGCCCATCGACGTGCGCGGTGATTTCCAATGCGATGATGGCGCCGTCGTGCGCGACTGGGCCGTCGCCGGGCGTGGTCTGGCGTTCAAATCGTGGTTGGATGTCGCGCAGGACGTGTACGCAGGCCGGTTGGAACTCGCGCTGCCCGCCTGGAGTCACGCGCCGACCCCGCTACAACTCGTCGCGCTGGCGCGGCGCCATCGCCCAGCGCGGCTGACGGCCTGTGCGGACTTTCTCGCCGCGCGCTTTGCCGAGTTCAGCGCGCGCTATCCGTTCCCATCAGCAAAAGCGGCGGCAGCGTCGTCCAAAGCCACTTCCGCCATCGCGGCGAACACGTGATCGCGCAGCCAGCGGCTCGCGGCATCCTGGTCGCTGTTGGTGTGCCAGTACAGGTAAAGCTCCAGCGGCTGCACGTTGAACGGCAGCGGCAGCATCACGTTGCCATACGGCTCGTTGGCGATGCGCGCGTAGCGGATCGGCAGCGTAGCCAGCAAGTCGGTGCAGCTCACCACGCGGCACGCAGCGGGGTAATGCTGGCAACGTAGCCGCACGCGCCGCTCATGCCCCAGCCGGCGCAACTCCACATCCTCCAACCCTGCCCCGCGGCGGCGCGATGACACCTGCACGTGCTCGCACGCCAGGTAGCGCTCCAGCGTCAACGGCCCGTTTGCGATGGGGTGACCAGGGCGCGCCAGCACCACCATCGGATCACTCAGCAGTGGTGCATGGCGGATGGCCGGCGACGTCGGCAGCAAGATGTCCGCCGCCGCGTCGATGGTGCCGGCCAGCAACTCGGCTTCCAGCTGGCGGCGGTCGCCACGCGCAGTCGTCACGTCGATACGCGGCGCTTCCTTGGCGATGGCCGCCATGAGCGGCGGCAGCAACGTCGCCTCCAACGCATCGCGCATCGACAGCGTGAAGCGGCGCTCGCTCGTGGCCGGGTCAAAGCGTGTGCCCTCGCGCAACGTGCGCTCGAACCCCCGCAGTGCCGTCCGCACCTCGGCGATGAGCGTGCGGGCCAGCGGCGTCGGCACCATGCCCTGCCCGCGCCGCTCGAACAGCGCGTCGTCAAACAGCTCGCGCAGCCGGCCCAGCGCGTGGCTGACGGCGGGCTGCGTCAGGTTGAGCGTGCGTGCCGCCGCCGTGATCCCACCTTCCGTGTAGATGGCATCGAAGACGACGAACAGGTTCAGGTCGACCCGGGAAATATGCATGGCGTTGATGAACAGCAATCCACGAAATTCATTTTTCTTATTGTAAGCGAAGGCTTATGCTGCCCGCATGACAAGTGACCCGACCGCGCTGACCGTGCCGACTGGCTTTGAAAAGCTGGTCAAGCCGAGCCCCTTCCTGACGATGCTGGGGCCGGTCTACGCACGTGCGATGGGGCCAAATGCGGGCACATCGATGGTGATGGGCTTTCATGTGCTGGAGCACCACCTGAACCGGCGCGGCATCCTGCACGGCGGCGTGGTCGCCTCGCTGGCCGATGCGGCGCTGGGTTACTGCTTGGCCGAACCCGGCGACGGCACCGGCGGCGCGATCGCCATGTCCACCGCCAGCCTCACCGTGGATTTCATCGCCTCAGCAGGTATGGGCGACTGGATCGAGATCACCCCGGAAGGGTTGCGCACCGGCAGCAAGCTGGCTTTTGCGCAAGCCCTCTTCCACCGCGACGACCGCTTGATCGCCCGCGCGAGCGCAGTGTTTGCCGTACTGGGCGGCCCCGCCTGAACGATTCGACTTTCGGAGGAGACACCATGAATTTCGACTACACGCCCAAGGTCAAGGAGATGCAGGAGCGCCTGCTCGCCTTCTTCGATCAGCACATCTATCCGAACGAGCATCGTTTCCATGAAGAGGTGGAAGCCAACCGCCGTGCCGGTAACGCATGGATCCCGACCAAGGTGATCAAAGAGCTCAAGCCGCTGGCACGCAAGGCCGGGCTGTGGAACCTGTTCCTGCCGCGCTCGCCGCGCGCGCCGGAAGGTCTGTCGAACCTCGAATACGCGCCGCTGTGCGAAATCATGGGCCGCGTGCCCTGGGCGCCGGAAGTGTTCAACTGCTCCGCGCCGGACACCGGCAACATGGAAACGCTGGAGCGCTACGCATCGGAAGAACTGAAAGACCGCTGGCTCGAACCGCTGCTGCGCGGCGAGATCCGCTCCGCCTTCCTAATGACCGAACCGGCCGTGGCCTCGTCGGATGCCACCAACATCGAATGCCGCATCGAGCGCCAGGGCGATGAGTACGTCATCAACGGCCGCAAGTGGTGGTCGTCGGGCGCCGGCGACCCGCGCTGCGCCGTCTACATCGTCATGGGCAAGACCAACCCGGACGCAGGCCGCCATGAGCAGCAATCGATGATCGTCGTGCCGGCCAATGCGCCGGGCATCACCGTCATGCGCCCGCTGTCGGTGTTCGGCTATGACGACGCACCGCACGGCCACATGGAAGTCGACCTGAAGAACGTGCGCGTGCCGGTCGGCAACATCCTGCTGGGTGAAGGCCGCGGCTTCGAGATCGCGCAGGGCCGCCTGGGCCCGGGCCGTATCCACCACTGCATGCGCAGCATCGGCGTGGCCGAGCGCGCGCTGGAACTGATGTGCAAGCGCCTGTCGTCGCGCATCGCATTCGGCAAGGCCATCGCACAGCACAGCGTCTGGCACGAACGCATTGCCGAAGCGCGCTGCATGATCGAGCAGGCCCGTCTGCTGACGCTCAAGGCCGCGTACATGATGGATACCGTCGGCAACAAGGTCGCCAAGGCCGAGATCGCGATGATCAAGGTCGTGGCTCCGAACATCGCCTGCCAGATCGTCGACTGGGCGATCCAGGCACACGGCGGCGGCGGCGTGTCGGGCGATTTCCCGCTGGCTTCGGCCTACGCGCACCAGCGCACGCTGCGCCTGGCCGACGGCCCGGACGAAGTTCACCGCGCAGCCATCGCCAAGCTTGAACTGGCCAAGCATCTGCACCTGAAAGACGTTGTCGACATGCCGGTCACACGCGGCTCCTGAGCTGCGGCACGGCTGTACCGTTCACTCCTTAACCCCGCCTTGAGCGGGGATTTTTTTGCCTCGGCGCGGCGTCTGCGCGTTTTTCGGTTCTGTGCTGGAATGGAACACTTTGCAGGCTGCTGGTGGCCTGCACCTCTCTTCCCGGCCAGAAGCCAAGGAGCCACCTCGATGATCGACGTCTATAGCTGGGCCACACCCAACGGCCACAAAGTGCACATCATGCTGGAAGAATGCGGGCTGCCTTACCGCGTTCACGGCATCAACATCGGCGCCGGCGACCAGTTCAAGCCCGACTTCCTCAAGATCAGCCCCAACAACAAGATCCCGGCGATCGTCGATCAGGACGGCCCGGACGGCAAACCGATCTCGCTGTTCGAATCGGGCGCGATCCTGCTGTACCTCGCGGGCAAGACGGGCAAGTTCATGCCCGAGGATGTGCGCGGCAAATACGAAGTGCTGCAATGGGTGATGTTCCAGATGGGCGGTGTCGGCCCGATGCTCGGCCAGGCGCACCACTTCCGCATCTATGCGCCCGAGAAGATCGAGTACGCGATCAACCGCTACACGAACGAAGCCAAGCGCCTGTACGGCGTGATCGACAAGCGCCTGAGCGAATCGAAGTTCCTGGGTGGCGCGGATTACTCCATCGCCGATATGGCGACGTGGCCCTGGCTGCGCAGCTGGAAGAACCAGGGGATCGAGCTGTCGGATTACCCGAAGCTGCAGCGCTGGTTCGAAGCCATTGAAGAACGCCCCGCCGTGCAGCGCGCGGTGAAGGTGCTGGCCAAGGAACGGCCGGCTGTGCAGGACGACAAGGCGAAGGAAATCCTCTTCGGCGCGACGCAGTACGAGCGGCGCTGATTCCGCTTCTTCGCATCAAAAAACAGGCCGCGTGATGCGGCCTTTTTCTTTTGGAAGTCGTCAATGCGGGGCGCTGGCGAGCGGCCTACACTGGCTTCACCTCACTCACGCGTTCGTGCACAAACGCTATGGCAGCCTCACTCAAAATGGGCCTCGCGGCTGCGGTGTCCATCGTGGTTTATCTCGGCCTTGCCGCGCTCGGTTGGGGTGGCGTGGGCGCGTTCCTGGCCCACCCCGCACGCGTCGTGCTGGTGGTCATCACGGTGTTGCTGGCCATCGCCGCACTGCTTGCCGGCGGCAACCTCAGCCCCGGAGAACGCGAAGATCGATCCAACCGCTGGGTGCTGCCGGTGTTTGGCGTGATCGGCTTCGCCAGTGCATGGCTGCCGGCGTACACGGACCGGCTCAACCTCTGGTGCATCGATGGCGATGCCGTACGTTGGCTGGGTGTCGTGCTCTACGCCGCGGGCGGCGCGTTGCGTGTGTGGCCGGTGTATGTGCTGGGCAATCGATTCAGCGGACTGGTCGCAATTCAGCCCGGCCATACGCTTGTGACCGGCGGCATCTACCAATACGTGCGCAACCCGAGCTACCTGGGGTTGCTGATCGGCACGCTGGGCTGGGGGCTGACGTTCCGGGCACTGGCCGGTGTGGTGCTGACGCTTCTGCTGATTCCGCCACTGGTGGCGCGCATGCGTGCCGAAGAAGCCCTGCTGCAATCGCAGTTCGGCGCGGAGTACGACGCGTACCGCGCCCGGACGTGGCGCCTCATTCCCGGGCTCTATTGACGCCCCGCCCGGCCCGACAAGTGCAAACACTCGGCCTCAGGCCAGGCGTGGCGCATCAGAAGACGCCTTTCACCACCATCTTTCCGCCGGCAGTACCGGCATCGAGCATGCGATGCGCGCTCTGGATGTCGTCAAAGGCGAACACCTGTGCTGGCCTCGCGCGCAGCACGCCGGCCCCGACCAGATCGACGATGCGCTGGAACGGAACCTCGGTGAGCGGGTACTCCGTCGTGCCATAGACGAAGGCGCTGCCAAAAAAACTCAGGTGCCGCCCGCTGGGCAGATGCTGCAACGGATCAAACTGCTCGATCGGCGCATGCCCACCGAGAAAGCCGGCCACGCAGACGCGCCCGCCGCGCCGGGTTAGCCGCAGCGACTCCAGCACAGTGCCGGTGCCGATCAGGTCCAGCACGGCATCGACGCCGGCCGGCGCGAGATCGCGCAGTGCGTCGCCCACGCCTTCGCCCTCGACCAGAACGACGTCCGCACCGTTCTCCTTCGCAACGGATGCCCGGCCCGCGTGGCGCAGGGTCGCCACCACACGAGCCTGTGTGTATGCCGCCAGATTGAGGGCCGCCAAGCCCAGCGCCGAGGTCGCACCCCGCACCAGAACGGTATCGCCACGCCGCAACGCAAGGTTGTCGAACAGGCAGCTCCACGCGGTGGCGTACGACTCGGGAATGGCCGCCAACTCACTCCAGCCAAGCGCGCTGCGAATGGGCACGACATTGGGCTCGGGCACGGCCACCAACTCCGCATAGCTCCCGCTGCGTGAACGCCCCATGCCGCCCATCAGGGCAAACACGCGCTGCCCGGGCTGCAGTTTGCCGCTCGGGTCGCGCACCACTTCACCTGCGCATTCGATGCCGGAAATCGCAGCCACGTCGCCCCAGTGGCCTTGCCGGAAATACTGCTCCGCACGGTTGATGCCGAACGCCCTTACACGCACCAGCACCTCGTCTTTGCCGGCAACGGGGTCTGGCACCTCCGTCACGCACAGTTGCTCCGGCCCACCGTATTGCTTCCGCACGATTGCTTTCATGCCCTGCTCCTATTTGTACTGGGAGGTGCTAGGCTAGGTTTCCACGCGATCGAAAGAAATTGAATAATTTCGCCATTCTTCGTCAATCGAACTGACAATGGATTTTTCCCTGCACGAACTCGCCTGTCTTGAAGCGGTGGTTGCCGAAGGAAGCTTTCAGGGGGCTGCGGACAAGCTGCACCGCACGCATTCAGCGGTGCATGCAGCCATCAAGCAGTTGGAGCAACGACTGGGCGTGACCCTGCTTGACCGTAGTGAATACCGCGTCAGGCTCACATCAGCGGGCGAAGCCTTTCGCCGTCAATCGGCGGCCGTGTTGCGCCAGGCCGCGGCGCTGGATACGCTGTGCCGGCAACTGAACCAGGGCGAAGAGACCGACCTGCGCGTGATCGTAGGGGACCTCACCCCGACCGCCGAGACGCTCCGGCGTCTCAAGCGCTTCTTCAATGCGTGGCCGCAAACGCGGCTGCACCTGCATTTCGAGGTGATCGGCGGCCCGTGGGAGCGGCTGCTCGCCGAAGAGGCGGACCTGATCATCCACCATGTGGACAAAAGCGACACACGTTTCGAATGGACGGACCTGACGAAGGTGGCGCTGGTGCCAGTGGCCGCACCCGGCTACGTGACGGCGCCTTCCATGCGCAACCTCACGCCCGAGCAGATGCGGGCATATGTTCAAGTGGTGATTCGCGATACAGCGCAGCAGCCGCAGCGCGATTACTTCGTCATCAAGGACGCGCCCAACTGGACGGTCGCTGACCAGCACACCAAGAAGGAATTAATCGTGCAGGGCATGGGTTGGGGTCACATGCCGCTGCATCTGATCGAAAAGGAGCTGCGCAGCGGCAAGCTGGTGTCATTGGAGGGCCGCCACTTCAAGCGCTCCAGGCTCGACATCGTTGCCGCGCGATTGCGTTCACGCCCGGTTGGTCCGGTGGCGCAGGCGCTCTGGCACTACCTCACGGAAGACGCCTGATCGCATTACCGGGGCAACGCAAAGCACTGCACGTCCGGCGCGGTGTAGACCGTCGGATACGGCGACCGCGGCCCCGTCTGCAACCGCAGCGGCTGCGTCGCCAGCACTTCGGCCTCGTTACGCTCTCGCACTGTCAGCGGCTCCGGCGGCGGGCTCGGCAAGCGCACCGGTTGATTGACCGCACACCGCACGGGTTTCCCGTCCGCCAGCAGCACATCCATCGTGTAATACGGCCCGACGATGGTCGGCGCGCAGGCGGCTGCGCCCAAGACCACCGTCATCAGCACCGCAGCATGCAGCGTCTTCATCACTCACCTCCGCAACGCGCGCGTCAGCGTTTTTGACTCAGCGCAGCCTCTGCAAGTGCCGCAACATCAGGCAGCCGCCGTCAACATCCCCTGCTTCTCAATAAAGCGAATCACTTCATCCAACCCGCCCTGCGCCCGCAGATTGCACATCACGAACGGACGATCGCCGCGCATCTTGCGGGTGTCGCTTTCCATCACTTCCAGCGACGCCCCGACGTACGGCGCCAGGTCGGTCTTGTTGATGATGAGCAGGTCTGACTTGGTGATGCCGGGGCCGCCCTTGCGCGGAATCTTCTCCCCACCCGCCACATCGATCACGTAGATCGTCAGGTCCGACAGCTCGGGGCTGAACGTCGCCGCGAGGTTGTCGCCGCCCGACTCAATGAACACCACATCCGCATCTGGAAACTTGGACAGCATGCGATCCACCGCTTCCAGGTTGATCGACGCGTCTTCGCGGATGGCCGTGTGCGGACAGCCGCCCGTTTCGACGCCCATGATGCGTTCGGCGGGCAGCGCGCCGGAGATGGTCAGCAGCCGCTGATCTTCCTTCGTATAGATGTCGTTGGTGATGGCCACCAGGTCGTAGCGCTCGCGCATGGCCTTGCAGAGCATTTCGAGCAGCGTGGTCTTGCCGGAGCCCACCGGGCCGCCCACGCCAACACGCAGGGCTGGAAGTTTCTTGGTTCGCATGATGATCAGGTTCAGGATCGAAAGAGTCGTGAGTATTGCGTTTCATGCCGGGCGGACAACACGCCCAGCCCCGGTGAAAACGTAGACAGTTCAAGCGGATGACATGCCGCACGGCGCGTGGCCTCTTCCACCGCACGCGCCACCGCAGTGTGCAGACCGAAGAGAATGCGCTGCCCCGCAGCCTGCCCGAGCGGCACGGCCTTCACCGCCGCCGCCATCTGGTTTTCCACCCAAGCAAAGCAGTACGCCGTCACGCCGTCGTGCGGGTCGACATTCAGCGCGGCAGCGGCGGCGGCAAAGGCCGTCGGAAAGGTCACGGAGGCACGCGCGGCCAATGCGCTGCGCGGTGCGGCATCGCCCCATTCCATCTGCTGGATGAGGCGATTGAGCGACCAGCCCATCTGAGACGTTTCGAGCCGCAGCTCGCGCGTCTCGCGGGTCGCGAGGAACCAAGCATCCCGCTCGGCCACGGCATCGAAGCGACCCGCCTGCCAGTCAGCGAACTGCAGCAGCCACAACGGTGCCTCGCAGGCGGCCAGCACGTCGAGGCCCTCGGCAATCCACGCCGCCGCCGACGCTTCATCGGCCACGTGCCGGACGTCCACCGCCGCTTCCAGCCCCTGCGAATAGCTGAACGCGCCCACCGGCAGCGCGGGGGACGCGAGATGCAGCAAGGCGGTGAGCTGCGCCGCGTTAGTCATGGTGATGGTGATGGTGATGATGGCTGCAGCCGGGCCCGTGGACATGGCCGTCGTCGTGACCGTGGTCGTGCCCATGCGCGTGGTCGTGCGGGTGATCGTGGCTATGCGCGTGGCCGTGGTCATGATCATGCGAGTGCCCGTGATCGTGCCCGTGATGCTCGTGGTACAGCGCCTGCGCGGCTGCGTAGTCCTCTTCGAACGTCGCATCGTGGCCGTGACGATGGCCGCCGCCATAGGCGCCTGCCTCGGGCTCAAATGGCGCCTCCACATGCGCGACGGTCACGCCCAGGCGGACCAGCATGTCTTCGAGCACCGGATCGGCTTCGAGCTGCAGTGCATCTGCACTGACCTGCACGGGTGTGTGGCGATTGCCGAGATGGTAGGCAGCGCGCATCAGCGCAAGACGGTTGTCGCTCGTCACGCGCAGGACCTGCTCAGGCGCGGCCTGCACTTCGACCAGCGTGCCATCTTCAGCGACCAGCACGTCACCGCCACGCATGACGGTGCCGCGCGGCAGTACGACGGCCACGTCACGGCCATCGTCGAGGGTGGCGCGCAGGCGGCTGCGGCTGCGCTCCAGGAATGGCAGCACCAGCTTGGGCGCGCGCTTGACCAGCACGGAGGCCAAGCCATGCGGTGCGGGGAGATGTTTAGTGATGGAAAGCATCGTTGGGGCCTATTCACAATCTCATGACGGCCCAGCTTGGAGCTGAGTCTGTCAAATACCAGGGTCCGAGCCTCGAAGGTCGAGCTCTGAGCCTCAATCGTCAGGCTCNGAGNCTCAATTGCCAAGCTCTGACACTCAACAGTGGGGCTCTGAACTCCGACTTTCACACTTTTGGTTTCGAATCTCGAGCTNTGAGGGTCGAACGTCGGGCTCGGAGGTTGGAGCACGAGGCTTTTTGCATCAAGCNTGGCCCTCGGAGGCTCGAAAAAATCACCATTTTTGCTTCGGTTGCGTCTCGTTTTGTCCAGATTGGGGCCTATGGCCGAATTGCTTTGCTTCGTTGGCTCTTATTCGATATCTGGAGTATCGAATTTGAGGGTCAGAGGGTCGTGGTTGGGGGTCTGAGGCTGGGACTTCGAGGTTCGAGGCTCGTTTTCTTCTTTTCTGCCGGGGCGGGCCTTGGTGGTTTGCTGCTGTTTCACCCCCTGCCGGGGGCGACTCACTTTCTTTGTCTTGCCAAAGAAAGTAAGCAAAGAAAGGCGCGCCCGAGATGGCGAAAGATTCCTTGAATTTATGTCGCAGAGAGGGAGGGGAGGCAAACTCGCTTCGCTCAAACAGGCCTCCCCTCTTTTTCCTCTCTGCAACAGAAATTCAAGGCGCCATCTAGGGCAGGGGTAAAGCACACAATCTTTTGCCCGAGCGCCACTCCGTTGTTCGTTCCGAACCCTCGCACGCACTTGCCCTTGCCCTTGCCCTTGCCCTTGCCCTTGCACTCGCACTCGCACTCGCACTCGCACTCGCACTCGCACTCGCACTCAACGAGCCCCGGCGCCCACCTCAGTTTCCCGCCGGTGTGGCCGTTGACGTTCCTGCCCTAGATGGCGCCTTGGATTTTTGTTGCGGGGAGGATCAAGAAGGGAGGCCTGTCTGAGCGCAGCGAGTTTGCCTCCCTTCCCTCCCCGCGATACAAATCCAAGGAGTCTTTCGCCATCTCGGGCGCGCCTTTCTTTTGCCTACTTTTCTTTGGCAAGACAAAGAAAAGTAGGTCAGCCCCGGCAGGGGACGAAACAAGGGATGAACCACCAAGCCCCAACCCCAAAAAAAACTCAAAACAAAAAATACCGCTGCGCCATAGGCAACACCTCCGCCGGCTCACAAGTCAGCACCGTCCCATCCGCCACCACCTGATACGTCTCCGGATCAACAGTTATGTCAGGCTGCCAGTCGTTATGGATCATGTGCGCCTTGGTCACAGTTCGCGTGCCCTTGACCACCGCGGTGGTTTTAGCCAGCCCGTACTGTTCCGCCACCCCAGCAGCGGCNGCCGACTGCGACAAAAAGCTCAGCGACGTCCGCCCNAGCGCCCCACCCGCCGACCCAAACATCGGCCGATAGTGCACCGGCTGCGGTGTCGGGATCGACGCATTCGCATCNCCCATCGCCGCNGANGCAATCATCCCGCCCTTCAGGATCAGGCTCGGCTTCACGCCAAAGAACGCAGGTTTCCACAACACGAGGTCGGCCCACTTGCCGACTTCAACCGAGCCCACTTCGTGCGCAATGCCGTGCGTGAGCGCNGGGTTGATCGTGTACTTGGCCACGTAGCGCTTCACGCGGAAGTTGTCGTGTCCGCCGCGTGCGTCGTTCGGGTCTCCGGCGAGCTTGCCGCGCTGCACCTTCATCTTGTGCGCGGTCTGCCACGTGCGCAGCACGACTTCGCCGACGCGGCCCATGGCCTGCGAATCGCTGGAGATCATCGAGAAGGCGCCCAGGTCGTGCAGGATGTCTTCGGCGGCGATCGTCTCGCGGCGGATGCGGCTTTCGGCAAAGGCGATGTCTTCGGCGATGGACGCATCGAGGTGATGGCACACCATCAGCATGTCCAGATGCTCGTCCAGCGTGTTGACGGTGAACGGCCGAGTCGGGTTGGTGGACGACGGCAGCACGTTCGATTCACCGCACACGCGGATGATGTCGGGCGCGTGCCCGCCGCCCGCGCCTTCGGTGTGATACGTGTGGATCGTGCGGCCTTTGAACGCAGCGACGGTGGCCTCGACAAAGCCCGATTCGTTCAACGTATCGGTGTGGATGGCGACCTGCGTATCGGTGTCGTCGGCCACGCCCAGGCAGCAATCGATGGCGGCCGGGGTGGAACCCCAGTCTTCGTGCAGCTTCAGGCCGATGGCGCCCGCGTCGATCTGCTCGCGCAGTGCGCCCGGCAGGCTGCCGTTGCCCTTGCCCAGAAAGCCAATGTTCATCGGATACGCATCAGCGGCCTGCAGCATGCGCTGCATGTACCACGGGCCCGGCGTGCAGGTGGTGGCGTAGGTGCCGGTGGCCGGGCCGGTGCCACCGCCGATCATCGTCGTCACGCCGCTGTTGAGCGCTTCGTCGATCTGCTGCGGGCAGATGAAGTGGATGTGCGTGTCGACGCCGCCCGCGGTGACGATCATGCCCTCGCCCGCGATGATCTCGGTGCCGGGGCCGATGACGATGGTCACGCCGGGTTGGATGTCCGGATTGCCCGCCTTGCCGATCGCCGAGATGCGACCGTGCTTCAAGCCAATGTCAGCCTTGACGATGCCCCAGTGGTCGATGATCAGCGCGTTGGTGATGACGGTGTCGGCGCAGTCTTTCGACTCGCGCTGGCTCTGGCCCATGCCGTCGCGGATGACCTTGCCGCCGCCGAATTTCACTTCCTCGCCGTAGATGGTGAAGTCGCGTTCGACTTCGACGATGAGGTCGGTGTCGGCCAGGCGAAGGCGGTCGCCGGTTGTGGGGCCAAACATTTCCGCATAGGCGCGGCGATCAATCTTCAATGTCATGTCCGTGCCTCGTTCAAAGCTTGCCCATCACACGGCCGGCGAAG
>JGI24740J21852_10000560_pt1 | contig 15955 bp, 16 predicted proteins | sample KBSCornC6_FD_21852 | JGI IMG/M metagenome (IMG submission 21852) | reverse complement strand
ATGGTGGCGCGTTCTTCGGCCAGCGTCGCTTCCTCACCGGGTTCGGGGGCGAAGCGGGTGAGTTCGTCCACCGCATGGCTCAGATAATCGCGGTCGCGGGCGGCGGTCTCCACGCTGGCGCGGCTTTCCGCAAGGCGGTCGGCGGCGGCGCGCCATGCATGATAGGCCTGCGCCGCCGCGCCCGTGTCGCAGCGGCCATAGGCGTCGAGCAACGAGCGGTGCCCGCGCGGGTTGAGCAGGCCGCGATCGTCATGCTGGCCGTGGATTTCGACCAGCGCGCTGCCAAGGTCGCGCAGCAGCGCCGCCGAGCAGGGCTGATCGTTGACGAAGGCGCGGCTGCCGCCATCGGCCTTGACCATGCGGCGGATGATGAGCGGTTCGCCGGGTTCCACGTCTATGCCATTGTCGGCCAGCAGGTCCGTCGCGCGATGATCGGCGGGAGGCGCGTCGAAGGTGGCGGTGACGCTGGCCTGCGCCTCCCCGCTGCGGACAAGGCCGCTGTCGGCGCGGGCGCCCAGTGCGAGGCCCAGCGAATCGAGCAGGATCGACTTGCCCGCACCCGTCTCACCGGTCAGCACGCCCAGGCCCGACCCGAAATCCAGGTCCAGCGCCTCTATCAGCACGACGTTGCGGATGGACAGGGCAGTCAGCAAGGGCGAGCGACTCCCCCCTCCCGCAGGCGGGAGGGGCCGGGGTGGGTGCACCGCGCCAGCGGCGCTGAATTGGGCAGGAGGGAACGCTCGCTTCGCTCGCGATCCTCCCCTGAACAGAGGCGCGTGATGCCGTTCGACCCCGCCCGCCTGCGGGAGGGGGAACAGGACAGGTCAGGCCTTGTTCGGATGTTCGCGCATCAGCTTGAAGCTGCGCTCATACCATTTCGAACCCGGATAGTTCCGGCCCAGCACCGCAGCGGCCTTCTGCGCTTCGGCGGGGATGCCGAGCGAGAGATAGCTTTCCACCAGGCGCTCCAGCGCCTCCGGCGTGTGCGTGGTCGTCTGATATTTGTCGATGACCGTGCGGAAGCGCAGAGTCGCCGCCAGCCACTGGCCACGACGCTGGTAGAAACGGCCGATCTCCATCTCCTTGCCGGCGAGGTGATCGTTGACGAGGTCGAGCTTCAGCCGGGCATCGGCGGCGTAACGCGTGTCGGGATAGCGGCGGATCAGTTCGCCCAGCGCGTCCAGAGCCTGTTGCGTGATCTTCTGGTCGCGGGTGACGTCGGCAATCTGTTCATAATAGCAGAGCGCGATCAGATAATAGGCGTAGGGCGCGTCCTTGTTGCCGGTGTGGATCGACAGGAAGCGCTGCGCCGCGCCGATCGATTCCGGATAATCCTGATTCATGTAATAGCTGAACGCGGACATGAGCTGCGCGCGGCGGGCCCAGGGCGAATAGGGATGCTGGCGCTCCACTTCGTCGAAGAGCGCGGCGGCAAGCTTGTACTGGCCGCGATCCAGGCGGTATTTGCCCGCATTGTAGAGCGTCGACACGTCGCGGGCGACATATTGCGTGTCGGATTTGTTCTTCGACGTCGCGCAGCCCGAGAGCAGGGCGGCAAGCAGAAGCGGTGCGGTAGCCGCGCCGATGCGCGTCATGGTTTTCGTCAGCATGGCCGGGTCATAGCGGAGCGAATGCGCCTCGCCAAGCGGCAGAATGTGCATGTCGGTCGCTATGCGCGGGCAGGCAGGTCAAGCCGTGCTATCGCGCCGCCCTTTACCGAGGGCATCAGGGAGAAGCGGCCGTTCAGTTGCAAGGCCAGTGCATTGGAAATCCGCAGGCCCAGACTCTGGCTGAAGCCGGGATCGAAATCGGCGGGCAGGCCCCTTCCATCGTCGGTGACGTCAAGGATTATCGTGCCGTCGCTGACGTCCAGGCTGACGTGGATGCTGCCGCCCCGATGCGGCAGGCCATGTTCGATGGCGTTGTTGACCGCTTCGGTCACGATCAGCGCCATCGACACGGCGATGTCGGGTTGCAGGGTCAGCGCATCGGGCGCATCGACAGTGAGAGCGATGTCGTCGCGACCGCTGGCCGCCAGCACGTCGGCGGTCAATGTCGTCAGGAAGGCGCGGACGTCCTGCCCCTCCCCCGATGGATTGTAGAGCTCCCGGCTGATCCGGCCGACCAGCGCGAGCCGGGCCGAAGCGTCGTCCAGCGCCCGGCGGGCCAGGTCATGGTCGACATGGCGTCGCTGGAGCGAAAGCATGGCCGCGACGACCTGAAGATTGTTGGACACGCGGTGCTGCAATTCGTGGAACAGCAATTCGCGATTTTCCGCCAGGGCGCGGCTGCGTTCCCGCTCCAACGCCAGTTTGAAGTTCGCCTTCTGCAAGAGATGGATCAGCGCGATGTCGATGATCACGACGATGCCGTAGAAGGCGAGCGCCAGCAGCACGCCTGGATGGAAGTCGAACGTCATGCGTGGCGGAATGAAGAAATACCAGGACAAGAGGCCGCACAACACGCCCGCATAGATGCCCGGCCGCACCCCGAACAGGAAGGAGGTCAGGATCACGACGGGAAAGAAGGAGACGAAGGGATAGCCGACCGGCATGGCGATTTCGGCGACGGCGCGAATGGCGAGGGCGATCAGGCAGAAAACGGTCGCCAGCAGATAGGCATGCCAGGGTCGACGCAGGGCCAGCGGCAGGCGCTCCACGAATCGTTCGTTCCTGCGCTGCATAAATCCCCCCACAGCTTGATCGTTACCCTATCACAACTTCCGCCCAGGCCAATTGATGGAGATCAGAAAAGCATTCAAATTCATCGAAAAGGGCGCCCGGATGACCGGGCGCCCTTCCTGTATTATCGGACCTGATGGACCGGGATCAATCCTGGGTCAGGAAGTCCGGCAGACCGGCATTGGAGCCGTCGTCATCGCCATTGCCCTTGCCTTCGCCGCGCGGGCCGCGGTCACGGCGGGGGCCGCGATCACCCCGGTCGCCACCGCGTCCGCCGCGGTCGCCGCCACGGTCGCGGCGATTGCGGTCGCCACGGCCGCCTTCACGCTCACCGCCGCGATCGCCCCTGGGTTCGCGGGGAGGACGGGTATCTTCCAGTTCCTCGCCGGTTTCCTGATCGACGACGCGCATGGACAGGCGAACCTTGCCGCGCGGATCGATTTCGAGAACCTTGACCTTCACTTCCTGGCCTTCGGAGACGACGTCCGTCGGCTTTTCGACGCGCTCATTCTTCATTTCGGAGACGTGGACGAGGCCGTCCTTGCCGCCCATGAAGTTCACGAACGCACCGAAGTCGACGATGTTGACGACCTTGCCGGTGTAGACCTTGCCGACTTCCGCTTCCTCGACGATGCCGAGAATCCACTTCTTGGCGGCTTCGATCTGGTTGATGTCGGACGAGCTGATCTTGATGATGCCCTCATCGTCGATGTCGACCTTCGCGCCGGTTTCCGCGACGATCTCGCGGATGACCTTGCCGCCGGTGCCGATGACGTCGCGGATCTTCGCCTTGTCGATCTGGATCGTCTCGATGCGCGGGGCATGGGCCGACAGCTCGGTGCGAGTCGAGGACAGGGCCTTGCTCATCTCACCCAATATGTGGGCGCGGCCTTCCTTCGCCTGGCGCAGAGCGACCTCGAAGATTTCCTGCGTGATGCCGGCAACCTTGATGTCCATCTGCATGGTGGTGATGCCCGCTTCCGTGCCCGCCACCTTGAAGTCCATGTCGCCGAGATGATCCTCGTCGCCCAGAATGTCGCTGATGACAGCGAAATCCTTGCCTTCCAGGATCAGGCCCATGGCGATGCCGGAGACGGGGCGCTTCAGCGGCACGCCGGCGTCCATCATCGAGAGCGAACCGCCGCAGACCGTCGCCATCGATGACGAGCCGTTGGACTCGGTGATGTCGCTGAGGACGCGGATGGTGTAGGGGAATTCTTCCTTGCTGGGCAGCACGGGGTGCAGGGCACGCCATGCCAGCTTGCCATGGCCGACTTCGCGACGGCCCGGCGCGCCGAAGCGGCCGACTTCACCGACCGAATAGGGCGGGAAGTTGTAGTGCAGCATGAAGCTTTCATAATGAACGCCGGTCAGGCCGTCGACCATCTGCTCGGCGTCCTTGGTGCCGAGCGTGGTGGTGCAGATCGCCTGCGTTTCACCGCGGGTGAACAGGGCCGAACCGTGGGTGCGCGGCAGGAAGCCGACCATCGCCTCGATCGGGCGGATCTGCGTCGTGTTGCGGCCGTCGATGCGCTTGCCGTCCTTGAGGATGGCGGTGCGGACGATTTCCGCTTCCAGCTTCTTGGTCAGCTTGATGCCGGCCATGACCGTCTGGGCGTCGAGGCCTTCCTCGGCGAACCAGGCCTTTGCCTTGGCGCGGGCCTCGTTCAGCGCGTTGGAACGGGCGGACTTGTCGGTCAGCTTGTAGGCGGCCGTGATGTCCTTGCCGATCAGCTTCTTCAGCTTCTTCTTGAGGTCGTCGAGATTGTCGCCCTTGGCAACGTCCCACGGATCCTTGGCGGCCTGCTCGGCGAGGTCGATGATCGCATTGACGACCTTCTTCGACGCTTCATGCGCGAACAGCACGGCGCCGAGCATGACGTCTTCCGACAGTTCCTTGGCTTCGGATTCGACCATCATCACGGCATTGCCGGTGGCGGCGACGACGAGGTCGAGTTCGCCTTCCTTCGCCTGGTCCAGCGAGGGGTTCAGCTGATATTCGCCATCCTTGTAGCCGACGCGGGCGGCGCCGATCGGACCCAGGAAGGGAACGCCCGACAGGGTCAGCGCGGCCGAAGCGGCGATCATCGCCACGATGTCGGGCTCGCTTTCGCCGTCAAAGCTCAGAACCTGGGCAATGACGTTGATTTCGTTGTAGAAACCTTCGGGGAAGAGCGGGCGGACCGGGCGGTCGATCAGGCGGGAAACCAGCGTTTCCTTTTCCGTCGCGCCGCGTTCACGCTTGAAGAAGCCACCCGGGATGCGGCCGGCGGCGGAATATTTTTCCTGATAATGGACGGTCAGCGGGAAGAAGTCCTGCCCTTCCTTCACCGACTTGGCGGCGGTCACGGCGCACAGCACCACGGTTTCGCCATAGGTCGCCAGCACGGCGGCGTCGGCCTGACGCGCAATACGGCCGGTTTCGAGCGTGAGGGTCTTTCCGCCCAGCTCGATTGATACCTTCTTTACATCGAACATGTTGTTTTCCTTCGCCCGCCTGGCCCTATTGCCGGGCGGGGCCTGTCATGCGGGCTAAACCGGCCCGCAGCGGTTTCGGAGCATCGTCTGGCCCCTTGGTCGGAACATCCTGCCGAATTGCAGGAACCCCGGAATCGGAAACGGCCCCGACATGGGGGCCGCTCCTTCTTTAGCAGGCTTACTTGCGCAGGCCCAGCTTGGTGATGAGGTCGGTATAGCGACCCGCATCCTTTTTCTTGAGATAGTCCAGCAGCGAACGACGCTTGTTGACCAGCATCAGCAGGCCGCGACGGCTGTGGTTATCCTTGTGATGACCCTTGAAATGCTCGGTCAGGTTCGAAATGCGCTCCGAGAGGATCGCAACCTGGACTTCCGGCGAACCGGTATCGCCTTCGGCGCGGGCATGTTCCTTGATCAGCGCTTCCTTGCGCTCGGCAGTAATCGACATCGGCTTCCTTTCGTAACATCTAGAGATTGAAGCCGCGCACCACCCTGATTTCCCTAAGGGTTTCCGGGCCACTGGCCTCCACCAGCGCGACGGGCGTTTCGCCCTCCATCGCCAGTAACAAGCCGGTATGCGGTTTCCCCACGAGCACCTTCCCCTGTCGGAGAGCCAGCGCTTCGTCGGGAGAGACTGCTAGAGCCGGGATGTCGTCCAGCCCTGCGGTCAACGGCAGCATAAGCTGCGCGATGCCGCCGCCCGTAGCAGCTTCGTCCAATTTGTCCAGCGAAATCGCGGTTTCCAGGGTGAACGGCCCGGCCTTCACCCGGCGGAGCATGGTGACATGGCCGACCGTGCCGAGCGCCAGCGCGATGTCGCGCGCGAGGGAGCGGATATAGGTGCCCTTCGACACATGGGCGCGCAGGGTGACCTCCCCTACCATTTCCTCCTTCGCGATCTCGCGGGAGGGACGAAGGTCAAGGCGGTGGATGGTCACGGCGCGCGTCTTCATTTCCACCTCCTGCCCCGCGCGGGCCAGGTCATAGGCGCGCCGGCCGTCGATCAGGATCGCGCTATAGGCGGGCGGCACCTGTTCGATGGGGCCGGTGAAATCGGGGAGGACGGCCTCCACCTCCGCCAGGGTGGGGCGATGCGCGCTGGACGCGACCTCCCTGCCCTCCCGGTCGAGCGTGTCGGTCTGCACGCCCAGGCCGATGGTGAAGTCATAGATCTTGTCGCTGTCGAGCATCCGCCCGGCGAGCTTCGTCGCCTCTCCCACCGCCACCGGGAGAACACCGGTCGCCAGCGGATCGAGCGTGCCGCCATGGCCAACCCTAAGCTTTCCCGCGCCGCTTTGCCGCAAGGCGCGCTTCACCGCGCTCACGGCCTGCGTCGAGCCGAGGCCCAGGGGTTTGTCGAGGATGATCCAGCCATGCATGGCGGGCCCTCTATAGCGGGCGCCGCCTGCTGTCAGCCCTTCTTTGTCCTGGCGGGCGGGCCGGCGCTGTAGGTGAAGCTGGTGATCGGGCAATGCTGGCCGCGCACGACCAGCGTGCCGAACCTGTCGAGCGTATCGATGCCGCGCGTTTCGAAGCCGATGGCGTTGGCGAAGGGCAGGTCGAAACAGTTGCTCATCAGCTTCGCATAATACCATTGGCGATGCTGGTCCTGCACATAGACGCCGCGCGATCCATCGGCTTGCCAGTTCCAGACCCCGCCATGGTTGACGAAGGGAATGGATGCTTCACCGCTTGCCGGCTGCTGCATCGCGGCCATGGCCGGGACGCTCGCGAACATCAGGGGAAGGGCCAGGAAAGCGGCCCGATATCTGGCGAACATGCTCTGTCTCCTGCAAGAGCGGATTTCGATCTGATGGGATCAGATCGCCGCTCCATCTTCATGACGCCGATATGGGTAGAAGGCCGCTCCGTCGGGAGGACGAGGCGACAATTTGATACAAGATTCAGCGCTGCATCCGCTCCGCGAAATGGCGGCGGCAGAGCGCGACATAGCGGTCATTGCCGCCGATCTCGGTCTGCTCGCCCCGCCGGATCGGCGCGCCCTGCGCATCGACGCGCAGGTTCATCGTCGCCTTGCGCCCGCATTCGCAGATCGTCTTTATCTCGTTCAGCGTGTCGGCCAGGCCCAGCAGCGCGGCGCTGCCCTCGAACAACTTGCCCTGGAAATCGGTGCGGATGCCGTAACAGAGCACCGGAATGTTCAGCCGGTCGCAGACAGTGGCGACCTGCCAGACCTGTTCTTCGTTCAGGAACTGCGCCTCGTCGATCAATATGCAGGACAGCGGGCTGTGCGCCTGCTGGGCGGCGATGGCGGCAAAGAGATCGGTCGCGGCATCGAAGATATGGGCCTGCGCCTCCAGCCCGATGCGGGAAACGATGCGTCCGGCTCCGTAACGATCGTCCACGGCGGCGGTCCACAGCATGGTTTCCATGCCACGCTCCCGATAGTTGAAGCTGGACTGGAGCAAAGTGGTCGATTTGCCCGCGTTCATCGAGCTGTAGTAGAAATAGAGCTTCGCCATGGTCAGCGCGCCATTGGCGCGATCTGCTTGAGGAAACGGACCAGGGCGTCGGCCAGCGCGATACGCTTGTCGGAAAAGCTGTGATCGGTCGGCCAGACCATCAGCCGCGTGTCGGGATTGGCCGATTGCGCGTCCGCCGTCACCTTGCGCGCCATGGCGCCGATGCCCCGCTCCGCCCCGATGATGACCAAGGGGCGGCGGCCATAGCCCACCAGCCTGCGGCCGAGGTCGAACTTTTCGACATTGCCGCTGATTTCGGCGGTCAGGCTGTCATAGCTGGCGCCATGGAGCGGGGGCAGGTCGTCGGCAACTTCGGCCTTCCAAGCGGCTTCGCCCTGCGGCGTGGAGAGGGCGGCGGCGGTTTCGGCCGGATCCCAGGGATCGATCAGGAAGAGGCCCGCGACATGGGGTTCGGCGGCGGCGACGTCGGCGGCCATGAAGCCGCCCATGCTGTGCCCTGCGACGACGATGGCGCTCGTGTCGATGCGATATTTCGCCACGGTGGCGGATTGCTGGAGATATTGCAGCGCGTTCCAGGCGTCTTCCGAAGCGTGGGTGAAGGAGAAGTTTCCGGGACTGCCCCAGGAGCCGCGATAGTGGAGCGTCAGCACATTCCAGCCGGCACGGCGGGCCGCCTGCGCCAGGTCCAGATTCTGCTCATTGCCGGGAAAACCGTGGAGGAGGAGGAGCGTCGGGTGCAGGCCCGAACCGGCGGCGGTATAGAGAACAGCGTTGAGCGCGCCATCTCCGGAAGGGATGACGAAGGCGCTCATGCCGGCGGGATAGGCGGGATCAGGGGCCGGGTCCGTGGTGACGGCCGGATGGACCGGCGCTTCCCTGGCGGCGGCGGGCGTGGCGAGCGCCAGAAGCGCGGTTGCGAATATGCCCGTTCTTTTCATCTGCCCTGCCCCTTGCCTTGCCTTGCCTTGCCTTGCCTTGCNTTGCCTGCGGACAAGACGCTGTTAGCCGGGCTGCGCCGTCGCGTCGATGGGGACGATGTTTGTCGGGCAGCGGCCTATTCGCCCTCGGCCTCGGGCTTGTCCAGATCGCGCGCTACCTTGGGATCGCGCAACAGCCTGTCGATATGGTTGCCTTCGTCGAAGCTTTCGTCCGCGAGGAATTTGAGCTTTGCCGCATATTTGAGGCGCACGCGGGTCGCGACCTCGCGCTGGAGATAGGCGGTGTTGGTGCGCAGCGCCTTCAGCACGGCCTCCTCATCCTGGCCGAGCAGCGACTTGATGAAGACCGTCGCGTGGCGCAGGTCGGGCGACATGCGAACTTCCGTCACGCTCACCACATGGCTGGCGAGCACATCGTCATGGACGTCGCCGCGCTGAAGGATCTCGGAGAGCACATGGCGCACCTGTTCGCCCACGCGCAGCAGGCGGACGGAGGGACCTTCCTGCAAATTGTTCATGCCATTCACTCCGGCAAATCGGTAAAGAAGGTCAAATTATTTCCGGCCGGGTCCGTGATCGTGATTTCAAGGCTGCCCCATTCCGTCTCGACCGGTTCCCCCGGCCGGGCGTTGCCGAAATGCTTGGCGCGCAGCTCCGCCGCATAGGCCCGCACGTCATCGACGGCGATGCGAATGCCCGAACCCGGCGTCCCGTCACCATAATGTTCGGACAGGTGCAGTACGCATCCCTCACGCGCCACGCCCATGTANAGNGGCATGCCAGGTTCGAAGCGATGTTCNAACACCACNCCGAACCCCAGGAAGTCGCAGTAAAAGGCGCGCGTCCGCGTTTCATCGAAGCTGCGGAGGATTGGCGTGACCTTGCCTAGCATGACCATGTCCTTTTCCTCCGCGCCGCGTCGCGCGCGCTCCTGTTACAGCGTCCGGGCGCGTTCCTCGACCTCGAACAGCTCGAGCGTGTCGCCAGGCTTGATGTCGTTCGTGTCCTGAAGGACCGCGCCGCACTCCATGCCGGCGCGGACTTCGGCCACGTCGTCCTTGAAGCGACGGAGCGAGGCGATGTTGGTGCGCGACACGATGACATCGTCGCGGGTAAGGCGCGCGGACAGTCCCTTGCGGATGATGCCGTCGAGGACGAGCAGGCCCGCCGCCTTGTCCTTCTTGCCCGCGGGGAAGACCTGAAGCACCTCGGCCCGGCCGACGATGGTTTCGATGCGTTCGGGGGCAAGCTGGCCCGCCATTTCGCCGCGAACCTCTTCGAGCAGGTCGTAGATCACGTCATAATAGCGCAGCGAGATCTTCTCGCGCTCCGCCAGCTGGCGCGCCTTGGCATTGGGACGGACGTTGAAGCCGATCAGCGGCGCGCGGCTGGCGGCGGCCAGCGTGACGTCGCTCTCTGTGATCGCGCCGACACCCGAATGCAGGATGCGCACCTTGATCTCGTCGGTCGAAATGCGGTTCAGCGACGACACGATCGCTTCAACCGAGCCCTGCACGTCACCCTTCACCACCACCGGATATTCGATGACGGTCGTGTTGAGCGCCGAGAACATGTGCTCGAAGCTGGTCGGCGCGGCAGTGGTGCGCTTCTTGGTCGCCTGTTCCTGACGATAGGCGGCGACTTCGCGGGCGCGCGCCTCATTCTCGACAACGGTGAGCTGGTCGCCCGCCATCGGCACGCCGGAGAGACCCAGCACCTCGACCGGCGTCGACGGACCGGCGACCTTCACCTGCTGGCCCTTGTCGTTGATCATCGCGCGGACCTTGCCGCTTTCCGAGCCGATGACGAAAGTGTCGCCGATCTTCAGCGTACCCTTGCGCACCAGAACGGTGGCGACGGCGCCGCGACCCTTGTCGAGCTGCGCCTCGATCACATTGCCTTCGGCGGCGCGATCCGGATTGGCGGTCAGTTCGAGCAACTCGGCCTGGAGCAGGATCTTTTCGATCAGCTCGTCAAGGCCGGTCTTCTTGAGTGCCGAAACCTCCACGTCCTGAACGTCGCCGCCCATATCCTCGACCACGACCTCCTCGCTCAGCAGGCGCTCGCGCACCTTCTGCGGATTGGCATCGGGCTTGTCGCACTTGTTGATCGCGACGATCATCGGAACGCCGGCCGCCTTGGTATGGTTGATGGCTTCGATCGTCTGCGGCATCAGGCCGTCGTCCGCCGCCACCACCAGGATGACGATGTCGGTGACGTTGGCGCCGCGGGCGCGCATTTCCGAGAAAGCCTCGTGACCCGGCGTATCGAGGAAGGTGATGATGTCGCCGCTCTTCGCCTTGATCTGATAGGCGCCGATATGCTGGGTGATGCCGCCGCTTTCGCCGGACACGACATTGGTGCCGCGCAGCGCGTCGAGCAGAGAGGTCTTGCCGTGGTCGACATGGCCCATGATGGTCACGACCGGCGGACGCGACTTCAGCGTTTCGGGTGCGTCAACCTCACCCTCCATGCCGATTTCGACGTCGGCATCGGACACGCGCTGGATGCGGTGACCGAATTCCTCCACCAGCAATTCGGCCGTATCCTGGTCGATCGCCTGGTTGAGCGTGACGGCGGTGCCCATCTTGAACAGGGCCTTCACCAGGTCCGCGCCCTTTTCGGCCATGCGGTTGGCGAGTTCCTGGACAGTGATGCTTTCGGGGACCACCACGTCGCGCGACTGCTTTTCCCGCTGCTGGGCGCCGCCCGAATAATGGGCGCGGCGTTCCTTCTCGCGGGCGCGCTTGAGCGCGGCGAGGCTGCGGGCGCGGGCGCTGTCATCATCCGCGAGGGCGCGGGTGACGGTGAGCTTGCCTGCCTGACGGCGATTGTCGTCGCCGCGCTTGGCCCGCTCCGGCTTGGCCGGTTCGGGGCGCTTGACCGGGGCGACCGGCGTGAAGCGGCGCGGCGGGGGCATGGTGGACGTTGCGGGCTTCGTTTCGGCAGCGGCCGGCGCGGCCTCGGCCGGGGCATCGGCCGCGACAGGCGCGGCTTCCTCAACGTTCGCCTTGGCCGTTTCCTCGACGGTCCCCGCGTCCACTTCGGGCTGGCGCGCGACTTCGGCCTCGGAAGCCTCTGCGGCCAGGCGATTTTCCTCGGCGCGGCGCTTTTCCTCCTCGCTTGCGGCAAGGCGCTGGGCGTCTTCGCGACGGCGCGCGTCCTCCAGCGCGGACATGCGGGCTTCCTCCGCCTCGCGCAGCAGCTTCGCCTGCAATTCCTGACGGGACATCAGGCTCTGCGGCGGGGCCGGGCGCGCGGGAGCCGGCTGCGGCGCGCGCGCCTGCGGCTGGGGCGCCGCCGGAGCGGCGGGGGCAGCCGCGGGCGTGGGATCAGCCTGCGGTTCAGGCGCAGCGTGGCCGGCTTCGCCCGGCTTGCCCAGGATGCGGCGCCGCTTCACCTCAACCACGACCGTGTTCTTGCGGCCGTGGCTGAACTGCTGCTGCACCTGACCGGACTCGACCGTGCGCTTGATCCCCAGCGGCTTGCGGCCCAGAACCGGCTTGTCTTCCTTGCTGTCACTCATACGACTGAACTATACCCTTCACATCAACCCGACCGGCAAGGCCCGTCGGCGCCTTCATTCCAATGCCAACCCAGGCATTCCAATACCAACTCAGGCGCCCAATGCCCCTGCGGAGTCCTGCTCCCCATGCACCGGCGCTCCGTTAGCGCAACCCAGATAGCTTTCCAAGCGGCCTATGGCGCCGCGCAGACGTGACGCCGCACGCGAGTCGGTCACCGCGATATGGACGACATTGTCCCGCCCCATTGCCATAGATAGGGCGTGTCGGTCCACAGGCAAGACGATGCCCGCCAAATCCGTGCCTTCCGCCTCCTGCCCGACGCGCAAAGCCTGGTCGAGCTTGCGGTTGCCGTCGGGGGCGGCGTCGGCGGCGTGGAGCAGCATCGTCACCTCCCCCTTGCGGCAGGCGACATCGATTTTTTCAGAGCCCGTGAGGACCATGGACGCCTTCGCCTCCAGTCCCAGCCGGTCGAGCAGCGCCTTGCGCAGGCCGTCCTCGATCAGCGCGGGGAGGTTGTCGGGGATTTGCAGGTCGCCGGTCTTGAACGCCCGAGCGAGCGCGCCCTTGAGCTTGCCCCTGGCGAGCGCCTGTTCGACTTCCGCGCGGGACACTCCGATCCAGGCGCCACGGCCGGGGGCCTTGGCGCGGATGTCGGGCAGGATTTCACCATTCGGGCCGCAGGCGAGGCGGACGAGCATGTCCGGGTCGGCGCGGTCGCCCGACAGGATGCATTTGCGTTCGGTCATGACGCGCCCTTTCCGAACGAAATCCGTGTTCCTGCCAGGGCAGGAATCCGGTTCCACCTTTTCGGGTGCGCACGACCCTGGGACTGGGCTCCCGCCTTCGCAGGAGCACGGCTGTCCGTCAGTGCTGGGGAAGCGCTTAGCCTCTCATTGGGAAGTGACCGCGGCATTGGCGTCCTCCCCTGTCGGCCGGGGCGCGACCCGATCGGCCATGAGCTGGCCGGCCGAGCCGTAATTTTCCATCGAGATTTCCGAAATCACCACCTGCACGGCAGAGGCCGGCTTCCCGAGACGCTCGACGAGCGACCGGGTGACGTCGGCGACGATGGCCGCCTTCTGTTCGCGGGTGGCGTTTCCGGCCAGACGGATATCGACGAACGGCATCTGCGCTTATGCTTCCTCGTCTTCGAACCAGTGGGCGCGGGCGGCCATGATGATCTCATTGCCCTGCTCTTCACTGAGGCCATATTCGGCCAGGATGCCGCCCTTGTCCTCGCTGCCTTCGTTGCGGCGGCGGCGCTGGTCGACGCGCTTCTTGGCGATCAGTTCGTCCGTGGCCAGATCGGCCAGGTCGTCCAGCGTCTTGATGCCCGCCTTGCCCAGCGTCACCAGCATCGCCTCTGTAAGGTGCGGCATGTCGGCCAGCGCATCCTCGACGCCCAGCGCCTGACGCTCCTCGCGGGCAGCGGCCTCGCGGCGGTCCAGCGCTTCCTGCGCGCGGCTTTGCAGTTCCTGCGCCAGTTCCTCGTCAAAGCCCTCGATCGCGGCCAGTTCGTCGATGCCGACATAGGCCACTTCCTCCAGCTCGCCAAAGCCCTCGGCCACGAGGAGCTGCGAGAGGGTTTCGTCGACGTCCAGTTCGTTCTGGAACAGTTCGGAACGGGCGACGAATTCCTTCTGGCGCTTTCTCCGACGCGTCGGCCTCGGTCATGATGTCGATGGCCTTGCCGGTCAGCTGGCTGGCGAGACGGACATTCTGGCCGCGACGGCCGATGGCGAGCGAAAGCTGATCGTCGGGGACGACGACCTCGATGCGTTCCTCTTCCTCATCGATGACGACGCGGGCGACCTGCGCGGGCTGAAGCGCGTTGACGACGAAGGTCGCGGTATCCTCCGACCAGGGGATGATGTCGATCTTCTCGCCCTGCATTTCCTGCACGACGGCCTGCACGCGGCTGCCCTTCATGCCGACGCAGGCGCCGACCGGATCGATGCTCGAATCGCGGCTGATGACGCCGATCTTGGCGCGGCTGCCCGGATCGCGGGCGGCGGCCTTGATCTCGATCACCCCGTCGTAGATTTCGGGCACTTCCTGCGCGAACAGCTTCTTCATGAATTCGGGATGCGCGCGGCTGAGGAAAATCTGCGGCCCGCGGTTTTCGCGGCGGACGTTCAGGATCACCGAGCGGATGCGGTCGCCGACGCGGACGACTTCGCGGGGGATCTGCTGGTCGCGGCGGATGACGCCCTCGGCCCGGCCGAGATTGACGACGACATGGCCGAATTCGACGGACTTGACGACGCCGGTGATGATCTCACCCACGCGGTCCTTGAATTCCTCATGCTGGCGCTCGCGCTCTGCGTCGCGGACCTTCTGGAAGATCACCTGCTTGGCCGACTGGGCGTCGATACGGCCAAGGTCGATGGGCGGCAGCGGATCGACGATGAAGTCGCCCACGACCGCGTCCTTCTTCAGCTTGCTGGCCTGCTTCAGGTCGACCTGCTTGAAATAGTCGTCGACCTGCTCGACCACCTCCACGACTCTCCAGAGACGAAGGTCGCCGGTGTCCGGGTCCAGCTTGGCGCGGATGTCGTTCTCCGCGCCGTAACGGGCGCGGGCTGCGCGCTGGATCGCGTCTTCCATCGCCTCGATGACGATCGCCTTGTCGATCATCTTCTCGCTGGCGACGCTGTTCGCAATGGCGAGCAGCTCGGCCTTGTTGGCGGAAATGGCGTTGGCCATGGTCGTAAACCCTTATTCTTCGGTTTCGAACTCGTCCGCCCCATCGGAGGAGAGCGGCATGCTAGCAGAAATCAATGCGTCGGTCAGTATCAGCTTGGCGTCGCCCACCAATGCGAAGGGGATCACCACATCGCCCGCCTTGACGTCGGTGAAGAGAATGCCCTCCCCCTCTATCCCGTTCAGAACACCACGGAAGCTCTTGCGGCCCCCGACGGCTTCGGTGGCGGAAATCTTCGCCTCATGCCCGGCCCATTCGAGAAAATCGGTGAGGCGGGTCAGCGGACGGTCGATACCGGGCGAGCTGACTTCGAGGCGATAGGCCTCCTCGATCGGGTCGGCTTCGTCCAGCACGTCGGACAGGCGGCGGGAGATGGCGGCGCAATCCTCAATGACGAGCTGCTTCGTCTCCGGCCGCTCGGCCATGATCTGCAGCGTATACTCGTCACCCGAGCCGAACAGCTTGATGCGCACGAGGTCGAAGCCCAAGGCCTTCACCTCCGGTTCGATCAGGGCTGTCAGTTCGGCGATGTCCGCCATGGGGTCTCCAAAAGAACAAAATTGCAGCTTCCCGTCGCCGCAGGCGATCCGCCCGCGACCCCGACATGTTTGACGATGTAAGGAAGCAGGGGCGATATAGGCGGGATGCCGCAAAGCTGCAACATTATTTGTCGCGAGGCATTTGATAAGCCTTCTGTTAGCGTCATCAGCGCCGAAATTCAGCCCCGGAGGAGACGATATGCGCCATCTTGCCCTGACTGCCCTGCCGCTGGCCCTGATCGCCTGTTCGGCTGACAATGCCGTGGGGCAGAACAGCACCACCTCCGCGACGAAGCCGTTCAAGACCTCCGTGATCGCGGATTTCGATGCGCCCTGGGCCATGACCTTCATGCCCGACGGGCGGATGCTGGTCACCGAAAAGGCGGGCGAGATGATCCTGTTCGATCCGAAGAACGGAACGAAAATTCCCGTCGCAGGCATTCCGCCGGTCGACAGCGAAGGTCAGGGCGCGCTGATGGACGTGGTGCTGGCGCCCGATTTCGCGCGGAACCGGTCGGTCTATTTCAGCTTTTCCGAGGCGGGTCAGGGCGGCAAGGGCGTGGCGCTCGCCACCGGCGCCTTCCACCAGGCGAGCGATGGGACGACGAAGCTGGACGGCGTGAAGGTGATCTTCCGCGCAAGCC
>JGI24740J21852_10000555_pt1 | contig 16023 bp, 13 predicted proteins | sample KBSCornC6_FD_21852 | JGI IMG/M metagenome (IMG submission 21852) | reverse complement strand
CTGCCTTCGTTGATGCTCGAGCCGTATCTTGAGAGTGGGCGTCTCGTGCCCGTTCTATCGGAATTTGCTCGCAGCGACATGTGGCTCTCGGCAGTCTATTTACAGCGGCGGCACAGTACGGCGGTGCAGCGTGCTTTCCTTGATTTTCTGGAAGATCGGATCAAGCCTCACAAGGCTACACACGATTGATTGCTTCGGTTCGTGCAGCAAGTGCGCGAGTCAACCGTTCTCTATCAAGTGAAGGTTTCGGCAGCGGAAACGCGGTGTCTCTCGATTGCGTGATCTCCCACGTCACTTCTTGCGCAAGACTTGAGTTGCAGGTTCTTGTGATGAGGCTTGCACTCTCCTTAATCTCCTTTCTTTGGAACCGCCATGCAATTCACAAAAGTCATGAAGATCGCTTCTGTCCCCGTTCTTTCCTTTCTGGTCGCGGCTGGCGCGCATGCAGAAGCATATGACGGCGTTCACAACGCTCTCTCCACCAAGACACGCGATGAGGTGAATATCGAGGCCGTGCAGACTGCTTCGGCCCCGAACCAGAATGTGGTGAGAGGCTCGCGGGGTGCTGAAACGATGGCAATGTCAAAGGATCGTTCCATCGTTGAAGCCGAAGCCATTCGTGCGGCCTGGGCACCCGATCAGAACGTGGGTTCCGGCTCGCGCGTGAACAGCAAGGTCATTTCGACGATGCCCCACCCTGCTGACGTACGGGCAAAAGCCAACTAAGTACCGTTCGCCAGGCAAAGATGGACCGCCCCTCAGAGCTTGATTCCGGCACGGCTCAGTTGTTCTGTCTTTGCGTACCCCATGCAGGCCGCACCGGTTACGCCGTCTTGCGCTTCGGTCGAGGCCTCTTGGAGGGTAGGGCGGCAGCACGATGAGTCGGTCTAATCAACCGGCCAATCAAGAAACTCTAAGCCAGACGCATGCATCAACAGATGCAATTCGCCTAGCGGTCCCGATGGCCTTCATTCGTCGAGGCCGTTGAAGCAGGACTGCGCAATGACCGCAATGCGATGGAGACCGCGCGCTTGACGGCTGGCGTCTTTGACCGCAACCGCTGCAGAGCTGTCGGCGCCGAAGTAAAAGTGGCTCAGATTCCGGTCGGCGCCAACAGGTCATAGAGGTTTGTTAACCGGCTCGACGGATGATCAGAATCCAGATGCGATCCGTCGCTTCAGGCCAAGAGCTGATCGATTTGGTCGAGGAAAATCGCCAGTTCGCCCTGTTTGCCCGTACTCGTTGACCGCCATTCGTCAATCGGTCTGACCATCGCAAGTTGGCGAGCATCAGCTGATAGCTTCTCCAACTGCTGATCAACCAGACCACGCCCTTGCAGGTAATACTGCCCCCATCGGGCGAAGCTCAGAACCCACATCGAAACCGTCAAGGCGTCGTCCCATCGAGCCCAGTTTGACGTGCTTGCGAGGGGCTGATGCAAGATCCGCTTCTGTCGTGCCAAGTGTGCTCGCATCAAGCTGAGACTCTCTCGCTGTCGGGGGGGGCTGCTGTACGCAAACAGGAATGCGGCGACATTGGTTGTCTGACCCTCGCGTGCCGCAACAAACAGCCGAGGCCTGTGCTTCGGATCCGGCTCCAGCAAGACATCAAGTTCCTGAATCCAGATCTCGCATGCGTCGTCGTTCTTGGCGCGCTCACCCTCGAGCAAAGGTAAGACTACATCCCGGAAGAGCCAGGGTTCGGCCCATGCCAATCTCTTCATATGACCGCGCATGGAGTCGACCAGACGGCTCAGATCAGGGGCAAGTATTTCTGCCGGCAACGCCTCGTGCACTGCAGTGACCAAGTCCTTGTAGGGTTCAGCTTCCGCCGGATCTCCCGCAGCATGATTGAGCATCCAGCCCAAGGCCCGTATCTTCTCGGAGGCCGGAAAGGTGGCAAGGGACTGAACCACGGTGGTTGTCCCGTTCGGTGCTTCAAGTTGCCGCTTGATCGCATTCAGACCCATCCATTGCAGCAGGCCGCTGCTACTGCGAGTGAGGTGATTCAGCTGCACCGAACTGATGTCGAATTGAATCGACAACGAAACTTCACTGGCGATCTGGCCCAAAAGGGATAGTCTTACAACGTCCGCGGCTTCGGCCTCTGCTGGAACAGCAACGCCTTGGGTCTCGAAGATCGCCTGCAGTGCGTCTGGAGCAAACCACCATAGAAATTTGATGGCGTAGAACTCCGCCCATGTCAGAGCTGCATACTTTGTCGCATGGATCAAGTCATTTGGGCGATAAGAGCTGTATAGCAGAGACTCGATGGGTACTCGAAAGAACCAAGCTCTCGCCACGGCCAGTTCTTTTTCCACTTCATCATGCGTGCGATTGAAGGATGCCTCAAGGAATTGCGCCAGGAAGTTCAGGAATTCATGCTCCAACGCGAGTTCGGGGAATCGCGAGTCCTCTACGTGTGAGTGAGCGAGCACCTCGCCGATAACTCCCCAGTTCGCAGAGAAATCTGCGAAGGCGCCGGCATCGTGGCGCAAGCAGTTGCGCAGACCGTCCGCCTGGGGAAGTGCGAGCGAGTTTTCCTTGAGCAGCCCCAGCGCATCCATCTTTTCCTTCAAGAGATCACCGCTCAAACCCTTGAGCGACGGCTCGCCGGCCCACGCGCCGAGCACATCGCCTGCTTGGCGCATCTCGAGAAAGCGCAGAGGTTCGTAACGCCGCATCGCAGTAGGCGGCAGCGCTGAGTCGAAGAGAAGAGGTATGGCGGGGCCATCGGCTTCACTGTCGAACTGCTTAGCCTGGGCTTCCCGCATCAATCCTGACTTGTATTGCTCGACCTCGAGCAGAACATCTGCGGGAATTGGAGTTACCAGCAACGGATGGTTTTCGGTCGCCTTTTGGAGTGAGTTCGACAGGTTGAAACCCGCGACCGGTAGCCCGTCCTGCCCCAGTACCAGGATATAACGATCATGCAGCCGGCCTGCCGTCAGGCCGAAGATGCGCAGCTTGATGCTTCTGAGCAAAGGTCGGCTCTGCTCGCAACCCATCATCAAGTTGTTGATCCGCCCCAGAGCTCGATCTTTGGACTCATCGGAGGTCTCCTCTTTGTCCTTGGATGCCTTGGGCAGGGAGGTGAAGACGATGTAGTCGGCGTCCGGTGCTGCAGATATCGTGATCAAGCCCAGCCCGGCCGCTTCAAAATAGGGGTCGAAGATCACGACCTGATGCTCTCGATACTTCTGCAGCAGTGCCTTGAACCACTCCACGAACTGCAACTTTCCATCGCCGTCACCCTGATTCCGACGCAGAAAGAACTGTCCTTCCGACCTGGGGGGACTGAGTCGCGCAAAAAGCGATGCAAGATCGCGGTTGACTGGGACCCAGGGGTCCGCTTTGCGTTCACCGATACGGTTGGCGAATCCCAAGCTGCCGCGATTGATCGTCAAGGCGGCCTTCACACGGTCAGCGGCAGAAGGCCTAACGGCTCTCTCGAGCCAGTCGAACTTGACCGCATTCCTGCTATGCCCCAGCGCGTGGCTTTGAATATGGATCTCCCGGACGTATGAAACACGCCAACGACAGCACAAGAGACTCTCGCGTGGGTTCTCGACATTGAAGCCGAAGATCTCCAGCTCAGTGCTGTCTGTCCTGCTTCGAATTTGTTCGCTCAGTTCGAACCGCCCTTCGAACGCTCCTTCTGCATCTTGCTGTGCCGACGTGAGGCTGGCGTAAATGAGCTGGTTGCCGTTCGTGATACTCAGCTTGAATTGAAAGCCTTTGAAGTTCGGCACTTGCGCCGGGTTGAACCGCACGACCAGCGTAGGCGGAACATCAATCCAGCTCACGTCGAGCAGTTGCCGCTCTTCTTCGTCCAGGGCAGGGAAGACCAGCAGTTCAAGGTCGCCGAGTCGACTAATGTCGGTTCCTCCAAAATCCAAGCCTGTATCGGTGTCTAGTTGCTTCGCCACCAATGCCGTCAGAGCGGCATCGTAGTCCTGGCCAATGCGAAACAACGCCTGCTTGGTCGTTTGAGTGATTGAAGCGCTGAGGGCTCCCGATCCGCCATGCGGGCTCGACGGCGCCCCCCGTTTGTAGGCGTCTTTGTTGAGCAAATATGCCACCGGTCGGTAAACCAGTCCGGAGGCCTCGAGCGCAGTCGTTCCGAACCGTTTCTTAAGCTGATCGGACAATTCGAGCTTGAGTTCTTCGCTGATCGCGGTGACAGGCTGGCCAGCGCTCAGCTGCCGCAAGAGTTCTGGACATTGGGTGCTGCTGACATAGAGGGTGAGCCGAGCAATCTGCGCTTGGAAACCCTCGAACTTCTCAAAATAGTCCTTGTGCCCTGCAGCCCATTGCTCGTTTGCATAGGTGTAAGGCAGCAAGCGGCCATAAATCACGCGGTTCTCGATGGACTGGTCCGTCTTGATCTGCAAGACCCACAACTGTAGGGCACACGGGAGGGCCTCTCGCGAGAAAAGACGTGCCAATCTGTCGTCATTGAGGAGATCATCGAGTACAGGAGACATTGATTTCGGCGCCTTTCAATAAATCTTCAAACCTCATGCTCGCGCCGATGCGCCGAGCGCGACGTCCCCGACAGGGGCGAGGGACATGGAGCATCAGTCAAACGTCGTGGTCAGGGTGGACTGCCTCGTCCAGAAATGGACAGCTAGGGCCGCAGAAGCTGCTGTGGCTCCCGTGCGACGCTTCCGAAGATGGTGCCGATGAACAGCAAGGCAACACCGATGGCAGACACGTGGATGCCGCGGCAGGTGCGAATTGGCTGGGATCCGGTTCGAAAAATGCAGATACCGGCAGATCTGGGCCTGACTATCCGCTGGCTTGTAACAACGCACGATCCTGACTTTCCGGCCGCCAGGCGAAGCGCGTGAACCTGCGTTCTCTATCCAGTTCACTCAGGCAGATATCCTGGGCTGTCACATCAATGACGACGCTGAACTGGGGTGGGTTTGAATAGGGAACATACATCAGATCGCCGGCTTTGATTCCTTCTTGATCCGGGTAGGCAGCAGCCGGGGCTGTGGCGACTTCCCAGCCGATCTTGAAGTGATAGTTGAGCCAGTTCTCGCCGTTAGCACCTTCGTCAGCGGTTGGCGTATTGGTCATTCGCACGCTAGAGGAAAGTTGCATTGCATCTTCTTCGTCGACGGCAATGGCTGGCAATAGTTCGTAAAGGTAGGCGTAGGCCGCAACCAAGTGGTCTTTTTTTGCCTTCTGCGCCATGGGCTCAATGCGTTTCAAAAGGCTGTGGCCAATGTCCCAGGCTAGCCATGCCAACAGTGCTCGCACTTGTCCGAGCTCTTCAAACTCCTGGACCTCGCTGTCGTCGGCGCGAACATCGCAAGCGATGCCTTGGGAACGCCCGAAAAGGATGACCATTGACTGTGACAGGAGATCCTGGCGGGTTTCCGAGTCGATGAATCCGCCCACCTGCCGCCATTGGGGGAGGTGCCGAAGACGCCGGAATTCCCTCACCAACGAGAGCACCGCGACGAGTTGCACCGCGCAGGTACGAGTCTTGGCCACTCGAAGGTCAGGACGGGTCTCGTTTTGCGCCGCTTTGAGCTGCTTGATCATGCGACTGACGACTTGCTTTAGTCGCTTTCTCACTGCATCGACCGCTTGCAGGGGCAAGGGAGCAACAGGTTCTTGGGTGGCCTCCTCGTGTTCTGTGCCGACAAGCTCTTCTTCCGAGAGCGGCTGTGACTCGGTGATCGATGCCGCCGATTTTGGCAGCCCTTGGCCCAATCGGTAGATGAGTGCATCGAGCACCTCAAGAAGGCTTCCTGATTGCAGAAGGCGCTTTCTTCTGCTATTTCTTGTGCTGGCGGTTTCACCGATGTGAACAGCGAGCGATGCTGGCCGCACTGGAGCCGTCGTGGTTTGTTTGCTTGAGCCTGGCCGCCCGATGCTGGAGGGAGGCAATACCACCTGTTCAGGATCGTCAAAAATGGCCTTCTCTATCTGCTGGATAAGAGATTCAATGTTGGCACCGCTAAAGTCCAAGCCGGCCAGCGCGTCCCGAAGCGCTGTTCTGTACGAGCGCGCTACACCACGGCTCAGAGCATCGTCATGGTGCACGATGATGCGCAGGAGCCTGCCACTGCGGCCGCTGAGCTCTAGCCATCGCACTGCAGGCGCCTTCTCGCCCAGTTCTGCGATTGCCTCCCTATCCTCGGAACGCTCAAGGGCCGCAGGGGCTGTGTGCGAACCATCCTCCATGTGCACTACGAACTCAGCGAATTCTTCAGACTCGGACCTTGGGATCATGACTTTTGAAGTCCCCGCGGCGAGAGCAACGATCCGCACTGGAGCGCTCGGAGTTTCGTCGTCGTTCTCGCTTTCTTGGTGCGTGATTAGTATTGCGCGCAACTCCGAGTCATCCATCGCAGGAGCTGAAAAACCCAGTGCAAGATCTCTGGCGAAGCGCGAACTGGCAAGCTCGAGGTTGGGCCGAACGAGCATGGCCTCGAAGTTCGCGCGCTCGCCTCCAAGCCAGGCTGGTCGGCTTGGGTTTGCACTGCCTGCGACGAGCATATGGGAGCCGCCGAAGTCGAGCAGGAGTGCCTTGGCGTGAAGATAGTGTGCAGCCTGCTCCGACCAGAGCTCTCGCGCGTCGACGAACTGCGAACGAAGTCCCTTGGGGCGACCGCCGAGCGCTACGGTCTTGGGATCGATGATCACTTTGATCGCGGCTCCAGGCCAACGGGCCTCCAACGACTTCAAAAGTGCATGCTGAGTGTCGAAGAATGCGCCAGTGACCACCACGCGCTCGGGCATCGCTGGCATCGCTCGGTCGAGCTGTTCGAGCAATGAAGGCCCGCTGTTGGATTGCCCGAGCAAGCGGATATCGGAAAGCTTCGATTCAACGCCAGTTGCTTGCGGAACAAGTTCGCCGATCCTGTGTGCGGCCTCCAGCACGGACGGCGCCAGTTTGTCCTCCTGGGTCCGAAGCCACTCGCGGATCAGGCTCCAGACGTGGCTAAGCACGAGCTTGTGCGCCGGATCGGCATCTGGCCCCACGTCGATGTACGTCGTGACCTCCCGATTGAAGCCGAAGCCTGAAAGCGTGAGGTTGTGGCTGCCAATGAACAGGGCACAGCGCTTCTTGCTGGCGAGCAGGCAGATCTTTGGGTGGAAAGCACCAGGCGCGGCCATGGGGATGAGCGCATACGCCGAACCGGCCAGGCGCGGCCTCAAAGATGGCGTGGCCCATGAACGAGCGCACTGGACGCTGTCCATGAGCACTACGTTGTGCCTCGACTCGGCCGCCTGAAGACGCCGAAGTACAACTTCCTCGTAGAACGGGAGCGTTGCATTGAAGGTCGTTATCAGAGAAGCGTCAAATTTGGCACCTTTGAGAGCTGCCAGTAGGGAGATGCCGTCGTTGGTTTCACTCATAGGCAGCCTCGAAGAGCTGGATGCCAAGTGTGGTGGCCCGTAGGTCTCCGCTGCTGTCGGTCTCACGAGCTAGGGCGCCGACATCCCGCAAGATCCGAATCGCCTGGCGGATACGGGGATTGGTCTTCGCGGGCACGGGAATGTCGCCGCGCGCCTCGATTCCCCGCTCAGTTGGATGGACGCGAAAGGTGGCAGTCGAACTTTGTCGCAGCTTGCGTAGTGCGACATGCAAATGAGTTTCCAGGATCCAAGCAATAAGGTCTGCGACGACGGCTGACAACGTCATGTCGTTCCACTTTACGCAGCGCTCGCGAAACGATCCCAAGTTGATCGGGGAATCTTGAAGCTGCGCCTGGTCCATGGTCAGAGAGCCATAGGCTGGGGCTTCTTGGTTCTCCCGCATGCGAAGAAGTGCCAACATGTTCACCACAGACGCCAGAAATGCAGGCTCCTGATCCAGTTGCAAGCGCTCCCTGGAAATGCGAGCAGCAGCCCAGGACAACTCATGCTCATTCGCCATGAAGTCGCCAAGTGCAGGGGCGCCAGACTCCAGGGAACTGCACAGCGCACCGAAGGTTTTTGCCTTCAACTTGCCCAGTGCTTTGAGAAGCTCTGGGCGCTTCGCCAGCGACTGGCTGAACTCCTCTATGGAGCTTGGCGGCACTGGCTCCGTTACCAACGCGGTGAGCGAGATGGAAAATGCCTTCTGCATCGCAACGGATACCAGGTCATTGCGGACGTAGTAGGCCCAGGCCAAGCGGGTGTGGGCCAAGGATCCTGGAGGACGCCATGCTGTCCCGTCCACGAGGGACTCTGTGTAGGCGGCGGCGCGGAAGGTCGCTTCGTCAAGTGCGGAGAGTCCGGCGGCTTGCAATGCGCCGGCCAGATGCAGCAAGAGCGCCAGGCTCTTGCGTCGTTGGGCGCCTTGTGCCTCGAACTCAGACTTCCGGTCGAAGAAAATGTCGAGCAAAGCCGCTTGTTCGCCCTGCCGCTGAGGCAGGCAACAAGGGCAGAAATCTTGGAGCGCATCCAGCGTCTTTGCCGAGACGATATCTGCGTCCACAGCTTGCCAGAACGAGCGGCCGTCAACGCCCATGTTGAACGCGTGTGCGATCGGCTCGCCGCGCTCGCGCGTGTAGCTCAACCACGGCTTCTCGACCGTGGCCAAGATGCCGAGTTGCGTCAGTGTTCCCGCGTAGTACTGACCGAGGCCGCCTAGCTTGTTGGCAAAGTAGCGTTCGGTCGATTGCTCTCGGGTCGTGTAGGTCGATAGCCGGATCGACTTGCCTTCTCCGACCAGCCTGACAGCATCGTTGAGCGTTTCTCGCCCAACCATCGCGGGTCCGTGGCGGGCCGCGTCGTCACCCATGACTTGCGCATGGCGCTCGGCAATCATCGTGAAAAGACAGTCGGCCCTTCTGTAAGCCTCAAGGAAGGCGTTGAAGTCCTGGCGGTGAATGTCTCGCTCCTCATACGAGCGGATCAACCATGGATAAAAGCTGTAGTACCGTGCCCTGTCTGTGACATTTGTAATGCCGGGAAGCAACTGAGAATAGATCTGGATGCATGGGCCTTGAGTACCAATATGGTCCAGACCTCCAATGGTGTGGGGAGGCGTTACCCAGCTGGTTTCTATCGACATGGTTTTTAATTCAGCTCAATACTGGTGATCTAGTCCGTTCGCCTTCGCGCTGACACGGTGCTATTTACGCGGCGCGCGGCCAGTCATCCGGCACGAGCTTCAATCCGTCGCGCCAGCGCTCGCGCAGCGCCTCTTGAAACCGGGCGTCGTCACTGAAGTCTGGGTGATCGGTAATGAGCACCTGGAACTTGCCTTGCAAGGTCTCGACGACATCGAAGATCAGGCCGAAGAGCCTTTTGACGGCCCGGCGGTCCGTGTCAATCTTCTCCTGTGTCACGCCATTGTCGGGTACGGTGTCGGGGGAGAAATGCGCCTGCGATAGTTGGTCCAGAAGCAGGAAGGAGGGTACCGGGCGGCCACGGCTCGCGAACCATGTGTGCAAGGCGAGGTGTGCGACGATGTGGTAGCCAACGTGGTTTTCCCCGCTGCCGATCTCGCGCATGGGCACCGGCCGCTCCGGCGTGTCGGCCACGACGGTCAAGTTGCGCGAATCGAGGCGCAGTGGCGAATCAGAGTATTCCAAGTCGATCTGCTTGGCATAGTTGGAGAGGTATCGGTTGACATTGGACAGACAAGAGTCCAACTTCGCCTGAATCGTGTCCGTACTAACGGCCTCGTCGAGCTGGACCTCTTGCATCCGCAGCGCTTTCAGCCGTACCTGTTGCTCGCTGACGTCCGGCATCTGAGGGATGTTCTCCATGTACAAGCTGATGCGTCCTAAAACCATGGCGCGCCGTGCTTCGGTGTCGGCGGCCAACTGCAGGCGCTGGCTGCCGCGCTTGACGGCCGTGAGCAGCGTTCGGTTGTCGTCGAGGCGGCGGCGTACGTCGGCGAGCTGGGTCTCCACTTCTTGTATCGCGGTTGCGATGCGCGGGGTCGCGGCATCCATCGCGCCGCTGCGCTCACCGATGTAGTCCTGCGCGGCGCGCAGATCACCGATCGACGGCACCTGTGAGGCTTCGGGCAGGTCCTGCAGGCACAGCGGGCAAGCATGCCCCGGCGCATCATGCTCAAAAACCGTCACCGCCTGGAGCCGGGCCGTATGTTCGCGAGCCTCTGCGGCATAGCCCCTGGAACTGCCTTCGAAGCTGCGGGCGCGCTCGAGCGTCGACTGGAGCGTGCGCTGCTGTCGTACAAGTTCGCTACGCACGTCGGAGAGGCGACGGAACTCGACGTCGTCGCCAGCTTCCGATGTGGCAGATGGCACGGGGGTGTTTTGTACTACGCGCAGAGCCTCGATCTTCTCTTGCCGGGAGGCGTTGTCGTCAAGCGTGCTCAGGCCGATTGCCTTCGCCTCGGCTAGCAATGTGTCGGCGCGACCCAGACCCTCCCCGCGAATGGCTGCTGCCTCCGCGAGCTTGCGCTCGATCTGCCGGATCTCAGCGCGCACGCGCTTGAGTTCCTGCTGCTGAGCGACGTATTCGTCGGTGACGGCACCAAGGAAGTAGGGGAGGGTGTCCTTGATCGACTGCGCCACGAAGCGATCATTTGATCCGTGAAACAGGTACTTGCGCTGCGCGATCTCGGACTGCGATTGGAAACAGAAGGTGAGCGCGTGACTGATCGTGGCGGCCAACGGATCCCGAGTCTGGCCTGGAGGGGGCTCGTGCAAATAATCGGAGATGCCTGCCCAAGACGCCAGCAACGCGCGCAGGCCGTCGCGATTGGTGGTCGCACGTAGCATATCGGCGGTGGGGATCGGTACCTCACCGTCGGCTTGCACATATATCACTTCGTTGGACTTCCCGTCGCCTTTTGGCAACTGGCGCGCCACGAATGCTTGACCGCGACCGGTCTCAAGAAGCAGGCCGAACCACGCGACATTGCGTCGCACCTTGCCTTCCGGTACGTCGATTTCCTTAGCGCCCAAGGCGTAGTCGATGATGCCCAAAAGAGACGACTTACCGGTGCGTGGATCGCCCGAGATGATGTTGACTCTGCCCGGCTTGAAGGGCACCACTCGGTGCCGGCCATCGTGACTGTAGACTACGACGGCGCGAATCTGGATCATGCTTGTACTCCCAACAGCGCCAGTACGGTTTGCGGCGCGCCCGCTTTGCACAGCCAGCGGCCGACAAACGTCGCCTGGCGCATGCAGTCCCTTACCTCGGCGCTTGAATCACGCAAGTAGGCATTGATTTTCTTCAGAGATGCAGCGTTGGCCTTGAGTCGGTAGCCATCGAGCGACAGCAGTTCATGCCGTGTCCCGAACAGCAGAGCCTCGCGCACCGCCGCGCGCAAGACGACCACGCCCTTGGCGACAGCTGAACGTTCCAGTGGGTGGTCATTTACCCATGTGGGCAGCGAGGTGGCGATCGAGCGAGGCAATTGTTCGCGCGTCTGCCCACGCAACACTAAGCTTGTACCGACGAACGCCAGTGCGAACGGCAGGCTGCCCGTGTCACTGCCGAGCGCAATGGCCTCGGTGTGATAGCCCCGCGCGAGGTGCCATACGGCGATCGCGCAGAAGGCCGGATTGAGCAAGTTGCGCTGCTCGATGGTGCGGTCTTGCCAGACACTCATGCCACGCAACCCTTACCGGACTCACTTAAGGCCGCCTGCAGCCGCGCCTGGAATTCGGGATGCCAGCCGAGGCGCAGATCCTCCGCCAGCATGTGCAGCGAACCTCGACAGACCCAGGGCACATTGACGCCCGATCGGATCGGCACATGTGCGTCCTCGGCCCACTTTAGGATGGCCCGGCCGGCCCGGGCCATGGCGTCCTCAGAGGCGCCGGCGCCGAGTTCGTCGCAGGCCTGAGCGAACTGCAGTTCCCACTCCGTATGCAGGCGCTGGTCGTACTTCTGCAGGTCGGCATCGAACAGCAGGTCGTCGCGAGCCCAGGCCGAGCGCTGACGGAAAGCCTGCAAGTAGCTAGTGATCGCGTTGCGAATGCGTAGTTGGCTGCCTCCGACTAGCTCCACCTGCTTGTAGAAAGGGCGGCTGGCGAACTCTGGCAACTGCTCCAGTGCCACCATCAACGCGTCAAGCTCGTTGTCGATCGGCAGAGAATTGGGCTTTAGCGACTCCTGGATTTCCGTGATCTGGGCATCGATCTCCGCGCGTGGGATGCCACCGGCGGGTTGGACCAGTTCGTCGAGCACACGCCTGAACCACCAACCTTCGAGCATTTGGACTGACAAGTCCTGGTGGTGCAGGGAGACATGGTAGAGCTCAGACTGCAATTGCGCTTCGATAGCGGCTACGTCGGGCTGGGACGGCAAGACGTAGACACGGCCCAATAGGGCCTCGCGCTCAGCTTCCTCTAATCCTAGGTACGCTTCGAACGCTTCCTTGAGCTCGGTATTGCTCGATGTGATTGCAGCCTGCTTGAGCAGCTTGGCCGCCTCGGCCACGTCGCGTCCAGCCCCTTCCACACCTAATGCGGCGCAGGCGCTACCCGCGGGGGCGTCTGCAGTGGTGATCAAGAATCGGGCTGTCTCGAGCGGAATCTCTCCGCTGGCCAATCCGACAAGCCAGATTCGCAGGGTCTTCCACACCTCTGAGCTCAAGTCAGTCAAGTTGGCTACTGCGTTAAGAGAGTGCTTGGTCTGCAGCACGGCGTCGGCCTTGCCGCTGACCTCGAAGCTCACATCGTCCAGCGTCTCAATGCTGACCGTGAAGTCGCCGACGCGGCTGCGTCGGATGGACCAAAGCAGCGCGATCCGGACCTGGTAGAGATAGCCCGCCATCGAACCGGCGGCGCCGAAAGTGGAAAGGGCTGGACTCATGGAGATGAACCTCCTGGGAGCACTATGCAATCGAAGGGGTTCGGGCTCCGAACAGTTGCACGAATGCCTGCAGTATCTCGGTCTTGCCCGAAGCGTTCGCACCGACGAATGCGATGAGACCCGCGCTTAGCGGGACGCCTGCCGGAGGGAAGGCCAAAACACCGGAGCCCAGTGATCGTGACACTTTCGATATGCATGGCCGATGTCCCTCGTAGTCAGTATTCTCATTGCTTTGGTCCTGCAACTCGGCGGCAGCGTTGCATTCGTCTAGCCTGCTGGGCGAATCCCTTCTCGTAGCCACGTACACCTACTCCTGCAGTACATCAGTTCGTCAATGGAGAGCTCGTCTCTGTACCCACTGGATCTTGGGCCACTAAGCTCACAGACCACAGTCCCTCGGCCTCCTGCTGCAGAATCAAAAGATCATAGGTCCGGACCATGTCGAGCAGTCCTGAGTGGCCATAGAGCTTCGGTGAGAAGGCTGGATCGGTGCGCTTCAGATATTGCCCGAGGGCCCCGAGACCGACTTTGCCTTCGGAGGTATCGCTGGCAAGCAGGCTGACTGCATCGACGAGGAAACGCGGCCTACGTTTGGCTGCCGGCTTCGTCGCTTCCGGCTTTGCCATCGCTGCCTTCACGATTGCTTTCTCGGGCGTGTCCGGTGGTAGTTCAGACGCTTCTGGTCTCACCCACTCGAAGAATTGGTCGCTGGCATTGCGCAATGCGTCTGGTGTCTTGGCTTCGCCGACGATACACACCGTCGCGCCGCGCTCGCGAAGCTTTCGGCACAGGTATGCAAAGTCGGAATCACTGGTAACCAGGCAAAAGGTCTCGGCCCGATGATCAAACATGGCCTCCATTGCATCGAGAGCCAGGGCGATGTCTGCGGTGTTCTTGCCGGCTGCGTACTGATACTGCAGGCAGGGGGTGAATGCCAACCGAACCAGAGCATCCTGCCATTTGTGCGCAAGAGTGCCATGATTCCCGTAGCCGCGACGCAAGACAACACGACCGAACTGAGCGATCACGCGCAATGCATACTCAAGAATCTCTGGGGTGACGTTGTCGCAGTCAACGAGGACGGCGACGCGCGTCTCACCATTCGCGGATGAGGGATTCATTTACGCGCTGTTTCAGCACGAGACGGTACAGATACTTCGGGACCGCTTTGAGTTCGCATGCTCTTCGCCTTATGGCCTCGTCTGCAGAAGCACAAGGCGCCGTGGTCAATCAGCGGTATCTGGCAAGGATCATCTGCAGGCGATCCTTGGCTGCGGGCTTCAGCCGTTCGGATCCCGCTAGCTCACCGGCTTTGGCGAGGATGCTGTTCTTCGCTTCGGTTTGAGATGTCTTGTAGAACTGAAGAAGTTGCTGGGCGTTGTCGGAGACAGGCGTGGGGACAGCTTTCGATGCCGCACGATAGACCATGCGCTCCGGACCTGGCAGAACGCCGGAAAGCTTCGGCTGAAGCACAGTCAGCATCGCAAGCTGGATGCCGATGGTCTCGACATACTCGTCCTGATACCACCTGCCCTGGCTCTTCTCGAAGGCCGTTTCGTAGCGCTGCAAGATCGGCGGCAGCCCGTTGAGAATCTCGTTCGTGACCTTTTCGCTGCCGACACCCGCTTGCGCAAGGCCATAGAAAATCATTGCCGCGTTGTCCGCATTCAGAACCGTATCAACGCTCCTGCCACCTTCATCGCGCAGCCACAGCGGCTCGTCAGGGTAGGCAATCTGTCGCTTCTCCATCGCACGAAGCGCGAGCACGTACTGATTCAAAAGGCTGGAACTCTGGACGGCAGGGTACGGAAGTGCTGGAAGCGTTGCTCTACCGCAGGCGGACACCATCACGATTGCGCAAAGAGCGAGTACGAATCGAGTTCGGAGCAACAGTTTCATGCGGCCGAATGTAATCTTTGGTTACTCGTGCGCCATCCCATATTTAGGCGATAGGGACTTCATCCAGACACGCGATACGCGGGAGCGGTTTCCGAAGCGTATGGCACTGTCCACACCGGACATGAAGTTGGCGATCTTCAGGTTGAGGGACGCCGTTCGGGAGAAAGGGGGCTCTTCGCTCTATCGGATCTCTTCTGGAGGCAGGCGCTCTTTCCGGGCGCGGTCGATCGTCAGGCTGGTCAGGGCAAACATGTATCGCTGAAGGAGGAAGAATCGAACGGTTTCGCGGCCGCAGGAAGCTGCCCCCTGTAGGCCACGATGGTCCGAGTGTCTGTGGATCAAGCCAATCTCTTGATTCCACCGGCCGAATCGACATTGCAAACTGCCCTTGGCTGTAGAGCGGCCCGATTCCAGAAATCTTCAGACCTATATGACTGAAGTGAGCAGTACGCCGCGCGCTTCAAAAGTCGCTATCACCAGCTTGCCAATCCGGGAAGCCTCTTTTGCAAATCCGACTTCATATACGCGGCTTGTCTTGGTTCGGATCAGGCCCCTGCACGAATGAGGTCGACCAGAACAGCCTCCGGAGGCATTTTGCAAGCCCGACACCAGTCCAAGTAAAGCAAGACGTCCACGTATCGCTCACCGCGCTCAATTTTTGAGATGTAGGACTGGTCGACCTTCATGCGCGAGCCGAGCTCCGCTTGCGTCAGCCCCGCAGTCCGTCGAGTTCCGCGCAAATGCTTGCGCAGTACGTCGTAACGGCGGTGATGGATGGACGGAAGCATCTCTCGATGCTCGTTGCCATCTCGAAAAAGGTCGTTTTGACCTTTTTTATCTATGATCTAGCCCTTGAGGAAATGCCGTTACGGCCTTTTACGTGTGGTCGGTTGCCCGGCAGGCATGTAGCTCATTCCCACTCCGTTCAATAAATCGAGGAAAACATTCATGACCAACTTCGTCCACTGCCGCGGCTGCGGCCACCAGATCCACGAAACCGCCCCTACGTGCCCCAAATGCGGTGCCCCCCAGGCCCCCGCAGGGCAGGGACCTGCCACAGCGCAGACACCGCTTTCCGGAAGCCCGAGTCCCTATGGCTCGATCCCCTGGTTCCGCCAGCGCTGGGCACTCGTCTGCATGTTCCTGGTGTTCCCGCCGGCCGCGGTGGTCATTGCCTGGAGCGGAGAGATCTACTACCTGGTCGGCACCACCATCAAGACCCTCCCAAAGAGCGCCAAGATCATCATGACGGTGATCACGGCGGTACTGCTGATCGCCCTGGCGGGCGATGACGAGGCCTTCCAAGGCTTCGCCGGCATGCTGCTCATCGGCGGCGCCATCGGCTTGTCGATCCGTAGATGAGCCGAGC
>JGI24740J21852_10000552_pt1 | contig 16033 bp, 14 predicted proteins | sample KBSCornC6_FD_21852 | JGI IMG/M metagenome (IMG submission 21852) | reverse complement strand
CACCTTCTTCATGGCGATGGTTTCCTCCAGCAGCGGCAGTGCGCGGGGCGTCATCAGGTCATCGCTGATCGCCGCGTCGAACTGTTCGAGCAAGGGCGCGAGCTTGGGATGCAGATTGGCGCGCAGCCAGTCGAGCCGCAGCGACTGCCATGTCACGCCCTCGGCCCGCGCCTTCAGATTTTCCACGCCCATGACAAGGCGCTTCAGGCGCGTGAGCGCGGCGCCGACATTGTCCGCGCTGAACTCCAGCTCGCTGCGATAATGCGCGCCCAGGCAAAGAAGGCGATAGGCAAGCGGATGGACGCCCGCGTCGATCAGCGAGAAGAGGGTGGTGAAGCCGCCCTTCGACTTGCTCATCTTTCCCTGTCGATCCACTAGGAAATTGTTGTGCATCCACCATTTCGCACCGGTAAAGCCTGCGGTCGCGACATCCGCTTCGCCGCAGCAGCTGCGGAATGCCTGGTTCTGCGCGATTTCATTGGGATGATGGATTTCGCGATGGTCGATGCCGCCGGTGTGGATATCGAACGGATGGCCAAGCCGCGCCTCGCTCATGACCGAACATTCCAGGTGCCAGCCCGGCGCGCCCCTGCCCCAGGGCGAGTCCCATTCCATCTGGCGCTGTTCGCCGGGTGGCGACTTGCGCCAAATCGCAAAGTCGCTGGCGTTGCGCTTGCCCGCGACCGGATCGATCCGGGCATGCGCCGCGTCGTCCCGGCCCCCGGCCAGCGCGCCATAATCGGGCACGCTGCTGATGTCGAAATAGAGGCCCGTTTCCAGTTCGTAGCAATGGGCCGGGGCGATCTTCTCCGCAAAGGCTATCATCTGCGGGACATAGTCGGTGGCGACCGTCCATTCGCTGGGAGGGATGATGTTGAGATCGGTGATGTTCTGCTTGAACGCCTGGGTATAATGGGCCGCTATGTCCCAGATGCTCTTGGCCTGGGCACGGGCCGCGGCCTCCATCTTGTCGTCGCCGGCATCCGCATCCGACGTCAGATGGCCGACATCGGTGATGTTGATGACATGGGTGACGGTGAGCCCCTTCCACTGCAGGGTGCGGCGCAGCGTGTCGGTGAAGACATAGGCGCGCAGGTTGCCGAGATGGGGATAGTTGTAGACGGTCGGGCCGCAGCTGTAGACGCGGGCGTGGTTCGGCTCGATCGGGGCGAAGGGCTCCACGCTGCGCGTCAGGCTGTTGAACAGGCGCAGGGACGCGTCGGCATGCTGCTGGGCGGGGGTGAACTGGTCGCTCATGCGCGCAGCCATGCGGCGATCGGGCCAAGGCGTCAACTGGCCTTGGCATTTGTAATAAATTGTTGCTGGCACGCCCTCCCTCCGCGCCATCCCTTGCATTGGCGCGTTTGCCCACCGATATTGCTGATGCGGGCCGGGCCCCTCTGGTGGTTGGATGATGTGACATCCAGCCGCGATGTCGGACCGCATCGAGTGTGCTCGGTGCAGGTTCGTGTGCGTTTGCCCCCCTCTGACGTTGCACGAAGACCGCGCCGGGCCACTCGATCCGTCAAGACTGGTTTTTTGGATGGAGTGATAACGCCGTGAACAATCGCGTTCCTATGCCGGGCTATGGTGCGAGCCAGACGGCGCAGACCGATGCCGGGCTGCGCGCGCACATGCTGGGCGTTTTCCGCAACATGGGCCTAGGCCTGGTCATCACCGGGCTGGTCGCCGCTTTCATCGGCAATACGCCGGCGCTGGCCGCCGCGATCTTCGGCACGCCGCTCAAATGGGTGGCGATCTTCGCGCCGCTGGCCTTCGTGTTCTTCTTCAGTTTCCGCATCGAAAAGATGACGACCACGGGCGCGCGCATGGCCTTCTACGCCTTTTCGGCGGTGATGGGCGTGTCGCTCGCCAGCATCTTCCTGGTCTTTACCGGCGGATCGATCGCGCAGGCCTTTTTCTCCGCCGCGGTGATGTTCCTGGCGATGGCGCTGTGGGGCTATACCACTGGGCGCGACCTGTCCAAATTCGGATCGTTCCTGATCATGGGCCTGATCGGCATATTGGTCGCGAGCCTGATCAACATATTCATCGGCTCCTCGGCCATGGCGATGGTGATCTCGATCATCGGCGTGGTGGTNTTCACGGGTCTNACCGCCTGGGACGTTCAGCGCATCAAGTCGGAATATTTCTATTACGCNGGCCATGAAGTGGCGCAGAAGATGCAGGTGATGGGTGCGTTGTNGCTCTACCTGAACTTCGTCAACCTGTTCCAGATGCTGCTCAGCCTGACCGGCGAGCGGGAGTAACAGCCGATGCGGGACCAGGCCGCTGTGTCGGCCATGCTCTGCCCGGTCTGTCATGTGGGGCTTTCCATGACGGACCGGCAGGGGGTGGAGATCGATTATTGCCCCCAATGCCGCGGCGTCTGGCTGGACCGGGGCGAACTGGACAAGATCATCGAGCGTTCGTCAGGCGGCATCCCGGCTCCGCCGGCAAGCTACCGCCCGGACCGGGGCCGCCAGGACGATGGCCGATATTATCAGAAAAAGCGGAAGAAGAGCTTTCTGGAAGAGCTTTTCGACTGACAGAAGCGGCCCTGGTTGCGGACCGTTTTTTTCGGGGCTGCGCCATAGGTGCTTTCATGGAATGCCGCTAAGAGGTCGGATACGGTCCCATCACGACGGATCGCCTTGTTCGAGTGAGTTGCATGCCGCGTATTGACGAAAAGGAATTTCAGCAGGTTACGCCAGTCATATTGGCCGGTGGATCAGGGACGCGGCTTTGGCCGCTTTCGCGCAAATCCTATCCCAAGCAGTTTGTGCCTTTGCTGGGCGAGGAGACGTTGTTCCGCTCTGTCGTGCGGCGACTTTCGGGGGAAGGGAAGGGTTTCTCCTTTGGCCGCCCCGTCGTTCTGACCAACGCGGCCTTCCGCTTCATCGTTGCGGAGCAACTGGCGCAGGAGGGCGCCGATCCGCGGGCCATCATGATCGAGCCTTCGGTGCGCAACACGGCGCCCGCCATATTGGCGGCCGCGCTGCACCTGATGGCGGGGGATCCGGAGGCGGTGATGCTGGTCGCACCCTCCGACCATGTGGTACCCGACGCAGAGGCCTTCCGCGCGGCGGTGAGCCAGGGGCTGGCGGCGGCGCGTGCCGGTGATCTGGTGACTTTCGGCATTCAGCCGACGCGGCCGGAAACGGGCTATGGCTATCTGCAGGTTGTCGCCCGGCCGGATGGATCGGGTGAACCGATCAAGTTGGCGCGCTTTGTCGAAAAGCCGGACGCACTGCGGGCGGCCGAGATGCTGGCGAGCGGCGATCATCTCTGGAATGCGGGGATTTTCCTGTTCGCGGCGAAGGATCTGATCGCCGCCTTCGAGGTGCATGCGCCTGACGTGCTGGCTGCGGTGCGGCCGGCGGTCGAGGCCGCGGAGGGCGATCTGGGCTTCCTGCGGCTGGCGGCGGAGGCGTGGGACGGCGCGCCGGATATTTCCATCGACTATGCCATCATGGAACGGGCCGACAATCTGTCGGTCGTGCCCTATGGATCGGCATGGTCGGACCTGGGTGGCTGGGACGCGGTGTGGAGCCATGCCGGCCCGGATGCGGTCGGCGTGACGCTGAGCGGCGGCGCGACGGCCATTGATTGCAGCGATACGCTGTTGCGGTCGGACAGCGAGGGCATGGAACTGGTCGGCATCGGGCTCAGCAACATCATTGCGGTGGCGATGAACGACGCGGTGCTGATCGCGGACAAGGCGCGCGCGCAGGATGTGAAGCTGGCCGTCGAGGCGCTGAAGCAAAAGGGCGCAGCGCAGGCAGAGCGCTTTCCCAAGGATCACCGGCCCTGGGGCTGGGTGGAAGGTCTGCTGGCCGGCGATCGTTTCCAGGTGAAGCGGATCGTGGTGCAGCCAGGGCAGTCGTTGAGCCTGCAGAGCCATTTCCATCGGTCGGAACATTGGATCGTCGTCGAAGGAACCGCCAAGGTCACGGTGGACGACGACGTGACGCTGCTGACGGAAAACCAGTCGCTTTATGTCCCTTCGGGCGCGAGGCATCGAGTGGAGAATCCGGGCAAGATACCCGTGGTCTTCATCGAGGTGCAGACCGGCACCTATTTCGGGGAGGATGACATCGTGCGGTACGAGGATCGATACGCGCGGAAGTGAAGTTCACCCGTCATCCCGGCTTGCGCTGGGACGACGGGTCGGGAAAGGGACTTCGGAGTATTTTTCAAGTTGACCGTTTACGGCCAACGGCTCGGGAAATGCGGCATCAAAAGACTGGAGCGTTTCCTCTCACAGGGAAGCTTTAATGCGCTGCGCCCCAGCTTGGGCCATGGCCGATTTCCACCCCCAGCGGCACGCTGAGCTTCACGATCGGTTCGGCAGCAGTCTCCATCACGCGCCGGATAATGGCGCTCGCCTGCTCCACGTCGCTTTCGGGCAGTTCGAAGACCAGTTCGTCGTGAACCTGCAGCAGCATCTTGACCTGGTGCAGCCCTTGGGCCGCGAGCGCCGGTCCCATGCGGGCCATGGCGCGCTTGATGATGTCGGCGCTGGTGCCCTGGATAGGCGCATTGATCGCGGCGCGTTCGGCGCCCTGGCGCTCGTGCTGGATGGATGCCTTGATGCGGGGGAACCACGTCTTCCGGCCGAACAGCGTCTCCGTATAGCCTTTGGAGCGCGCCTTTTCGATCGTGTCGGTGATGTAGAGGCTGATGCCGGGGAAGCGTTCATAATAGCGGCTGATCATGTCCTGCGCCTCGTCGGCGCTGATCTCCAGCCGTCCGGCGAGGCCCCAGCGGCTGATGCCGTAGAGGATCGCGAAGTTGATGGTCTTGGCCCGGCCGCGCGTGTCGCGATTGACCTCTCCGAAAGTTGCTGCGCGGTGGCGGCATGGATGTCCTCGCCGTTCGCGAACGCCTCCTTCAGCGCGGGCACGTCCGCCATATGGGCCGCAAGGCGCAGCTCGATCTGGCTGTAGTCCGCCGCCAGAATGACATTGCCCGGCTCTGCGACGAAGGCGTGGCGGATTTGCCGGCCGACTTCGGTGCGGATCGGGATGTTCTGGAGATTGGGGTCGGTCGATGACAGGCGGCCGGTCTGCGCGCCGGACAGGCTGTAGCTGGTGTGGACGCGGCTGGTATCCTTGTTGATCTGCGCCTGGAGCGCGTCGGTATAGGTGGACTTGAGCTTGGAAAGCTGCCGCCAGTCGAGGATCCTGCCCGCGATTTCCGCGCCCTGGGCCTTGAGCTGCTCCAATATGGTGACGTCGGTCGAATAGGCGCCGGACTTGCCCTTCTTCCCGCCCTTGTAGCCCATCTTGTCGAACAGGATCGCGCCCAGTTGCTGGGTCGATCCGATGGCGAAGGGCTGGCCCGCGAGGCCATGGATCTCGCCTTCCAGCTTTGCGATCTCGGCGGTGAATTCCGTTGAGAGACGGGAAAGGGCCTCGCGGTCGACCTTGATCCCTTCATGCTCCATCTTCGCGATCACCGCGACGAGCGGGCGGTCCACCAGTTCGTAGACGCGACTGGCGCCTTCGTTCGCGACGCGGCTCTTGAACAGCTTCCACAGGCGAAGCGTGACGTCGGCATCCTCCGCCGCATATTCAGTCGCCTTGTCGAGCGGGACTTCGGCGAAGCTGATCTGGCTCTTGCCGGTGCCGCAGACGTCCTTGAAGCTGATGCATGTGTGCCCCAGGTGAACCTTCGCCGCCTCGTCCATGCCGTGGCCTGCCAGGCTCTGCCCCGCGTCGAGGTCGAAGCTCATGACGATGGTGTCGTCATAGGGGGCGATCTCTATCCCGTGGCGGCGCAGGACGGTGATGTCATATTTGAGGTTCTGGCCGATCTTGAGGACGCTGTCGTCCTCCAGCAGCGGCTTCAATCTGGCGAGGACGAGATCCCTGGGAAGCTGTTCGGGCTTCTCCGCGAACATGTCCTTGCCGCCATGGCCGACCGGAATGTAGCAGGCGGCGTTGGGACCGACGGCGAGGCTGACGCCCACCAGCGCGCAGGACACGCAGTCGAGCATGTCCGTCTCCGTATCGACGGCGACCAGCCCCTCGGCCCGGGCGGCGGCGATCCAGCGGTCGAGCGCGTCTTCCGTCACCACCGTTTCATAGAGGCTGCGGTCGATGGGCGGTTCTTCCTCCAGCACCGGAGCGGAGGGGGCGGCGCGTTCGGTGACGGCGGCGGCTGCGGTCGCGACCGCCACGGCCGCGGCGGGGGCGCCGGCGCGGGCGAGCAGCGATTTGAAGCCGTGATGTTCGAGGAAGGCCTGCAGCGGTTCGAGCGGAATGCCCTTGAGCGTCAGGTCGTCGAGCGGTTCGGGCAGGTCCATGGCATCATGCAGCGCCACCAGCCTGCGCGACAGGCGGGCCATGTCCGCATGCTCGATCAGGTTTTCCTGCATCTTCGACTTCTTCATGCCCGGCGCGGCTTCCAGCGCGGCTTCCAGGTCGCCATATTCGGTGATCAGCTTGGCAGCGGTCTTGGGGCCGATGCCCGGAATGCCGGGAACATTGTCGACGCTGTCGCCCATCAGGGCGAGGACGTCGCCCAGCTGATCGGGCCGGACGCCGAATTTCGTCATCACATATTCCGCCCCGCGCCGCTCGTTCTTCATCGTGTCGTACATGTCGACGCCGGGTTGGATGAGCTGCATCAGATCCTTGTCGGAGCTGACGATCGTGACGTGCCAGCCTGCCGCGACGGCGGCCTTCGTGTAGCTGGCGATGATGTCGTCGGCCTCGAAGCCGGCTTCCTCTATGCAGGGCAGGGAGAAGGCGCGGGTGGCGTCGCGGATCATCGGGAACTGGGGGACCAGATCCTCCGGCGCCGGGGGACGGTTCGCCTTGTAGGCGTCATACATGTCGTTGCGGAAGGTGTGGCTGCCCTTGTCCAGCACCACGGCAAGATGGGTCGGCCCTTCGGCCTTGCCCAGTTCATCGGCCAGTTTCCAGAGCATGGTGGTGTAGCCATAGACCGCGCCGACGGGCTGGCCATGCTTGTTGGTAAGGGGCGGAAGCTGGTGATAGGCGCGGAAGATATAGCCGCTGCCGTCGACCAGATAGAGATGATTCTGAGGCATGGGGGAGGGGATAGCGGGTTATGCGGGGGGCCTCCAGTGGCGTTGTTGGTTGCCGGCGGTGCGGCCGTCCCCCTCATGCCCGGCGAGCGGGCGTCCGGTTTGTTGATCCAAAGGAAATTGGATGCCGGCCGAAGCGGACAGGCCGGCGGAGAGGGCGGATTTACGTCATTTTTTGCCGAAGTTCACACCATATGCGCGCGCATGCCCGCGCGCGCGTGGACGGCGGGCCATGATTTTTCACGATGTTTCAAAGAGCGGGCGGGATAGGCCCGCCCGCCTGCTGTAGGACAGCCAAAAGCGGCCCTTGTTGGAGAAATAGGACGTTTTTCGGCCGCTCTGTAGCTTTCCGGTCACGCCATGGGGCGGGGTCGAACTATCTGCTACCAGCTGAGCGGCAGGCTATCGACGGTGATGTTGACGCCCGTCGTGATCTTCGGCCGTGCTTCGGGATCAAGGCCGAAGTCAGGGATGCGTTTCAGCCATTCCTGCAGCATGACCTTGATTTCCGCGCGGGCCAGCATGGAGCCGGGGCAGACATGCGGCCCCGCGCCGAAGGTCGCCTTGGTGGGTGATTTCCGCGCGAAGTCCACCGTAAGAGGGTCGGCGTAAATGGTCGTGTCGACCGCGCCGGTGGGGGTGGACAGCATCACCATGTCCCCCGCCCGCATCGCCACGCCATGGAAATCCATGTCCCTGGCGGCCGACCGGGCCGGGTTGGTGAGCGAGAAGCGGCGCAGGAATTCCTCGATCGCGTTCGGCAGGAGATTCTCATCGGCCAGAAGCGCATGGCGATGTTCCGGCCGCTGGGCGAGGAACCACATGATCTGGCTCATCATCGTCGCCACCGTGTCCAATCCGCCGATCAGCAGGAGCAGGCAGACGCCGACGGCATCCTCGATCCTGATCAGGTCGCCTTCGACCTGCGCCGTCGCGATGTGGCTGATCAGGTCGCTGCCCGGCGCGGCGCGGCGTTCGGCGACGCGCTGGCCGATATATTGCGCCAGTTCCGCCATGGCCGCGCCCTTGTCGGCGCTGGCCTGCACCTGCTTGGCGGCGAGCGGCAGGAGGCGCAGCCTGTCCTCCTCCGGCAGGCCGAGCATCCGCATGAAGATGCGGATGGGCAGATGCTGGGCAAATTCCGTCACGAATTCGCAGCGGCCCCTGGGTGCGATCTCATCGATCAGTTCGATCGCCAGCGACCGGGCGTCCTTTTCCAGGTCCTTCACGCGGACAGCGGTGAAGGCCGAGGCGAACAGCTTGCGATAGACCTGCTGGCGCGGCGGATCTTCCTCGATCGGGATCAGCCGGGGACGCAGGCCCATATTGGCCTGAAAGCGCGAATCCACCGAGACGCCGTTGCGCGAGGTGAAGCGTTCCGGATCGGCAAAGGCTTCCATGATGTGGTCGCGGCGCTTCAGCACCCAATGGCCGCCATTATAGGGGGACCAGAATATATCCGGTATGGCCGCATCGTTGAGCCGGCTGAATGCCGTCTGATAATCTTCATCGGCCAGGATCGGGTGGTAGGCGTCGAAATCCGCCACCAGTTCCGCTGGCACATGAGGCGGAATGTCACTGACCTGTGCAGGCTGCGTTGCCATGGGTGTCTCCATCATTTGGACGAAGAGCTAGAAAGGCGGCGCAGGATCGTAAATCCGGCGCATCGTCAAATCACATGGCCGATGCGACGCGCCGCGCGGGATGGCGGCTGCGTCGCAAGGGGCAGGCTGTCAGCGGCCCACGCGGTCGAGCAGGGCAGTGAGATCGTCGGGGGCGGAATAGAAGGGCGAATGATCGGTGTCGAGGGATGCGGTCGCGCAGGGCTGCGCCGTCACCATCGCGCGTTGCAGTCCGGGCAGGACCGATTCATCCCGTTCGCAATGAATATAGGTGCGCGGCACCGTGCCGTAGCGTGCCGCCGTCAGATGGATGGGCGCGTCGCGCATGGAGGTGGGTTCGGGCGTCAGGCGCGCGAATGCCGCCGCCGCCTGGGCTTCGGACGTCATGCCGTAGAAGGCGCGCAAGGCCGTATCCTGGTCATGCCAGAGGCTGGTGCGGCCGTCCTGCGCCATGCTGATGGAGCCTGCGACATGGGGCGTGCGGGCTTCCGTGCTGTTGTCGAAGATCTCCGCCATGCTTTGCCCCGGCAGGGCCATCACCGCCGCCAGGTAAACGATGTGGGAAACCGCGTCGGGCGCCAGTTCTGCCGCCCGGCTGACGACGATGCCGCCCCGGCTGTGGCCGACAAGGATGGCCGGTTCGTCCGCGGCCCGGGCCATGCCCGCCACGAACATCGCCCATTCCTCGAGCGTGGCGACGTGGCCCGATGGCGCGTCGGCGCCCATGCCCGGCAGGTCGGGCGCGCGAACATCATGTCCGAGCGCTTGCAGCCGTGGCGCGATCTCTTCCCAGCACCAGCCGCCATGCCAGGCGCCATGGATCAATATGTAGCGCGCCATTCTGCCATCCTCCGATTGCCTGACCAGCGCCCGGCACCAATCGTCCGGAAATCGGCGCAGGTTCTTGTTGTCGCATCATTTCGGAAGGGGCCGGTTCCGACCCTTTCCGAACGATGCTTCCAATAGAGGCGACAGGTCGCAGCCCGCAATGTCCAGCGGCGGTCATCGCATATGTGGACAGGGACGGCGGGGTGCGCCGACGGGAGGCGCGCCGGATCAAGCGCGCAGGAGCGGCGTCCTGGAGCGATTTCCAAGCGATCGGAACCGATCGCTGATCAGGAAATCGCGAAAAACAAGGAATCCAGAGCGGCGATCTGATTCAATCAGATCGAAACCCGCTCTAGAGAATCTCATGGACCCGTTCGGGAGGGCGGGCGATGACGACGCCCTTGTCCGTGATGACGATGGCGCGCTCGATCAGGATCGGGTGCGCGGCCATCGCGTCCAGCACGGCCTTGTCGTCCTGCACATCAAGGCCGATTTCCTTGACGATGCCTTCGCCCTTGCGGACCGCTTCGGAAGGGCGGACGCCCGCCCTTTTCAGCACGGCCTCGATTTCGACGCGGCTGGGCGGGGTCTTGAGATATTCGACGACCTCCACATCGACGCCCGGCGCCTCCTCCAGGATCGCGAGCGCCGCCCGCGACTTGGAGCAGCGCGGATTGTGCCAGATGGTCGCCCTCATGCCGCCATGGCCTTCACTGCGCCTCGTCCCTTGCCAGCCATTCTTCCAGCCACTTGATCGTATAGTCGCCGTTGAGGAAATCGGGATCGGTCAGCAGCTTCTGGTGGAGCGGGATGGTGGTCTTCATCCCCTCGATCACATATTCCTCCAGCGCGCGCTTCAGCCGCATGATGCAGCCTTCGCGGGTACGGCCATAGACGATCAGCTTGCCGATCATGCTGTCATAATAAGGCGGCACCCTGTAGCCCTGATAGAGGCCGCTATCGACGCGGACGTGCATGCCGCCGGGAACATGATAGCTGGTGACGGTGCCCGGAGAGGGGGCGAATGTCCTGGGATCCTCCGCATTGATGCGGCATTCGATGGCATGGCCGGTAAAGACCAGATCCTTCTGCTCGACCGAGAGCGGCTTGCCCTCCGCCACGCGGATCTGTTCGCGCACCAGGTCGACGCCGGTGATCATCTCCGTCACCGGATGCTCCACCTGAAGGCGGGTGTTCATCTCGATGAAGTAGAATTCGCCGTCTTCCCAGAGGAATTCGATCGTGCCGGCGCCGCGATAGGCCATGTCGGCCATCGCCTTGCGCACGACTTCGCCCATGCGGTTGCGCTCGGCGGCGGAAAGGACGGGGGAGGGCGCCTCCTCCAGCACCTTCTGGTGGCGGCGCTGGAGCGAGCAGTCGCGCTCGCCCAGATGGATGGCGTTGCCGTTGCCGTCGCCGAACACCTGGAATTCGATATGCCGGGGATTGCCCAGATATTTTTCCATATAGACGGTGTCGTCGCCGAAGGCGGCCTTCGCCTCGCTGCCTGCCTGCTTCATCAGCGTTTCGAGCTGGTCTTCGGAGGGCACGACCTTCATGCCGCGCCCGCCGCCGCCCGATGCCGCCTTGATGAGGACGGGGTAGCCGATCTTCGCGGCCACTTCCTTCGCTTCCTCGACGCTGGTGATCGCGCCGTCGGAACCGGGGACCAGCGGCAGGCCGAGCGCGCCGGCGGTGCGCTTTGCCTCCACCTTGTCGCCCATGATGCGGATATGTTCCGGCTTCGGCCCGACAAAGGCGATGTTATGCGCCTCCACGATCTCCGCGAACTGGGCGTTTTCCGACAGGAAGCCATAGCCCGGATGGATCGCGTCCGCGCCGGAGATTTCAGCGGCGGAGATGATCGCGGCGACGTTGAGATAGCTGTCCTTCGCGGCCGGCGGGCCGATGCAGATCGCCTCGTCGGCAAGGCGCACATGCATGGCGTCGGCGTCGGCGGTCGAATGGACGGCCACCGTCTTGATGCCCATTTCATGGCAGGCGCGGTGGATGCGGAGCGCGATTTCGCCCCGGTTCGCGATCAGCAGCTTTTCAATGGCCATGTGTGAAGCGGCCCTTATTCGATGACGATCAGCGGCTGGTCATATTCGACCGGCTGGCCATTATCGACCAGGACGGCCTTGACCGTGCCCGCCTGGGGGGCGGTGATAGCGTTCATGACCTTCATGGCCTCGACGATCAGCACGGTGTCGCCTGCCTTCACGGTGGAGCCGACGGCCGCATAGGGCGCGGCGCCCGGTTCGGCGGCGAGATAGGCGGTGCCGACGATGGGCGAGCGGATGGCGTTGGTCGCGGCCGGCGCCTCCGCCGGAGCGGCAGCAGCGGCAGGCGCGGCGACCGGAGCGGCCGCGACCGGAGCCGGGGCGGCGATATAGGCGGGTGCGGCGTTGCCGCCCGCCTTGCGCGCGACGCGGATCTTCCGGTCGCCGTCTTCCACCTCGATTTCCGTCAGGTTGGTGTCGTCGAGCAGCGCAGCGAGATCGCGCACCAGTTGAACGTCCACCTGCATTGCGCCCTTTTCAGCCTTGTCGTTCATTTTCATTCCCTGGACGGTGAATTTCGTGTTCCGATGCCCGCGCCTATGCGCATTTGCGCCGGAGCGCAACTTATGTGCGTCGAGTTACAGTTCGAGCGCCGCTTCCAGCGCCAGCATGTAGGACAGGGCGCCAAAGCCCGCGATGGTGCCCTTCGCCGCCATGCCGATATAGCTTTTATGGCGGAATTCCTCGCGCCGGTGCGGGTTGGACAGATGTACCTCGATCACCGGGACGGTGATGGCCTTGATCGCGTCGTGCAGCGCGACGGAGCTGTGGGTAAGGCCGGCGGCGTTGAGGATGACGGCGTGCGCGCCCTCCGCATGCGCCTCCTGCAACCAGTCGATGAGATGGCCTTCATGGTTGGACTGGCGGAAATCGATCTCCACATGGGCGCGGTTGGCGGCGTCCTCCATTCGCTCGGCAATGTCGTCCAGCGTGTCATAGCCGTAGATTTCCGGCTCCCGCGTACCGAGCATGTTGATGTTGGGACCGTTCAGGACATAGATTTTGCGCGTTTCGGTCATGACGGTCCCCTTGAGGTTGCGGGTGGGGCGTTGACGCCCCTATATGCGCGCTGATCTTTAGCCCTTCGTGTCGCGCCAAGTCGAGACACCTTGTTTGACAGGACCGGATAGTGAGCGTCGACGGAACCATCTCCATCCATATCAATGGCGAGCATCGCCGCATCCGCGCGGGCATGACGCTGGCGGAACTGGCGAGCGAACTGGGTTTCGTGCCGGAAAAGGTGGCGGTGGAACGCAATCTGGAGGTGGTGCCGCGATCGACCCTGGCGCAGGTGTGCGTCGAGGATGGCGACGAGCTGGAGATCGTGCATTTTGTGGGCGGCGGCGATGTGTCGCCGGTGGATGAGGATAGCTGGACCGTGGCGGGCCGGACCTTCCGATCGCGCCTGATCGTCGGCACGGGCAAGTACAAGGATTTCGAGCAGAATGCGGCGGCGGTCGCGGCTTCGGGGGCGGAGATCGTCACAGTGGCGGTGCGGCGCGTCAATGTGTCGGATCCCAAGGCGCCGATGCTGACCGACTTTATCGATCCCCGGAAGATCACCTATCTGCCCAATACGGCGGGCTGCTACACGGGCGAGGAGGCGATCCGGACCTTGCGCCTGGCGCGTGAGGCGGGCGGATGGGATCTGGTGAAGCTGGAAGTGCTGGGCGAGGCGCGGACGCTCTATCCCGACATGGTGGAAACGCTGCGGGCGACGGAGATATTGGCCAGGGAAGGCTTCAAGCCGATGGTCTATTGCGTCGATGATCCGATTGCGGCGAAGCGGCTGGAGGATGCAGGCGCGGTGGCGATCATGCCGCTGGGCGCGCCGATCGGGTCGGGCCTGGGCATCCAGAATCGGGTGACCATCCGGTTGATCGTGGAGGGAACCAGGCTGCCGGTGCTGGTCGANGCGGGCGTGGGNACCGCGTCCGAAGCGGCGCAGGCGATGGAACTGGGCTGTACCGGCGTGCTGATGAACACCGCGATTGCCGAGGCGAAGGATCCGGTGCTGATGGCGGCGGCGATGAAGGCGGGGGTAGAGGCGGGCCGCATGGCCTATCGCGCCGGCCGCATGGGCAAGCGCATGTATGCCGATCCGTCGAGCCCGCTGGCGGGGTTGATCTGATTTTCTGAAGTCCGAACTGGGCTCCTGCCTGTGCAGGAGCACGGCCGCATGTTTTCGCGATCGCAGCAAATTGACCCATTGCCGGGTTGCTTCTATCTCCTTGGGCGGATTCCCGGACAGGAGGACTGGCGATGGTGAACAAGCTNTACCCCGATGCTGCGCGNGCGTTGGAGGGGCTNCTCTTTGACGGGATGCATTTGTGCGCGGGCGGATTTGGGCTGTGCGGGATACCGGAACGGCTGATCGACGCGATCCGCGACAGCGGGGTCAAGGACCTGACGATTGCCTCGAACAATGCGGGGATTGACGGGGAGGGTCTGGGCAAGCTGCTGCGCACGCGGCAGGTGAAGAAGATGATCTCCAGCTATGTGGGGGAGAACAAGGAGTTCGAGCGGCAATATCTGGCCGGCGAGCTGGAGGTGGAATTCTGCCCGCAGGGGACGCTGGCGGAACGGTGCCGGGCGGGCGGCGCGGGGATTCCGGGCTTCTATACCAAGACCGGCGTCGGCACGGCGGTGGCCGAGGGCAAGGAGGTCAAGGTCTTCGACGGGCAGGATTATATCCTGGAGCGCGGGATTTTTGCCGATGTGGCGATCATCAAGGGCTGGAAGGCCGACGAGAGCGGCAACCTCATCTTCCGCAAGACGGCGCGCAACTTCAACCAGCCCATGGCGACGGCGGCGAAGATCTGCGTTGCCGAAGTGGAGGAGGTGGTGCCCACCGGCGCGCTTGACCCGGATGCGATCCATCTGCCCGGCATTTACGTCAAGCGCATGATCGTGGGCGCGCCCTATGACAAGAAGATCGAATTCCGCACCGTCCGCCAGAGGGAGGCCGTCTGATGCCCTGGAGCAGAGATGAAATGGCCGCGCGCGCGGCGCAGGAACTGCGCGACGGTTTCTACGTGAACCTGGGGATCGGCATACCGACGCTGGTGGCCAATCATATCCCCGCCGGCGTGGAAGTGACGCTGCAGTCGGAGAACGGCATGCTGGGCATCGGCCCCTTTCCCTATGAGGGGGAGGAGGATGCCGACCTTATCAATGCGGGCAAGCAGACGATCAGCGAATTGCCGCAGAGCTGCTATTTCTCCAGCGCGGACAGCTTCGCGATGATCCGGGGCGGGCATATCGACCTCACCGTTCTGGGCGCGATGGAGGTTGCGGAAAATGGCGACATCGCCAACTGGATGATCCCCGGCAAGATGATCAAGGGCATGGGCGGCGCGATGGACCTGGTCGCGGGCGTCAAGAAGATCATCGTCGTCATGGAACATGTGTCCAAGGACGGCAGCCCCAAGTTCATCCCGGCCTGCACCCTGCCGCTGACCGGCAGGAATGTGGTCGACATGATCGTCACCGACCTCTGCGTCTTCCAGCGGCCCGACCATGACAGCCCCTTCCGCCTCGTCCAGCTCGCTCCGGGCGTGACAGAAGACGACGTCGCCGAAAGGACAAGCGCGCATTATCTGGCTTAGGGCTTCGATCGGATTCATTCGCATCGAAGCGCCAAGCTTTTTTGTTTACCGCGATTCCCCGATCGGCGATCCAGTCGGATCAGTTGGAAATCGCTCTGAGGAAGCACGATGAGCCTCGACGGCACTTATGACGAGGGCAATGTCTTTGCCCTGATCCTGGCAGGGAAGATCCCTTCGATCAGGCTTTACGAGGATGAGCACAGCTATGCCTTCCTCGACATCCAACCGCAGTCCAAGGGGCATAGCCTGGTCATTTCCAAATGGTCGAAGGCGCGGAACATATTGGAAGCCGAGGATGAGGCGCTGGCGCAGGTGATGGCGACGGTGAAGAAGGTCGCCAACGCCACCCGCAAGGCGCTGGATCCCGACGGCATCCATGTCGCGCAGTTCAACGGCGCACCCGCCGGGCAGACCGTGTTCCACCTGCATTTCCATATCGTGCCGCGCTGGGAAGGGCAGCAGCGCGGCTTCGTCGCCCATGCGCAGGGCGATTTTGCCGATCCGGTGGAACTGCAGAAGCTGGCCGAAGAGATACGCGCCCAGTTCTGATGCGCCAAATGCTCGTGAAAGCGCGCTGACATGGCGCTCAGGCCGTTCAAGGTTCCGGGCTGGCGCGGATCGCGGCATGGCGGGCGTCGACATGGCGGGATTATCTCGACATCGTCACCGGCATGCGGGACGAAATGACGCTTCGCGCTTCCGCTTGACGTCCTTGTCCCGGGCCATCACAGAAGCTGTTGTATGGATTGCGTTTTCGAGTGGCTGAAGCGTCGCTCCATTCGCGCTAATATAGTCGTGACGGGGGACGGCTTTTCAACGTGAACGCGACACCATTTCTGCGCTCTCCCCCCTTTC
>JGI24740J21852_10000548_pt1 | contig 16056 bp, 28 predicted proteins | sample KBSCornC6_FD_21852 | JGI IMG/M metagenome (IMG submission 21852) | reverse complement strand
GCCACCGTCTTTCCTTCTCCGCGAGCAGGATATGGATTTTGGAACACTTGATGTAGGCGTTCAATATCAAGTTCTGTCATTTTTCTAATCTCAAATTATGGCGAAGTTCCATCAGCCCCGCCCCCAGAAGATTCTTGCCTTTCCAGTTGGATTGATCAAGAGCCTTCGGATCATTCGGAGCTAGACCAATACCCCAAATCTTATCATATGGGCTAGCCTCGACAAGTAGCTTATCTCCTGTGGCCAGAAGCTGTTCCATCAAATCTGGATTCTGCTTAAACTTATGGTATACCGCCCAATACATCCGCATAAATCGGACTTCATTCCACTTCGGTTCATAGAAGTTTGGAATATTATTTCGGCCCCAAGCCTTGGCATCCTTCGGGTCTTCCAGAGCAGCGATCCTTCTGACATCCCGCACATGGCCAAATTCGGCGGCCTTGAATGCGATGAAAGCGCCTTCGCTGTGAAAGAATTCAACTCCGGCAACCGCGAATTTTGCCGGATACCAGTTGGAATAGATAGAATCTGCTTGCCAAAACAGAATCATGTTATCTGTTTCAACTTGCATCAGTTCTCTCCCACTTGAAACCAAATACCATTTCCTGCATTCTGCGTTGAAATCGATTTGGCGGATTTCGTACCTGTATGCACAATCCGTTATAACCGCCAATTCTAATCTGCCAATCAGGTTTGGGGTTATTTATGATGGTAAACATTCCTTCCGGAGCCACATAACCAGAACTCATTGAGCCGCCTTTGTCTTATCATAGACAAGGAATGACCCATCTGAATTCATCTTACAAGTCTGAACTTTATTATCAATCAGAGTCTTGTTTTGGTTATTAGGATTGCCATGGTATATCCGACCATCTGAAGCGCATACTAGTCTATCATCAAAAATGTCGCAGCCGGACATTAGAGCTACCATAACAAATAGAACTATGAATTTTCTCATTTCAGCTTGTTTAGGATTTCGATAACCCTTTCTGCATTCTCTACAATCTCTCTTGGAGTTGCAGCAACCTTATTAAACAAATAACTCAATTCTAGAATACCAACATAACTCTTTGCTTCTTGTTCAGTCTTGAAGATTAGGCTGCCGACGCGATATTGATTGATGTGCTCAATTTCATATTCAGGAGAAGCCAATTCAAGCGAGTCTGAAGGCCAGCCGTAACCATAACCATAATCAGCCTTATCGAAATAGATTCCAGTGCTATTGATATCATTAATGGTATAGATTTTTCCATTATTTACAACAGCATACATCGATCCACACCAACGATTGTTCCAACCGGGCTGTTCAGTGATGATTTTTACGACACGTACTTTATCGCCAACTTTGAACTTATGCATTGTTCTTAGCTTCCTTGAATGCTTCGAATAGTTTCTTGGCAATAGCGCCGTCATAGCGTTGAGCAAAGTTAGACTTGAGATGCGCCATCCAGTCCTTCAGCGCAGCCGGGTTCAATTCCTTCAGAATTGCATTGATAGCATCTTCTTCAAGCTGTGCAGGACGGAAGCTCTCCAGAATTTGCTTTTCGCGTTCCTTCAGGGCGACCACATCAGCAGCTGCCTTATCCTTGATATGTTTCAGGGTTTCAACCACACCATCCAGATGCTTCTTGATCACAGACTGCACTTCACCCTCAGTAGGCAGACGTTGGCCTGCATCCTTGCCAACCTTCTCTGCATCTGAGAAAACGTTGGTTAGTACGCTATGAAGAAATTTGTCGCCCGTCTTTAGTGCTTCGGTGCGCAGTTCTTTGATCTTGTTAAACAGTTCCATTTCGGTTTCCTTACAAATTATCTCGGTTCCATACATGCACATTCCATGTACGTCCCCATATTTTAAACCCATTATGGGATGTAATAAAGCGCGGATCATGATCCTTATATGATGTACTGCGCTTTATCTCTTCCCCTCTAACCCAAACTCGCATGCAAGGGTTTATTATATAGTTTGGATTTATGTTGAAAGTTCTGGTTTTGTGGGACATACCATTCCTCTTAATTCTTCTACAATCTTAGAGAATTCAGATACAAACCGCTCATTGAGGACCATATCTCCATAATCATCAATATACATGTTGATATCATAGTGATGGATAATCCCTTGAATCAACATCCTTTGGAGCGCGGCTTCAACTGTCGGAAGGTGCATCAATATCATCCTTGATTAGTTTCTCAATATATCCCAACATCTTCTCGGGTGCGCTATTATCCGCTACAATCTCAACAAATGGGATGTGTAGGTCTTTAAGCATCAGCAGAGCGGCATCGTCCAGTTGTTTCGCTTCGGATTCAGTCTGAGTACGCCCGATGGGAACATATTTCTTTATCCGTTTCAAATAAAATCCAATATGATTATATTTGTTATAGTAGGCCATCACAATCTTCTTAAAATCTTCTGAAGGGATATGATATCGATCATCCCTATACAAAATAGAGTTGAGGATCGCACCATCAGTAATTACAAAATCTACCTGACCTACCAACATCCGTTGCCGACGATCTTGTTCATCAAGAACAAGATTTTGTTGACTTAGTCTATTCCAATCCTTCTCATACACTAACTCTTTTGCATATTCTCTCACAAGCTCGACGTTATAATATTTTCTTTTCATCAATGCAAAAAGAGCAGCGGCATTGGTAGATTTGCCTGCCCCCGGTCCACTATATAGATCAATTACAATCATTTCTTATCCTTACATTTATCAAAATGCCAACGTTTAGCTGCTCCAGGCTTACAAATCTTTCCACAATACGGACATTCTAACTTAGTCACTAGCCTTTGCGCATTAACTAATCTTTGTTTATGATCTTCGGTTAGCGGCACGCGCAGTTTTTGCTTATGTTCCTCAGAGAAGATTCTACCCTTATTAGATGCTGAAATCTTTTGCCTATGAGATTCGGTCTTAGCGATTCCCTTTCGGCTATCAGACATCTTATTCCTAGTGGTCTCGGAATGTTCTTTGCCTAGGTGGGATTCTCTCTGTTTAGTCTTCGCTGAATCGGTATGTGTTGATCCCTTGCGGGGAGATGGCTTACCTAGTCTAGCTTCAGACATTTTACGTTTAGATTCTTCGGAATGAGGATTGTTATGTCTGAAGTGACTCTTTCCACTATCAACATCAATATAATGTCGGTTCAAGCACATAGGATCATTAAAATGTTCTTTTATCAATCTTTGCTCATAGATATACGCCTCTTCCCCAGTTGGAAACTCAGCAATAATCTGTTGATCAAAGTTATCAAACACTAACGATTCAACCAGCTTGGATGAAGACTTATAATCAACCCCTAAGTCTTCATTCGCAGGAACCTCATTGATCTCTCTATATCCAATATAGAACTCGCCTGTATCCCTATGGGTCAGCCAATATACATAGGGTAATGCTTTCACTCTGCATCAGACTCCGTGATATCCCATTTCTTCACATTCCATTCTTCTGGCTTTGTCTTTTGTCTTAGTCTAGCTTCGGCTTTTGCTTTAGAAGAGTAGATTTGCGGACAAGTTGATGAGGCTTTGCTGGAGCTATGATAGCTACCGTTTGACTTATGCTTGATTACATAGTAAGCCTTCTCATCAACTTCAACATCTAAGGTCACATCAGACTTCTTAAGGAATGCATGCTCAAAATCTTGAGTATACATATCGAAATAACGAACAAAATATTCTTCATCCGTCTCGCTGATGATAAAACAAGCCACATCATACGATCCAGCATAGGAGCTATGTGTGAATGTACCTTGTCTTTCTTTTGGCTTATTGGCTTCTCTATGTACACCATAGTGTGCCGCTGCATATGCAGGATCGATATTTGCGTGACTCATATCTTCAGATCAGCAAGTGATTGTTGTGGGATTCAATGGGTTTCTACCAGTTTGATTGTCAGGAACTAGCCAAGTTGGCTGTGGTGGTTGCCAAGTTGGATAGGTTGGGACAAAGGGATGGGTGATAGGATCAGGCGGGGCCTTATCATAAATCTTCTTGAATTTATCAAGAATGTTATCGGTGATGGTTGGATCAATCTTCTTATCTTCCCAACCAGTTTGTTTCTTGGTTTCGCCTAGCTCAGGCGTAACCTTATTGAATACAAGCTGTAGATGAGATTTGATCATATCCCACTGTTCTGATGTGGGTGCTTCACCACCCATCTCTACATATCCTTGTAGCCAATAGCAAAATTCTTGTGCATTCATTCCAAAATTTTCCTTACTCTATCTTTATTCTTAACAATAACCTCAATCAGTTCAAAAAGCTCAAACCCATCTGCGGTAGAAACAGGGGTATGATTTTCCAGAATCAGTTGGTATAGAGATACAATCTGAGCATGAGATTTCGCTTCTTCAAATGTATCAAACTGCAGGCCTTCTACTTCATAGACGACCTTGATAATGGGCTCGCTCATTCTTTGGGTTTAAAAATATGAATAGCATTAAGACGGTTATGCAACGCCTTCAATGCATGATATGTGTTGATGGCAGGAATCAATCCTACCAAAAAGCCGATGAAAATCTGACCGTATGTCAAATAATAACGCCAAGATTGTGGGTATGTCCTACGGCCTTGAGCCTTAATGGCAAGTTCGATAGGAACTAAAATTGCGCATAGCAGCGCACTCACTAGATAAATCACTTCCAATACTACGACTGGATCCATAACATCTCCTTATAAGAAAACACCCATAGTTATTATACTATGGATGTTTGATTGAGTCTAATCAGATGTCTGAAAGTGCTTCCTTGAGCTCCACATACATCTTGTTGTATTTCTGAAGACGCTTAAAGTCTTTTTCTGTTAATCCCTTCAAGCGTCTGATGTCAGAGTTGTGTTGCAGGTCACACAACTTAACACGAATAGAATCTGGAGAAGACTTCACGCGAATCATATATTCCTCTGAGGTTTCCCCAGGGAACTTAGTGAGATTCCGAATTCCATCGATGATGCGATCAGAGAACCCCATTTCTTTTAACTCAGCAAATGTGGTTCCTGTATCCTCAACAAGATCATGGCCCAAGGCGATGCAATTCAACTCTTCATCTTCGGTTCTCAGCTTATGCATCACTGCCAATGCATGCAGGATGTAAGGCTTGCCGGCCTTATCATATTGTCCAGCATGACGGGTGGTTGTAAGAACCAACATTGCATTAAGATATTCGCCTTGTTTCATGATCATTCCTTATAGCTGTTCTTCGATCAAATCTGCCATCTTCTTGAATGATACATGATGTGCATCATTCAGAATAGACAACCTACGATTGATAATTCTATCGCTGCTAGGATCCACCATATTGAGATGAGGATCATAACTATCTAGACCAGCCCACTTCTTGACTTCGGCCGGTAATGATACGTTGTGGCCCATGTATTCACTCTTTTTGGTCTGCTTAGCAGCAATCTCAGGGTGGTGCTTTGCATGGACGTTACAAAGAACACCAAGCGCGCACATACGATTACCGCGACGTAGTTGACCTAGCTGCTTATGGATCGCGCCGCTACGCAGATCAGCAACCCATTCCTTCTTTACTTCTTGATTCATCTTAGCCATGATTAACCCTTCTTGAGCAAATAGCTGTTAGAAATTGCCTTAAAGCTGAATTCGGTCGAATTCGACTTGAACACTACACCTTCTCTTTTAACTCCAGCATTCATACCCGGACCTTCAGCAAAGGCCAGGATATTATCAGCCATCTTGCGATAATCTTCTGGGGTATCCTTGTCTGCATAATCGGACAGACTTGCATTTTCAGATAGCACCGGTACATAGTTCACCCCAAGCTTTGCGGCGATATCACGAGACACAGAAGGTAGTTCATATTTGTATTCATCGATGTTGAACACATCATAGATGTAATACTGGAACTCATTTACCTTCTCATAGTTCTCTTGAATCGTCGGAGCAATAAGCTCACCTTGGATTGCGATATTCTTGTTCAGAGTGATCAAGCGCTCAATGATCGCATTATCGCGGACAAAATTAGAGAAGTGATTTTCACCATCCGGGTCAAGCTGAATATTGCGCGAGCAAACACCAGTCAGATAGGTCGGAATCTTCTCCAAACCAAACCACTTGCGAACCTTATAAAACAACTTACCAACAATACCCAGCCTACTAATCTTCCTGGTTTCAATATCATTCCAAGCATTCTCGAATAGCGGAGATTGATTGTTGATATGGAATACCGTCATAGAAGAACCGTCCAGCTTGATGGTGACCTCAAAGGTCTCATCCTTATGTTTCGGCAGTTCGCTGATATAGTTCTGAATGCGTTCCTGATCGGTCTTGCGAATGAAAGATGGGAAAGCGCTCGCGCCTGCCGTCTTTGCACCCATACCACCGCCATTGCCGCCTTGTTCAGCCAGACTTTCCCACTTCTCAATCTTTAGGACTTCGGTTACATCATCACCTTCTTGAGGATTCTTGATCTCGGGGAATTGGTCAACCTTGAGGACCAGACCTTGAGAGATTTGCTTGCGCAGTTTAATCGTCTTTAGACGCATGCCGCGCTTATCACCCCAGTTGATGAAGCGATCCTCAAATGTTGCATAACGAGGATCATTAGCATTCAGGAACGAATCGATCTCATAATATACACATAGATCGCCAACTTGGAATTCGCCCTTCTTTACAACGACAGTCCAACCTAGGACATCTACGGCTTCAATCAGGTCCGCACCTGGGATCGGACGAACACCGACCACTTTTTGGATACTAGCTAGTTTGCGCATTATTGTTTGATATTTTCAGATTGAGCAAGAATCTGGATTGCGATAAAGGTCGCGGCTTCAGGAGTGAGCATGAACGTAGTTTCATCTCCGTTGGCGTTGATAAGCTGGCACACATAATGATTCCCGTTGTTTCCAACGAAAACCTGTCTTCCATCCTCATAAGAGGCTCTATTTCCGTCATAGGAGATGTCTTCCATTTTAGAATCCTCTGCGCCGCTTAATTTCTTCCTTGACTCGCCACAAAGGATCGACCTTAACCATGAGCGCTCCGAAAAAGCCCGCCAAGAATAAAATCAGAAATAGTACATAAAGTGGAGTGAACACCCACCACCAAGACCAATCGATAATGTTACAGACCTTCAATGTAATGAAAATCAGAGTAAGAATGTTAAAAACGTTCATGCCACTTCCTTTGGCTCGATGGGTTCAACACCAGGTTTTGGTAGTGAACTCAGCACTTCATTAATAAGTTCGTTGAGACGAGGTGTGTATTTGAAATCAAATGTTGCATGTTTACTGAGACCATTCAACTTCAGCTCAACATTCTCGCCTTGCAGTAGACCAAAAGTCTGATATTTACTCATCAGACCGCGAAGCAGTTGTTTGATCTGAACTACCAACATTGAGTTCATTACCGTACCACTATCACGAACGCGGCTTCGAATCATGTTGAGTTCAAGAATCAGCTGTTTTACAGCCTGTCGCTCAACTTCTTCAATTGTTGGTTCGTCTTCTTCGATAGTCGATTCTTCAATATCGATTTTTACTTGAGATTTTGACATAGTTCCTTAAGTTTTTGTAACTTAACAATTTGTAAATCGATGCTTTCCGGTGTGACGCCAATGGAATTATTGGGAAATTCCAGCATGATCGTGTTATAGATATGCTTTAAAAGCTGGCCGCGATTGGAGAATTCTTCATAACAACCCTCATAGGTATATGTCTTGACCTCTCGGGTGTTGATACTAACTCGGTCCAAGTATGGATTTGGAGTCTTATGTTGATTTTCGGTTTGATCTTTGGTGTATACAACGACTTGCAAAGATTGGGCCGGAAAATACCAGCCATCGCCATCGCAATCAACTAGTACATCGCCTTCATCATCTTCAGATTCTGCGACATGATAATGTTTGCCATTATTTACAAACTTATCCATTTCCCGCACCCACACGCCGATGTCGATCTTTTCAACAACCTTTACCACATCGCCCTTCTTAATGGTCATACCATCTCCTAAAAAATTAAAGGTCCATAGCATCTATTATACTATGGACCTTATGGAATGTAAATTTTATACTATGAATTTCATATCACAACAGACTGAATGACAACCGTACCAGTATCTTTCTTCTTTTTGTAAGAAGCTAGGGTCTCATCAAACTTATACATCGGTTCGTTGCTCACGTCTTGTAGATCAATCTTCACTCCGTCAATCTCACCGAAATTTCTGTGAACAAGGAATACATTCTGTGATGCACGACCAGATAGATTCAAAGCCCTTTCCGAATATGCATTGCTTCCAGGAAGTCCTGAAGAGCGTGCATATAGATCAGAAACTTGAGCGCAGTGAATATGACCCATCAACACATAAGAAATTAAGGTGCCGCGATTAGCATAACGGGCCTTTAGTTTCTCAATCTCAGATTCAGGATTACGAGCAATACCCTTATGTAGATTGCCGTGTACTAGCAGAATATTGTTTTGATTGACCTTCACAACTGCTTCAACTGGATTCTCTACAGGAACGAAATTGATTCCGGGACAATCCTTGAATAGGTAGGTCAGCATATTGTGAATAACAATATCATATGAATCCCCAGCCAGGAAGTCCGAATAGTGTACGTGCTCGCCTACTCTTGATTCATTACCCGTCACGCTGGCGACAGTCACATTGAAATCCTTATTCAGATCAAGAATAATCTGCTGGATGATATCAACTGCCAAGAATACTGCTCTAGAACGATTTGTTGCAGCGTTGGTGATTTCATCTAAACGACGGTCGCTATTCAAAAGATCGCCAGTTAGAAATAGACCAACTTCCTTAACACCGTTAGCCTTGAAGATAGGCTTGGCTTTACGAATTAGCTTATGTAGGCGCTTTGATGCAATCTCAAAATTAAATTCGTTGTCGGCTAGATCGTCAATCAATTCATTAAAGTGGATATCACTCAGTTGAATGATACCGACAACCGGATCAGTCAAGGTAGGAGTATGTACAGTTGTGTTGAATTTATTATTCAACAGAACATTACGCATCTCCTGGTGCATTGTAAGCACCATATTGTCGATACGAGCATGTTCGCGGAAAGCCTTGCGTTCTACTCTATTGGTATCCTGCAATCGGAACACCTTCTTGGCAAGACGGATGTTCTCGTCAACCAATTCGGCGTCGTCAACTGCTTCTACATCATCAGCGCATTCAACATTGGTTGGTACGCCGGAAACTTGAACTAAAATACGACTAACTGTTGATCTGGAGATATGTAGTTGACGAGCAATTTCTGACTTGCTCTCTCCTTGCTCGGCTAGTTGTACAATGCGCTCAACTTCATCCGATGATAGTTTTGTTCTAATATTCATCAACAACCCTTTAGCTTCGAAAACACCAGCTTGGCTCTAAGACCTTGGTAGGTGTTCTGTTTGATCAGATTTTCTATGTCATTTGTAGTGAGTCCGCCATCTTTGACCGCATCATTAATATCTTTCCATTCAAACTCTCTAGGAAAGAGAACCACTTTGACTCCAGACTCTATAGCTTTATTTATATGTCTACATACATCCGCGTTACGATACTGAGCATCATAGATGTAAACATCTCCCGGAACCTTAGTTAGGTCCGCATCTGCGGATGCTAGGCAGTTATCGATAAACATTGAGTCAATCGGTCCTTCACATACCCTTACTTCACGACTTCTATCGATTCGGTCCATTCCGAAAATCTTAGAAACCGCATCGTGTTTCTTGATTGTGATATAGCGCATCTTGTTGGTTGGGTCAAGAGAACGCCCTTGATAGCACAATAACTCTCCGAATTCTGTGTAGAATGGGATCACCAATCTAGCATCTTCCGGAATCTTCTTTGCATATTCAGCATCCTTGTAAGAAGCCGTCATCAACTGAAAATTATCTGTATACATCAGATAATCCAGATACTTCTCTGGGATTTTTCGGTTCAAAACATACTGAACACAAGCATGATCCCTAGGAAGCTCAGAAAGTTTGATTGAGTGATCTAACTCAATCGTATCTAGAACCGGTTCAACAACGCTACTTGTGGTAGTTGGTTCCTCTTGGAACATCTGTCTAGGTTCCCGTCCAAATTTCTCTCTGAACTTCTCTAATCGATATTCATTAAACAATGAATCATCGAACCCCTTTAGAAAGTTATGAAAGCTCATACTAAAGCCGCAATTCTTACAATCTACATTGTAGTTATAGGTTCCATGTTTTTGGTCTTGATAGATATAGAACCTGGTACGGGTTCCCTTTCGACCATCTCCGCAATATGGACAACGACAAAGAGCCACCGTTGGACGAATCCAACGGAAGCGCTCAAGGCGGCTTGATACGAAATTCACATACAGCTTATCAATCAAGCCCGACATATTTTCTCACTCGTGAATAATAAACCACTTAAAAGCTTCAATGAATGATTCTTGCTGTTGAGGATTGGCAAATAGCCAATGGACATAACCATCCCCATTGAATGGCAAAGGAATGAATCTTGCCTCACTCAGCTTCCTCATTAGAAGTTTGAACGTTGGATTCTCGTCATTCCTCTCTACCTTGAAGCTAGTCACTCCGTCATCCGATTCATACATGATCACTAATACGCCATCATTCATCACACCTCCACGGTCATATCGTTCTTCAGACCATATTTGATGACACGATCAAAATATTCAGAGAATTCAGCAGCGCGTTGACTGATCACAGTCAGATTTGTTTCTGCTCCGATCACTGCCCACATCTCCATAAATTCCTCAACTCCGGAGGCGGACAGGTTTTCTAGAATCTCATCCAGTATCAGAACGTTACAATCAACAGAAGCTTTGCTCTTAGCAATTTCTCGCCATGCCAACAAAACAGCAAGATCGATGCGTCTCAGTTGTCCGGTTGATAGATTCCCTAGAGTTTGACCCTTACGATCAGGCGCGAACATCTCAACATTGAATTCGGAATCGATGTTAATCTGGACATATAAGTTTAGCTGATCCAGTATGGAATTAATGGTCTGGTTCAAGAAAGGAACATACTGAGCAACGATATTAGCCTTGATCCCATCATCCTTCAGGATTTGAAGCAACTGTAGGTGATCAGACTCTTCTGATGTAGCATTGTTGAGCGCAATCGTCTTTTGTTCGATATCCGCCTTAAGTTTCTCGGTTTCATCTTTCTCAACTTGAATCAGAGCGTCTTCATTAGCATCCACCATCTTTGATTCAATCTTCATGATGGAATCGCGGATAGAGGATAGCTTAACATCAAGCTGCATCTTCAACCCAGTCAGCTTAAGTGCTTCAGCATTCAACTCCGTATTCTTATCCACAGCCGCCTGGTGCTTTAAACGCTCATCCTCCAGTTTCTGCATCGGTTCCAGTAGCTTACCAGCCTCAGCTTCCGCAGCCTCTCTAATCGCTGCTTTATGCCCATCCGTCACACCTTGCTTACATGTGGGGCAATCATGCAGTGCTTCCACATTAGATGCATTGCGACGAATCTCTTCAGCTTTCGTCCTGAACCGGTCTAGCATTTGCTTTACGCGATCAAGCTGAATCTGGGCTCCAGGAATTCGCTGTTCTTCGACTTTAGCTAATTTCTCTGTGGCCACATTGATCAGACCAACTATCTTTGTTTCTTCGGCTTTCAGTCCGTCTAGCTCTGATCCGGTGTCGCTTAAGCGTTGTCGCTTCTTCTCTTCAAGAATTTCTACGGTGCGTTGTCTACCTGCTAGCTTAGATTCTAGAATGCCGATCTCATAGTTGATCTGCTCAAGAGACTTACGAATAACTTTGACTTTATCCTTGGTCAGATTATTCATCGATGAGATGACGACCATATCTAGCATCTGTTCGACAAAATCGCGGCGATCCTGCGTTTTCATCTGAACAAAAGGTACGAATCGATCAACCCCCAGAGCTACGATATTACAGAAAGCTCTCTTGTCCATACCGATGACAGATTGTAGATATGATTGCATATCTCCATTAGCAGCTTCATTTTCAATTAACTTTCCTTCTCGATAGATTTCGAAAACCGCAGGCTTGTAGCCACGACGCAGTAGCCACTTAACTCCCATGGTTTCAAACTCAAGCTCGACTAGGCAATCTTTTCCAGATCGGGAGTTGACAAGACCTCCGATTTTACAATCCTTGCCATAAGGTTCACCGAATAGCACGAAATACAAAGCCCAAATAGCTAGGGTCGATTTACCGCTACCATTAGATTCCGAGGCAATCAGAGTGGTCTTGGACTCAAGATAATCAAGGCCGATCATCACATTTCCGATTGAACGGAAATTCTTAGCTCTGATTTCCTTAAAGATTAGTTTGTTATCAGCCACCTTGAAGGGCCTCCATATAAATTGACTTGGCTAGCTTCTTCACATTATCCTTACTGAATTCATCGCTTTGCTTATCAATAAATGAATTCATGGCCGATAGTGTATCGAGTTTCAAAATCTCTTCGCTAATCTCAACCTTCTCAATCTCAACCATGGTTGTATCAATGATTTTATAGTCGATCATTTCGGCCTTTGCTAGCAAATCAATGAATTTTTTGTAATGTTTAGCATCGGGTTTTTCCTTGACCAGAATCTTAGAGATGGTTCCTCTATATGGCTCAAAAGACTTATCGTCATATTTCTCATTTGGGTCATATTCGATCACAGAGAACAAAGTCATATGATCATCATTCTTGTGTAATACCAACTCATCCGTCTCTACATCAAGGGTCCAGAATCCACGATTATTGCCGTCCTGAACATCACCCCAAGTGAGATGATACGGAGTCCCAACCATTGTACAGTTCAGATATTCAGAAACTGTGTGGAAGTGTCCGCTGATCACACGCTTGAAATTCTTGAACAGTTTAGGGTCTTGGCCATGTTCGCATTCCACGCCGGGAATCATAGGCATACCCATCATCTCAAAGTGGCCGAACGCATAGGTTGCCTTTGATGATAGGACTTCATTCAGTAGACGCTCACTATTGTTCTTGTTAAGCCAAGGAACAAAAGCAAGTTTCTCTCCCCAATGAAATAAAGTCTTTACTTCATCTTTTACCACGGTAAAATTGAGAACATCTGGAATATTCAAGAAATCAAGAATATCCAAAGTGCACTTCTCATTTGAATCACGATAAAAGATATCATGATTGCCGGCATATGTGATCCAATGATCAATACCATATTTTACCAGCAACTTAGGGAAACGCCACAAGATGAAATCTAGGATATTTCCTTTGATATGTTGCCGAGTATCAAACATATCGCCTGTTTGAACGATAGTTCTGATCCCCATTACCTGCATCTTCTGCAAAGCTTGTTCAAGCCATGCTTCTTGGAAGGCAAGGAAGTCGTTGTTGCCTCCCTTAATCCCAAAATGCATATCGCCAATAATAGCAATCTTACTCAAATTCAATCTCCAAAGACTCGCCCAATTCAAGGTCTACTTCTTCTGGGATTTCTTCTTCTGATGATGCTGATGCGTCACCCAGATCAAACATAAAAGTGTCAAAAGCAACTTTCTTCTCCGTTTTTGATTTCACTTTGTCCAGACCATACTTCTCTTCAAATTCTCTTGCCTTCTGTAAGAAATCGGCTCCAAGTACACCTACCGACATCCCACCGCCGTCTCCATCATCAGAGCCGCCAGAAACATTGTCCATATCTTCATCATGGAAAGCATCCATGCCGCCCATCAGTTCGAATGATTTGTATTTTAGATACTGTTCTCGCTTTTCTTCATCGATGCGATGAGTAAAGCTACGCCAGATGATCATATTGATATAACCAAATGCACTAACCTTACCCTTCTTCTTGGATTTTTTATTGGGATTGAAGTTGTGAATATACTTGACGCAATGCAAGATAGCATCAGACTTCATTTCATCCAGATATGAATAACCTTGGAAGTTGTATCTCTTTCCTAGGGCCTCAGACATATCATAAATAGCCTCTCCCACAGCTTCAGGCAATTTTGGTCGTTCCTCGCCCGCAGCGATAGCTTCATCATATCGCGTTTTCCATTCGGAAAGAATTTGGGTTAGATGATTATCATCGATGTAGTGCCGTGGGGATTTAATCACAGGCTTTGGTTCATCGGTAAGCTTGAGATTAGCAATATCTTCGTCTTCGATTAGTTCTGGCATATCAGTAATACTTGTTTTCTTGAATCATTTTAACATCATAGGTATTATTAACAATCGATCTATCGATGTTTTTCATACCCAACCCCGCGTATTCGTCGGCCAGTTCATTGCCATAAGTTCCGGCATGTCCTTTGACCCAGTTGATAGTAGCATTACCGTGAGCATCCCAAGCTGTGAAAAGAGGGATGAGCAGATCGGGATTTTTAATCCCTTCGTAATTGCTGAGTTTCCACTTGTGTCGCCACTTGTTGATTGAGTTGACGACATATTGAGAATCGGAGCGAATCTGGATGTTCCAGTCTCTCTTCCCTTTGAAGAGTTCCATGGTGTACAAGACACCCATAATTTCGCCGCGATTATTAGAGGATGGGGCGGGTAAGTGCCCATAGCGGATGTACTTCTTATTACCCATCATAAACACAGCTGACCAACCACCATAGCACTCAGGCTTACCGTTATGCATGCTGGAGCCGTCTGTCCAAACATCAATTATCATACTACCATGGCTCGTTTAACATAGTTCCTATTATAAGGGATAGCTATGTAAAAGTAAAATCGATAGTATGAGATTTCATAAATGGTTCAAGAGGTTTCATGAGTTTGAGCTTTACTTTTACATAGAACCCATATATAATCGCTGCTGGTTGTAAAATTTGTGTGGACGGTAGATAAGACGGTGGCGCACAAGTTTCAAGGGATACCACGCATCGAATAATCCCAACCCCGCAATCTAGGCGCAACGCCTGCATAGTCCTGGGGATTCGACTGATCTATATCAATCAGCGCAAGAGGACATAGCTAACACCAGGCGATATAGCAACTGGTGGCCCTGGTCGGCTCCTTATACTGGAACGGCAGGAAGATGAGCCACGGCCTTCATTGGCCGGGCTATCTTTCGCCCTAAATCTCACCTAGCCGGGAGAATCTAAAATAATAAACCCTCCCAGAAAAATCTGAGAGGGTTCATCTTACATCTTTGTATCTACATAAGTAGAATTGATTGCATTGACTCCTGCTGGGATAACTGTAACAGTCGGATCAACTGGTTTATCTACAACAGAAAGATCAATTCCTTGAAGTCTAAAATCTAGATCGCCAATAAGAGTCTGGTTGGAGGCATCTTGACCAGGAATAAAGACTAACAAGAACTTATGAACGCTATCATCGCTTGATCTAATCAGAATGAATTTTTCTGGGTTAGTCAAAGATGAAAGAGACGCATCCACAGCGTTTACGACTCGTTTATTGTTGAAAATAACATAAACGACATTCTTGTCTCCTGCCGAAACAATAATCTTGATATCGCCTGAAACTGTTCCTCGATTACCTGCTGAATTGACAGTGTACTTATAGGTTCCGTTGATCGCCTGATCTGAAATAATTGTAGCAGATACTGGAATTTCAAAATCTACTAGTCCATATCCAGATTGGATTTGTGCAGAAGTTGCCGTGACCTGTAAATAGTTCCAAGGGCTAGGTAGGAAATTCCTCAGATCATAGATATCTTGGTAGCTGATCTTATTGAATGTGGACACATCAGTCTTTTGGTAAAGACCATTAATATTGATCGCGTCTCCCCAGATACGAATCAACAGACCTACCTCAATTGTAGAGTCTGCAACCATATCGCTATAAAGGCGATGGTCAATCACTCGTTGGACATATTGGAATCTATTCAAGTCTCTAATTACACCAGTTAGAGTCTTGATAGTACGTCCATCATCAAGCCGGACTGTGTCATCCGGCATTCCCTGTAGAAAAGCCTTGAATGTTGCGTTCTGAAGACCTAGTTGATCAACTAGGTCTGAATACTTTTGATCAATTGTTGGTTGAGTCATCTTTGCCGTCCTCTTTGTTGCGCAGATCGGCTGGCGTAATCTTGTTCAAAATACCCTTGACCAACCCGGCCATATACGCATTGAAGATATCCAAAAGTGGGAAGACGC
>JGI24740J21852_10000547_pt1 | contig 16065 bp, 10 predicted proteins | sample KBSCornC6_FD_21852 | JGI IMG/M metagenome (IMG submission 21852) | reverse complement strand
TCACCGCCGATGTACGAAATGACTTCGAAACCGTTGGTCAGGCGCACCTTGGCGACCTTACGCAGTGCCGAGTTCGGCTTCTTCGGCGTCGTGGTGTACACACGGGTGCACACGCCGCGACGCTGCGGGCAGTTCTCAAGCGCCGGGCTCTTGCTTTTCAGCTTTTCCGAGACGCGGGGCTTGCGAACCAATTGATTGATAGTTGGCATTGTTCAATCCAGCTTGGTTTTTGAAAAATCGCCGGACCACATGACGTGGCAGCCTCACAAGTGAGGCAATCGGCGCAATCGGGTTTTATGGAAGTGGCGAGCAGAACGCTCTGAAGAGAAGATCTGCGGGAACAGATCGAGACCAAAGAGCGCGAGCCCGTCTGGTTCAGATGCCGCACACGGCGCTTGGCCGAGTATGGACGCGCGAAACCAGAAGCCAAAAACTCGAATCTGGCACTATAGCGGGGTGGCCGGCAAGCGTCAAGCGCGCCGCCACTCTGGCGACGCGCGGTGCAGGTCAGCAGCGGCGCGGTGTGGCGCGGATGGCACGTGAGGTGGCACTTGGCCACAGGAATACGAGTGCGGCGGCCACAACAAACCCAAGCGCAACGACCGATACGCCGACCCAGCCGGCACGGAACCATACTGCCCCAGCCAAGCCGCCTCCCACTGCGGCACCGAAGAAAAACGCCCCGGTGTATAGGCCATTCACACGCCCGCGTATTTCCGGTGCCAGCGTGTTGACCGTGTAACGGCCCAGCGCCTGATCGCCGATCGCGCCGAAGTCGAGCAGCAACGCAGCCACGACCAGCATCGCCAGCATGACGGGGACCGTCAGCCCGGGCAGCCAAGCGGAAGCCAGCGCCAGCAGCAGCCCAATTGCCGCGCTGCCGTGCGCGAGCAGCGTGCCCTGGCGCACCAGGCCCCGATCTGCCAAGCGCCCGGCCACCGGCGCTGCCACCACACCCGCAGCGCCGCACAGCGCAAAGATGCCGATGCCGCTTTGCGACAGATGGAACGGCGCCGCCGCCAGCCGCAGCGCAACCGCCGTCCAGAACAGGGTAAATGCGGCCATCAGCAACGCCTGTGTGGCGGCACGCCGGCGCAGCAGGGGTTCCGTACGGAGCAAGCGGCCGCACGAAGCCAGCAGCGCCGCATACGACAGCGCGCGCGGCGGCACGAAGGTCGGCATGACGCGCGGCAGAACTATCGCCAACACGCCGATCGCCACCGCAGAAGCGCCGTAGAAAGCACGCCACCCCCACTGCGCCGCGATCAGGCTGGCGGCCGGGCGCGACAGCAGGATGCCCAGGTTCAGGCCGATCATGATGTCGCCGAGCACGCGTCCGCGACGGTGGTCGGCAGCCAAGCGTCCGGCCAGCGCGATCAGCATCTGGATGACGGTCGACGTCAGGCCGATGGCGAACGCGGCCAGCATCAGCAGTTGGCCATTACGCGCGACGGTGGTCAGCGCCAGCGACACCACCGCGCCCCACAGCGTGCGCGAGACCAGGCGGCGGTTGTCCTGCAGGTCCGTCAGCGGCATCAAGAGCAACAGGCCGATGCCGTAACCGACGAGTGTGGCGGTCACCAGCAGGCCGGTGGCGGCCGTGGTCCAGCCGATGCTGGCAGCGATCTCCGCGACGAGTGGCTGGATGCCGAACAGGTTGATGACGATGAGCCCGACCGCCGCAGCGAACAGCGGCGTGGCACCTTGCGGCAAGCGGTCGGCGGAGGAGGCAGACAGCACAACAGTGGGGGCTTCGGTAGTCATGATGGACAGTGGACAGGGCTAGAACGTGACGCCCCATCCTAGCCAGCCGATTCGCGCAGATTAAGGTAGCCTTTGGCGCTATATTGTTTCCGCAATCGCGCAAATATGAACCGACTCTCCGATGTGGTCATCTTCGTGCAGGTGGTGGAGCGCGGCAGCCTGTCGGCTGCATCCGACGCCATGGGCGTCTCGCGCGGCGTGATCAGCAAGGCACTGGCGCGGCTGGAGACTCGGCTGGACACGCGCTTGCTGCAGCGGACCACGCGCCGTCTCTCGCTGACCGAAGCGGGCGCCGCCTTCTTCGAGAAAAGCCGCGAGGGCCTGGCGCTGATCGACACGGCCGAGCAAGCCGTCACGGCCCTGCGCGACGAAGCGCGCGGCACGCTGCGGGTGTCGGCACCGGCGTCGTTTGCGGTGACGTTGCTCGCGCCGCTGCTGGGCGCATTCCAGGCGCGCTACCCCGCCGTGCAGATCGATCTGGACATGAATGACCGCTACGCCGATCTCGTCGCCGGCCGCATCGATGTGGCCATCCGCATCGGCGTGCTGGAAGATTCCTCATTGGTAGCGCGGCGGCTGGCGAATTGCGCGCATGCGATTTACGGCGCGCCGTCGTATTTCCGCGCGCGCGGCATTCCACGCACGCCGGATGACCTGCGAAGCCACAACTGCCTCGTCTATGCCAACTACGACGGGCCGTATGACTGGGTGCTGACGGACACCGCGGGTCAGCGCCACGTCGCGCACGTGAATGGATCGATGCTGGCCAACAATAGCCTCGTGCTGCGCGAAGCGGCGCGCTCCGGCCTGGGGGTATCGCTGGGGCCGGCGTATCTGGTGCGCGACGATATTGCCGCGGGGCGCTTGCAGGCTGTGCTGACCGACTACACCGCGCGCGAAGTCCCGCTGCACGCGGTATTCACGCAGCGCGTGCATCTACTGCCGAAGGTACGGGCGTTTGTCGATTTTCTCGGCGACCATCTGGCGCGCACCGGCGTCATGGGGCCGCTGCCGAGTTGAACCGACCTACGCCTGCTCGCGGCACTTCTCCAAGACGTCGAGCAGCGCCTGCCCATAGCGATCCAGCTTGGCCATCCCAATGCCCGGCAACTCACCCAACACGTGGAGCGAGTCCGGATCGGTTTCGGCGATCCGCGCCAGCGTGCTGTCGTGGAAGATCACGTAAGCGGGCACGCTATGCTCCTTCGCCGTCTGCGCACGCCAAGCGCGCAGTGCTTGCCAGCGCGTCTGCGCCTCAACCGACAGATCCGCCGCTGGATCGGCACGGCGCTCCTTCTTGCCCGACGATGATGAGGTGCCACGCACCTTCTCCGCCTGACGACGCAGGATCACCGGTTGCGCGCCCTTGAGCACGGGGCGCGCCGCATCGGTGAGGATCAGCGCCCCATGGCCGCCATGGTCGACGGCGAACAAACCCTGCGCGACCAACTGGCGAAACACGCTTCGCCATGCGGTTTCCGACAGTTCGCTGCCGATGCCGAAGGTCGAGAGCGTTTCGTGATGCCACTGCTTGACGCGTTCGGTGGCATTGCCGCGCAGGATGTCGATCAGTTGCCCGGCGCCAAAGCTCACGCGGCTGGCCTGCTGCACGCGGTAGGCGCAGGAGAGCGCCATCTGCGCCTCGCGCGTGGCGTCCCAGGTTTGCGGGGGTGTGAGGCACGTGTCGCAGTTGCCGCACGGCTCGCTGCTCTCGCCAAAGTAGGCGAGCAACGCCACGCGCCGGCAGCTTGCGGCTTCGCACAGGCCAAGCAGCGCCTCGAGCTTGGCGGTGGAGACGCGCTTGTGCACGTCGTCCGCCTCGGACTCGTCGATCATGCGGCGCTGCTGTACGACGTCGGCCAGGCCGTAGGCCATCCATGCGTTCGCAGGCATGCCGTCGCGGCCGGCGCGGCCGGTTTCCTGGTAGTAGCCCTCCAGGCTCTTCGGCAAATCCAGATGCGCGACGAAGCGCACGTCCGGCTTGTCGATGCCCATGCCGAACGCGATGGTCGCGACCATCACCACGCCCTCCTCCTTGCGGAAGATGGCCTGATGGCGGGCGCGGACCTCGGAATCCATCCCGGCGTGGTACGGCAGCGCACGAATGCCCTGCTCCGCCAGCCACTGCGCGGTCTCCTCCACCTTCTTGCGCGAGAGGCAGTAGACGATGCCCGCGTCACACGCGTCGCCGTCCATGTGTTCAGCGCGGATAAAGCGCAGGAGCTGGTTGCGCGCGCTGTCCTTCTCAACGATGGTGTAGCGGATGTTCGGGCGGTCGAAGCTGGAAAGGAAAACGCGCGAGCCCGTGAGTGCGAGTCGCTCGATGATCTCGTCGCGCGTGACCGCGTCGGCTGTGGCGGTGAGCGCGATGCGCGGCACATCCGGAAAGCGCTCATGCAACACGGAGAGCTGGATGTATTCGGGCCGGAAATCGTGCCCCCACTGCGACACGCAATGCGCCTCGTCGATGGCGAACAGGCCGATGCGCGAGCGCTCCAGCAAATCGAGGAAGCGCGGCGTCATCAGCCGCTCGGGCGCGACGTAGACGAGATCCAGGCGGCCTGCTGCCAGATCGCGCTCGACCTGTGCGGCCTCGGCACCGGTCAGCGCGGAGTTCAGGTAGGCGGCGCGCACGCCGGCTTCTTCCAGCGCAGCGACCTGATCCTGCATCAACGCAATCAGCGGTGACACGACAATGCCCGCGCCCTGCCCGCGACGATGGCGCACCAACGCGGGAATCTGATAGCACAAGGATTTGCCCCCGCCCGTGGGCATCAGCACCAGGCAATCGCCGCCATCAGCCACGTGGGTGACGATCTCCGCCTGCGGGCCACGGAAGGCGCTGTAGCCGAACACGTCGTGCAGCACGGCACGCGTGGCGGCAGCGGTGTCGTCGGGCAGCGCCTGCAGCGCGTGGTCTATGGCGGGGGAGTCGTACATCGGGACGGCAGGTGCGCGCGGTGTCACGCGGGGCTGGGCGAAACCGCTATTGTGACAAACCCCGCCGGACGGTGGGCAGTCGACGGGCTCGGATGGTGCCCGACCATGAGCTCAAGCGCTCGCGGCCGGTCACGCTGTTAATAGAAATATCGCGTTCGCTGCGCCTCAGGACTTTTCGGGTATTGCTGATGGAGCAACTGGAACGCTTGGCGAGACGTAGCCGTGTCCGGCATGCCGTAACGCGACGCATAAACCAACTTTTCGAGAATGGCCGGCCCTTCCGCGAATTTCGGATTGGCGCGCATCCAAGGCAAGATTTGCTTGCCCATCCAGTTGGTCTCGTTGGCAGGCTCAAGCGCGGCCAGATCCGCTGCCTGCTGTTTCTGACGGGCTTCATTGTGGAACGCGGGTGGGGTATCCCAGTGCGATGTCACGCTCGGCTCGGTGACAGCAGCGCTTGCATAGCCGCGGGGCATGCTCGTGTAGTCAAGCTGCCTTAGGCGAGACACCTCGCCGAGCAGGAGCGCTCTCGCCATTTGAAAACGCATCTCTTCAAGCTTGCCGCTGCCGATCGCCTCTGAAGTTGCCCGCTTGCCCGCCAACTCGGCCCACGTCGCTGCCGCCTCACGCTCAAGGGCTGCGTCGGGCCTCCACGCGCCCCAGCGCCACGCTTCGCCTGCAATATCCCGACGCACAAAGGCTGGCAAGCGCAGATCACGAGCCAGCTCCAGCAACTCCTTGCCGTTCAGCTGCGCAACCATCCAGTTGCGCGTTTCCGTGTCCAGCAGATTGTCCCGCTGATCCGGCGGCACGGTCTCCAAGGAGTTGAAGTCGCCGTAGGAAATCATGTCCCGCCCGACCGCAGTGCGAACCAGATGGCGCGACAGCTCATCAAGCGATGGCGCAACGATCATTTCAAGCTGGTCAAATGCCTGACGCGTACCCAGTGCCTCGTCCTTGAGCAACGGCCGCACCGTGGCCAGCTCAGCGCGCGCACCGGCATAGTCGCGGCTCGCAAGCGCAAGGCGAGCACGGTGCTAGGCAAAGTGCATATATAGCGGGGTATCCGGCTTGGTCTTGCGCGTTGCCTCGACCAGCTCACTGAGCCCCGGCGTCTGCGGCGTGACTGTCATCAGTGCGCTGGCCAGCCAGATGGGTCGATTGCGCTGGGCTTTGGTCAGCGCCATGACGCGAGCCACGCCGTCCTGATTCGCGCCGCCCCATGAGAACTGCGCCCGGGTCGCAAACAGCCAATCATCTGCGTAATCACGGGCGGGCAACAGCGCCCACATCCACCGAATATCGGACACCCAATCGGTCATGTCATCCACCGGCTCCTGACTCCGCATGCGCCGCCAAAGCGCGTCATACGTTGCCTTGGGTGAATAGCGTGCCGCCACCGCCATGTAGAGGCCCGCTGCTGCCCGCGCCACCTGCGGGTTCTTGGCAGAGGCTTCCAGTTGCTTGAGGCGTTTTGCGATCGGGTGCTTGGTCCAGTCCGGTGTGTCGGTCGTAAAAGTCGGGTAACCCTCGGGGTCATTGAAATGCCGTCGCCACCAGGCCCGCACAGACAGATACGCAGCCCATTCACGCCAGGGCGACGCCTGATCGGCGGCAATCGCATCGAATGCCTTTGCCGCCTCGTCCAACTTCCCTTGATACAGAAGCGTCGCAGCCGACTGATAAGCGCGGTCTTTCACCAGCCAAGCCGGTGCGTCTTGCCCCAACTCTGGCATGGCAACGCGTTGGTCGCCGGAGGTTTCGCACCACGAGAAGACGCTGTCCTGGGATGCGACCCATTGCTTCACGGCCGCGACATCGTTGCCATGCTCTCGCATGCGGTCGGCGAGCGTTTGTGTAGCCATGGCAAACGCGCCAGGCTGGCAGTTGTCGACGCTGACGTAGCTCCCTAGGGAGCGCCAACCGGTTGACAGCGGATACGGCAGTTCCGCCAAACCCAAAGCCTTGCGCGCCGCTCCCCATGCAGCCAAGGCATTCCCGGAAGGCCCGTAGTAAAACTTTCCGCCCGCAACGCCGTTGATCTTTGGGGCAAGCACGCGCTGGGCATCGGCATCCGACAGCGGGCGCAGGCCCTCCGCTTGGCGGTAAGCCATCATCAGATACGGCCTGTCATATTCGGGCCAGAGGATGCCTAGCTTGCCGTGCAGATACCCCTGGAGCGCTTCCGGCTCGGGCTGAATATGCGAGGTGGGGACCAACCGGGCCGTTCCGGGTTCACCCCCAGACGCATGGGCGGTTAGCACTGTCAGTGTGGCGGCAAGCGTGATGCCTGTCAGCATCACACGTCGAAGGTCACGGCAGAGTTGCATGGAGGAACGCAAGCGCATCAGGGGCTTCATGAATGAGGGGCAAATCGTGCAGCATCGCCGGCCGCCACGGACGCGGCGCAAACATATATAACGGCCGACTGGTCAACGCTTCATGAAATCTCGGTCCGGCGTCGTCTTTCATGGCGGACCACTCATCGATCGAAATCCCGGCGGCATGCCGACACACCGAGGGCAACGTCTCTGCCGCAGCCATGCGGCGGCGCCACAGGGTGCGCTCCGTGGGCCCCATGCGGAAATACATCGGCACGATTTCGTCCACCGGCAAGCTGGCGAGCCATGCAGGATCCCCGCACCAGGAGGCCAACGCAGTCATGGAAAGCGTAATGTCGCTGGAGAGCCTTGCGCGCAGCGCTATCAGCACACGGCGATAGAAATCGCGCTGGCCTGCGCGCGCCTCAAAATCCAGTTGGACGCGACGCACGTTGAGTCGGCGGATCACCTCGGCCAATGTATCGGCCCAGCGGGCAACGGCAGGCCCATCCAACACCGCCGGATAGCGCGGATCAAAGGCTTCGATATGTATGACTGGCAGTAGTCGCGCACCGGGCCGGACGCGCAAGACAGCGCGTCGACCGACCACGGTCAAGGCGTCGTTGCGTACATCAATATGGGCTGCGAACCATGCCACCCCAACCTCGGGCGGCAACCACCGCAAATCTTCGGTGCGATCCCAGGCCCATACCCATGTGCTTGCCTGCGCATGGCAACCTGCAAACAACGTCGTTGCCGCGATGAGCACGCGGGCCAACGTATGAAGCATCCGCCTGCGCTCTACTTCACGGTAAAACTACGCAGCAACGTCAGATCACCAGCCTTGCGCATCGGCACGACAAACGTCTGCTGGCGCTCGGATGGCGTGTTCTCGTCGGTGATGATGCTGACAGTGGCGGTAGTGATGATGCTGTTGTCACTACCGCTGCCGTAGTAGTTGACATAGACGAGGTACGTGCCGGGCACGGGTGCAGGGTTCGAGTAGATCTCGGGGCCGTAGCCGGTGGTGACGTCCACGTCGAGCGCGCCGCCGTTCTGGGCCACGCGGTTGCCGAACCAGGCGTGCTGGCCGTCGGGCGAGATCACGTGCAGGTCGAGGTCGGTGCCGTCGGTGTCCCACGAGAGCACGACGCGCAGGCGCGGACGCTGCTTGCCGGTGTAGCTGTCATAGAACTGCACGCGCTTGGCATCACCGCGCGCGCTGCGCACTTCGACGCTGTTGCTGCCCGCGCCGAATGCGTAGGGGCGCGAGAACGTGCCGTCGGCTTCGATGCGCTGCGGCATCGCCACCCCGTTGACGACCAGCGTGCCGACCGAGGAGCCATCTGCCCCTCGGCGGCGGCGCGGTTTGCTGTCATCTGCGGGGGCCGTCACCTTGGGGGTGTTGCGGATGCGCCCGGCAATCATCGATGTCGTGCGCTGCCCTTGCGGCGTCGAGACCGACACGGCCGGATAGTGCACGTCCTGCGTGTAGCGCGAATCATCGCCCGCGGAGTTGCGCCAGCCGTTGATGGGCGTGGTGAGCTCGATATTGCTGGAATCGGCTTGAGCCAGCGCGCCGCTCACCGCGCCCAGAGCGAGGGGAATGGCAAGCGCGAGGCGGTGGAAAGCGTGCGTCATGGTGTTCAGAAGCGGATCGATTTCATCAACGCCAGCTCGCCGATCTTGCGCAGCGGCACGGTGACGAATTCGCGCCGCTCGTTGGGCGTGTTCTCGTTATAGATCAGCGTCAGTTGCGCGGTGATGAGATCGCGGTCGTGCGCCTTTTCGTCGAAGTTGTAGCCGCCCGCGTTGAAGTTGCCCCAGTAGTTCACGTAGAACAGCCACACACCAGGGCGCGGGGCGGCGGTGGAGAAGATCTCGGGCCCGGCGCCGTCGACGCTGTCCACATCGAGCCCGCCACCGTCAGACAGCAGCGGTTGCGCCCAGAACGCGTGATCGCCGATCGGCGAGATCACGTGCATGTCGACTTCGGCGCGTGGGTCGTCCCACGTGAGGATGGCGCGCAGCTTGGCCGACGTCTTGGTGGTATCCGCCTCGTAGAACTGCAGGCGCTGGCGCGACTGGCCATCGGGGCTGACGATCTCGACGCTGTTCGAGCCGGGGCCGAACGCCCATGGGCGCGCGAATCGGCCTTCGCTGTCGCCATAGAGCGGCATGGCGTTGCCGTTCACCACCAGCACCGGCGGGCGGCGCTGCTTGCCCGCTGCGCGAATGCGTCCGGCGATGAGCGTGCGGTACTTCTGCGCGCCGCGGTCGACCGGCGGCTTTGGGTACGCCGCGGTGTACTGCTCGAGCTCGTTGGTCAGCTTGCTGTTACGCCAGCCGCCGATCGGGCCCTCCAGGTCGGCCACCGGCTCTGCCAGCGCCGAAGCGGCCAGCAGCAACGCAGTGGCGCCCAACCCCAGGCGCGTCATCCCTTTCTTCACAGCAACCCCTCCCCACGGATCAAGCGACGCGCCGTCGCCTCGACAAACTGTTCGTCCTGCCCGCGCGGGTGCCGCGCAAAGGCCAGATGCAGATATTCATGCGTCAGCGCGATGCGGTCTTCCTCGGTGGCGAGGCGGTGGACGTAGAGCCGGTTGCGGCGCGCATCGGCGTACGGCCGGCCTTCGTGTACGACGCACACAGCCGGCAACGGCGGACTCTCAAAACCGGGCTCGGCGCCCAAACGCGCAGACCAGCGCGGCGCTTGCGCCTGCAACCACTGCTGCGCGCCCGCCACCGGCGAGCAATCGCCCGCGACCGCACTCTGGAACGACGTGAGCGTCGCCTGCGGCCACCACTGCGCAAGAATGGCGTCAAAACCCTGGCCGCGCTGGGCGGCGGCGCGCGCAGCCGTCCAGCTCATCTGGCCGCTGGCGCTGATCGTGCCGTGGTATTGCACAGCCGCGCCGGTCAGCACCAGCGTGTCGGTGAATTCGGCCGCGTTGCGTGCGGCAGCGGCCGGTGGGCGCGGCAGCACACGCTGCGTGCGCGAACTGTCGGCGATGCGGTAGCAGCCCTTGTCGCGCGAGGCGTGCTGCACAAGATAGCTGCGTGCCGCCACCGCCAGGGCGCGGGCCGCCTGCGGTTCAGCGAGGTCGCCTTCGCGCTCCACCACGCGGGCCACGTAGTCGTTCATGCCCAGCCGACCGGTGATGACTGCGGCGTTGTTCGTGCGGGCCAGCGTCAATTCGCCTTTGCTCTCGATGGGCAGGGCGTTGCCGTTGACGAAGCGCACGGTATAGCGGCCGTCGAGACGCCCCGGCGCGACCGGCTTGCCGCTGGCGTCGCGCACCTCGCGGATGGGATAGCGCGCGAAAAAGTCGACCGCCACGCAAGCATCATCGTCGGGCACGGGGGTCTGCTCGATCAGCGGGGTCAGGCGCGGCGCGGCGGCGGCCAGCACCTGATTGCTCGAACCAGCGCCGCCCAGCCACACGGGCGAGCCATCCGCCAGCCACCCTGCCGCACCGCCAATCGACGCGCCGGGGCGCTGTGGGTCGGGCATGGTCCAGGTCTTGGCGCGCAGGAGACCACCAAAGTTCGAGACCGTGCCCTCCCCGCGCCCAACGGTCAGTACGGAAATAAGCGTTTGCGCAGCGGTCTCGCGTCCTTCAGTGGGCACGGTGCGCAAAGCGGTCAGCAGATCGGCGACGGGAACACGCTGTGTCGGCTGCATCGCGCGCAGGTCGCGCAGCCAGGTGGGGGAGCCGGCCTGCTGCCAGAAGCGGCGCCAGTCCGCGCGGTCCAGCCCCAGACGTACAGGCTCGAAATAGCGGCCGCACGATTGGATGAGCGCGCGTTCGCGGTCGATGCTGTTGCCGGCGGTGCAGCAGTAGACCTCTTCGGCGTCGTTACCGTGGCACGTGTAATCCGGCGTGTTGATGCGGCGCGAGACGAGGTAGCTGTAGACGAAGAGTTTCCAGACACTGCCCAGCGGTGTTTCGGTGTCGCGTGACAGTGCGATGGCTTGCGGTGTGCCGCCGGCTGAGTCCGCACTGAATTGCCAGAGCCTGGCTTCGTCGCCTTGCAAGATGGCGTAGCGTAGCGGCTCGGTAACCGGCGCGGCGTTGGCCTGCCCCCCCGGCATGAGTGCACCGCCAGCCCAGATCAGGCCGGTCAGCACACTACGGGCAAGCAGGCCGAAGCGCATGGCCGCGTCACTCCACCTTGAACGGATAGCTGGCTGTCTTGCCGTCGCCCTGGAACGCCTTGGCTTCCGGCTGGTACATGCGGAAGTAGCGCACCGGCGGCAGCGCAAAGCGGCCCGGCAGCGAGAAGCGCACCAGTTGGCGCAGCACGGTCGGGCGCTCCAGCGTGGGCACCGGCTGGTTGTACGACAGCTGGCCCATCTCGTAGGCAGCCTTGCGCTCGAACGCCTGCGGGCCGTTGCCTTCGTTCGGCTCACCCTTCAGGCCGTCGATCTGGATACCCCAGGTGGTGGCTTCCACTTCGGCACCTGGCGGCAGCGGCACTTCGACCAGGCCGTAGCGGTACGTGCCTTGGCGCGGCGTCAGCACCACCTCGTCAACATAGAGCGCATTGCTATCCAGGGCGGAGCCCGGCTTGACCAGCTTGGCCGTGAAGGCAATGCCGCTGCTGTTGGTGTCAGCAGCCGCTTGCTTGGGCGCCTTCGGGTCCGGCTTGGCCGGCGTGTCATCGATCGGCTCCAGACGGTACAGCTTGCGCTCCACGGTGATCGGCAGCTTGGACGCTTCCGGCGCACGGCTGCGGTACGACACGATGGCGGACTGTGTGGTCACGTCGGTCGGGGCGGTCGTCAGGTCCAGCGCGGCGGGCACCTGAGCCCCCGTCCAGCGCCACGTCGGCACGCCCACCGGCGAGCGCGTCACCTGCCAGCCGCCCGCGGAAACGGTCGGTTGGATAACCGCAACGCTCGCACCTTGCAGGCCGCCCAGGCCCTTCTGCAGCCAGACCAGCGCAACGGCGCGGTCCATCGTCGGCATGGACGCGCTGGCGCGGGCCAGCAGCGGTGCCGGGTCCGCAGCCGAACGGCCACCGCCCATCAGCAGCAGGCTCTGCACCAGCGGCGAGTTGTCGGCAGCCAGCGCATTGCGTGCAGCGATGTCGGCGGAGACCAGCGCTTCCGGCAACGGCTGGCCGATCTGACGCATCAATTGCGCGGTCAGCACCGTCGCCACCTGGCGGCCGCGCGCGGAATCCGGCGCGACGAAGATCAGGCTATCGCCCGCTGCAGGTTCGGCGTCAGCCGGGGCTTTGGCGTTGCGAGCCAACTCGTTGGCCACGCCCGACAGCGGCGTTGCCACGGGCAAGCCCATCTCGTTGGCAAACCACAGTGCCAGCGCACGGTGCAGCAGCGGCTCGTTCGCGCTGGTGCGTTTGTAGGCTTCAAGCACCTGCTTCCAGTTGTCGGCCGGCAGGCTGATGCCGACCGAGCGGCTGGCAAGCCAATCTGCGTAATAGGCGTACGACGTGATCAGCGCGCTGCTGGTGGTCAACTCGCCCCACCAGCCGAAGGTGCCGTTGGTGCCGGCCAGCAGTGCCAGACGCTGACGCTGCGTGCGCAACAGCGCATCGACGCCTTGCGTGCCGGCCGGGCCGCTATCGCCCAGGCGCGTGCCGGTGGCGGCCAGGCTCTGCTGGGCGAGTGCCAGCGGGATCAGGCGGCTGGCGGTCTGTTCAGCGCAACCGTACGGGTACTCGATCAGGTCATCGGCCACGCGGGCGAACTGGCTGGCCGTGTTACCGACCACGCGCAGGCGCACGTCGCGCGCATCAGCGGGCAGGCCCAGCGGCAGGCGAGTGCCTTGCAACTGCGTGAGCGGGACGACGTTTTCGCGGTCCGCCAACCAGCCGGTGGCGTCCAGCTTGAGCGTGGTCTGCAGTCGGTCCGACACGGCATCGCCCTGCTTCAGCTCGGCATTGACCACACCCGCCTGCAACGCAGTGACCGGCGCACGCAGGTAGTTGGCACCGCGCTTGAGCGTCACGCGCTGGTTGATGTTCAGGCCGGCGCCCGAGACGATCCAGTCGGCGGTGATGTCCTTGTCGGTCTGGTTGAAGGCGACCATGTCCAGACGCGGCTGGTCGGTCTCGCGGAAGCGTTGCGGGCCGGTCCACTTCAAGTACAGCGGCTTGTCCGAACGGATGTTGGCCGTGCGTTGGCCGACGATGCCGTCCGATGCGCCGGTCGTGGACACAGCGCGCACCGTGATGCGCCAGCGCGCCAGCGAATCCGGCATCTTGAACGTCATGCGCGCGCGGCCCTCGGCGCCGGTCTGCAGGTTGGCGACCCAGGCGGCGGTGTCCTTCTCGTCACGACGCGGGCGCTCCAGCACTTTCACGCCGCGCTCGTTGTGGCGGCCATATGTGCCGCCCGGCTTGCCCGGCAGCGACGCGAGCGCCAGGTCATAGCTGATGAAGCTCTGGCTCGACGTGGTGCGCACGCTGTTGCGGCGCGGGTGATAGAAGAAGTCAACGATGCTGGGCGCCACTTCGGGCTGCAGCACGTAGATCATCTCGTCGACCACCGACACGGTCAGGTTGGCCGGCACGGCCTTACCCGCCAGCGCGCTGGTCAGATCCAGCGTGACGGTTTCGCCCGGTGCATAGACGGCTTTGTCGGCATGCACGGTCAGGTCCAGCGTCGGTTGCGTGACGACGATGCCGGCGTTCTGGAACACCATGTCGCCGTCTCGCACGTACAGCACCGAGAACGTCATGTTCGGCGCGAACTCCGCACCGATCTTGATGCGCGCGCGGTATTGCGACGGCGTGACCTTCTGCAGGCTCAGCCATTCGCCGCCATGCGACAGCAGCGCGTGGCGCTCCACCTTGTCGCGCTCCAGCGTGAGCAGCGCGTCGTCCACCGGCTGCGGGAAGGTGATCAGCGCTTCGGCCGTATCACCGATTTGATAGCGGTCACGGTCGAACACCATTTCGATGTTGCCGGGCACGGTCTGCACGCCATCGCCCGCCACCCAGTGGCTCGATGCGGCGAGCAGGTTGCCGGCCGCATCGCGCACCGACAGGGTGTACGAACCGGGCTGGTCAAACTTGACCGGGAACGTGGCGTTGCCCTTGGCATCCGGCGCCAGCGTGCCTTCGGTGCGGGTGCGGGTTTCCAAGCGAACGAGGTCCCACTTGGCCGGCGGTGCCGTCGGCCCGGTCGTACCCGCCACCACCGGCATCGGCGTGAGGGTGAACGACACGTTCTGCCCCGGCGTCGTGAAGTTCGACGTGGTCGACAGCTTGTACGGCGTGGCGCCGCGCGCGATCAGCAGTTCGCGCGTGACCTTCACGCGGTACGCTGCGCCATCGTTGGCGAACACCGTCACCACATAACGGCTCGGTTCCTTGGCGGCGGGCAGTTCCAGCTTGGCGTTGCCGTCGCTGTCGGTGGTCAGTTCCTGCTGCTCCAGCTTGACGGGGAACAGGCCCGCATAACGCAACTCGCCCTCCACCATCGTCACCTGCTGCGCGCGCAGGCTGACCGACACCTTGCCGTCCTTGACCGGCTTGCCGTCCGGATAGCGCAGGCTGATCTTGCCCTTGACCGCCTCGCCCGTGCCGTAGCTGGCCTTGTCGAGCGACAGGTTCACGTCAAAGTGCGGCTTGATGTATTCGGCGACGCGGAAGGCGCCGCCGTACGTGCTGCCGTTGTAATCGAAGCGCAGCGAGTAGCCCCCGGCCGGCGCATTGGCGGGCAGCGTGAAGCGCGTGTCCGCACCGGTCTCACCGGCCAAGCGCGTCGTGGTCGTGGCCACCGGCGCGCCGTTCGGATCGAGCACCTGCAGCTTGATGTCGCCCGCAGCGGGCACCGTCGATTCGGTCGCGTTCTTGAAGTTGCGGCCGATGAACTTGACGTTCACCTCGTCGCCCGGGCGATAGAGCGGGCGATCGGTGAAGGCGTACAGCTTGGTGTTGTAGATCTCGCTGTCGTAATAGAAATTCTCGGAGATGAACACGCCGCCCGCGCGGTCGCTGCCGATCACGTAGCTGCGTTCCGGCGAGACATGGCGCAGATCGGCCGTGCCGTCGCTCTCCGTGGTGCCCGAAGCCAGTACGCCCACGCCGTCGGTCCAGCTCACGGATGCCCCGCTAACCGGCTTACCGCTCTTGCGCTCAGCCGTCCACACCATCATCCCCTGCGAGGTGCCTTTGGTCACGGCCACGGTGTCCGACACAAACAGCAGCGTGTGCGCACGGTACGCACCAATCACGGCTTCCACGATGTACAAACCCGCCGGCAGCTTGCCCACCGGGATCATCACGTTGCCGGCGTTCTGCGGCATCCATTCGCTGCTGCTGCCCTCAAGCTTCACGTCCTTGGGCGGCGCAATCGGCTTGGCATCCCAGATTGGGTAGCGGAAACGGCCGAGCAGCTCATAGCCCTTGAGCGGCGCGTACTGCGGGTTGTTCGAGAAGCGCGTGGGCGCCGTCATCTGATCGCCCATGCTGAATTGCGGCGCCGTCTCCACGGCCTTGCTGCGCGTGGCGAACGACAGCACGCGCTGCCAGGCACGGCGGGCCTGGCGCGTCCAGTTGTCCCACAGATAGGCCAGCGTGTTGGCCAGGCCTTCGCCCGTGTAGTTGGCCTTGACGTCGATACGGTGCAGGTTCTTCTGCGCCTTCAAAAATTCGAGCGGCTGCGGCACGCGGTAGACGAGGATGTCCGCACCGCCATAGCGGGAGAGTTCGTCCTTGTATTCGCGGCCCGGCGCTTCAAGGCGGACCATCGCTTCCTGGTCGGTGCCGTAGCTCGCATCCGACAGCAGGAAGAACGGCTGGCCCTTGAACGGCTCATAGCCACTGGCGGGCACATCGAACAGCGTTGGGTTCGGCGCTTCAGGCGCATCTGCGGCCCGTGCGTGGCCGACCAGCGCCAGCACCGTCAGGCAGACGGCAGCGACCAGATTGAACGAACGCCAGCGGTTGCGCATCATGTTTTTTACCGTGTCAAAAAGGCCAGACGAAACACGCCGATGAAGTTGGGGTTGCCGCTCTGCGGCTGCCAGCGCGAGTCTTTCCATTGCATCAGTTCAGAAACCGG
>JGI24740J21852_10000545_pt1 | contig 16113 bp, 10 predicted proteins | sample KBSCornC6_FD_21852 | JGI IMG/M metagenome (IMG submission 21852) | reverse complement strand
GTGCCGGGTGGCACGGACCGTCGACCCTCGGCCATCAGCTCCCAAAGCGTGTCGGCTGGCGTCTGTACCGGCTTTTGTCGCAGTTCTTGGTCGTAATGCTCGAGCGCGATCTCGACGAGCTTGTTGATTGGTTGGCCGGTGCGTCTGGCCAGCGCGTGCGCCAGATCGCGTGCCTTGCTGCTGCGGATGGAAAGGTGCGGTTCGGACATTTGGGCACTTCTGGCGCGGATATTATGCCGCAAAGATAGTGCTTTGGGCCGAAGATAGCAAGGAAGGGCCATCAGATGGCTCACTATCGATACTTGATCCCTATCGATGGTGATCGGCGCAAACCAAAAAGCTATATGACGAACGGAAATTAAAGTCGGTTTCAATTCACTGTGGCAAAAGAATAGCGTTAATTCATATGGTTAATATTGGCGAAATTTTAGAATCTGGCTATGAGATCGCAGTACGCAGAGCAGGGGTGGCGATAGGCTATAGGGGCAGACAAAGTTCTCCCAAGCTTATACGACGAATGACGTCAATGAAGAGATCGCAATCCGCGCTCATGACTCTCCGCTCCAGCGCGGCGACATCGTCTGACGGCTCAATTGCAACAGTTGCGGTGGCGATCGTTCGGCCGTGGTCATATTCGGCAGCGGCAAGGTGGATCGTTACTCCAGTTAAAGTCTCGCCATTGTCAAGAACGGCTTGATGCACTTTGCGGCCATACACTCCCAGCCCACCATATTGGGGAAGAAGTCCAGGATGGACATTCAATATCCGCCGCTTGAAAGCGCCGAGGGTGAGCGGTCCCAACTTCCTGAGATAGCCAGATAAAATGATAAGTTCAGCACGATGTTCGAAAAGTGTCTGCCGAAGCTGACTATCAGCATCTGCTTCCCGGTCTTTCGTGGGGATATAAAAGGATGGAATACTGTTTTCGTCGGCATAAGCGAGCGCTGTGGAAGTAGCTTTGTTGCTGATCAATGCGACAGGCTCAGCGTCCAATCGCCTCCGTTGGATCGCGTCAAGAACGGCCCTGAAGGATGTTCCATTATTTGAGGCTAGAAAAGCGATTCGAAGCCGATCCATTCGAAATCCTCGTTCAGCGAAATCATTATATACCCGCGCTCGCGTTCAACGTTGGCGCCCCGAGCCACCATCTTTTGTTATTAGCGGAGATTTACGGCGGCCCAGTATCCAATCCGCCAGAGGATATCGCTATACTGCAGTGTCTGCATTAAGGGCGTCACGCGATGAACATTGAAGACTACGAGAAGACGTACTATTCCATATACGACGCTTTTGCACAGACTGTTCGATTTATCCTCGAAAGTGCGCTCCGAGCGAGCAAAGACTTGCCGCGTCCGCAGTCGGTTCAGTGCCGAGCGAAGGACGTTGACAGCCTGCGTCAGCGTTTGGCTGATGTTGGCGAATTGGATAGCCAGGCAATCGAAGTTGTACGCCGCGATCTCGCTGGCGCCAGGCTCATTTTCTATACCAACAACGACGTTGACCGCTTCATTGCTTCGTCGCTGATCCGCGAAAACTTCGAAATCGAGGAAGATTCGACCAAAATCCATCATCCCACGCCTGAAAACGAAGGGGCTAGATACCGCGCCGTCCACTATACCGTCACGCTTCGCGAAGATCGCTTGCGCCTACCCGAATATTCGCGGTTCGACAGGTTGCGGTGCGAGATCCAGATCCAGACTATTCTAAACCACGCGTGGTCCGAAACGTCACATGACGTCATCTATAAGGACAAGCTGGGCGATGGATATGGCGGCAAGGCCATAAAGGCAATCGCGCGCCGATTTGAGCGGATCATGGATAAATATCTGATCCCGGCCGGCTTTGAGGTCCAAAAGGCGCAGCAGGAGTACGAGCGGCTTCTTCAGGGAAAGGGTCTTTTTGACAAGGACATCGCGACGCTCCTGGATAGCGCGCAGAACAACAACGAGCGCTACGAGATACTCTCCGGCCTCAAAGACTACGCCATTCCGAATTATGACGATCTCTCAGTTGCTTACGAGGGGCTACAGCAACCTCTTCTCCGGGCAGTTAGGTCTGCGCGTACCACAGAGCCTGTTCCGATAGAAACCACCTATGGAACGATGGATGGCTTTGAGGCTGACGCGATCACGACGCTTGTCTTGGAGATAATCGAGCGGCTGCGTTATGTGGACGCAATCGGAACGTTACAACTGCTTATCGATATTTATCGGGACGAGCCGGAAGCCGAGATTCGGCAGTCGATCGTCAACGCCGTCAAACACCTTTCTGAGTACAATATCGATGCCTACGAGCAAGTGGGACCGATGCTCCAGATGGCTCTTCTGGATCACCTCGCCGCGATGAGCAGTGTTGCGCTGGATAGCGTCCGGCCCCTCGCCCTCGCTGTTTGGGCCGAGGCCGTCCAATCCGATATTACGGGAGCTAAATGGAACGCAGATTCCGTTGCCCTACGCACTGCGGCCGTACCGCCAACCGATCTGCTGAGGCAGGTGCGCGACAAGGCACTGATGGCTCTTTTTGCGGACTACGAACGCTCCACCAGCGATACAGAAAAGCGAGTAGTTCTTGCCGCGCTCGATGGAGCAACACGAACTCCATACCAGGCACAATATTCGGATGCGCTCCTGGCGATCACGCTTCAGGACGCAACGCGTATCGTTGAATTCGTGACGGCGAGGGTCAACCTTGAAAGCTATGAGCTGCTCCAACACCTCGAGCACCGGCTTCTCTTTGACTACAGGCGGACGAAAGACCTAGCGGACGATTCCGAAAACCGATTCAATTGTCAGGCCGAAGCTGCCTCGCTGATCGCCGCCATCTTGAAGTTTCGCGATACTATTAATAGCGACGAGAGCTTTCGCCAATATAAGACTTTGGTTGGATATGAATCGGTCTTCCCCAAACAATGGACGGACGAGCAATTCGACTACGAGAAACGTGATGAGTATCGAAGAAAGGAAGCTGACGGCTATATCGCAACGATTGATGATGCCAGCGAGGATCGGTGGTACGCTCTGATTGAGCGTTGTGCGGCGACGAAATCAAATGATATGGCGACTTTCCCCGTGTTCGGGAAGTTTCTTAGCAATCTGGCCGAGCGTGAGCCTGAGGTGGCGGAGCGGTTCTTGGCAAAGGCTTCGAATGATCTGCTCCGCTTTCTTCCTAGCTTCCTCAATGGACTATCTCGGAGTGGTCGGGGAGATATTTATGAGGCGATCCTGGAGCGTGAGCTCGAGTCCAATCGGAACTTGTCAGGAGTAGCGCGACATATTCGATATTCAGAGGTTAGAAAGCCTGAGTTCGCCCGGCTCCTGTTGACGCGCGCGATCGAAAGAATGGACTCGGTGGCAGTAACCGAATGCCTGTTATTTGTCATAGAGCACTTTGATGCCGAGCGCATCACAGAGCCTGATAGTTCTTTGCGCGACGCGCTGAAATTTCTGACTGAACGTCGGGATTTTGGATGGGTCTCGGAAGCATGGGTCTTGCCGACGGACAGCAAGCTCTATGAGGAACTCACCCCTGAAAGAACGGCTCAGATTCTTGAGAACCTGGGCTATGTCCGCAAGGTAGACTATCGGGTGGAGCCAATTCTTACTCGGTTGGCGGAGCGTCAGCCCTCGGCGATTTGGGACTATTTCGGCGCTCGGCTGGCTCATGATTATGGTAAGGACGAGTATGAAGATCGGTTCGAGGCCGTGCCGTTCAATCTCCAACATCTAGCAAAGGTCCTCGCCAAGGACCCTCAGCTTGCGATAAGCAAGGGACTATCCTGGTTTGCCGGTGATCGGAAACGCTTTCAGTATCGAGGCGGCCGCGTTCTGAGCAAGGTATTCCCACATTGTGCACCGGAGCTTGCCACTTTGCTCGCGGAGCAGGTGAAAGCGGGTGGAGATACGGAGGCGGAGTTCGCCATTGCGATCCTGCGAAATTATCACGGCGAGATATCGACGCATGTCGTATTGAAGGAAATCGTAACACGTTTCCCGGACGATGCTCGAAAACTGAGTGAAGTTTGGGCCGTGATCGTCGCGACGGGTGTGGTGTCGGGCGAACTGGGCCTGGCAGAGGCGTGGCGGGCAAGGAGGGACTCGCTGGCGGAATGGTTGTTCGATGAACGTCCTGCCGTCAAAGCGTTTGCAGAGAAACACATTGCTCAGCTTAACCTCCAAATTACCGCGGAACAACGAAACGTCGAGACCACCAAAGAGCTTCGCCGCAGGGACTATGAAGATGAGATCGATGGGCCCGATGACGATGATGATGGATACGAGCCGGCGTCTGACGCAACCCAAATTCAGACCGTATCTGCAACTCCTGCAAGGGCTACGGTTCGCCTGACAAGGCCGGACGAAGCCGCTGATAAGTACCGATCTTATGGAGCGCTGGCCGCCGGCGAAAGGGAAGGCATCGACTATAGGACGTTCTTCATAGAAAGGCCGTCACTCGTCCTGATTTGTGCCCCTCATGGCGGAACGATCGAGCCTGGCACGTCTGAGATTGCTACTTCTACCGCGGGTGACGAGTACTCGCTTTATCGCTTCGAAGGACTGATCCTGGGCCGTCCGCATACTGACCTTCATATCAAGTCGCACCTCTTCAATGAACCGGAGGCTTTGCGCCTGGCAGCAGCTGCCGACGTCGTCGTCACCGTGCATGGTCGGAAGGATAGGGTGGATAAGGAAACAGTTTGGCTCGGTGGCCTCGATCACCGTTTGCGCGACGCTATTGCCGAGGACTTACGGCGTGCAGGATTTCGAGCTCTCACGACTGGACACGGCCTTGCAGGCGAAGTGCCAAATAACATTTGCAATCGCGGACGGCGCGGAGCCGGGGTGCAAGTTGAAATCCCAAAGTCTCTACGGGATGAGCTGCGCGATGATGTCCAGAGGTTCGCGAGCTTTGTGAAGGCGATTCGATCTGCCATCGCTCGGACTGAGCCACCCGAGCACCATGTATGAGCCTCCGCGTTCGCTTGCCTATAGATGGAAAAATCAAGCCGGAACCCCGCAGGCGCGCGCAACAGCAGCAATATAGGCGGCAGAAACACCTTCTTCCAGGCGGATCGTGACCGAGCCGACGATGATCTCGGGGCGGCTAGTTATATTGGTCGGCGGCTCCATAACGGGTGGATCGACGACCACCGCTGCGAATTCCATCTCATGCTCGGTTGCAGGGAGATAAAGCTTGCCCTGCTGCGCCATCGCTCGCCAAGTCGAAACGCTGTTAGACCGCAATCCAAGGCGTTCGGTGACTACATTCACCTTCGCACCGGGCCGAAGACTCTCCGACACGATCTGCACCTTGACCGCCAAGCCAATGCCTATTACCTCACCCCCAGACTTCCTGGTCGTGAGAAACTCCAATGCACTCTCCATGGAGAAATTTCCATTGCTCGTCCATGAAAACCGATCACAGTTCAGGTCATGGATCACAATGTGGGGATGAGACACCGGTTACCGCAAGGCGAGATGGAACATGGATTGTTGAATGCCATACCAAACTCACGCCGACTGTCATTCCGGCATCGGCCGCAATTGCTTTAAATTAACGAAGCAGTTCGCGAAACTGCCTCGCCCCGACGCGGGCATCCCTAAGGACAAAGTAGGGTCAAGGCAGGACGAAATTCAACGCTGACCCGTCTCGACGAGTGCATTGCTGTTTGCCGGTGGGAGAGGGCACGATCGAGCGTGCCCTCTTCGCGAATGCCTGCGTGTTGCTATGGATCCGACGAGCTCGTTTACTTCGAAGACTTGGTGTGCATCCGCAATAACCACTAGTGAATATTAAGCGGTAGCGGGGCACGGATCGGTGCCAAATCACACCATCTTTGGTGTCGATCTTTTCTAGGAATTTATCCCGACATTTGCTATGCAAGGTTGCATTCCTCCATAAAAGTGCCTGGACGACACAATGATAGATGATCCCATATCGACGATTCTGAGCACTTTCCGTGAGCTTCCAGACTTTTCAGCATTCGAGGCCTTTGCCCGCGCTCTTTGGCAGAACGAGGCCGCGGTCATGGTCGGTGCGGGCTTCAGCCGGGTTTGCACCCGCGAAATTGATAGCCCTGTTCCTCCGCTGTGGAGCACCTTTAAAGCGGTGTTGGAAGCGGCCTTAGGGTATGCCGAAGGAACGGGACCCGATGCATTGAGACTAGCTCAGGAATACCAGACGCTTCACGGCGAAAACGGAATGGATCAATTAATCCATCGTCTAATTGCGGACGGCCAGTGGGAGCCAGGGCCACTGCATAAGCAGCTTTTGGAATTTCCGTGGCGCGATGTTCTCACGACAAACTGGGATACTTTGCTTGAGCGTACGAAGCCACAAATGCCTGATCGAATCTACAGCTGTGTGCGGACGGTGCAAGACATTCCCCATCGGGCGCAGCCTCGAATAGTAAAGCTGCATGGCTCGTTGCCATCGCACAAGCCCTTCATATTTACCGAAGATGAGTATCGAACTTACCCGACTCAATTTGCGCCATTTGTTAACCTCGCTCAACAGGTCATGCTTGAACATGACCTTTGCCTTATCGGATTTTCGGGTGTTGATCCAAACTTCTTGGCCTGGAGCGGATGGGTCCGCGACACCCTCAATGTGTCCGCTCGTCGTATTCGGCTCGTCGGGGTGTTGGAGTTATCACCAGTTTCAAGGGCTCTCCTCGAACGGCGCAACGTAACTCCAATAGATCTTGCACCATTGGTCAAGGATCTTCATCGTGACGAGCAGCACGAGAAGGCACTCGAGTTTTTCTTTGCTGCATTGTCGGCTTCAAAGCCGCCTTCGCCCTATGAATGGAGAATAGATTTCGATCAATTTTCTCAATCTGCGGTCGCGAAGGAAGAGGATAGACCAAGTCGTGCGGAAGTTGCGAAGGCATGGGCCAAAGAAAGAAGCACCTATCCTGGCTGGATAGTCGGCCCCCAGCGGGAAACAAATCGGCTTATCTACAGCTTTCCAACATTGCGCAATATCGATGAGCCTGCTGCGGCTTATTTGCGCTTTTCTTTAGAACGGATTTGGCGCCATCGGACGGCTAGGGTTTGGCTCAATCTAAAGGATATGCAAGATGCGGATACACATTTTGAGAGCGACCACAAGAGTTTAACAAAACGAGAGAAAGTGGAAGTTTGCGTCTCGATAGCAGCCGAGTGGCGTCGTTATCAAGAATGGGATAAATGGGCGCGATGGATGGCACGATTGGAAGCAATCGGAGGCAACGAAGCATCTCTCCACCGCGCATATGAAGTGGGACAACGCGCCCTTTTAGACTGGGATGACGATGCAGTTCTGAAGGCTGCTGTTGCGATCAAGAGTGACGAGCCTATTTGGCTGATGCGACGCGCAGGGCTATTGGCTACACTGTTTCGCCACCGTGAGGCAGCAGAGTTGTACCAGGCTGCGCTTCTGAGCATTCGTCAGAAGCTGCTATCGTCGCCGAAATCTGCCTGGCTGATTTCCTTAGAAGGATGGGCCTCGACATTTCATCGAGTGTCGTACCCTGCATTGAGCGACGAGAAATTCTCATTTCCCAAGGATGAGAGCGATGAAACACATATGCGCTATGTTGCCGCAAGATCTGACCCTTGGGATACGATTTCAAGCTTGGAGAGGCTTGCTTCGGAAAGGATTGATAGAAATCGGAACGATGCTGAGCAATGGAAGCTCTCGTTTAAATCTGGCCGATATAGCCCGGGTGGCACTACGCGTATCGGCGGTGACTCTGAGTGCCCCTTTTATGGCCTGCTGGAAGTAATTGAGCGAACAGGAGCACCAGAAACCATAGCGCGCGTCAATTTGTTCTCCACGCACCTGGAGACAGCGTATCGTGCGATAACAAATCAAGACGAACGGGATCTGTTAGCCTTTTTCGCTCGGTATCGAGGATCTGAAAAGAAGATACTCGATTGGATTTTACCCCGTATGCAAGTCGCTCGACTGAGCGACAACGCCGTACAGCATTTTCTTTCAGTGATCCCACGGCGCATAGAAAGGCTCACCATATTGCAGGATCGTTTTGGGGCGGAGAACCACTCGGTATTTCTCCTAGAGCTCTTAGCAAGGATTGTCGTACGCACGTCGGCGACACGCGCCTTCGAAGTCTTTGAGTGGGTGATTCTCCTGCTCAATCGTTCCGCACTTTTGTGGAGAGGCTACTCTGCCTGTGGTGCGGTACTGGAAGGCGCCATCGAAGCCATGGAGGCTGATGAGCGCCAAAAAGCTATGGATTTAGCCCTGCACATGAAGACGCCAGGTGAGGCCGGGGTAAAAGTACTCGAACGAGACTGGCCTGAGGTCTTTGATAATTTTTCGGAGGCAGATGCGCGGAATTTTCAGATCTCTGCGCATAGTGCGGCTCGGATCAATTCACTGATCGCTTTAGTAAGAGACGGGGCGGAGCTGGATCGCGGCAGGGCGTTACGGCGAGTCCATAGCCTCTATCGAGCAGGAAAACTGACGGTGGATCAGGCCCAATCGCTGGATACCGCGATTTGGGCGCGATGCGGTGAAAGTGGATGGCCTTCCGACACGGAGTTGCATCCATGGATATTTTTGGAGTTGCCTGGCAAGGCGCGCGCGGAAGCCTTGTTCATTGAAAAGACCGTTGCCGGCGTGGCGAACGGACAAATCGGTCATGAGATATTAATGAACCTCCGCGCGGGTTTGGACAGAATAGAGGCGGCTGTTCCAAAAGAAGCGCTCGTTTCCTGTGTCAGGAGCTGTCTGGTCTGGAAGCCGGCTTCACCAAAAGATATCGGTCTAGGTGGCCGGATTCCGTGGGAAGATGAAGAGCACGATCATCCGACGGGACGTGAAATAGGTGAGCTCTTGGCGCGGAGTCTGTTACCTCGCCTTGAGGCTGAAGATCTGCCGGAAGACGTCGCAAAGCAATTGCAGACACCAGAGAAGTTGTCGTATATTCCATCTTTGGCCGCAGCGGCGTTTCAGGTGGCGCGGCTATGGCCAGATCATAAGTCTGTAGCCTTCAAGCAAATTCGCTACGCGATGGCCAGCCGAGACCCTTGGCGGGTGTATCCCGCCTTTGTCGCCGTGAGACAGGGTATCGAAAGTGCCGCTTCGGACGCAAATTTTCCCAGGGTAATCAAAGAGCTGTTGCTCCACGCCTGCGAACAACGGACTCAGCCTGGGTTGAGCTCCACTCTCAATCTGCTAGGTTGCATGTTCGAGCGCGGCCAATTGGATGACAATGATATTGAGCGACTTTCGAGCGCATTGCCGTATGTGCTCAATGAATATCGCTACGACCAAAAAAATTTAGAAGTTCCTGCGATGGCCGAACTGCCCAGTGTGCGCAGAGAGGTGCATCGTCTTTCAAAAATGCTATTGCACCGCTGCTCGGAGCTAGAACAACTGAAATCAGAGCTTGATGAAGACGCATTGCCGGAAGTCCGCTTTGTCAAATGAGCTAAATGATGTTGCACGGCTCATGAGCAACTGTTTGATAGCGCGCACTTCAAAAGGCGATGCTACCGGGCGGACGTCAATTTCGGCTAATCGACTCCATCATTCCGAGTAACCAAAGCCGATGTCCAATATTGAAGAATTTCAGATGGATAGTCCTTGCAATAGCGGCATCGTAGGGTCGAATCCTTTCACATCAACGGATCCGATTTTGTTAACTGTAGGTCGTGATCTTTAAATGTGACATGGCAGCCAAGCGCGGGACGACTGTTTTTGCGCACATGTCAGCCGTTCAGACACGGTGGTTAGTGTCCCAAAGTAGCTGAGCACCATAAAACTCGTAGACGACGGCAACGCCGGCCTGAGGTTACCTAAAGGTCGGAAGCACAGTTCGGGATGGCTCCACGTGCCAGCGCCAATAGCTGCCACCCGGCAGTGCCGGGTGACAGATCCTCTGTCGTGGATGACGGCCGCGATCCGGTCGATGTCGTCACGACCTGATGAACGAGAGCAGGTCGGGGTTGAGGACATCCGCATGCGTGGTCAGCATGCCATGGGGGTAGCCGGGGTAGGTTTTCAGCGACCCGTTCTTGAGCAGATCGACCGCACGCGGCACGGAACTTGCGAACGGGACGACCTGATCGGCCTCGCCATGCATCACCAGCACCGGCACGGTGATCTTCTTGAGGTCTTCAGTATAATCCTCGAGCCAGGAGTCGATAGTTGCGTAGTGTGCCAAGGCGCCGCCGGCCATGCCCTGACGCCACCAGTTCGCAATCACTGCCTCCGAAGGTTTGGCCCCATCCAGATTGTAGCCATAGAACGGATTCTCGGGGACGAAGCGGAAGAACTCTGCCCGGTTGCCCAGCACGCCTGCACGGATCGCTTCGAACCATTCCGGCGGCTGACCGGCGGGATTGTTCTCGCTCCGATACATGTTCGGCGTCAGGGAGGCCACCAGGACGGCCTTCGCGACGCGCTCCTGGTGGCGGGCGACGTAGCGAGCCACCTCACCACCACCAGTCGAGTGGCCGATGTGGATCGCATCGCGCAGGTCGAGGTGCTCGGTCAGGGTCGCGAGGTCTGCAACCCAATGGTCCATGTCGTTGCCGGTGCCGGGCTGGTCGGACCGGCCGTGGCCGCGCCGGTCGTGAGCGATTACCCGATAGCCGTGGCTAAGGAAGAAGGTCATCTGGGCATCCCAGTCGTCCGCTGAGAGCGGCCAGCCATGGCTGAAAACGATCGGCTGGCCTGAGCCCCAGTCCTTGTAGAAGATGTTTACGCCGTCTGCGGTAGTGATTGTAGGCATCGAGTCGCTCCTTCTCCGATTGGACACAGTTGATTGGGAAATACCTCCATTGAGGCGCGTTTGATCATATCCCAAAATTGCGACGTCAACTAAATCTCCCCTTATATCAAAGACAAATACCTTGTATGTTCGAGCTATGCCTTAAAGGTATAGCGAGGACCGGATGGAACTGAGGCATTTGCGCTACTTCATTGCGGTTGCCGAGGAGGGCGGCTTGTTGACCGCCGCCCAGCGGCGACTGAACACCTCGCAGCCGTCGTTGAGCCGGCAAATTCGCGACCTCGAATCTGAAGTCGGCGTTCAGTTATTGGAGCGGCAGCCGCGTGGCGTGACGCTCACCGCCGCCGGTAAGGTGTTTCTGGATCATGCTCGGCTGGCACTTCTGCAAGTTGAGGCTGCGATCGAAGGCGCCCGACGGACGGCAGAGCCGAAAAGGCCCACAATCGCCATGGGGTTTCTAGTTGGGCTAGAGGTCACGTGGCTGCCTCACCTATTGCGCATGATCCGTGAGGAAGCGCCGGAGACCGAAGTCACGTTATGTAGTCTATCCTCTCCAGAGCTTGCTCTTGCTCTCATGCGCGGGAGGTTGGACCTAGCTTTCCTTCGTCCCGAGAAACAGAGCTTGGGTCTATCCTTCAAATTGCTGGCGAAGGAGCCTCTGCTCGCCGTGCTGCCGGCGAGTCACCGCTTGGCATCGCGCAAAAAGATTCGGCCGGAAGATCTCGCCCGCGAAATTTACGTCAGTTCGGCGAGAACATCTCCGGTATTGCAAGCTGCGATCGAGGACTACGCATCGAGTGCGGGGATCGCGCTCAAGGCAAGATACGAAGGTGAGAATATATCGTCGGCAATGTCGCTCGTCGCGTCCACGGGCGGAGTTACTCTTGTCCCGCTCTATGCGCAAAATATGCTAGCACCAAACGTTGTTGCCAGAGCGCTGGAAGGTGTGCCTCCGACAGTTGATCTCACTCTGGGATACAACGAGGCCAATCCCTCTCCCTTGCTCCGCCGGCTTTTATCGCGTGCGGATGAGTTGGTCGAAAATGTGCAAAATCAGAGCATCATCCGATATGCGGAAGCTCTGTCGTAAGATCTCTAACTTGTCCAGCGGCGTCCCTCGCCAATACGCTCTACGGCAGAAGACTCGCCCGACGCTCGCGAGCCGTGTTGACGACTCTAGACCAACACGTCGCCGCAAAGATCGGGAAGGCGCAAACGGAAATGCTGGCTGTGGATCGGCGCGATGACTAGGGGCAAATCGGCGTCACAACTGTTGATATTTCAAGGATGGGCGGGGTCATTCGGCGACGCCGATTCACAGGCGGATCACATCCCCGGTTAGGGCGGGGAATTCCCATTTTGAGCTCGTGCGCCCTAGGTCCGTTCTATCAAACACTTAGCCCATCTGGGCTAGGGGTCGTCAGTTCAGATTCCAATATTTAGCCGACTAAAAACAGATAAGACGAGTTCTGGAACTTATAGCGGGTTGTTGGCTGGTGCTCGTTGTAAAAATTTGCTGGGTCGAAACACTGACCATTCGTCAGAGTGCGAAAGGAAATATCTGACGCGGCAGTAATAGAAGCAGATAAAATCCACACTGGTTTCGGCTACACGGCTGGTAACCTCTAATGGAAACCAACAGTGGCAATTGCACATGTTCATCCGAATTCCTCTTGTCGCGCTTACCTTTGGATCGCTTTGGCAAGCCGCGGCGGTCGCCGCAGTCATCGACAACCACCCAGCAAGACTTGTCGATCGTGTTTTCGCGCATCAATTCGCGTTGACCAGTGAACGGAAGTCCCTCGGGCCGCTGACCTACCAGAATCGAGAAGCTTATTGGGTGGCCCTTGCCAAGCGGAACGCCGAGGATCGCGCTTGGGCTTTGGCCAATGTGGTTCCAGTCGTCGAAGGACCGTGGGGTAGCATTGCCAGCAAGAAGGTTTACTACTTTGGCATCGACGTGACGGGCGAGCGCGTCAGGCTGCCGAAAGTCTCCAATCTCTGGCGCTGGAGCCCTATCGATGTTCAGATTCCGCACTCTGGGCGTGCCCCCGACGCCAATTATGTTGTACCTTCCGGCGGGGAAGTTGTCGTTCCAATCCAACTCGGCCCTCTGATGCCTGGCATATTGATCGAACGTCCAACCGACGAGCAGCCTATTCAGGCAACGGGCTCGATAGATGGCAAGGATTTTTATTTTCGTGAACGTGACGGATATTGGTCGTTGTCCATCGGCGGTGCCGATATCATTGCAAAGCCGGAGTGGTATCACGAGGAGGGCGATTATACTCTCGACGTGCCTGACACGGACGCTGTCTACAAGTTCATTGCCCGGGTCGCCGGGCAATACAGGAGCGGTGCACCTACCATGGCGAAGAACCAGCGGCAATAAGCTCGTGGGCAAAACCGGATCGGGTTGCCGGCCGCTGGTCTCAGGATATAATATATCTCTGGCTCAATGCCGGAGAGGTGCATCAATCTCTGCAATTATTGTTCTGGTCGCATTGTCGAACTGAGAGCTTCGCCATCGGCTTCGCTTATCAGGTGGGAGTTCTTTGTCTGTAATGAAGAACCCAACGATCCGTCGGCAGCTCTGGAGATAATCCCTCTCAACGTTATCGTTCAAAGGTCATACGATGAGCGCGCTCGATCAGGTAGACCATATCGTCGTCCTTATGCTGGAAAACCGATCGTTCGACAGCATGCTCGGAAAACTCTATTCCAAGTCAGCGGGTTTTGATGGTCTGTCGGGTTCTGAATCCAATTTCGACGCAGCGGGTGTTGTGTATACTGTTCACAATATAGCGGGCTCCAGCGACGCGACGATGTCCATACCCAATCCTGATCCGGGGGAGAGTTGGACCGACATCAATATGCAGCTGTTCGGCACGAGCTTACCACGATCTAGAGCGAAGCCGGATATGAGCGGCTTTGTAAAGAATTATGTGGCTCAGGCAGCCCACTCGCCAGGAACGTATGACCCCGCAAGTGTGATGCATTATTTCACGCCCGAGCAGGTTCCCGTGATCAGCAAGCTGGCGCGGCAGTTTGCTGTGTGTGATCGCTGGTTTGCTTCCGCTCCGTGCCAGACCTGGCCGAACCGCTTTTTCGTGCATACTGCTACGGCCAATGGTTATGAGAACAATTCGCCCGTTCACTTCCCATACCAGATGCCGACAATCTACAACCGCATCGACAATGCGCAATTGCCCGGTGGTTGGAAAATCTACTTTCACGACGTGCCTCAAGCGATCACGCTTGAGAAGCTTGCGCTTTCACTAAGTCGGTTTCGACTTTTCGACGAATTCTTAACCGACGCCAAAACGGGAGATTTGCCTGCCTACTCGTTTATTGAGCCACGCTATTTCGCTGACGTGTCGCTGCCGAACGATCAGCATCCGCCCCATGTGGCGACGCTTGGCGAACAGCTGATCGCCGATGTTTATAATGCGGTTCGCAACGGCCCTGCATGGATTCGAACACTTCTGATCATCACCTATGACGAACATGGTGGATGCTATGACCACGTTCCGCCCCCGTCGGCACGACCGCCGGAGCCGAAGCGACCTGGGGCCGCATTCGATTTTAGCCGATATGGGGTGCGCGTGCCCGCTATCATTGTCTCACCGTACGTTCCCCAAGGGACAGTGCTACGACCGCAAAACAACATCCCTTTCGATCACACATCCATCATTGCGACGTTGCGCAAACGGTTTCCCGCTCTCGGACAGCCTTTGACGAAACGCGATGCGGTCGCACCGGACCTGTCAATTGCTCTGACCCTCGCGAGTCCAGACAATCTCGGACCTGACTGGCTCGATGCCGCACCTTACAGCGCGTCGCCTGCCGACGTTGCTCGAGCGCGGATAGCACCTCCAAACGGAATGCAGTCCGCGCTGCTCGAGTTTGCGGCAAATATGCAAAATGGCGTAACGGGGGCAGCGCTTGAAGCGAGCAGCTTCATCGGCCAGCAAATGCAGGACTTATCGCGCGGGCTCAACGGCGTTCCCGACGGTGTCGCCAAAGATGTTGCATCCTCTATTACGTACATCAAGTCTCGCCTCGGCGCGCTATTTCGAACCGTATGAACTCGACACCGCGGAGGGGGAGCGCTGGCATGACTGTCAGACTTTGGCGGCTCCAAATGCAGTTCCTCGTAGCCGGTAAAAGATTTAAGAAAAGATCAATAGGTTATCTTGCTCGTAAACAATCGCGTGGGAAGGGTCGCTGGTTCGAATCTGTTCAAGGCGACGCTTCAGCCTGAACCTTCGTTAAACCAGGGGAATCGGAAGCGAAGGATCTCGGCGACGGCATCTTCTCGGCTGCTTCCGCGCTAGCGGATCGGTTTCTCAAGCTCATCTTTCAGGCGTTCGGCATCCATCGGTAGACAATAAAACGGCCTGCCGCGCTCGAATCTGCAAATTCCGAGGCAATCCGCTTTCTGATTCCGAAATGATGTCGCCCCCAATTCCGAGAGCTAGCCGCCGCCTCGTTCCGAGATGATGCCGCCCCCTGTGAATGGATGTGGCGTGGGTGGTTAGCCCATCTCCAATGGCGAAGCCGAACATCTCTGGCACGTGGAATGGCTGGGACTGCTCCTCGAACGGGAATGGAGTTCCCGCTACGATCGCAAGCTTGCTGCACGGCTCCGCACGCCCGCTGCATTCCGGCAAGTGCGCCTCGGCATCAGCTCCACATGGCGCGAAACTTGCTTCTCCAAATCCGCAGGAGAACCGCCATGCCAGACATAGATCCGCAGATTTTTTCGATAAGCCGTCCCGCGCTTGCAAACTACAGGGCGTTCGTGCAGCGCAACATGATCGTAGAAACCTACCGCAGCGAAGCTGGCCAGATGATTTCGAAGGGTTCTCTTCACCGGATATCGATCAATCGCACCGACCATGGCCGATATGCCTACCGATTCGGCAGCGGCGCGTTTCGAAAGGTCGATCGACCTGCCTTTACTCTGGGCTTCCAGCCCGCAAACGTGGCGCTGGAAGTCGATGGCGATGCGTCCGACTATATCTCTATCTTCCAACCCACGGCGCTATACGAAAGTATCGGCGGCAACGACTTCGACCCCGACAGTCGCAACGAAGAAGGGCTCAGTGCGATCACCGACCCGACTACCTTGCAGGTCGCGCTCTCCCTTGCACTGGCCATCCAGGCCGACAGCAGCGATCCCTTGCTGATGGAACATCTGGGAACTGCGCTCGCCTGCTGCGTCGTGAAACTGCTGGGGACAGGCCCCACGCCAGGCAGTCCGCTGAACTCGGGCAACCTTCGGCGGGTGATCGACTATATAGAGGGCCTGCTCGGCAAATCCGATCTCAGCATCGAGGAACTGGCCGGCGTCGCCCATATGAGCCCTT
>JGI24740J21852_10000544_pt1 | contig 16129 bp, 16 predicted proteins | sample KBSCornC6_FD_21852 | JGI IMG/M metagenome (IMG submission 21852) | reverse complement strand
CAGCTCCTTGCACAGCCGCCGGTGCGCCTCGCCGAGCGCGTGATAGGGCAGTCCGGGCAACAGATGGTGGAGCGCGTGATAACGTAGCCCAACGGGTGCCCACAGCGCCGGCAGCGTCGCGGGCGGCGGGACGTTGACGCTGTCGAGGAACTGCGCGGTGACGCTCATCGGCTCGCCGTCATTCTCCCACAGATGCGCGACCAAAGTGCGGATCTGATTGAGGAACATCACGCCCGCCGAAACGGCGAGGAAGATGAAGAACGCACGCAGCGGGATCACGCCCGTCGCGACCATCGCGAGGAGGGCGATCGCCCAAACGCTCGCCGCCGCTTCCTGCCACGCCCAGTCGCGGGCGAACTCGCCCTCCGGCTTCGGACGGACGAACCTGGGGTTGATCTGAAGCCCCGAATAGCGGCCCACCACCGCCGCGCGAAGCTTCGGCGAGAAGAGCGACAGCGGCGCCAAAATCCCGAACCGGATCAGCATCCCGATCGGCGCCAGCGCGGCCGCAATGAGGAACACCGGCAGGGTCCACGGATGCATCAGCGCGAGTGGCAGATATTCGGGATCCTCGACCGTCCCGTAATAGCGCTTCGCGTGGTGCTGGTTGTGAACGCCCTCGTACATGAAGCTCGGGATCAGCAGCGGTATGCCGACGACCAGGTTCCAGGCGAAGCGGAAGCCCTTCACCGCACCCTTCTTGATGTGCGTAAGCTCATGGATGAACGAGCCCGCGCGGTAGAGCGCGAGCACCGCGACCAGTCCGCAGCCGACCGCGAGCCACGCCGGCCGCACGAGCATCGCCGCGAACAGCGCCGAATAGCCCAGCAGCGCGGACGCCAACATGTCGGCCCAGTAAATGCGCGTATTGGGCACGTTGAGGTCGCGCGTGAGGTTCGCCGCGGCCTTGAGCATCGCTGCATCGTCCTTGGCGCGCGCGGGTTCGCGCTGCGCGGGGGCAGCGTTCGTCGTGCGCTCGAGGGTCGCGGCGTTGCTCATCGTCGTTCCGGAAAGGCCTCTTGTGGCAAAAGATAGTGGCGGGACTTGGGCGTTCCAACCTTAACTGGCGCTTGGCGGCATCAGCCGCTAGCCGTCCGCCATGAGCAGCGCGCCCGTCACCATCCGTCCGGTCCAGACGAAGAAGGACACAAAGCAATTCGTCGACTTCGCGTGGGAGGTCTACAAGGACGATCCGCACTGGGTCCCCCCGCTCAAGGACGAGGTTCACGGCCTCATCACCCCCGGCAAGAACCCCTGGTTCGAGCATGCGCGCGCCCAATTCTGGCTCGCCGAGCGCGCGGGCAAGGTCGTGGGCCGGATAAGCGCCCAGGTCGACGATCTCGTCCAGGAGCATATGGGCCAGGGCACCGGCCAGTGGGGCATGTTCGAGGCGCTCGACGCGGAAGCCGCCGCGGCGCTCATCGCGACCGCCGAGGAGTGGCTCCGCGCGCAAGGCATGACCACCGCGCTCGGCCCCATCAGCCTCTCCATCTGGGATGAGCCGGGACTCGAGATCGAAGGATTCGGCGAGGACCCGACCGCGATGATGGGCCATCACCGGCCCGAATATGGCGCCTGGATCGAGGCGGCCGGCTACGCCAAGGCCAAGGACCTGCTGACCTACGAGGTCGACATCGCCCATTGGGAAGACCCGAAGATCAACCGCCTGATCGCTATGGGCGAACGCAACCCGCACATCCGCATCCGAATGGTCGACAAGTCCAGGTTCAACGAGGAAGCGCAGCTCATCCTCAACATCCTCAACGAAGCCTGGTCGAGCAACTGGGGCTACGTGCCCCTGACCGAGGCAGAAATCGCCTACGCCGGGAAGAAGCTGAAGCCGATCATCTACAACGAGCTCGTCCGGATCGCCGAGCTCGACGGCGAGCCCGTGGCCTTCATGCTCACCATCCCCGACATCAACGAGCTGACCAAGGATCTGAACGGCGAGCTGTTCCCGTTCAACTTCATCAAATTGCTGTGGCGTCTGCGCAAGCCCCGCGTCCGCCGAGTGCGGGTCCCGCTGATGGGCGTCGCCAGGAAGCTCCACCACTCGCGCATGGCGAGCATGCTGGCCTTCATGCTGATCGAATACACCCGCCGCGACTGCGTCGGGAAGTTCGGGATCGAGGTTGGGGAGTTCGGCTGGATCCTCGAGGACAACAAGGGGATGCTATCCATCGCCGAGCTGCCCGGCGCGCGGGTGAATCACCGTTATCGGATCTTCGAGAAGGCGCTCTAATACCGCAACTCCACCCACGTCGGAGCGTGGTCGCTCGCTTTCTCCTCGCCCCTCGCCCACCGGTCGACATCCGCTCCCACCAGCCGGTCCGCCGTCTCGGGCGAGCAGAGCAGATGATCGAGCCGGAACCCCATGTCGCGCTGCCAGCAGCCGGCGGTGTAATCCCAGAAGGTGTAGAGCTTGTCGTCTGAGGGATGCAGCGCGCGGAGCGCGTCGGTCCAGCCCTGGTGGACGATCCGACGCCACCACTGACGCGCTTCCGGCTGCATGACCGCGTCCTTCGCGGTCGCTCGAGCCGAGAAGACGTCGCGGTCCTCCGGAACCACGTTCCAGTCACCGCACAGCACGGCCGGCCGTTCCTCCTGCAACAGCTCGCCGGCATGCGCGTGGAGGCGCTCCATCCAGCGGATCTTGTAGTCGAATTTCTCGGTGCCGACCGGATTGCCGTTGGGAAGATAGAGGGATCCGACTACCACGCCTTTCGCCTCAGCCTCGATGTAGCGGCTGTGGCTGTCGTCGGGATCGCCCGGAAGGCCGACGCGCCTTAGCTCGGGCGTGTCGTCCCTTGCGAGGATCGCGACTCCGTTGAAGCCCTTCTGCCCGTGCCACACGGCGCCGTAGCCCGCCGCCTCGATATCCGCGATCGGCAGCGATTCGTCGGCGCATTTCAGCTCCTGCAGGCAGGCGACGTCCGGCTTCTCGCGCTCGAGCCATTCGAGCAGCCGCGGCAGCCGCGCGCGGATTCCGTTGAGATTGTAGGTGGCGATTTTCACTCGAGGGCGCTTAGCCCGTCACTTTCGTCATTGCGAGGCCGCGCAGCGACCGCGGCAATCCAGCCCCATTGGATTGCTTCGCTACGCTCGCAATGACAATTCAGACGCTAAACGACGAGCCGCAACCGCAACCCGATTGCGCATTGGGGTTCAGCACCTTGAACGCCGCTCCGCCGAGATCCTCGACAAAATCGACCGCCGAGCCCCGAAGCAGGTCGAGGCTCACCGGATCGACGACCAGCTTCACGCCGTCGGTTTCGGCGACCGTGTCGTCGCCCTCCGCCGCGTCGGCCAGGTCGAACTTGTAGGTGAAGCCCGCGCAGCCGCCGCCGTCGACCGCGAGGCGCAGGATCGCCGGTTTCGATTGGCGCTCCGCGATCCAGGCGACACGCCGGGCGGCATTTTCGGTCAGGCTGATCTCGCTCACAGGCTAGAGATAGGGTGCGCGGTGCCGCGCGCCAAGCTTAGTGCGATCCGCCGCTCGGTCCGCCGATCGCGTCCATCGAGGCTGCGCCCGCGCGCTGCTGCATCGCGAGGACATAATCGGTCGACTTCATGAACGGAATCGGGTTCACCGCCCGCCCGTCGATCCGCACTTCGTAATGCAGGTGGTTACCGGTCGACCGGCCGGTCGATCCGATGCGGCCGATTTCCTGCCCGCGGGTCACGTGATCGCCGGAGTGAACCAGGATCGCCGACATGTGGCCGTAGCGGGTGGTGATCCCGCGGCCATGGTCGAGCTCGACCAGATTGCCGTAGCCGCCGCTGTTCCAGCCGGCGCGAATGACGGTGCCGTCGGCGGTCGCATAGACCGGGGTGCCGCGCGGCGCGGCGAGATCGATTCCCGGGTGCATCGCGGCGCCCGAGTGGAACGGGTCGGAGCGAACCCCGAAGCCGCTCGTGAACTCGACTTCGGTCCTGACCGGCTTGTCCGAAGGAACCGCGATCACTCCGTCCTGCAGCTGGTCGAGCTTCTTCCAGCTGTTGAACAGCGCCTTGAAGGTGGGGTTGCCGGCGCTCTCGAAGGGGCCGCCGACTCCGCCACTGCTGCCGACGCGAGCCGGGCTGATTCCGAGCCGCTTCAGTTCGGCGGCGGTGACCTGGTAGCGGACGTCGAGCGCCTTGGCGACGAGCGCCGCCTGCTCGAGCTGCTGCTGCTCGACCCGCGCAAGCGGTCCGCTCGGAGCAACTCGGCCGCTCGAGACCGCAGCGGCGATCTGGGAGGCATCGATCTTCTGTCCGGTGAGCGCGGCCTCGATCAGCGCCTGGCGCTGCTCGATCATCCGGGCACGCGCCTCGGTCGCTGCGGAAACGCTTCCGGCTCCCTGCGGGCGGGCGATCAGGCGGGCGGTGGCAAAGCTCGCCCAGCCGACGAGGCAGAGCAGAATGACGAAAAGAACAGCCTGGACCGGAGCGGAAATGTGGAAGCGGCGCAGCTTCCGGCCGTCATGGACGAAGAGATCGCGATCGCGAAACAGTGCCGTCGTGCCGGCCAGGACTTGCGTCATTACTTCCCCGCTCCAAAGCTCCAAACGCGTCACGCGAAAAACGCGCCGCGCCGTTTCCTAACAACGTCAGGAGCTCCCCAGCCCCTCTGCCGGTGCCCACGGAATGCCCGTCCGCGTGCTGGCGATGCATAGGACTGTCCGCGAATGGTTAATGAATTCAACCTTCGAGTCGGCTCGCCGGGATGAACCGCTGAGTAACTGCGGTGAGCCGTTCAACTGCCCTGCTGACCGGCCGGGATTCGAGCAAAATCAATCTGTTGTGCAGTGCAGCATTCAGCCGAAAACGATTCGCAGGCGAATCTTTCGCGCCAGGGCGGTTGTCATCCGTCGCGTGGCCGTTACACCTGCCTTCGGGCCACGCCGTCCCAACGCGGCGCGAGCTCTCTGCGAGGAGAGTCACATTGACGGATACGATTGCCGCCGGCGCGGACCTGCGCCCGGCGAAACCTCACACCAGGCCGAAACGCCCTTATTTCTCGTCCGGGCCGTGCGCCAAGCCCCCGGGTTGGGCTGCCGACAAGCTCGACACGGCCGCGCTCGGCCGCTCGCACCGCGGCGCCATCGGCAAGGCCAAGCTCGCCGAAGCGATCGAGCGCACCCACAAGCTGCTGCAGCTGCCCGATGGGTACCGGCTCGGGATCGTCCCGGCGTCCGATACGGGCGCGATGGAGATGGCGATCTGGTCGCTGCTCGGAACGCGCCCGGTGACGATGCTCGCATGGGAGAGCTTCGGCGCCGGGTGGGTCACCGACGTCGCCAGGCAGCTCAAGCTCGACGCGGACATCCGCATCGCGGATTACGGCGAGATCGCCGACCTCTGAACGGGATCGACCCCGGGAATGACGTCGTCTTCACCTGGAACGGGACGACCAGCGGCGTGCGGGTTCCGGACGCCGACTGGATCGCGGACGACCGCACGGGACTTTCTATTTGCGATGCAACATCGGGCGCATTCGCGCAGGACATCGACTGGCGAAAGATCGATGTCGGAACCTTCAGCTGGCAGAAGGCGCTCGGCGGCGAGGCCGCGCACGGGATGCTCGTGCTGTCGCCCCGCGCGGTGGAGCGGCTGGAGCGCGAGCCTGCGCCGCGGCCGCTGCCGAAAATCTTCCGCCTCACCAAAAGCGGAAAGCTGATCGATGGCATCTTCAAGGGCGAGACGATCAACACGCCCTCGATGCTCGCGGTCGAGGACTGGCTGTTCTGCCTCGATTGGGCCGAGGGGGTCGGCGGACTTCAGGGCCTGATCGCCCGCGCCGACGCCAACGCCGCGGCGCTCGACCGCTGGGTCCAGTCGGCGAGCTGGATCGAGCATCTCGCTGCCGACCCCGCAATCCGCTCGAACACCTCGGTCTGCCTCCAGTTCGCAGACCGATCCGACGAGGACGCCAACCGCGCCCGCCAGAAAGCGATCGGCAAGCTGCTCGAGCAGGAAGGCGCGGCTTACGACGTGACCGCCTACCGCGACGCGCCGCCGGGCCTGCGCATATGGTGCGGTGCAACAGTGGAGACCGCCGACATCGAGACGCTCGGGCCGTGGCTCGGCTGGGCGTGGGAGGCGACTGCGCCCTGATCGTCATCCCCGCGAAAGCGGGGACCCAGCCAAGAACCAACAACCAGGTTCCCGCTTTCGCGGGAATGACGAGGTGAACATGACCGACGGAATCAAAGTCCTCATCGCCGACAAGATGGACCCGCGCGCCGCCGCGATCTTTCGCGAGCGCGGCATCCACGTCGACGAGAATCCTGGCCTCGCCCCCGACGAGCTCAAGGCCATCATCGGCGGTTACGACGGGGTCGCCGTCCGCAGCTCCACCCGGATCAACGCCGCGGCGATGGACGCCGCCCTCCCCCGCCTGAAGGTGATCGGCCGGGCGGGCATCGGCGTCGACACGATCGACGTGCCCGCCGCTTCGGCGCGCGGAATCGTCGTCATGAATACGCCGTTCGGAAACTCGATCACCACCGCGGAGCACGCGATCGCGATGCTGTTCGCGCTCGCCCGCGAGATCCCGCAGGCGGACCAGTCCACCCAATCGGGCAAGTGGGAAAAGAACCGCTTCATGGGCGTCGAGCTCGCCGGCAAGACGCTGGGCCTGATCGGCTGCGGCAATATCGGCTCGATCGTCGCCGACCGCGCCCATGGGCTGAAGATGAAGGTCGTCGCCTACGACCCGTTCCTCAGCCCCGAGCGCGCGGTGGAACTGGGCGTGGAAAAAGCCGAGCTCGACGAACTGCTCGCCCGCGCCGACTTCATCACCCTGCACACGCCGCTGACCGACCAGACTCGCGGAATCCTCAGCCGCGAGGCGCTGGCGAAGACCAGGTCCGGCGTCCGGATCGTCAACTGCGCGCGCGGCGGCCTGATCGACGAAGCGGCTTTGAAGGACGCGCTGGATAGCGGGCACGTCGCCGGCGCCGCGCTCGACGTCTTTTCCGAGGAGCCGGCGAAGGAGAACGCGCTGTTCGGAACGCGCGGCCTGATCTGCACGCCGCACCTGGGGGCTTCGACGACCGAGGCGCAGGTCAATGTCGCGATCCAGGTCGCCGAGCAAATGGCCGATTTCCTGCTTCTGGGCGGAATTACGAACGCAGTGAACGTGCCCTCCCTATCCGCCGAGGAAGCGCCGCGGCTTAGGCCCTACATGGCGCTGGCAGAGAAACTCGGGCGGCTGGTCGGCCAGATAGCGGGGACCGAAATCCGCTCCATCGACGTCGAGGTCGAGGGCGCCGCAGCCGAGCTCAACATCAAGCCGGTCACGGGCGCTGTCCTCGCGGGCGTGATGCGGACCTGGTCGGACACCGTGAACATGGTCAACGCGCCCTATCTCGCGAAGGAGCGCGGGATCGCCGTTCGCGAAATCCGCAACGAGGGCGAAGGCGACTATCACACGCTCGTCGCGGTCACGGTCGGAACCGACCACGGAAGCAAGCGCGTCGAGGGCACTTTGTTCGGCAACCGCGCGCCGCGGCTGGTCAAGATCTTCGACATCCCGGTGGAGGCCGATCTGGCCGGCCAGATGATCTACATCGTCAACACCGACGCGCCGGGGTTCATCGGCGCGCTCGGGACCAAGCTCGGGGAGAACGGGATCAACATCGCCACCTTCAACCTCGGGCGCCGCAAGGAAGCGGGCGAGGCGGTCGCACTGGTCGCGGTCGACGATCCGATCACGCCCGACGTCGCGCGGCAACTGCACGAGCTCCCCGGAGTTCGCGAAGTCGTGCCGCTGGGCTTCTGACTTAGGGGAAGACGCGATAGCTGCGGTAATCGTGGACGTCGGCCTTGACCGGGAACGGACATTCCGCAGCCTTCGCGCGCGAGCCCGCGGGGCTGTCCAGCCCGAGCAGCGAGAAGCTGTGCTGTCCGTCATGAAGCAGCACCATGGGCGGTTCCGGCTGCCGGCCGAGCTTGCCGATGGCCCTCCGCGCGAGATTCACGACTTTTCCGATCCCGAGCCCGAGCCGCCTGAAGGCCGGCTCTTCCGCGCCGTATGCGCGCGAGCCGTGATAGTCGATTTCCCGAAGCCATTTCATGTTTGATCCTCCTACAGCCGCGAAGCTTGAGAAGGTCGATCGCTCCGCGAGCAGCTTTTCATATTGGGATTTATTACCAATCAAGCAAATGAATAGAATTGTGCTTTCATATGTGATATCTTGCATTTATGGACATCGTCGCAGCCCGCACCTTCCTCGAAATCGTCAAGACCGGCAGCTTCATCCGTGCTGCGGCCAACCTCAACATCACGCAGACCGCCGTCAGCGCGCGGGTGCGGGTGCTTGAGGAACAGCTCGACCGGCAGTTGTTCATCCGCAACAAGGCCGGCGCGAAGCTGACTCCGGCGGGCGATCAGTTCCTCCGCTATGCGACGACCCTGGTGCAGGTGTGGGAGCGCGCGCGCCACGACGTCGCAATGCCCATCGGTCGCGAGAATGTCGTAAACGTCGGCGGCGAGCATAGCTTGTGGAACCCGCTACTTCTGAACTGGCTGGTGTGGATGAGAAGCCACTCGCCGGAGGTTGCGATCCGGGCCCATATCGACGTGCCCGAGCGGCTGATCGACCAGGTACAGGAAGGCATTGTCGACCTGGCCGTCGTTTACGCGCCGCCCCACCGCACCGGAATCGTCGCCGAGCTTTTGCTCGAGGAAGCGCTGGTCGCGGTGACCACCGATTCCTCAGGGGATGCGACCTCGAGTGAAGACTATGTCTTCGTCGATTGGGGCGCCGAGTTTCGCGCCAATCATCACACGGCCTTTCCCGACGCCCCGAGCCCGGTCCTGTCGGTCAACCACGGTCCCCTGGCGCTCGATTATATCCTCGCGGTCGGCGGTAGCGGCTATTTCCGGATGGAGGCCGCCCGTCCGCACCTCGAGGCGGGACGGTTGCACCTGATCCCGAACAAGCCGCGCTTCGCCTATTCGATATATGCCGTCTATTCCGTGAAGGCCGACGAGGAGCTGATGGCGCGGGTCCGCAATGGACTGAGGGCGGTCGCCATCGCTTGAGGGGTCCGCAGCAAAGACTCTGATATCAACCAACAATAATATCCGTTTGCCTGCTTGAAAGCCGAAGCCCACATGAGCTTTGCGGGGTCATGTGGAGATTGCCATGCGGCACATCCCTGAACTGCTGGACGACACGGACCAGCTGGCGGCCGAGCCCGCAATGCACGACACGAGTCTCTTCACGGACATCCCGCGGGCCATCTGGACCGCGTTCCTGTCCGCCTGGGCGATGCTCTTCGCGCTCTTCATCCTGTTCTTCAGCAAGGACGGTCCCGGCGCGCTATCGGTCGTGACCGCGTCCTTCTTCGCGCTCATGATCCTGGGTCTGCCCGCAACCCTCGCAGCCCAATCCTCGGGCACTTCGCAGAAATGGCCGCGCGTGATCATGACGCGCAGCGGGCCACTTCCGGTTCGCGCCGCGGCCACGCAAATCCTCCTCATCCCCGTCTGCGCCGTCGTCGGGCTCATCCTGATCGTCCTGCTGGCGATGTAGCCGGCACGGAGAGAAAGGGCGCTTCGTACTCCCCCCTGTCGGAGCGCCCCTCGCCAGNAAGGAAAAAGGGCGCTCCGAAACGGAGCGCCCTTGGATCACCCACCTGCGTGCGAGTGGGTGGTTTTCAATTAGCGTTAGTGGGTGCTGTTGCCGTCGGCGTCCGCGCTGTTGCGGACCGCATCGGCGTTCTGCTCGCCCTCGTTGCGGACCTGGTCGGCGGTGTTCTCCGCATTGGCCTGCATGTTGTCCGTGACGTTTTCGGTATTCGCTTCGATCATGTCGGCGCTGTTCTCGGCATTGGCCTCGATATTGTCGGCGGCCTGCTCGTTGGCGCTCTTGTTGCAGGCTGCGAGGCTACCGAGCCCGAGCGCGATCGCGAGAACTGTCGTCGTTTTCATTATCATTCCCCTTCGTTGTTCATGCCTTTCGCGCGCGGGCGCGCGTCACGGAAGTGCAATACGCGCAACGGCTATTTTCTGTTCCGCTTGCTCAATGACCAACCGCAGATTTTCAGCTAGGGAGTCAGCGGCGCCTCTATCGAGCATTCGAGGCCGGCCGGCTTGAAGTCGAGCTTGACCTTCCCGCCGAGCTCGGAGGCGAGCACGCGCTGGATCATCCGTGTTCCGAACCCTTCCCTTTCGGGCTGCTTCACCGTCGGGCCGTCACTCTCGCGCCAGTTGATGTGGAGAACCGGCTCCGAATGGGTGACGGTCCAGCTGACGTCCACCCGCCCGCTCCTGCTCGACAGCGCGCCGTATTTGGCCGCGTTGGTCGCAAGCTCGTGAAGCGCCATTGCGAGGTTGACCGCGATCTGGGGCGGGACCCGGATGTGCTCGTCGCCCGAAAGACGAATCTGTGTTTCGGCGCCCGCGTGGGGCCGGAGCACGGCGGACGCGATAGCGCCGACATCGGCCGCCTCCCAGCTCTGCCGGGTCAGGATCGTGTGCGCCGCCGAAAGCGCCGAAAGCCGGCCGTAGAAGGTGTCGGCCGCATCGTCCCCGACATGCTTGAACGTCTGGTGCGCGACCGCCTGGACGATCGCCAGCATGTTCTTCACGCGGTGGTTGAGCTCGGCGATCAGGATCTGCTGGTGCCGCTCGGCCGCCCTGCGCGCGCTAATGTCCTGGATGGTCCCGGCATAGCGGACCGCGTGTGCATCCTCGCCTTCGCCCTCGAACACCGCCTCGCCATGAGCGAGCGCCCAGCAGATCGTTCCGTCGGGACGCACTACCCGATATTCGTAGCTGCTTCGGTCGCGGGTCTTGGGATCGATCGCCCGTTCGAACTGCGCGAGCGTGTGGCTGAGGTCTTCGGGCGGAGTGGCGTCCCGAACCATTTCGAACGTGACGGGCTGGTCTGGCGGAAAGCCGTAAATCTGCTTGGCGCGCTCGTCATAGACCATCTCGCCGGTGACAAGGTCATAGTCCCAGACGCCCTGGTCTGCGGCGGACAGGGCGATCTCCAGCCGTTTCTGTATTTCGCGCTCGCGCGCTCGCGCCTGCCGGTCGGCGCTCAGGTCCTGGACGAAGATGATCGCCTTGTCGGGCTCGCCCTCGACCTTGATGATGGTCAGCCGGGCCGGCACCCGTGAGCCGTCAGGACGCACATATTCCTTTTCGATCGGGTCCGCCCGGCCATGCTCCAGAAAGTGCTTGAGCGTCGCTTCTTCGAGTGCGTGATATTCCGGCGGAGTGAGGTCGATCCAGACTTGCGGAATGCCTTCGACCTCGTCGCGCGTTCGGCCGAGCAGCTCGAGCATCCGCTCGTTCGTGGCGGTTATGGTGAGGGTCGACAGGTCGGCGACCGCAATGCCGGCGACAGGCGATTCGAACAGCGCGCGGTAGAACGAATCCTGCAACCGGTGCGGCACGCGAAACACTCCCCTGCAGCGGCTTTCTTACTCCGCTTTCGGTTGCGCGCCACTACCCCCCTGCGCGGGTGGACGCTCGCGCCCGGGCACCCTAGAGCGCGCCTCGGTTCCAGCAGGAAATCAAGTCTTGGGAAACGTCACGGTGATCGGCGCCCAGTGGGGCGACGAAGGCAAGGGCAAGATCGTCGATTGGCTGGCGAGCCGCGCCGACATGGTGGTGCGCTTCCAGGGCGGCCACAATGCCGGGCACACGCTCGTTGTCGAGGGGAAGACCTACAAGCTGTCGCTCCTCCCGAGCGGCATCGTGACTGGGACGCCCTCGCTCATCGGCAACGGCGTCGTTCTCGACCCCTGGGCGCTGAAGAGCGAGATCGAGCGAATCCGGGAGCAGGGCATCGAGGTCACGCCGGACCTGTTGATGGTCGCCGACAATTGCCCGCTGATCCTCCCCATCCACCGCGACCTCGACGCGCTCCGCGAGGACGCGTCCGGCGCGGGCAAGATCGGCACCACGCGTCGCGGAATCGGGCCGGCCTACGAGGACAAGGTCGGGCGCCGCGCGATCCGCCTCTGCGACCTCGCGCAGCTCGGCGATCTCGATCCATTGCTCGACCGCCTCTGCGCCCACCACGATGCGCTCCGCGCGGGCTTCGGCGAGCCGCCGGTCGACCGCGAGCGGCTGAAGACGGATCTCGCGGAAATCGCCGATTTCGTCCTTCCCTTCGCGCGTCCGGTATGGCGCGACATCGACAAGGCGCGCCGGGGCGGCAAGCGCATCCTCTTCGAGGGCGCGCAGGGCGTGCTGCTCGACGTCGACCACGGGACCTATCCATTCGTCACTTCGTCCAACACCGTGGCGGGCACGGTTGCGTCGGGGAGCGGCACGGGTCCATCGGCCGCGGGCTTCGTGCTTGGAATCACCAAGGCCTACACCACGCGCGTCGGCTCCGGTCCCTTCCCGACCGAGCAGGACAATGAGGTCGGCCAGGAGCTCGGGACACGCGGGCGTGAGTTCGGCACCGTCACGGGCCGCAAGCGCCGCTGCGGCTGGTTCGACGCGGTGCTGGTCCGGCAGGCCGTCGCCGTCGGCGGAGTGACGGGAATCGCGCTCACCAAGCTCGACGTGCTCGACACGCTCGAGACGGTGAAGGTGTGCACCGGATACACGCTCGACGGGAAGAAGCTCGACTATCTCCCGGCGCACGCCGCCGATCAGATGCGCGTCGAGCCGGTGTATGAGGAGATCAAGGGCTGGGAAGCCTCGACCGAAGGCGCGCGAAGCTGGGCNGACCTNCCCGCCCGCGCGATCAAATACGTCCGCCGGATCGAAGAGCTGATCCGCTGCCCGGTGGCGCTGGTCAGCACCTCCCCGGAACGCGACGACACCATCCTCGTGCGCGATCCGTTCGCGGGCTAGCGCCGAAGCTCGAACCGCCCGCGTTCCGCGGGCTCCGCATCCGCGACGGCAACATCGTCCACGCGCGCGTTCGAGGGTCCGCGCCGCATTCGGTCGATCATCCGGTCGACGTCATGCTCTTCACCCTGCAAATGCGCTTCGACCGAGCCGTCCGGGCAGTTGCGGATCCACCCGCTGATCGCGAGCTCGCGCGCCTGGCCCTGGGCCCACGCGCGGTAAAAGACGCCCTGCACATGACCGGTAACTCGGACATGGCGGGCTACGCTCATTCGAGTCCCGCAAATGCTGGCGCGTAATCCGCACGGCCGCACGACGGCGGCGTGAAGGCGCTGCGCAGCGCCTTCGCCTGGAAAAACGGTCCGGCGTAGCGCGACTCAAACGGCTCTGCGGTTCGAGTGCTGAAACCGAAGCGGGCATAATATTCGGGCTCGCCCAGCACGAACACAATCTCGGCTCCCCTCGCTTGTGCCATCCCGAGCCCCGTCTCGATCAGGCTCGAGCCCACGCCCGTCCGCTGTAGCGACGGAATTACGGCGACAGGCGCAAGCCCCAGCGCATGAACAGGCAGCCCATCCGCTTCCACGTCCATCCGGCTAAACAAGACGTGCCCGACAAGCTCATGATCGCTCTCGGCGACCAGCGATATGATGGAATCGCCGTCGGCCTTGAGCTGCTCGACGAGATTGGCTTCGAGGCTCGTCGGGAAGCCGGCGATGTGAACCGCTCGAATGTCGGCTCCGTCGCCCGGGCGTTCTTCGCGCACCTGCGCCATCACACGGTCGAGATGTCCGGGGCGTCCTCGGCCTTCATCCCGACGACATTGTAGCCCGCATCGACATGATGAACCTCGCCGGTCACTCCGGACGCGAGGTCACTGAGCAGATAGAGCCCGGCGCCGCCGACATCCTCGATCGTCACGTTGCGGCGCATCGGCGAATTGTATTCGTTCCATTTCATGATGTAGCGAAAGTCGCCGATTCCGCTGGCGGCGAGAGTCTTGATGGGGCCGGCCGAAACCGCGTTGACGCGGATGCCCTCGGGGCCAAGGTCCGCCGCGAGATATTTGACGCTCGTTTCCAGCGCCGACTTGGCGACCCCCATCACATTATAGTGCGGGATCACCTTCTCGGCGCCGTAGTAAGTGAGCGTCAGCATCGCCCCGCCCCGGCTCATCAGCCTGCGCGCGCGCTGCGCGACCGCGATGAAGCTGTAGACCGAGATGTTCATCGTCATCAGGAAATTGTCGATCGACGTGTCGACGAATTTCCCGCGAAGCTCGTTCTTGTCGGAATAGCCGATCGCGTGGACGACGAAGTCGATTCCGTCCCACCGCCTGCCGAGCTGCTCGAAGGTCGAATCGAGCGCGTCCATGCTGCTGACGTCGCAGTCGACCAGCAGGTCCGACCCCAGTTCCGCCGCGAGCGGCCGCACGCGCTTCTCGAGCGCCTCGCCCTGGTAGGAGAATGCGAGCTCGGCGCCCTCACCGGCGAGCGCCCGCGCGATTCCCCAGGCGAGCGAGCGGTCGTTGGCGAGCCCCATGATCAGCCCGCGCTTCCCCTGCATCAACTGGCTCAAAGTTGCGGCCCCTCTCTCTGCAGCACCGGTTCCACGTCTTCGCCGGGCTGCGGCTCCTCGACTTCAAGCTCGTCGCTATAGGGCCCGGTGTAAACCTCGCCCTTTAGCGCCGTGGCCCCGCTTTCCGCCAGCGCCGCGTTCAACTCGGCACCGATGACGACGCCGAGGCCGACGACGAAGAAGAAGATCAAGGCGATCATCACGCCCGCAAGGCTTCCGTAGGTCCGCGTATAGCCGCCGAACAGGTCGAGGACGGGGGGCAGAAGCTCCACCGTGCCGATCCACCAGCCGGTGATGAACAAGGCGCCGGGCCATTTGCGGCAATCGGACTTGCGGTAACGCGCCGGGGTCAAAGCGTAGAACAGGACGTAGAAGGTGAAGAAGAGGGTCGCCGCGGGAACCAGCCGGTAGAGCCCGAGCGTGCTTCCGATGTCCTGCGCGAGCGGAAACCACTCCATGATGAAATGGTGCGCGATCGTCAGCGCGGCGCTGAGCGTGAACGCGACCATCAGGAGCAGCACCGCACCGAGGATCAGGAGGATCGAACCCAGCCGGTATTCCCAGAAGGGCGCGCAATATTTGACGCCAAAGGCCCTTCGAAGAATGTCGCGGATGGTCTCGATGAAGCTNGTCGCGGTCCACAGGCCGACAAGCGCGCCGAACCAGAGCAGGCTTCCCGTGCGGACGGTGAGCACTTCCATGATCGGCTCGCGTAGCGTGTCGGCGACGTTCGGCGGAAGGCGCCGAAGGACATTGGTCACGGTAAGCATCGCGTCCTGGCTCTGCCCGAGGAGGTGCGCCACCGCGGCGGCAACGATGAAGAACGGAAACAGCGCGCAGATGGCGAGATAGGCGAGATTGCCGGCGTGAATGAAGCCGTCGTTGTAGACTCCGATCGCGACCCGCTTCACCACCTCCCACGCGGTGAGCCGCGGCTTCAACTTCTCCTCGACGTCCGTGCCGAAGGCGGCGCGCATCGTCGCGAGGCGCTTGCGCCGTTCCTCTGGGGAAAGCGGTGAGTGGTCTCTCATGGGCGTGAGGCCCTAGACTCCGAGCCCCGAGCGCGGGTTGCCGCCGCCGTCCCAGCTTTCGGCGAACTGCTGGAGCGCGGGATCGTGGGCCGGCAGGTCGACTTCGACGGCGACGAGCTGATCGCCGCGCTTGCCGTCCTTTCCGGTAAAGCCGCGGCCCTTGAGGCGAAGCACCGTGCCCGAGCTCGCCCCCTTGGGGATGGTCAGCATCACCGGCCCTTCCGGCGTCGGCACCTTCACCTTCGCGCCGAGCACCGCCTCCTTGAGCGTGACCGGGAGTGCAAGCCGGATGTTCGTTCCGTCGCGCGTGAAGAAGCGGTGGGGCGCGATCTCGATGGTGACGATCGCGTCGCCGCGCCCGGCGGGCCCGTCCTGGCCCTTCCCGGCAAGGCGGATCTTGGTTCCGTCCTCGACCCCCTTTGGAAGCTTGAGGTCGATTGTCTTGCCGTCGGCGAGCGTGATCCGCTGCGGACTGAGTGCGACCGCATCTTCGAACGGGACCTTGAGGCGATAGGCGACGTCCGCGCCTTTTTGCGGAGGCGCCGCACGCTGCCGGAAGCCCCCGAAGGGCCCGCCGCCACGTCCGCGCGACTGCGCCGCGCCGAACAGTCCTTCAAACAGGTCGCTGAGGTCCGCCGCGTCGGCCCCGCCGAAATTGAAGTTCTCGAAGCCCTGCGGCCCGCCGGCGCCCGGCCGCGGTCCTCCGCCCTGC
>JGI24740J21852_10000542_pt1 | contig 16144 bp, 13 predicted proteins | sample KBSCornC6_FD_21852 | JGI IMG/M metagenome (IMG submission 21852) | reverse complement strand
CGCAAGGTCATCCCGAACGCCAAGCTGGTGTACAACAACAGCCCGTCGTTCAACTGGACGCTGAACTTCCGTCAGCAGGTGTATGACGCCATGAAGGAAGCCGGCAAGGACGTGTCGGCCTACGAGCGCGGCGCGCTCATGAGCACGGAATACGACGACACCGAACTGGCGAAGCTGGCTGACGAGAAGATCCGCACGTTCCAGGCTGATGCATCGCGTGAAGCCGGCATCTTCCATCACCTGATCACGCTGCCGACATACCACACCGCCGCGCTGTCGACCGACAACCTGGCCAAGGAATACTTCGGTGACCAAGGCATGCTGGGTTACGTGGCTGGCGTGCAGCGCAAGGAGATCCGTCAGGGCATCGCCTGCGTGAAGCACCAGAACATGTCGGGCTCGGACATCGGCGATGACCACAAGGAATACTTCAGCGGCGAAGCTGCGCTGAAGGCTGCGGGTAAGGACAACACCATGAATCAGTTCCACTGATCCTGGTCACGCCCCAAGCAAAACGCCAACCTACGGGTTGGCGTTTTCTTTTTTGTCATTCCGCGGAATCACGCACAATGCTCGGCATCTCGAATGCGGAGGCCGACCCCGTGGGCATCAACTTTGATTTGACGGACTTGCAGGCGTTTCGGGCGGTGGTGGAGTTGGGAAACTTCCGCAAAGCCGCCGAGGCGATCAGCATTTCCCAACCTGCGTTAAGCCGCCGGATCGACAAGCTCGAGGACGCGCTGGGCGTGGCGCTGTTCGAGCGCACCACACGCAGCGTCACGCTCACCACGGTCGGCCGCGTGTTTGCCCGCAGCGCAGAACAACTGCTCGACGATCTCGACGTCGCGCTGCTAGGCATCCGCGACGTGGCTTCGAGCCGCCTGGGCCACGTGACCATCGCGTGTGTGCCTTCGGTGGCCTACTACTTTTTGCCGAACCTCATTGCGAGCTATCACCAGCGCTTTCCGCGCATCCGCGTGAAGCTGATCGACGCAAGCGCGAACGAGGTGCTCGGTGCCGTCATCAGCGGCGAGGCGGACTTTGGTGTGAGCTTTATGGGCAGCCAGGAGCCCGAGATCGAATTCAGGATGCTGCTGCAGGAGCGCTTTGTGGCGGCTTGCCGCCGCGATCATCCGCTCGCACGCAAGAAACGCGTGACGTGGAGCGAGCTGTATGCGCACGACTACGTGTCGGTGGACAAGACTTCTGGGAACCGCCTACTGCTCGATCAGGCACTGTCGGCCGTGCCACCGCGCGCGCCGAGCGTCTGCGAGACGCGGCACGTCACCACCATGCTGGGTTTGGTCGAGGCGGGGTTGGGCGTTGCCGCCGTGCCGTCCATGGCCATGCCCGGACATGACCACCCCGTTCTCACGAGCGTGCCCCTGGTGGAGCCGGTGGTGAAGCGCCGCGTTGGCATCGTGAAGCGGCGCGGGCGCGCGCTCACGCCGGCGGCCGAGGCGTTCCATCAAATGGTCATCGAAGCGAAGCGCAGCGGCGCCACCAGAAGCGGGGCATAAGCGCGGCATACAGCGGACCCGCTGGCAGCGCAGGCCCGCGTGCGTTTCACTGTGCGGGTACGGAATCGAGCCCCGTCGATTTCACGTCGGCCTGCACGCCAGGAGAGGCGAGATAGTCGAGCAGTGCCTTCGCTTCTTTCGGATGCTGCGCGCCGACGGGAATGCCCGCCGCGAAGCGCGTGACCGATTGCAGCGACTCGGGGATCTTTCCAACAAAGGTCACACCCTCCACCGGCAGCAATTCGCTCACCTGCTGGAAGCCGATTTCGTACTCGCCGTTCGCCACCACAGAGCCCACCGGGATCCGTGGGACCATCTTGGCCTTGGGCTTGACCTGCTCTTCGATGCCGAGCTTCTTGAACAGCTCTCGCTCGATATAGACGCCGCTTGCGCTGTCTGAATACGCGATCGACTTGGCGTTGAGCAGCACTTGCTTGAGGCCTTCCACCGAGCTGATGTCGGGCTTTGCTGCGCTAGCGCGTACCACCATGCCGATGCGGGAATCGGCCAGTTCCACGCGCGAATCCGGAATCACCTTGCCTTGCTTGATGAGGTCGTCCAGAGCGTAACCGACCATGATGACGGCGTCCGCAGGTTCGCCACGCGCGAGCCGGTTCGGAATGGCTTCGGGCGACTTGCCCATCGACGGGCCCAGCGCGGTGTTCAGCGTGTTGCCGGACTGGGCTGCAAACTTGGGCCCGAGCAGCTTGTAGGCCGCGGTGAAGCCGCCCGAACTCATGACATGCAGTTCGGCCGCCTGAACGTTTGCCGTTGCAGCGGCAGTTGCAACGAGCGCCACCGCGCAGAGTTTTCGAAACAGGTTCTTCATTGTCATTGTCGTGGTCATGCAGTAACAGACGGGGATCAATGCGCCGGGTTGAGCACCACTGCGCGGCGGCGATAGAGCGTGAACGTTGCAACGAGCGCGCACACGGCGGCGAAGCTCATCCAATAACCCGGCGCGGCCTTGTCGCCGGTCAGGTGGATGGCTGCCGTTGAGATGGCGGGCGTGAAGCCACCGAAGACCGCCGTTGCCAAACTATAGGCGAGCGAAAAGCCTGCAACGCGCACTTGCACCGGCATCACTTCCGTGAGCGCAACGACCATCGCGCCGTTATAGAGGCCATACAGAAACGAGAGCCAGAGCAGCACGAGCAGCATGTTCTGGAAGCTCGGTGCATTCGCGAGCAGCGAGAGTGCCGGGTAGGCGGTGGCGATGGTGAGCACCGTCATGCCGACGAGGAGCGGCCGGCGGCCGATCTTGTCGGAGAGCGCCCCGCCGATCGGCAGCCACACGAAGTTGGATACGCCAACGCAGAGGGTCACGAGCAAGCTATCGGCGGTGCTCAGGTGCAGGACCGTCTTACCGAATGTCGGCGCGTACACCGTGATGAGGTAGAAGCTCGTGGTGGTCATCGCAACCAGCATCATGCCGGCGATGACAATGCCCCAGTTTTGCACCAGTGTACGGAACACCTCTTTCATGCTAGGACGATGCTTGCGAGCCTTGAATTCCTGCGTTTCTTCCAGATTGCGGCGCAGCACGAAGATGAACGGCACGATCATGCAGCCGACGAAGAACGGTACGCGCCAGCCCCACGCAGCGATGGCCGATGTGCTGAGCCATTGGTTGAGCATGAACCCCAGTCCAGCCGCCACGACAATCGCCACCTGCTGGCTGGCGGACTGCCAGCTCGTGAAAAAGCCCTTGCGGCCGGGCGTGGCCATCTCGGCCAGATAGACCGACACGCCGCCCAGCTCCGCGCCTGCCGAGAAGCCTTGCAGCAGGCGCCCGAAGAGCACGAGTGCCGGTGCCAGAAGCCCGATCGTGGCGTAACCCGGGACGAAGGCGATCAGCACGGTGCCGCTTGCCATGATGGAGAGCGTGACGATGAGGCCTTTTCGACGGCCAACGTCGTCAATATAGGCGCCGAGCACGATGGCGCCCAACGGCCGCATCAGAAAGCCCGCGCCAAAGACAGCAAACGTCATCATCAACGAGGCGAATTCGCTGTCGGCAGGAAAGAAGACGTTGGCGATCTGCGTGGCGTAGAAGCCGAAGAGGAAGAAGTCGAACTGCTCCAGGAAATTCCCGGCGGTCACGCGGAATACCGCAGCGGCCTTTGCGTGCCCGTTCGAAAGGCTGGGCGAGGGGTGCATCAAGGTGTCTCCTGAAAGCCAAAGAAAAAATACGCCGTGGTGCCGGCGTTTGTAGTTTTGGCAATGTTCGCGTTGAGACAGGCAAACGGGAAGTGCAAGTTTTGGAACGATTGATGTTCTGTGGTTATCAATCCGGCCGCGCGCTCCAACGTTGCAGTTCATGCTGGCTGTGACGAAAAATTGCAATACAATGCGCACATGTCACGTGCGTCCCTGAGCGTCTCGCTTCGGGCAGCCATGTTGGTCATCATTGTGATGATGCAGCTGCTAAGCCCGCTTCTGCACGGCCATCTCGGAACTCCGAAACAAGCTGGCCTGCACGTACATACAGCGCTTCCTGTCGCGGCTGATTCTCATTTTCAATCCACTTCGTTTGCTGACCGCCACCGTTCTGCGTCGCCGGATGCCGTGGGTGGTCCTGACTGGGTATTGACCAGCCAGGAACCCTTTGAGGTGGATGTCGAGCCCGCCATCAGCTCGGTGGAGCTGACTGCACTTCTCTGCGCAGCGTCGGCCGCCGGAGTCTCGGCGCTGACATTTTTCTTGTTGGCGGCGCTTGCCTGCGCTTCCGTATCCCGTCCCGCCTATCGACCCGCGCCCGTTCGAGCGCGCTGGCGCCATCGCATCAATCGGCCGCCTCCGGCCCAAGCCCCTCCACTGTTGTCCTGATCCGTACCCGGTTGACGGCTGGCGTACGCGTTGCACCGCACTTGTTGACTTGCAACAAGCCCCTTGTGTCTGCATTGGCGATGATGAATGCATCAGAAGCGCTGTCTTCTGATCGACTGTGCTCGCCTAACGCTACGCAGCGGTAGCGGCCTCGCTAGTCTCCGGCCTTCCACCGTAAGAGTGAATCGTTCGCGTCGCACGCGTGCGCGCGACGGAATCTGAGGTGGCGTTCTTACCGTTGCCTCCGCGCATTGGAGTCAGGCATGTTTTCCAAAAAAATCCTCGTGGCCAGCGTGTGTATTGCGCTGGCCGCGTTTCCTCTCGAGCAAACCGCTGCCCAAGCAGTTGCTCAGACGACGCAACTTTCAGTTGAACAAGCGCGCTCCCTCGGAGTTCGCTTTAGCCCAGTGGCTGCATCCGCAGGGCTGGAGGTTGGCACGCACGCACGTGTCGTCTTCAAGCCGGATGCGCAATCTGTGGTGGCGGCCCCGTATGCGGGCATGGTGCCCCGGGTGCTGGTGTCCGTGGGGCAGACCGTCCGCGCAGGTCAGCCACTGGCGAGCTTTCTGAGCCCGCAGCTTTTTGAAACCAGCCGCGCGCTGACGGAGGCCAATTCGCAAGCGCGTCTCGCACAGCAATCGCTCGCCCGCGACAAGGCGCTGTACGACGACGGCATCATCGCCGCAAGCCGCTGGCAGGCCACGCAGGCACGCGCGGCCGAAGCCAACGGCATGGTCAAGGCCCGCCGGGCTGAGTTGGCCTCGACGGGCATCGCATTTATTGGATCAGGCGGCGAAGCGCAGTTGCTTGCGAGCCGTAGCGGGGTGGTGTCCGAAGTCAACGCTGTTCCAGGCGCGCGCGTGGAAGCGGCAGCACCGCTTTTCAGGATCGTTGATCCGGCGGCGCTGGAGTTGGACTTGCTCGTCGGGCGCGATATACCCGTGCCTGCCACGGGTGACCGCGTCGAGATTGCACCACGCGGCGCAGGCGGTACCGTCCTTGGTGTTGCGCCCTCGGGGGATGGCACCGCAGGGGTGCGGGTGCGCGCATCGCTGGAACGTCGTGGCGACTTGCGTGCCGGGGAAAGCGTGAACGTCACACTCAAACTGCGTGCTTCGGCAGACGCGGCGTCCGCCGGCTTGGTCCGGGTTCCGGTGGCTGCGCTGGTCTACGTGCATGGCGTGCCTGGTGTCTTCGTCGCGACCGATAAGGGCTTCCGCTTCCAGGAGGTCGCCGTTGCCAGTACCGACGATGCCATCGCCGTCGTTCGCGCCAACCTGCCTGCCGGGGCGCGTGTAGCGGTGGCCGGTGTTGGCGCGCTCAAAGGCTTGCTAGCGGGGGAACAGTGATGCTGCCACGCCTGATTGAGTTCTCGTTGCGTCAACGCGTGCTGGTGCTGATCGCGGCAGGTGTACTCGCTGCGGCCGGCGTCTGGGCATACCTGAACCTGCCGATCGACGCGTTTCCCGATATTTCGCCGACGCAGGTCAAGGTCGTGCTCAAGGTGCCGGGCATGACGCCGGAGGAGGTCGAGCAGCGTGTCTCGACGCCGATCGAGCAAGAGCTGCTTGGTCTGCCGCACAAGACGATCGTGCGCTCGGTGTCCAAATACGGCATCAGCGATGTGACCGTCGATTTTGAAGAGGGCGTGGACGTCTACTGGGCGCGCCAGCAGGTGTCGGAGCGTCTGGCTGGTCTGGCGCGCGATCTGCCGTCGACTGCCGTGGGCGGCCTGGCGCCCATCACCACGCCGCTGGGCGAAATGTTCATGTTCACCGTGGAAGGCGATGGCTACTCGCTGGCCGAGCGGCGCCGCGTGCTGGACTGGGTGATCCGGCCGGCGCTGCTGCGCACGGTGGCTGGTGTGGCCGACGTCAACGCCCTGGGTGGCGAGGTGCGCAGCTACGAGGTGACACCGGACCCGGCGCGGTTGCGCGCACGCGCTGTCACCCTTGAGCAATTGCGCCAGGCGCTGGACGCCAATAACCGCAACGACGGAGCAGGGCGGCTGGATCGCGGCGACGAGCACTGGGTGGTGCGCGTGGAAGGCGGCGTGCGCGGGCTGGATGACTTGCGCGCGATTGTCGTGGTGCCGGCGCAGAACCTGTCTTCCGCGCCTGCGGTCACGGTCGGCGATGTGGCAACCGTGCGGTTGGGGGAAGCGACCCGCAACGGCGCTGTCAGCAAAGATGGCAATGGCGAAGCCGTTGAAGGGCTGGTGCTGGGCCTGCGCGGTAGCGATGCCCGCAAGCTGGTGGAAGCGGTGCAGGCGCGGCTGGATGCGCTCGGGCCGGAGTTGCCAAAAGGCATGTCCACCCGCGTCTTCTACAACCGCGGCGAGTTGGTGACGCGTGCGGCCAATACCGTGGTGCACGCCTTGATCGAAGCCAGCGTGCTGGTCGTCATCACGTTGTACGTGTTCCTGGGTGGGGTACGTGCGGCGCTGGTGGTGGCCGCCACACTGCCGCTGTCGATGCTGGCGACCTTCCTCCTGATGCGCTACGTGGGCTTGACCGCCAACCTGATGAGTCTCGGCGGCTTGGCCATTGCGCTGGGCATGCTGGTGGACGCCGCCGTGGTCGTGGTCGAGAACATCGAGACGGCCATGGCGCGCGCGCAAGACCACAAGACCGATCCCGCGCTACGCGGCGCGGTCATCCGCCACGCTGTGGCAACGGTAGCGGTACCGATGCTGTCGGGCGTGTCGATTATCGCCATCGTGTTTCTGCCGCTGCTGTCGTTGCAAGGCCTGGAAGGCAAGCTGTTCGGGCCGGTGGCGCTCACCATCGTGCTGGCGCTGGCGGCGTCTGTGGTGATTGCCTTTACGGTGGTCCCGGCGCTTGCTTCGTTGCTCTTACTCGCGCATGCGGATGAGCCGCCTTGGCTGATGCGCAAGGTCGCGAGCGGTTTTGGGCGCGTTCAGACATGGACGACCACGCATCGCCGCGTGGTGTTCGGCTTGGCCGGGGCAGCGTTGGCGCTGGCCGTGGTGTTGTACATGTCAGTCGGCAAGACCTTTATGCCGACGATGGACGAGGGCGACCTGATCGTGCAGTTGCAGAAGGCACCGTCGGTTTCGCTAGCGGCCTCGCTCGACGTGGACCAACGCGTGCAGCAGGCCTTGCTCAAGGAGGTGCCGGAAATTCGCTCGATCGTTGCACGCTCGGGTTCGGATGATCTTGGCCTGGACCCAATGGGCCTGAACGAGACCGATACCTTCCTCGTGCTCAAGCCCAAGGATCAGTGGCGCGGTAGCAAGGAAGACATCGCAGTGGCGATCCGCCGCGTGATGGAGCGCTTCCCCGGCGTGATCTACGGGTTCACACAGCCCATTGAGATGCGTGTGTCGGAGATGCTGACCGGCACACGTGGCGACGTTGCCATCAAGCTGTTCGGCAGTGATCTCGCCGCCATCGATGCCGCGGCGCAGGCGATTGCCGCCAAGGTCCGCACCATCCCCGGAGCGGCTGAGGTGATCGCGCCCAGCAACAGCGGTGTGCAGTACCTGAAGGTGTCGCTGGACCGGGCTGCGGTCGGCCAGGCCGGTTTTTCGGGCGATGCCCTGCAAGCGCAACTGCGCGCGCTGATCGAGGGCGACCGGGTTGGCGTGGTGCCTGAGGGCATTGTCCGCACGCCATTGATCTTGCGTGGCGGCGCGGGCCTGCGGCAGGCCCCTGAAAACCTGACCAACCTTCTGGTGACGGCTCCCGACGGCAAAGCGTGGCCGCTCACCTCGCTGGCGCGTATCGAACGCGTCGATGGACCGGTACGCATCAACCACGAAGATGGTGCGCGGTTTGCCGTCATCCAGGCCAACGTTGATGGTCGGGACCTGGCGGGGTTCGTGCAGGAGGCGCAGGCAGCAGTGGGTGGCATGGGCGTGTTGCCGAAAGGGTTGCGTGTGGTGTGGGGCGGCCAGTTCGAGAACCAGCAGCGCGCAGCCGCTCGCTTGGCGTTGGTTGTGCCCTTGGCCCTTGGCGCAATCTTCTTGCTGCTGATGTTGACGTTCCGCTCGGTGCGACAGGCGGTGCTGGTGGTCGCCAACATTCCGTTTGCGCTGGTAGGTGGTATTGCGGCGTTGCGGATATCGGGCGAGTACCTGTCCGTTCCGGCTTCTGTGGGCTTCATCGCGTTGCTCGGGATCGCGGTGCTCAACGGCGTGGTGCTGGTCTCGCATTTCAACACGTTGCTGGAGTCTGGCTTGAGCATGACGGAAACCGTACGCGCTGGCGTGCGAGACCGCCTGCGGCCCGTCCTGATGACGGCCTGCATTACCGCACTGGGGATGATTCCGTTACTGCTGGCGAGCGGACCGGGGTCAGAGATCCAGCGGCCGTTGGCGATTGTTGTATCCGGCGGGCTGATCTCTTCGACGGCGCTGACGCTGCTTCTGCTGCCCCTGCTGTTTGAACGCTTTGGGTTGCCTCGGCCGCGCGCGGCCGCTGGGCAAGGAGATTCGCAATGAGGTTGGATCTGTTTCGCATCGTATTGGCAGGAGCAGCCACGATGCTGCTTTGGGCTGCTGTAGCGCAAGCGCAAGGGCAAAGTTCGTCGAGCTATCTGCCGGCAGAGAGCGCAGTGCGCGAGGCCGTTGCGCAGTCACCTGACGTGCTAGCCGCAGAGGCCCGCCGCGATGCCGTACTGGCCCGGGCTGAGGGCATCCGCGCCGGTATGGCGGAGACCGTGGTGCGTGCGATTGGCCAGGGGCGCCAGGTGCGCGACCCTTCCGAGCGGCACGCCGAAGGGCAGATCGCTGTGGAGCGGCCGTTGCGGCTATGGGGCAAAGCGCAAGCCGACGGGCAGCTTGCCGATGCCTCCGCCGAGGCCGCTCAACTTGCCGTGAAAGACGCGCGCCACGAGGCATCGCGCCAGATTCTGGCCCTGTGGTTCGCTGCCGTGCGCGCAGGCCAGGCACGCCAGGCGGCGCAGGAGAATGCCAAGGCGGCCGCCGATCTGACGACCCTGACTGCGCGAAGGGTACAGCTGGGTGACGCATCACGCCTGGATGCCGAACTGGCCGCAGCCGATCGCGCGCGCATGCAAGCCTCGCTAGCGACTGCCATGGCAGCGGAACAGTCAGCGCAGGCGGAGCTGCAAGCCCGGTTTCCGGGGCTGGGCCATCCTGCATTTGGCGCCGATGCTGCGCTGCCGACGCTGCCGCAAGACCCCCCAGATCGACTGCGCACGCAGTACATCCAAGACAGCCACGAATATCGGCTTGCCATGGCAGAAGCAGCGCAGGCACAGCACATGGCCAAGCGCGCCGACCTGGAGCGTCGACCCGACCCGACGGTCGGCATGTTCGTGACGGTGGAACGCGGCGGGGCCGAGCGCATCATGGGCGTGAGCGTAGCGATGCCGCTCGGTTCGGCACATCGCCGCTCATTGGCCGCGGTTGCCGCAGCCGATGCGGAAGCTGCGGCACGACGCCGGTTGGGTTCGGAACGCCGGCTGGGCGCGGAATTCGATGTGCTCTACGGCAACTTGCAGGGCAAACGTGCAAGCGCGCAGGCGCAGACGGAAGCGGCCGCGTTACAGAGAAGCGCATCCGAGCGCGCTACGCGTGCGTACCGCGCGGGGGAATCCGGTCTGACCGAGCTTCTAGCGGCGCGCCGCAGTCTGGCCGAGGCATTGCTGGCTGCGCGGCTTGCCCGCGTAGACGCGCTGGAAGTCGATAGTCGCCTCCAGCTCGATCTGCATCGGATGTGGGACTTTGACGATTGATCCGACAGCCACTTCTTTTTTCACACAATACATTTTGGATAACGCTATGCAGTCCGAGCTCAAATACTCCCTGACCATGCGGTCGCTCCACTGGTTGGTGGTCCTGGCGGTGTTGATCGCCGTCGTGGCCATCGAAATCATGGATGTCTTCCCGAAAGGCAGCGCCGAACGTGCTGCGCTGTTCGCGATTCATCAGACAGCGGGGCTGTCGGTGCTCGCGCTGATGGTGCTGCGTTTGTTGGCCCGGCTGGGCACCGAGGCGCCACCTCCCGTCCCGGGCTCGCTGTTCATGCAGCGAGCCGCGCGGTTGACGCATGGGGCGCTCTATGTGCTGATGGGGGGAATGCCCGTTCTTGGCGTGCTGGCCCTGGCCTGGGCGGGCAAGCCGATTCAACCCTTCGGGATAACGTTGACGCTGCCACTGACCCAAGACAAAGCATTGGGGAGCGTGTTCAAGGAGGTGCATGAGTCGGGGGCCACATTCGTCTATATCGTGGTTGGCCTGCATGCTGCCGCGGCCCTGTGGCACGAGTGGGTTCTGAAAGACCGGCTGTTGCGTCGCATGATGTAGTGCAGCCAATGCATGCCTTAATGCGAGACCCATCCATGCGTTCGCGGCGCCTTCTTCTCAATCTCGTGCTGTTTACGCTGTCGGCGTTGACCTTGGTTACGGGGTTGTTGGCGCGCGCCGTCGACGCCGAGAGCTATGCGCGGCAGTTCTTTCTGATCGGCATCATTCCCAACTTGCTGGCCTTGGTGGCCACGATTGCGCGCTCGCTGATGCGGCGGCAGGCCGGCGTGGATGTACTGGCGGCGATGTCGATCAGCTTTGCGCTTTGGTCTGGCGAGGTGCTGGTCGCAGCGGTGATTGCATTCATGCTCGCGAGCGGGCGCGCGCTGGAAGACTTTGCCCAAGCGAGGGCGCAGCGCGAAATGACGGCACTGCTTAGTCATGCGCCCAAGCGAGCCAATCGCTTCGACGGCGGGCAGTGGCACACGGTCAGTTTGGAAGAGGTGCAAGCGGGGGATCGGTTACTGGTGCGGCACGGCGAAGTCGTCCCCGTGGACGGCATGTTGTCCGAGCCGGCCGATCTCGATGAGTCCACGTTGACCGGAGAGTCGCTCACGCGCCATCGCTTGGTGGCCGATGCCATTTGCAGCGGCGTGCTGAATGTGGGCGCGGCTTTTGAAATGATCGCGAGCGCATCTGCTGAGCACAGTACGTTCGCTGGCGTTGTCCGTCTGGTGAGTGCAGCGCAGGCCGAGCGGAGTCCTTCTGTCAGACTGGCGGATCGCTATGCGTTCGGGTTTGTAGGCTTCACGATCGTCCTGGCTGGGGCAAGTTGGATGCTCACCGGTGACGCAGCCCGCTGTCTGGCCGTGCTCGTCGTGGCCACGCCGTGTCCGTTGATCCTGGCTGTGCCAGTCGCCATCGTGTCCGGCCTGTCGCGTTGCGCCAGGCGTGGTGTGTTGGTCAAAGGCGGGGGCGCTCTGGAGCGGCTTGCGCTGGCCGACACGCTGTTCTTCGACAAAACAGGCACGCTGACCGGTGGATACGCGCGCCTGGTCGACATGGAATGCGCGCCGCAGTACGCGTCCGACCTTGTGCTCAACTTGGCGGGGTCTCTCGCGCAGGCATCGAATCACGTCACGGCAGAAGCCGTCGCCAAGGCTGCACGAGAACATGGCGCCACGCTGCGGCTGCCGAGTGCGGTGGTCGAGAGCCCGGGCGCCGGCGTTCGCGGCCATGTCGACGGGCATGCCGTTTCCATCGGCACGCTGCCGTATGTCTTGGGCGCGTCTGAGGCGCCAGCCTGGATGGAGAGCTTCGTCAAGCGCGTCAACTACGCCGGTGCATCGGCGGTCTTTGTCGGCATTGACGGTGAGTTGGCGGGTGCGCTGCAGCTAATCGACCGCGTTCGCCTTGAGGCGCCGCGCGCGCTTCGCCTGTTGCGCCGTGAGGGCATCGCACGGCAGGCGATGCTGACTGGCGATCGGCCGGACGTTGCCGAATCCGTTGGCGCCATGTTGGGCGTGACAGAGGTCTATGCGGCGCTATCGCCAGCGGCCAAGCTCGCGGCGATTCGCAGTGCCCACAGTGATGGCACGGTGATCATGGTGGGCGATGGCGTGAACGATGCGCCCGCGCTTGCCGCCGCGGACGTCGGCGTGGCGATGGGTGCGCGTGGGGCGGCGGCCTCGTCGGAAGCTGCCGACATTGTCTTGTTGGTGGACCGTCTGGACCGGTTGGTTGATGCTGTCCGGATTGCGCACCGTACACGCCGCATTGCGCTGCAGAGCATGATGATCGGCATGTCGTTGTCGCTGGTGGCCATGGTTGCCGCAGCGCTGGGTTACCTGCCGCCGTTGGCTGGTGCAATGCTGCAGGAGGTCATCGACGTACTGGCCATCGCCAACGCGCTGCGAGCGTTGCGCCCGGCGGCAGATGAAGCGACACGCTCGCTAGCCACGGCGGACGTTGAACGGCTCAAGGCTGAACACGCGGAGCTGGAGCCCCTTCTGAATCGCATCCGCGTGGTCGCAGACGCGCTGCCTCATCTGGCAGGCAGTGTGGCGAAAGCGGAACTGCTGGCGTTGAACCGATCCTTGTCGGACGTGTTGGTGCCGCACGAGCGCCGAGACGACACCCAGCTCTATCCGGACGTGGCCCGCCTGCTTGGCGGGGATGACCCAATGGCCGCCATGAGTGGTATGCATCGCGAGATATTCCGCGTGACGAACCTATTGGGCAGGATCGTCGCCGATGTGTCCGCCGATGGCCCGGATGCCGTCGTCACGCAAGAGCTGCAACGCTTGTTGTATGGGCTGGATGCCATCCTCCGGCTGCATTGCGCACAAGAAGACGAACTGTTCCATGTGCTTGGGGCGGAGGCTTGATCATCATGGCAAACCTGCTTGCGTTGTTTGGAACAGTCTTCCTGCTCAATGTGATGCCGGCCTTCGCGCCGCCAACGTGGATGGTGATGTCGTGGATCGGCTTCTCGCAACCCGATGCCGACCCGGTGCTTCTGGCAGGCGTTGCCGCTTGTGCGGCGACCGTTGGCCGCCTGGTGCTGGCGCGGCTGTCTTGCTCGCTCGTACGCAACCGCTGGATGCGCGAGGCCGATCGCCAGAACATCGATGTGGTGCGCGCCTGGCTGGAAGACCATAAGGGTATGACGGTCGGGATGATGCTCGCGTATGCATTCAGCCCGTTCCCGTCCAACTACATCTTCATTGCCTACGGATTGACGGGGATGCGGCTATGGTTGATCGGGCTGCCGTTCTTCCTCGGCCGCTGGATGAGCTACCTGACCTGGACGCACATTGCCCAGCTTGGTGCCCGCTATCTGGATGAGGAGACCCAGTTCGACGGCGCGTATATGGGTGTGTACTTTGTCGTGTCCCAGGTCGTGTTTCTGGCGATTGTGTACGGCTTCGCCAAAGTCGATTGGCGCCACCTCTTGCAGGCGAGGCGGCTAAGGTGGAGGCGCCAGGAGGCAGCCGCCTCATCTTCGCAAGACGGCCGGACCAAGGCAGAGCGCTGACCTGACGTTGCTGAGCATCGCATGACGTGGTGCGACGACGTCTCCGCATCGATTGATCGAGATCAGCGTGCGCCATCGCACATGGAGTACGTTGGCTGTATCCACCGATTCGTGAAGGGTACAGAGATGACGCAGCACATTGTTTTGGCCACGGATGGCTCCGCTTACTCAGACGCGGCCGCCCGCTGCATAGCGGGCCGCAACCTGCTGGTGCAGGACGTCACCGTACACGTGCTTCATTGCACGCCCGAGCTTAGTGGAGAAGTGAAAAGCTTTCTCGGACAGGCCGAGCTCGCTGCTTGGCATCAGGAGGAGAGCGACAAGGCTATGGCCTCTGTCGTTGCGATCCTGCGCGACGCGGGCATTCCCTTTGAGACGCATGGATTGGTCGGGTTCGCCCCGGAACGCATTGTTCAATACAGCCGGTCGGTTCAGGCCGCTGCGATTGTCATGGGTTCACACGGGCGTGGCGCATTCGTCGACGCCGTGCTGGGGTCCGTGGCCAATCGTGTTGTCGCCCGGGCGGAATGCCCCGTCATTCTGGTGAAAGCGTCGGGTTCGCCCGGGTAAGGTGCATAGGCAGCCGGCTGCCCTTTGCAGTTGCGGCCGCGCGGGTTAGTGGCCCTGGGTGCGTCTGAACCGGATACGGCAGTTGTGGCCCTGGCAAGCAGAGCACCGTGAATGCCGTGTCGTGCGAGAACGCGTCATCTGCGATCGCGTTGATCGCGGTCAATTCCCATCTCTGCACCACGCCAATACTGAAAACGTAGCTTGCTTGGTTTGTCCAATGTCCTCGGCGGGAGGCGGAAATGGAGAATCACCAACATGGGCAGCAACGTGACGAGGTTGCGCCAGCCATCACGCGATCAAAGCTTGTATTGATCGGTTTTCTGTTGGTTGTTGCGTACTTCCTGTGGACCGAGCATCAGGCGCACGTCATCCAGTTCCTACCGTTTCTACTGCTGGCGGCATGTCCGCTGATGCATGTATTCATGCATGGCAGTCACGGCCATGGACATCACGGTCACCCGCCAGCCAAGGCTGACGGTGCCGATGCCAAGGTAGAACAGTGATGCAACACGACAGCACATATGGGTACGGCCTGTGGTCTCTGGTGTTCATCAATTCCGCCGCCTTCATCATCTTTGCCTTCAGCTTTACGAAGCCGCAAACGCAGCGGGACTGGCGTTCATTCGGTGCCTTCTCGGCATTCATCGTTGCGTTGTTCACGGAGATGTACGGGATACCGCTGACGATCTATCTGCTGTATCCGTGGCTGACGGCAAAATTTCCGGGCGTCGACTTTCTTTCGCATGACTCGGGGCATCTGCTGGAAGTCATGTTTGGCTGGCGAGCCAATCCGCATTTCGGCCTGTTCCACATCGTCAGCAACGTCCTGATCTTTGGCGGCTTCATCCTGCTCGCCACGGCGTGGCGCGTGCTCTACGTTGCCCAAAGCGCTCACCGACTGGCGACCACGGGAATCTACGCCCGGTTGCGGCACCCGCAGTACGTTGCGTTCATCCTCATCATGGCCGGCTTTCTCTTCCAGTGGCCGACCCTGCTGACGCTGGCCATGTTCCCGGTTCTCGTATGGATGTATGTGCGCTTGGCAAAGGCTGAAGAAGCCGAAGCGCTGGCTGAGTTCGGGCCCGAATATGAAGCCTATCGGGACCAGATACCCGCATTCTTTCCCCGCCTTGGCGAAGGTGCCCACCACGACAAGGTGCATAGGCAGCTCTGACGTACTGAATCAGGAGGCCGCTATGAAGCCGTTCAAAACCGGTGCCACGTTCGCCCTGACGGTCATGTTGTTCTACGCCTTGTGCGCGATGGTCTGGTATGCATTTCCGGAGCCGTTCATGCAGTTCATGATGGCGCTGTTCCATGGCATCGATTTCCATGCGCTGCAGAGCGGGAAGGCGACACTCGGGGGCACGGTGTATGCAGATGTCGTCCTCGGTGTCTGGGCCTTTTTTGCGGCGACATTCTTTGCCTGGCTGAGCGCAAAGCTTCCGCCGGCCGTTTGAATCGGTGCGTTCACCGGGGCAGTGTGGACCCTGCCCTCACGTGGGACTAGATACTCAGCCGGCGCAGACGTAGCGCGTTGGATACCACCGACACTGAACTCAGGCTCATCGCAAGCGCCGCGATCATCGGGGACAGCAGCAAACCGGTCGTGCTGTAGAGAACGCCGGCGGCGAGCGGCACACCCAGGGCGTTGTAGACGAACGCAAAGCCCAGGTTTTGCTTCATGTTGGCGATCGTTGCCTCGGACAGGTTCCGTGCGCGCGCGATGCCGCGCAGATCCCCCTTCACGAGCGTGACTTGCGCGCTATTCATGGCGACATCCGTGCCCGTGCCCATGGCGACACCGACATCGGCTTTCGCCAACGCGGGCGCATCGTTGATCCCGTCGCCGGCCATGGCCACTGTTCGGCCTTCGCTTTGAAGCTTCGTCACGAGCGCCAATTTATCGGCGGGCCTGACTTCCCCATGAAATTCAGCGATGCCCAACGATTG
>JGI24740J21852_10000541_pt1 | contig 16191 bp, 15 predicted proteins | sample KBSCornC6_FD_21852 | JGI IMG/M metagenome (IMG submission 21852) | reverse complement strand
TGATCGAGATCGGGGTGGTTGACGGGACCCGCCACGAAGGCACCCTCGACCCGGCATGAAACGACATCGTCGATCAGCCGGCGGGTCGTACCTGTTGTCACCACAAGACGTACCTGTGGATAGGTCTTGGCGAACCGGCCCAAGAGCGGCGACAATCGCAGCGCCGTGGTTGTTTCCAGGCTGCCGATTGAAAGCGTCCCGCCCGGCTCGCCATCATCTTTGGCGGCGGTGCGCGCATCGGCCAGAAGCTTGGTGATGCGACCGACGAATGGCAGAATTCGTTGTCCCGCCGGCGTGGTCGACACGCCTCTTGCATGCCGCTGGAACAGGCTGACGCCCAACTCTTCTTCCAATGCCCGGATCCGCGCCGTCACATTCGATTGAACAGTGTGCAGCTCCTGCGCCGCCCGGTTCATGCTGCCATGCCGCGATACCGCTTCGAATACCCTAAGATCGGATATATCCATCTTTGTCTTATCTCCAATAGAGATAACTGCTCTCATAATAATTCAGTTTTGATGATATAACGCGCGGCGTATTCTCTCAAGCACAGATCGCTGAGAGAGTTCCCATGACCGACACTGCCGCGCATGAAACCGACCGGAACCATCAGAATGCCCGGATGGCATGGCGTGCCATCCTGTCGGCATTCTGCGCTTGCCTGATCGGCATCGGCCTTGCCCGCTTCGCCTATACGCCGCTTCTGCCCGCCATCGTCGATGCGCATTGGTTCGAAGCCTCGGCAGCCGCCTATCTCGGTGCCGCGAATCTTTCCGGCTATCTGGTCGGCGCATTGCTCGGGCGGACGATCGCCGCACGCACTTCCACCGTCCTGACGCTCAGGATCATGATGCTTGCCGCAACGGCAGCCTTCTTTGCCTGCGCCTTTCCTGTAAGCTTTTCATGGTTCTTTGCGTGGCGTTTTGCAGCCGGCCTTGCCGGTGGCGCCCTGATGGTTCTGGCAGCGCCGACCGTCCTGCCGCTGATCGCACCGTCTCGCCGAGGGCTTGCCAGCGGTATAATCTTTATGGGCATCGGCGCTGGCGTCGCATTATCGGGCACATTGGTTCCACTTCTGCTGCAACAGGGCTTGCGCGAAACCTGGCTTGGCCTCGGCGCCCTATCGCTGCTGCTCGCGATCATTGCCTGGGCCGGATGGCCGCGCGATGTCGTCGGCCACACCGCCACAAGCCATAATGCCATGCATGTCCCGAAACGCTGGACGCTGCGTGCGCTCTACATCGAATATGCGCTGAATGCCGCTGGCTGGGTTCCGCACATGATCTTCCTCGTGGATTTCGTTGCCCGCGGATTGGGAGAGGGCTTGCAGGTCGGTGCGGAATACTGGGTGCTGTTTGGCCTCGGCGCCACCATCGGCCCGATCCTTGCCGGCCATCTGGCTGATCGCACGGGTTTTGCCGCAGCGCTGCGATTTGCCTTTTTTCTCGAGGCTTTCGCAGTCGCCATTCCCGCCTTTGGCCTCGGGCAGGCTTGGCTCATCGCCTCGAGCCTGATCGTCGGCGCCTTCGTAACCGGCACGGTTCCCTTGATGCTCGGCAGGATCGCAGAGCTGCTGCCACACCATCCGGCGCAACAGAAAGTCGCCTGGAGCCTGGCAACCGTATTCTTCGCCTTGTTTCAGGCGGCAGCGGCTTATGGACTTTCCTTCGTCTTCGCCCAAACCGGTGGAAACTACAGCGTGCTCTTCTTGATCGGGGCCGGCGCAATGATTCTCGCTCTGGCGATCGACCTCTCCGTCGCAGTGTTTATCCGCACTCCGCGGGAACACGCCCAGGATCATGATTCATAACAGCAGGAGAATTGGACATGGCAGAACTTTTGACTGAGATTGCCGGCAGCGAAAACATGTTTGGCGAAGGCAGTGCACTCGATGCCCTTATCGGCTTCTATCGCGCCTTCAATACCGCCGACCTGGAGGCACTCGCTGCCAACTGGGCCGATGGCGGCAAGCCAAGGCATGGACAATCCGATCGGAGGCATCCGGCGCGGATGGCCGTCGATCCGTGAAGGCTATGCGAAGCTGTTTGGTGGAAAGGCGAAAGTCCAGGTCGCATTCCACGATTTTACCAGCCAGGGCGGCGATGACTGGCATCTGTTCGTTGGCCGAGAGCGGGGAAGTTGTGTCACGGCCGGCGGGAGTATCGAGCTTCGCATTCGAACGACACGCTGGTTCACCCGGATCGACGGCGTCTGGCGTCAGCTTCACCATCACGGCTCCATCGAGGAACCTGCTCTGCTTGCTACCTATCAGGAAATCATCTTCGGCGCACCATTGGAGCGGCCGGCGTAGATGTTGTCACGAGACTTTGGCCCTCTGCGCGCTACCTTGCCCACATGGCGCCAAAGTTTCACGCGAGTTGGGATTCATGAGGCATTTTTTGCTGTTCCTTGCCAGCCTGTCCATTATCTGCCTTGGGTCATTTGCACCGCCGGCGCAGGCCGAGGGATTCGTTCGCGCCGATCATCAGCGGATCGTCGACGGCAAGGGCAATCCGCTGATCCTGCGCGGCCTCGGCCTCGGCGGCTGGATGGTGCAGGAAGGCTACATGATGGGCCTTGCCAATCTCAAGGCGCAGCACATCATTCGCAACCGCATTTCCGAAGTCATCGGCGAGAAAAGGACCGAGCAATTCTATCGGTCCTGGCGCGAGAATGCGGTAACGAAAGCCGATATCGACGCAATGGCCAAATGGGGCTTCAACAGCGTGCGCCTGCCGATGCACTGGAACCTCTTCATCGAGGACAAGCACGGCAGAAACACGTCCAAGAACATTGTCTGGAACGAAGAGGGCTTTCGGCGGATCGATCTTCTGATCCGCTGGCTGAAAGCCAATGACATGTACTTGATCCTAGACCTGCATGCGGCACCTGGCGGCCAGGGTCACGACATCGCCATTTCCGATCGCAATCCGAACAAGCCCTCGCTCTGGCACAGCGATGAGAACCAGGCAATGATGATCGCACTGTGGAGCGAGGTCGCACGCCGCTACAAGGACGAGCCGACGATTGCGGGTTACGACTTGCTCAACGAGCCGAATTGGGGTTTTCAGGACAAGAAAGACAAAGGCGGCTGCCGGGAGACCGAAAACCAGCCGCTGCGCGACATCTATCGGCGCACTATCAGCGCGATCCGCGCGATCGACACGAACCACATGCTTATTATCGAGGGCAATTGCTGGGGCAACAATTATGCCGGCGTGCTGCCGATCGATGACCGCAACACGGCGCTCAGCTTTCACAAATACTGGACACCGACGATGCAGGAATCGATCGAGCCTTTCCTGAAGCTGCGCGAACAATATGACATGCCGCTCTGGAACGGTGAATCCGGCGAAAACAATAATGAATGGTATGCCCGCGCTGTAGAATTGCAGGAGAAGAATGGTATCGGCTGGTCGTGGTGGCCATTGAAGAAGATGGGCGCCGGCAATCCGCTGGAGATCAAGGCCAATGCAAATTATCGTCGCCTGATTGCCTATCTCCGCGGCGAGGGCAAGAAACCTTCCGCCAGAACCGCCTTTTCCGGGTTGATGCAGCTTGCAACCGACAGCCGCTATGACAGGAATATCCATCATCAGGCCGTGGTCGACGCCTTGATGGGACCATCGCGTAAATCAGGCACGGCCGAATAGGATCAGCGTCAATTCATTGGCGCAAGAGACTCCATGTCTTCAGGAATCCAGCTATCCCATCGCATGCCTGATGGTTTTCGAGAGGCGCAGGAGAAACGGAGGCCGGGACGAGGCCACAAGCGCTTCCACGAGAGGATAGTCTTTGCCATATCCCTGGGCAGGACACCGACGGAAAGAAACCATCCGGCCAGCATCAGCCGGCGCTTTCGCGACGCNTTCATCTTGAGACTNGCAGCCGCGCCGGCCGCGGCTAGGGAGAGTCTGGAATCATTCGCGACAGGATGCTGGTCCCTGTCGATGCAAAGCGATGCCANACGCTCNTCCAGATGCACGGGGTCGTGGAGGCCGGCATCGTCACGCATGTTCAGTCCGATCTCGCTTGCCTGATCCGACAGGGCCTCCAGCCGGCGGAAATCATGTTTTATCCGCCAGCGCGCGCGCTGTCCGAGCTTTTCGGCGAAGACAGAATGATTTGCACCATGAATACGATAGGCGCCGAGGCAATCTTCGATGGAGGTTACCTCACCATGAAGCGGCGCAACCGTGGCAAGATATCCATCCGCTCCCTGCCGAAACTCCGACTCGGGCACCGGCATGACCTTGTCCAGCACCGAACGCTTGAATGCCAAACCGCTGGTGACCGTCGTCTGATAGCGGCCTTTCCGCAGCAGTTCCGGCGTGACGTCGCCGGAATCGAAGGGCAATTCGACAGGCGGGAATACATCCTTCACCTGCATTTTCTCGTCAACGATATGCAGTCTGAACTGCACCTGTGCTGTCCTGTCCTCCCAGGCTTCGACAACTTCCGATACTGCATTCGGATAAAGATAATCATCTGCATCGAGAAACAGCACGATCTCGCCATGGCTGGACGTGAAGCCTGTGTTGAACGCGGCAGCATGTCCGCCGTTCACCTCACGCAGACATGTCTTTATTCGGGAGCCATAGGAGGCGATGACATCAGCCGTCGCATCGGTCGATGCATCATCGACGACGATGACTTCAGCCTCATCGTAATCCTGTTCCAATGCGCTATCGATACTGCGCCTCAGAAAATGCGCGTAATTATAGTTCGCAATGACGATAGACACGGGAACGCGGTCTTGGATGGAATGCATCGCATTGAACCTCGCAGATCTGCTTTGGTTGCGGCGAACCTTCTCATTCAGGTCCTTATGGATGAGCGCGCTGCAAACAGGGATATGCGGTGATGCAGGCTGATGCCTCACGAACATATCAAGCAACGGCTATTGGATCATGCCGATCCATCTTGCCGTTCCAAGCCTCACCAGTTTTATGGCTTTTGAATGACCGACACACATGATGGAAATTTCACCGATCCATTCATGCGATAAAGACCGAAGCGCAGCTATGCCTATCGCGATCCGAGTATTCTTTCCTGTCCCTGAAACGGCATCTGCAACATAGATGCTGCTAGATGCTGCGTCTCACCTCAACTGACGCATAATCCTCCATGCAGAAGGAAGACAAAATGAAGCCCGCGCGAGGCGGGCTCCTTCAGCTTTATTCTGCCGCGCCGGCGGCCTTCGTCCTGCGAGTGCGCTTCGGCTTTGCAGCTTCTGCGGCAGCCGGTGCGGGAGCTGCCACAGCAGCCTTTGCCCGGGTAGCTCTCGTCGACGTCTTGGCGGCAGCGGGCTTGGCGGCAGCCGGTTTTGCCGCTGCGGGCTTTGCCTTGGCTTTCGCTTTGGACGTTGTTGCCTTGCCTCCCGTCTTTGCCGCGTTCAGGAGTGCGACACGACGCTGGCGGTTCTGCTCGAGAGCCTGCTGGAAACCAACATCGTGTTCCGCATGATAGGCGAGATCATCGAGAAACTCAGCCACGTCCTTGATGGTATCGACGACGACATAGCTCAAGCCGCGACCGGCATTGATCGAGTCACGACCGACCGTTACACCATATCCGCCTGGAACGCGCTGGAACCAGGTGGAGCGCCACTTCCTGAAGCCAGCCGCGTCGCGCTCGTACTCCTCCAGATATGCCTTCTGCTCCGCTACTCGGGCACGAAATGTATCAACAACGTTCCGCGCACCAGCCTTCGGCTTGTCAGCCTTTTTGGAAGTCCATTTCTCAAGAAAGTTTGCCATTGATCTGATCTCTTCAGGTTAGCGTTCCTTGTCACGCCGCCATCGCTTCAAAAAAGCTGACGGAGCTCCTCCACAGGGATGCCCGCATATATGTAAAGGATAGATGTATAATGGCAACATAATCCGTTATTATTGCGGGGCAAATCGCCATTTCGGCCGCCCTATTGCCGCCTTTTCGACCCCGAAGCGCAAATTTCCTATCTTTTCCTTCGCTGGGACAGGCCGCCTCTCGTTCCGATCTGGAACTTCGACACCCTCGTGCTGCTGCGATACTCGCTTCGAAGTAACCCGCGACAGTATAAAACTTGTGCCGTCTCGACAATTTATTGATAGCAGCTAGCGCTGACCGCTATTTTGTTGTCCGGCAAATTCATAGGTGTTCATCGATGCGACCACCTTCGTCAGGTCGCCATGCCGATCGAACAAGAACTTTGTTGCAGCATCTTGATCGAAGCTATCATGTTCGTATGCCGCATCTTCAATGCGGATATGATTGAGCAAACGTTCTGGAAACAATCGACGAAGACGTCATAGACGCGAGTACCGGCAGTGCCGTCGCGCTGCCTCAATGAAGGCTACGGCACGGCTTCAGCGGTTGGCGGGGATCTGCGGGGAGACGCGGCGATAAAGGACCGGACCGCGAAAGGGGGTTCGCCCCTCGTAAACGGAACGCTCTCACGGCCGGTCCCACATTCCCGCGGGCCAGGCCCGCAAGAGGCGGCGCTTTTGCGCGCCCATTGCGGCAATATATTGGCTAAGACTAAAAAACGGCAGCTTGATAAAATTGCTTCCCATCATCATCTCGCGCAGAGATAGTAAACTCAGGAGCCCTCACCGCACATCGCCATCTTTCTACCGGCAAGACACTTCCATGATGACAGCAAAATCAATCCAGCGCTCTTCCATCGAGACGGCACGCCTCCGCTTGCGCCCTACCTCGGCCATCGACGCTACACGCGCATTCGAAATCCAGAGCGACTGGGCCGTGACACGTATGCTGAGCAACGCCTCATACCCTCCGGACGAAAGCGATATCAGAGATTGGTTTTCCAGCCATGGGCGCGAATGGGCCGAAGGCTCCGCCTATCGTTTCGCCATCGAACAAGAGGAAAGAATGATCGGCATCGTTGACGTCGATGGCATTACCGGGAGTGAGGGCAGCCTTGGCTATTGGCTGGAAAGGCAAGCCTGGGGAAAGGGCTATGCCTTCGAGGCTGCGCGAGCACTGATCGGCTTTGCCTTCCAGGTGGTCGGCTTGTCCAGGCTCGAATCCGGTCACGCATCCGACAACCCCGCCTCGGGACGGGTGCTGACCAAACTGGGCTTCCGCCAAGCCAGCTACAGGGAGCTCTTTTCGCGGGCACGTCGCGAAACCATCGTCCAGTGTTGCTATATGCTTGAGCGTTAAGTACCGCGATCCCATAGAAGACGCAGCGCCGCATCTTCATGCGGCAGCAGTCGTTGGTCGTTTATGACTGACGCCCCTCGGCCGGCTTCTGCTCGGGCGATTGTTTTGGCGGAACATTGCCGTTCTGCTCGGCACGATCGCGATGCAGAGCCGCGCGGGCGAGCAGCATGAAGGTGATCGGCGTCGTCACCGTTATGAAAACACCGATCAGCAGTTCATGAACGACGAGGGACCGCGTCGTGGTCGAAAAGAAGATCATCGACGCGATCATGATCGCGCCGATGCCGCCGCTCGTTCCCAATGTCGGCGCGTGAATGCGCTCGTAGAATGTTCCAAGCCTCAGAAACCCGATGGCGCCGACGAGCGTCAGGAAAGCGCCGACCACGAGAAGTCCGCCGACGGGGATCGCGGCCCACAGAGGTATGTTTTCAAATGACGCGCTCATTCGATCACCTCCCCGCGCATCAGGAATTTCGCCAAGGCAACCGTTGCGACAAAGCCCAGCATGCCGATGACGAGTGCCGCCTCGAAATAGACGACGCGGGCGGTTCCAATGCCGAAAGTCAACAGGAGCAGCATGGCATTCACATAAAGCGTGTCGAGTGCAATGATGCGATCCTGTGCGCGCGGTCCCCGGAACATACGAATGGAGGCGATCGCCATCGCCGCCACGATCATCATCTGCGCAATCGTAACAGATATCTGGATGATCGTGGCGCTCATGCAAAAATCTCCATCAGCAGGTTTTCATAACGGTTGGCGACCGTTTGACGCCATTGCGCCTCGTTCTCGAGATCGAGCACATGCAGCAGCACCGTGTTGTCGTTGGAATCATATTCCAGCCACGCAGAGCCCGGCGTGCTGGTCAGGATAACCGCAAGCAGCGCCAGCGGAATCTGATCCCGCACCCTGAGCTCAAGGACAACGAAGCCCGGCGTCGTCTTGCGCGAGCGTCCCCTCAGAATGATCCAGGCCACCTGGGCATTCGATTTCACCACATCGAAAACGACCCGGAAGAAGAGTTTGGGCAGCAGATACCATTTCCGCAGCCGCGGCTTTTCGGGTCGTAGCGATGCCATCCCCCAGGAGGCAAAGACCGCGACGATGATACCGAGGATAAGCTGACCGAGCGTGAAGCCGCTTAGCAGCAGCCACATCAGGATCAGGCTCAACGCCAGGAGCGGATAAGGTAGCATCACAGGCCTCCCGCCTTTGCCGGCGCGACTACGGCATTGCGGACCGCATCGACATAGAGATTGGGATCGCTGAGCGTGCGGATGGTCGCATCCATATATTGCATGACGGGGCCGGCCCAGATGGTCAATGCGAGCGTCAATGCGAGCAGGCCCATGACGGGGAATATCTCGATGACAAGCACACGGGGAACAGTGCCCTCCAGCGAACTCCAGAATGTGCGTATGCCGGCCCGTGTCATGGCGATCAAAGCGGCAATGCCGGAGAGAATGACCAGCAGGATCAACGTCCAGACGGCGGCACTTGGCGGAATGCCGATCGCGCCGGTCCCCATCATGGCCGAGAGCATGGCGAACTTGGAGACGAAGCCGGAAAGCGGCGGCAGGCCGGCCAACAGGATGCCGCAGGCGGCAAAGCAGATGCCGAGCATCGCCATGGTGCCGGGCATGGTCACGCCATCGCCTTCTGCCGGCTCCTTCTCCTCGGCGTCGCCATAGGCCTCCATCGTGACCGCGAGAACGCTGGCGCCCGCATCCTGTCCGCGCTCGACGAGCTCGATCAGCATGAAGAATGCGCTGATCGTCAACGTCGAGCTGACGAGATACATTAGCGCACCGGCCGAGATCGAGCCATCGTTGATACCGATCACCATCAGCAGCGTACCGGATGAGACCAGCACCGAAAAACTCGCCAGCCGGCCAAGCGCTTGCGACGCCAGCACACCGATCGTTCCGAAGATCAGCGTTGCCATCCCGCCATAGAGAAGCACGGTCGCGCCGAAGCCGGCGGACGGACCGGCGTTGAACAGCAGCATGGTCAGCCGCAGGATGACGTAGATGCCAAGCTTACTGAGAATGGCAAATACGCCCGCAACCGGCGCCGACGCCGCGCTATAGGCCGTCGGCAGCCAGAAGCAGAGCGGCCACATGCCGGCCTTGATGAGGAATGCGATGCCGAGCACGCCGGCACCCGCCTGCATCAACATGCGGCGATCTGCCGACATTTCCGGGATGCGCGTGGCAAGATCCGCCATGTTCAACGTTCCCGTCGTGCCATAGATCAGGCTGACGCCGATAAGGAAGAGCAGCGCGGCTGCGAGATTGACGGCAATGTAATGCATGCCCGCCTTGACCCGGAGCGGCCCGGAGCCGTGCAGCAGAAGGCCGTAAGATGCGGCCAGCATGACCTCAAAGAAGACGAAGAGATTGAAGAGATCACCCGTCAGGAACGCACCGTTGACCCCCATCAGCAGCAACTGGAACATGGTGTGGAAATGCGCACCGACCGCATGCCAACGCGCCAACGAAAATATCAACGCGGCAACGGCAACGATGGATGTCAGCAGCAGCATGAGTGCCGACAAGCCATCGAGTACAAGCACGATACCAAAGGGGGCGCTCCAGTTTCCTAGCAGATAGGCACGTTCTTGCCCTGGCGATCCGCCTTCTGCACCGAAGAGCGCAAGTGCAATGCCCACCAGCAATAGCGTTGCAACGAGGCTGATGAGCGCCTTCAGCGTGCGCGAACGCTCATCGATGAACACAAGCAACGCACCCGCGACAAGGGGAACCAGGATCGGCGCGATGATGAGATGATGCAACCAGCCAGTCATTTCCGGTCACTCCTGCCATCGACATGGTCCGTACCGGTGAGGCCGCGTGAGGCAAGCAGTACGACCAGGAACAGAGCTGTTGTGGCAAAGCCGATAACGATCGCAGTCAGCACCAGAGCCTGCGGCACCGGATCTGCCAAGGCGTACGTTGCCGTGCCATCGCCAAGCAGCGGCGGCACATTCGTCTTCACACCGCCGACGCCGAAGATGAAGAGATTAACCGCATAGGAGAGCAGCGACAGCCCGATGATGACCTGGTAGGTGCGTGGACGCAGGATCAGCCAGACGCCGCACGCCGTCATGACACCGATCGCAATGGACAAGATGAGTTCCATCAATCCCCCTTTGCCTTGTCGGCATCGAGCGCACGCAAGCGGTTGATACGGATCGACTGGTGCGCAAGCGCGACGAGGATCAGAACCGTGGATCCCACGACGAGCAGGAAAACGCCGAGATCGAAGAGCAGCGCGCTTGCCGCCGGCACCTTGCCGATCAACGGCACGTCGAGATACCGGAAATGCGAGGTGAGGAATGGATAGCCGAAGAACCAGGCGCCGATGCCCGTTGCCGTCGCGATCAGAAGCCCGGCGCCTATCCACCGCAGCGGCAGGATGCGGATGCGATCCTCCGCCCAACGCGTGCCGCCGGCCAGATATTGCAACAGGAAGGCGATCGAGAGCGTGAGACCGGCCGAGAAGCCACCGCCCGGCGCATCATGCCCACGCATGAAGATATAGACCGAAAGAGCGATCACGAAGGGGAACATCCACTGCATGATGACGGAGGGTACCAGCAGATAGTCGCGCACGGTATCGCCGGCCGAGCGCTCCGGCCGCTCCTCGTCGAAACGGTTCTGGATCTGCTGCTGCTCCGGCATCTCCATGCTGTCGGGCGCCGGGCGGAAACGACGCAGCAGCGCATAGACGGTCAAGGCGACGACACCGAGGACGGCGATTTCGCCAAGCGTATCGAAGCCACGGAAATCGACTAGGATGACGTTGACGACGTTACGGCCGCCGCCCTTCGAATAGGCATTTTCCAGGAAGTAATTCGCGATGGCGTCAGGCACCGGCATGGTCATGACGGCATAGGAAATGAACATCATGCCGACGCCGCAGATGACGGCGAGCGCCAAATCGCGGAAGCGTCGGAAACGAGCGCGTAAATTCACCGTATCGTCAATCCCTTCTGTCCGCTTCGGCAGCCAGCGCAAGCCCAAAAGGATGAGAACCGTCGTGACGATCTCGACGAGAAGTTGGGTAATCGCAAGATCTGGCGCCGATAGCCAGATGAACGTCATGCAGACGATCAATCCGACCCCACCCAGCATCACCAAGGCAACAAGCCGATGATATTTGGCAAAGAAGGCAGTGCCGATCGCCAGGCAAATCCCGATCGCCCAGACGACGGCGAACACCGGATCGGCGCCTGAAAAGGCAAAATGCTTGGCCTGGAAGCCCGACAGATAGAGCGGCAGCAGGCCGGCCGCAAAGCCTGTTGCCACCACCCAGCGAAGCTGCGGCTGCAGCTTGCGCGTGCCGATCCGCTTTTCGGCTATTCGCGCCCAGTGCCAGGAAACCTCGACCAGCACCCGCTCGAAGATGCGCTGCCCCTTCATGCGGCGAAAGAGGGGCGGACCGTCGTCACATCGCGAAAAATAATCCTTGAAGGCGAAATAGAACACCGTACCGCCGACCAATGCGACAATGCTCATGATAACAGGCAGATTGAAGCCATGCCAAAGCGAGAGACTGTATTGCGGCGTATCAGCGTTGAGAACACTGACCACAGCCGCATGCAGGAAAGGTGCCACCGAAAGTGCCGGAACGATGCCGACGACCAGGCATACCACGACCAGAAGCTCGATCGGGAAGCGCATCCAGCGCGGCGGCTCATGCGGCTTGGCGATCGGCAGATCGGTTGGCGCCGGCCCGAAAAACACCGTCTGAATGAAGCGCAGCGAATAGGCGACGCTGAAGGCGCTTGCGAGCGTCGCCACATAGGGAAGCATACGATCGAGGATGGAATCAGCATGGGTTTCGATCGCTTCGGCGAAGAACATTTCCTTGGATAGAAAGCCATTGAGCAGCGGCACGCCGGCCATGGCGGCACTCGCGACGATCGCAAGCGCCCCGGTGAACGGCATATAGCGGAACAGGCCACTCAAACGGCGCATATCACGCGTGCCGGTCTCGTGATCGATGATGCCCGCCGCCATAAACAGCGACGCCTTGAAGGTCGCGTGGTTCAGCATGTGGAAGATGGCGGCAACCGTCGCAAGTGGGCTGCCGAGGCTGAGCAAGGTGGTGATGAGGCCGAGATGGCTGATCGTCGAATAGGCCAGCAACCCTTTGAGATCCTGCTGGAACATCGCGAAATAGGCGCCGAGCAGCAGCGTGATGATGCCGGCGGCGCCGACGATGTAGAACCACTCATTCGTGCCGGCGAGAACCGGCCAGAAGCGCGCCAGCAGGAAAACGCCTGCCTTCACCAGGGTAGCTGAATGCAGATAGGCGGAGACGGGCGTCGGCGCCGCCATCGCATTCGGAAGCCAGAAATGGAAGGGAAACTGCGCACTCTTGGTCAGCGCACCGAGCAGGATGAGTATCAATGCAGGCAGATAAAGCGGATGGTTGCGGACGATATCGCCGGACGCGAGGATCTTGTCCAGATCGTAGCTGCCGACGATATGGCCGAGCAGGATCAGCCCGATGAGCAGGCAGAACCCGCCAATCCCGGTGATCGTCAGCGCCATGCGGGCACCATCACGAGCGGCAGCCGAATTGTGCCAATAGCTGATGAGCAGGAAGGAGAAGATGCTGGTCAGCTCCCAGAATATCGAGAGCAGAATGACATTGCCCGACAGCACGATGCCGAGCATCGCACCCATGAAGGCAAGCAGGAAGGAGAAGAAGCGGGGAACCGGGTCCTCCTCCGACATGTAGTAGCGAGCATAGACGATGACGAGAAAACCGATGGCGGTGATGACGAGCGAAAACAGCCACGCAAAGCCATCCAGCCTGAGACTGAAATCAAGCCCCAACTGCGGCAGCCATTCTATGCTATAACGGACGACACCGCCGTTTTTGACGGCAGGATAGAAGCTTGCGGAAATCAACAGCGCCAGAAATGTGACAGCTCCGGCAATCCAGGCCGGGCCACGCCGTGACTGCGTGCGCAAGAGGCATACGGAAAGAAGACTTCCGATAAACGGCAGAGCCAAAAGTGCTAAAATAAAAATAGGCCCGCTCGTTATCCCAAAACGTTGCTCCTTCGCTTGGCCGGATCATGCCAGTCGGCAAACCCCTGGAAATCCGCTATATTATGCCCTATATGATAGATATCGCCCAATATGGGCAGCTTGAAACCCTGCGTCAAGGTAAGATGGCGATGATTTTGACACCAGCGCTCTGCCGGGCGGCCCGCGGCTTCCTCGATTGGACGCAGATGGACCTTGCCAACCGTTCGGGCGTGTCGCGCAGCACGATTCGCGATTACGAGGGCAATCGCCATAGCCTGCATCGGGCGACGGAAGCGCAACTGCGACTGGCGCTCGAGGCCGGAGGCATCGCCTTCTTCCGGATCCAGGGGCACGAGATCGGCATCTGTACCAAGGCTCTCGCTACGGAGGGCCAAGCGCCGTCCCATACCGAGAGCTGCGAGATCCTGTCTACCCCCGGCGACAAGGGCCAGATCCTCACTCCGAAGGCAGACCGATAGGATCGGCGACCGGCATCTAGCATGAGCAAAGCGCCGGGCGGCAGGCCTATTCTCTATGACGCAACGGACAACCCGTTTTGCCGCCCTGGGAAGCCTTGCCGGCTGTCGATCCGACTCTGCTCGCAAGAAGGTGAATGAATAGGCCCTCAAATCAGCCACATTCGCGCCGATCACCGCATCCGCGCAGTACCCCAGGACGACCGGAGAAACATATGTCCATCACCAACGAAGCATCAACCACGCTTCCGACAGCCCGCTACCGGCCATCGCAACGGCTCCTGCATTGGCTAATGGCTGTCATCATCATTTCCGCGCTCCTCATCGGTCTCTATTGTTCTTATCTCACACCCGGCACGCCTCTGCGCCGCGCCCTCCTCGATGTACATAAATCGCTCGGCATGACGGCACTTATCCTCATCGCCATCCGGCTGCCGCTGAGACTTTCGTTTGGCGAACCCGCCCATCGGCGTCCGCTAGACGTCTTCAACCATTACGCAGCGCGCGGCGCGCATATCCTGCTGTACGCCCTGATGATCTTGATGCCGCTTGCCGGCTACACCACCTCCGCCGCTGGGGGGCATGATCTGCCCTGGTTCGGTCTCTTCCAATGGCCCAACCTGCTGTCGCCTGACAGGGGCTTGGAAAGAATCGCTGCGCAGATCCACGAATACGGTGCTTACTGCCTCGATGTTCTTGTCAGCCTGCATATACTGGCAGCCCTCTGGCACCATTTCATTCGGAGAGATGAGGTGTTGCAGAGAATGCTTGGACTTTGACGTATCGATAGTGTCGATATCCATTGTCTCGACCACGGTGGGCGGCGGCAGCCGTTTTGGGTGGGAGATTTGGCAACAGCATTCTCAAATCTGTCATATCGTGTCACTAGAAGCACGTGCTGGAAATCAGCCGCCACAGGGCTGCGATTCCCGCCCTCGTCACGTCGCGAAACAGGCCGCCCATGCACCACAATTCTCCCATTCTCATCGAGGGCGCCACCGTTGTCTTCGGCGACCGCCTGCAACCAGCATCGATACGGATCGAAGAGGGACGTATCACTGTTATCGACGGTGCGCGCGACGGAGCCGCCGTTATCGACGGGCGCGGTCATCTTCTCGGGCCAGCTTTCGTGGATGTCCACGGCGACGCTTTCGAGCGACAGCTCATGCCGCGTGCGGGCACGATGTTGCCTGTTGCGCCGGCGCTGCTCGAAACGGATCGACAGCTTGCTGCCAATGGCATCGCCACAGCCTTCCACGCACTGACCTTGAGTTGGGAGCCGGGGCTGCGCTCTGTCGACAACGGCCGCGCGGTGGTTTCCTCGCTCGATACGCTGGCTTCCAGGTTGATGGTCGACAACCGGGTCCAATTGCGCTGGGAAACATTTTGTTTTGAGGCGATCGATCTTATTCGCGATGCGTTGTCAGGTCCTCGGCAGCCCTCCATTGCCTTCAACGATCACACATCGATGCTGCTGCTTGATCCCTCGATATCGCTGCAGGAACGGCCGTTCGATCTCGACCCGAATTTCCCAGCTCTGGATCCGGGCTCACCGGTTTTCGCGGACAAGATGGCCGAACGGGCGAAGAGGGCAAAGCTGCCTGTCTCCGACATGATCGCCATGGCACGCACCATGTGGGAGCGCCGGCCGCAAGTGCTGGCGGCTATCAACGAAGTCTCAGCGCTTGGCGAGGCTGCCGGCGCTCCGATGCTTTCGCATGACGACAGCCAGATTGAGACGCGTGATTTCTATCGCGCACGCGGTGCACGTATCTGCGAATTCCCCATGAACCGCCGCGTGGCGCGCGCCGCCCGTGATGCGGGTGATTTTATTGTCTTCGGCGCGCCGAATGCAACGCGCGGCGGCAGTCATCTCGCCTCGATCGGGGCCGCCGACATGATCCGCGAGGGCCTCTGCGATATCCTCGCCTCGGATTATTATTATCCCGCCATGCTGCTGGGACTCGCGCGCCTGAAGGCAGATGGCGTGGGATCGCTGCAAGATCTGTGGCCGCTGGTCTCCGGCAATCCCGCACGGGCATCGGGCCTTGAAGATCGCGGTACGATCAAGGTCGGCAGCCGAGCCGACCTCATCCTGGTCGAATGGCCCGAGGGCGATGTACCCGTCGTCCGGCGCACCTGGGTCGCCGGCAGCGAGGCCTATCGAGCCATTGCCGCTGGGCACTAGCGGCGCATCAAAGCACGGCGTCATAGGCCGTATTTTGTGGCCTGGTATGGCCCCATTCATTGAAGAAGGGACGCTAAACCGACACTGATCATGCAAGTCAGCAATCCCGCGCAGATGAAGAAAAGCACCAGAGGCGTGTATCTGGACATGCGGCCTCCTTTCGACATGACTCCAGGGATCGTCGTACAATGAAATTCGCCCTTTCTGGGCACTGACCTGCCACTGAGAATTTCCTCCAGAATGGATTAGAGTCCGGCCCATTAAAGGACGGACGAATGAAGAAGCAGAGATTTACGGAAGAGCAGATTATTGC